>Ga0180732_1000030_pt1 | contig 167561 bp, 155 predicted proteins | sample KR11_01MetaG_FD_148674 | JGI IMG/M metagenome (GOLD analysis project Ga0180732, IMG submission 148674) | Groundwater microbial communities from the Olkiluoto Island deep subsurface site, Finland - KR11_0.1 MetaG | ecosystem: Environmental > Aquatic > Deep subsurface > Groundwater | place... | reverse complement strand
AAGGTATTCTCTTTGCTGATCACGATGGCGATGGCGTCGGTTCCAACACGGAATTCAACAGGGGTGCGGGAAGGGGAGAGGTCGCCGCAGGATTCAACTTCTGAATCTTTGATGCCGCGGCTGGCGTTGGAGATATCAGTCTCGCCAGTCTTGCAGAAACGTTCGAAACCACCACCACTACCAATTGAAGAGAGGGTGTGCTGTCCGGTGTAGCCTTCTTGTTCGAAGAGGGCCTGGACGGCTTCACTCAGGGGATAGACGGTGGAGCTGCCTGCGGAGATGATGTCGCCGGTGACAGTTGAGGGATCAACTTCGGGGAGCATGCCAAGTTCTACAGCAACTTCAGTAGCTGCTTCGGCTGTCGCAGCAGGAGCTTCAGTAGCCTCAGCAACGGGTGCTGCGGGGGCTGCAGTCGGTGTGGCACAAGCCGACATCGCAAATGCAGCAATCAATAAAACACTAATAACAAATAAAACTGATTTTGAACGCATTATTTTCTCCTTATAGTAGATAGGTTAATACTACCGTCTAGAGGTTAAGGAGCAAAAAATAAATTGTTAACGATTGGTTAAACCTTCTGATTACTTAAGGTTTATTTTGCGAGATTGGAATGCAAAAAGTGAAGGTACTGCCAAACCCCATGGTGCTTTCAACCCAGAGGTTTCCATCATGTGCTTCGACTATGTGTTTTGAAATCGACAATCCCAGGCCTGTTCCGCTGCTTGAGCGTGATGGATCAGTTTTGTAGAAGCGTTCAAAAATTCGCTTGAGATCTGCAGGAGGGATGCCTATGCCATTATCAGCGATACTGAAATGAATTGACTGGTCTTTCAAAAACGCACTCACCTTGATGGTGCCGCCGGGAGAGGTGAACTTGATGGCATTGTGAATCAGGTTAACAAAAACTTGTTGAATTCTCACGATGTCCACATCGATTTTCGGCAATCCTTCAGCAAAAACAGCGTCAAGCATAATTCCGGCGCGTTCTGCTTGCATGCGCATGCGTTCAACGGGGCGGGTGACTAAATCATTGACTGTACACAGTTTTTTTGACAAAGGCACTTTACCGGATTCTATTTTGGATAGTTCGAGAATTTCTGTCACAATTTGGGTGAGGTTATCTATTTCTTCATCCATTTGGCTTAAGAAATGGTTAGAAACTTTAGGGTCGTTAATCGCTCCATTTTGAAGGGTTTCAGTTAAGGCTTTTAAAGAGGCAAGCGGCGTGCGTAATTCGTGAGAGATATTACTGATAAAGTCTTTTCTGACTGTTTCAAGTTTGCGCAGCAGGGTGAGATCTTGAAATAACAGTAATACCTCGCCAGGAAGAATCGGACCCAGCAATGAGCCAATGACCTGCACATTATCTTTTTCCATCGATGTTTGAATCGTGGTGTTCTGCGTTTTACCAGTTTTCAACGTCAGTTGCCAAAGGTCTACGATTTGATGTTGGCGAACAACTTCTATCAAAGTATTATCTTTATCCGCTTGAAAATTGGTTTGGAACAACCTTTGCGCTGAAGGATTGATCATGGTGACAAAACCTTGGGCATTAACCAAAATCACACCATCTGTCATGTTAAAGAGAATCGCCGAGAGTTTTGTCCGTTCGTTACGCAAGTTTTGGATTTGCAGGTTAATTCTTTCTGCCTGAGCGTTGTGAGAAGAGATCAGCAATCCGATCTCATCATTGCGGCTTTTTCCTGAGATGGTTTTTAACTCACCTTCGGATGAAGAAAAAATGGCTTCACTGATCTTGCGCAGCGGATTAAATCTTTTGGAGGTCTGTAAAAACATAAAGATCAAGGCAATCAGCAGACTGATGCTGGCGGTAATTATCAGCACTGCCCGAAATTTCGCAATTGTTGCGTCAAAGCTTTCGAGCGATCTCGCCAGGCGTACCACCCCGATAATTGTCTGTTTGTTGTAGATGGGAGCAGCTACGTAAATGTAGCGCTGATGCATGCTAAAACTGGTGCGAATGAAAGGTTCAGGTTTTCCATTTATGGCTGCTTGAACTTCAGGACGAAGCAGGTGGTTATCCATGCCTAATGCGCTGCGATCTGATTCACCAATTACCGTGCCGTCAGCCAGAATAATGGTGACACGGTTACTGGTTATTTCAGCGATGTGTTTTGCTTCGTCATCGATTTCAGTTAGAAATGGATTATCTTCAAGGGATTCTGCTGCAAGAGTGGTTTCAGAGATTAATTCCTTTTGTAAATTGGAAAGGACGAATTGGTCAAAAAAAACAGTGGTTGTAACAGATATGCTTGCCAGTGAAAGTGCCAGCAAAATCAAATATGGAATTGCAGTTTTTTGAACGTACGATAGACCTTTCATGGCTTATCCTTCAAAACGATATCCGGCTCCTCTTACGGTAACCAGGCGGTTTGGCTGACCAGGATCCACCTCAATTTTTTGCCTCAGCCAACGCATATGCACATCCACTGTTCGGCTTTCGCCCATGTAGTCCCATCCCCACACATCTTCAAGGATTTTGTCTCGAGACAATGCTCTACCGCGGTTAATTGCCAAATAATGTAGTAATTCAAATTCTTTAGGTTTTAATTCAAGATTTACATTGTTGATACGCACTTCTCTGCGAATCGAATCTATGACCAGGTCTCCAAAAGACAACACTTCTTTGGATAAGGTTTCTACTGGCACAGGCGTTGATTCTTCTTGCATTAAACGTACGCGCCTTAACATGGCTTTTACCCGGGCGAGCAACTCGCGCATCGAAAAGGGTTTGCTCATGTAGTCATCCGCGCCAACCTCAAGACCCACAATACGGTCAATTTCGTCATCGCGGGCGGTGAGCATCAAAATGGGTGTGTTCTTTTCAGCCCTGATCTTGCGGCAGATTTCAAAACCGTCCATGCCTGGAAGCATGATATCCAGCAGGATCAAGTTGTAGTTACCTTCATGGGCTTTCTTATAAGCATCGAGGCCGTCTGCACTGGTATCAACCTCATAACCCTCATTGGTTAAATTGTACTCAAGTGTTTCGCGTAAAGCTTTTTCGTCTTCAACGACCAGGATGCTATTTTTCATTTGACCTCAACAAGCGAGTAGAATACTTTTTCCATTTTGGCAGCCAGGACAGAGCGATTAAAAAACTGTTCTACATACTCACGTCCGTTTTTGCCCATTCGTTTTGTGTTATCAACGTTATTGTGCATGATTTTTAACTGATCTGCAAGGGCTTGAGGGTCACCGGGTTCTACGAATTTACCGCATTGCGCCTCTTCAACCACCTGGCGGATGACGCCGTCAATCAACAATAACACAGGTTTGGCAGCAGCCATGTAATCAAAAACCTTATTGGGATAGGTAGTCTTGTACATCTCAATAGGCTTGAGAATGGCGATGCAGGCATCCGCGGCTGCCAGCACCGCGTTCATTTCTATTTTGGGTATAGAAGGTAGAAAAAGCAGATTGGTTAACTTTTTTGCTTTTGCTTCTTCAATCAATTTGGCTTTTTCTTTTCCATCGCCAACAAAAACATAAGCAATTTGTGGATCATCACGGGTGATGGCTGCCGATTCCAGGATGACGCCCAGATTATTTGAAATTCCATGCGCGCCCGCATACAGGGCGATGAATTTGTTTTCAAGGTGATGGGTTTTTCTGAAGTCAGCGCCGTTTTCGGTCAAATCAAACATGCTAACGTCAACGCCGTTTTCAACCAGCGTGAGATTTTTTGCGCCGCGTTGACTGACGTGGTCGATAAAGCCGGGTGAATTGACCACCATTGCATCCGCGTGACGGTAGAGAAAGCGTTCAAGCCATTCAGACATGCGGATCAGGGTTTTATTTTTCAACACACCTACCGCAATGGCAAAGGCTGGCCAAAGGTCGCGCACTTCAAACATAAAGGGGACGCGCTTCAATCGCGATAATAGCCAGGCCGTCCAACCCTGAAAAATGGGAGGAGTCGTGCCCCAGACCACAGATACATGCTTAACGCCAAGCCCGATGAAAAAGGATGAAAACATAAAGCTAAAAAAGCTTAGAATGCGGTGAAAAAAACTGCGATGCAGCGCGGCGTAGGTGTATGCGCGCAGGATGGTAATGCCGGGTTCGGAGTTCTCGCGTGTGACCCAACGGGTTTTGCCCCTGGAATTTTCTCCAGTCAAATAGCTTACCGGGCTGGTGATGATGGTAACCTGATGGCCCTGCTTGACCAGGTAGCGGGCAATCTCGTGGTGCCGGGTGCCGCCGGGTTCATTGATGGCCGCGAAAGCTTGATGAATGAGAAGAATATGCATACCTATCCTTGGACTGCAGAAACGTTTGTTGAAAACTCAAAGCGGGTGACAATTTGTAGGTCATTATTGGTTCGAGTTTGAATCGAAAGTGATAGCGCGGGATGTTTTTCACCGTAGGTGTCTGAGGCCCATCCCAAAATTGGTTCCTGGCGATTGCCCGCAAGCGTCTCACCAGCGCGGATCAGCGAAACATCCAGCGGGGAGGTTGAAGCGCCGTCGTTGAGGGCGGTGGCATTGAAGCTGATCTTTATCTTTCGTTCAACCGAATTGAGGGTAAACAGGTATCCATCCAACTGCCACTGCCAATCAGCCAACAGCCAGTGCAGGGTGATGTGTTTTCCGTCTGTTTTGCGGATGAAGTGAATCTGGTCAATCACTTCCAGTTGATTCGGATTGACGAAGGTGACAATGCGTTGATGGATTGCACCCATCCGTCGGTAGCCGTCATGACTGGCCATTAAGATATCATTCGAGGGGGCAGTCTGCCATTTTGCCTGGGCATGTCGCAGCCACAGGAATTTAGAGGCTTTCAACATCTGGTCTTGTTCGTCAATGGATATGGTGTTGTGCACCAGCGTGGAAGAAAAGGGATTTTGCCAGGGCGGCGCACTGTTATAAGCGTAAGTACCTGCATCCTGGGCGATGTTCAGACCATCCCACCACAGATCGAGATGAAGTTGGTCGGCATGCGCTGGCCTTCCGTGGAAGGTCACGCCGCGCAGCGAGGCTGTTTTGTTTTCTGAGTTTAGAGCGTGTACCGCAGTGGATGCGGGACTTAATGTGAATTGAACCTGGGGACTAACTGGAAGTCCAAGCCAGAGGTCGAGTTCATCCCACGCGCCTGAAGGCAGGCTGGGTTGACCTGAAAAGGCCAAGCTGGCAGCCTGAAGTGTGGGGCGGTAGTCGCGATACTCTGCCGTGCCAAACGGTAAAAGCAGTGAGCCGTCGTTGTGTCCGAGGTTGAGCATTCGCCCGCTGAGCGGATCCAACTGGGCAGCCAGCCAACGCACGGCGGCGTCCAGGCGATCTTTAACAATGAGAGGAATTTCAATTTTAAGGTGCTTCGTATAGCCATGATAGATTATTGCCAACTGCAGCATCAAGCGGTGATAATTGGCGCTGTGCTGTGAATACGTGCCGTCTTTATCAACTTGTTTCAAAATGGCTTGATTGAAGGTTTTGACACCAAGCTTCAGCCAGTTGCGCGCCAGAGGAGATTTATCCGAAAAGAGAGAGCCTGTAATCACCAACCCCAGGGCTTCACTGAGCAAATGGTTGTTATTCTGCGAGCGGGCGTATCCAAGCGTGAGAGGGATGCGCGCGGCGTGCTGCCAGATTGTTGTGACCAATTTTGAAGTATGATCCGCGCTGGTGGCCGGGGATTCTTTGAAAACTTGATAAGCCATCAGCCAGGCTATGATGCGCATGGCGGCTTCCTGTGCAGATGTCCAGTTTGGTGCGCTGTTGATCGGATTTAACTTTGTATATTCGGTAAACTTTTGCCAGAAGAAGTTTGCATAACAATCATCTTTAGTGATCAACCAGGCTTTTGCAAGATCATAGACCCAGCTAAAACGGGCAGGTTCCCACAGCCATTTGATATCTTGGCCGTTGATCTGGTCGCCGACTGATGACCAGTGAATTGTAGGGTCAACGTCGGTAGCAAAAATCAAAGGTGCTTTTTCGCCTCCAAAGGGGTGATAAAAGCCGCTCAAGACTTCATCCGCGGCAAGCAGAACGCGCTCACGGTCTTTTTCGATAAGCTCCAATAGTTTTGGATTGAAGGGATCAAATGGAACTTTGAGTTCAATTTCCTGCGGATCGAAATCCAGTGGAAATCCGCCCAGGGGCGTTTTATTGATGAGGCGGCCAGATTTTTTTTGAACAATATAGCCGGCATAATCCACCATTTGCGGAATGCCAATCTCTTTGCAGGAATACCAGAGTTTTTGCAGCTTATTCAAAGTGGCTCTCAAAACGCCGTGAAGCGCTTCACAACTTTATGGTTTCGCTGTTGTTGATGGATTTTGCAGCGGCATAGCAGGCTTTATGCACAGCGATCAACTGATCGTAGGGGATGGGTGCGCTGGCGCCGCTGATAATTGCCTTGGTGAAAGCCTGCCAGGCAGCTTGATGGCCTTTATCTTGTTTCAACCTTGAACGAATCATCTGCCGTTTGCCTTCACTCACCAACTCAAGTGATCGAAAATCATCCAAAACGCCGATTTTGCCAGCGCCGAAAACCTCAGCTCTTTCTTTGGCGAAATTCTTGTTGCCATTGGCCAGGTAGGTCACAGCAGCCATTGACCCGTTGGCAAAACGCAGATTGATGACACAGTTATCCTGATGATACTTGCCGCCATCCGGCAGTGCCTGGGCGCTGACTTCAACCGGCAGAGAGTCGGCCATCCAGATCACGAAATCAATAAAGTGACAGCCTTCGCCGATGATACGTCCGCCGCCTTGCTGGGCATCGTGCAGCCAATGATTGGAAGGTAAAAAGCCGGCATTGACCCGGTAGTTAATCATCAAGGGTTCTGATTGATCCTTGAAGTATTCTTTGAGCTGTACCGCCAAAGGAGCAAAGCGGCGGTTGAATCCCACGGTCAGCAGGGGAGCGTCTTTTTGTTGTAGTTGTGCTTCGACGGCGGCAAGTTCTTCTGCATTGAGCGCCAACGGTTTTTCACAGTAAACGTGTTTGTTGTTTTTGAGCGCAGTGACAGCTTGCCGGGCATGCTGTTGATGTCGGGTGAGCAAGAGTACTGTATTGATCTGGTCACTTTCCAAAACATCCGCTTCGGTGGATGAGGCAAATTGGTAACCAAATTTTTTAGCTGCATGGCTGGCCGTCAGACCTGAGGCGGTGCAGATACCCACAGGGGTCACGCCGCCACTTTTGTGGACGATTGGTAGAAAGACAGCCTGGGCATAATTGCCTGCACCCAGCACTCCCAACCTAATGCCGGCGGTGGGCTGAGCAGACTGAGCAAATTCCACTTTGCGCACAGGGTTGGCTGGTGTTTTTTGTGGATAGGTAATTAAAACACCCAAAAAAGCTTCGCCGGTCTTGCCGGTAATCAGTTCATAGGCTTGCGGCGCTTCTTCAATGGGATAGCGGTGTGAAATGAGGGGGGTGAGGTTGATCTTGCCTTGCGCCAGCAGTTCCACGAAAGCCTGCATGTTGCGGCCTTCCGTCCAGCGCACATAACCGAAGGGGTAGTCTTGCCCGCCTTCTTCATAGGAGGGATCGTAACGGCCTGGTCCATACGAGCGAGAAATTCTAAAATCCAGTTCTTTCTCGTAATAAAGTTTTCGGGTGAGATTTAACCCTACAGCGCCAACCGCAATCACGGTGCCTTTTTCACGGGCAAGCAGCCCGGCAAGGTTAACGGGATCATCGGAGGCTGTGTCAGCGCAAATTAATACATGATCAAAACCGCGGTTGTGAGTAAAGGCCATTGCAGTTTCTTCACACTCGGCCCGCAGCACACAACTCACATTCATACTTTCAGCCAGTTTAATGCGGTCAGCCGAGAGGTCTATGCCGAAAACCTGGCAGCCAGCGGCTTTGGCGATCTCGGCGGTAAGCAAGCCGAGCAAACCAAGGCCGATAATGCAAATGGTTTCGCCGAGTTGAGGCTGGGCCAATCTGAAACCCTGCAAGGCGATTGCGCCCAGAGTAGTAAAAGCGGCTGATTCAAAATCAACATTATCTGGCAGGTGAACCAGTAAATTTTGGGGAACCACGCCGAATTCTGCATGTACGGCAAATCCGCCGCCGCCGCAAGCCACGCGATCGCCGGGTTTGAAACCCTGCAAACCCTCTCCGACTTCAACAATGATGCCAGCGGATGAATAACCCAGTGCCATGGGCTGATCCAATTTGTTGAAAGCCGCTTCAATGGTGGGGATCAAACCCTCACGGCGAGCTTTGCTGAGCACCTGTTTTACCAGGTCGGGTCTTGATGAGGCTTTGCCGATCAAGCTTTTTTCGGCGAACTCCACCAGCATCCGCTCGGTGCCGGCAGAGACCAGTGAATTGCAGGTTTGTACCATGGCGGTTTTTCGTTTTACTGAAGGAACAGGAAGGTCAATAACAGAGGTTTTACCGTCTCGCATGTTTTGCAGAATTTGCTTCATATTTTCACCTTTCCCAAATTATATTCCATAAATGGATGCGGCGTTTTAATTTCATCGAAGTAAATTATGTGAATAACAGATTTAGTGCGACACATCCATATCTCTTTTGTTGGCATGAAAAATGCACCTTTATGAATAGAACTTAAGGTTTCTGGAGGACTTGATGGTTAAACGATTTGTGATGTTGGTAATATTGCTCGCTGGAACTGCGCTCACCGTATTATTTGGTGAGGGTTTCAATTTTCTTAACCCTGATCCAACAACGGTTGCAATAACAAATACGGTTGCAGCGACCCTCCCCGCGGGCGTTACCGAAACAGTTGTGGTCACTGAAACTGAAGCACCGACTGCCACCAGCGAGGTTACCAGTACCGTAGATCCGACAGCTACTGCAGAGATGACAGCGACTGCTGCCTCAACGGCTACAGCCACAGCCACTGCAACCAATACACCCACGGCCACAGCGACCGCCACACCCACACCCAATACTGATCTATTTGAAGTTCAGGCCGGCAGCCCGGTCTATACAGTAAATTTCGCACACCCGGAGGCAGCCTGCAAATGGCAGGGTGTTGCAGGTCAAGTTTTGAGCAAAACCGGTGCTCCTTTAACCCACTATATTTTGAAAATTACCGGCACCTACAACGGGGCGTCAGTCAATCAGATTGGTTTATCTGGCTTGGTGACCAATACGCCTTATGGCCCTGGCAGCTTTGAGTTCGTGCTGGGCACAACACCCGTAGACTCAGATGACTTACTCACCATTCAGGTATTCAGTCCCACTGGAACGGAAGTTTTGGGGCCGGTATCAATTGATACCTTCGCTTCATGTTCAAAAAATTTGCAGATTATAAATTTCCAGGCAAAATAGCCACTGCTACTGATGAGAATAATCAAACCCGGCCTACACGCCGGGTTTTTTGTCCGGGTATAATTAATCAATGCTGGAGGAGCGAATTATGGAAGATGTAATCCCTTCTGAAATACTTAAACGTGTGATTCGTTGGTGGTGGCTGGTTGTGTTGATAATGATCGCTGGCGGTGTCGCCGGGATGTTAGTAGTCAAACTTCAAAAGCCGATTTATGAATCACAGGCTTCCATAACAACCTCCATTGATTTTGCGTATGCGGGCAGAATTAACGAATCCCAAGAAGATGCAGTAATTTCAGTAGTCGGCGACAAAATAAGCTCCACCTCAGTTATGAATGAGGTTAAAGATAAAGCCGCAGCGTTGGGTATATCCGTCACAGACGAGATAATCAAGGATAGATTTACTAAAGCCAGGCAGGGCTACCGGTGGGAGTTGACCGTTCGTGACAACGATCCACAAACCGCGCAAAAATTAACACAAATTTGGGTGGAGGCTGCTTCTGATGCGCTTGATACATTCCAGGCCAAATCACAAGAAACGCTGGCGTTGCTTTCAGCCCAATTGGCGCTGCAAAATTGTTTCAGCCAATCTGTGATTGTCGAACCTGCGTCTGGTTATTGTTCCAAAGAGAACCTGGCCAGCATTCGCATTGCGCTGGCTGAAACATCGAGTTCAGCAGAAACCTCAGATTTGCAAGATGCGATCTTGCTCTCAAATCTCAGCACTGAAAAAACTGAAGATGCTTATCTTCCTACCAGCCCGGTGTTGCTAAAAATGAACCTTTCGACGCTGGCAGGCAGCTTGTGCGGATTATTGGTGGGGCTGGGTCTTCTTTTGTTTGGGAAGAACAAATAATGATCACACAACAATTGCAGAAGCTTGAGCCAATCTGGCAAAAAGGTGTCTGGTTTTTGTGGTTGTGTTTGGTTGGCGCTTTGCCCATCACCAGCTTTCCGCTTTTTGCTAAAGTGCTTCAAACCACCGCAGTAGCGCCTGCTTCCGGAATTTTTGTAATATTGCTGGCCTTACTCTGGCTGCCGGTGTATCTCCTTAGAAATGGACGCTTTCCATTTCAACTCAAACCAGCCCTGTTATTTTTCATGTTTGCCATGTTTACCATCGGGCTGGGTTTCTTAAGATATGTTCCTGATTATAAAAATGCTTCAATGGTTAAGGCGGCTGTAGAAGGTGTGGCCACCTTGGGACTGGGTGTGTTGTTTTATACAGTCACCACCGCCATGCCGAATTCTGAAGTTAAAATCAAACAGACTCTTAGAATCGTTAATTGGGGCGGTCTGGCAATCATCATTTGGTCATTGATCCAGGCAGCGGTGTCATTTATATATAATGATTTTACAGATGGCATGCGCGCTTTCCAGCATCTGTTTTCGACCACGGTTCTCTTTGATGGACGCGCCACCGGGTTTGCATCAGAACCTTCCTGGCTGGCGCATCAACTCAATCTTGTCTACCTGATGTACTGGATGGCCGCCACCAAGAATAAATTCAGCGCGCACAGCTTCCGCATCTGGAAATTCACTTTTGAAAACTTGCTGCTGGCTGCAGGGTTTGTGGTGTTATTTTTGACTTTATCGCGCGGTGGGCTGGTGGCGTTTATGCTGGTGTTGGCATTTTTATTTCTGCTGGCCAATATCCGTTTCGCGAAGTGGATGGTCAAAAAATGGAATGCTCGCAACACGGTTCTGGTGGGTATTTTGACAGGTCTGGCCATGGTCATCCTTTATCTTGGCATTTTGGTCGGCGGATTGTTTGTCTTGAGTAAACTTGATCCGCGCATGGAGAAAGTGTTTCAATTCTCGTCCGAGGTTGAAAACCCCCTTTTGAATTATGCAGACAATCTTCAGTTTGGTGAGCGGGTGGTTTATTGGCAGACTGGCTGGAATATATTTAATGACTATCCTGTTTCAGGGGTTGGCGTTGGGTTTTCAGGTTATTACTTCCCGCAATACCTGCCTGATTACGCCTGGCAGTTGCCAGAGGTCAACAAGCTGACAGGTTGGAGCAGCGGCCTGTTAAACGTAAAAAATCTTTGGACGCGTTTGATGGCAGAAACCGGGATTATCGGTTTCTCCTTATTCGTGATTTTTTTGGTTGTGATTGCCTTTACTGCCAAAGACCTTTCCAACCGCAAAGATCAACTCAGCAAGACCATTGGTTGGATGGGTATTTTTATGCTGATTACCTTCATCCTCGAAGAATTCAGCGTGGATAGTTTTGCGCTGCCTTATTATTGGTTCACCCTGGGGTTGGTTGTGGCCGCTTCAAGATGGATCCGATCAACTGAATTGGACTCTCATGGATAAATCTGAAAAAACTATTCTATTTATTGTGCTAGGTGTTGTGTTTGGCTGCCTGCTCATATCAGGCCTTTGTGCTGCCATTTTTCTTGTCTCGGACAAGTTTTCTTCGATTACGCTCATTCCGGAGGTGGCTACCCCGGCCATGCCAACGGAGGCAGTCTGCAGTGTGGGCTTGCAGGAATCAGACCCACAGCTAACCAATGGCAAAGATCAAAATTCGCTGCAATCGGCTCTTCAGTCCCAAGCCGAACTGGAAGATACGGTGCTGCCCACTGCCAATCTTAACCTGATTGATCAAAGAATAAACGGGGGAGCTGCTCATCCAACTCAATTGACCACACCTCCTGTTCAATATCAGATCGGTGATCAGAAATTTTTTTATAAACTGGATGCCGACGACAATATGATTCGGACTGAGGCAACCTTAAGATATGCAACTGAAAACACCTATTTTTGGGCTGAAAACGATATTGTTCTAAATTTTGATGATCTCAAAATCCTGGTAGATATATTTTCTGAACAAATTTATCCCACCAACCATGCCATGTTTGGTACTGAGTGGATTCCCGGAGTCGATAACGACCCTCATCTGTATATCTTGTATGCCAGAGATTTGGGCGATTCACTGGCTGGATATGCCCTCTCTACAGATTACGTATTACCTGAGGTGTATGAGTACTCCAATGTGCATGAGATGTTTACTATTAACGCTGACGGTCAGTCGATCACTGACCCTTATACACTCAGTACCATGGCACACGAACATCAGCATGTGATTCAAGGGTATCGAGACCCGGATGAAGAGTTATGGCTGAATGAAGGATTTTCAGAATTGGCAACCCTGGTCAATGGTTTTGAAGCCGGTGGGTTTGATTATTACTTTACGCTAGACCCTGATTTACAACTCAATAATTGGTCTTCGGACGCAGACATAAACGACCTTAATTATGGCGCCAGCTACATGTTTACCACCTATTTTTATGGTCGCTTTGGCGAAAACATGACCCGGGAGTGGGCATCCAATCCATTCAATGGTTTTGACAGCCTCGACAATGTCTTTCAGACTGCTCAAGTGATGGATCCGATCACCGAAAGTCTGTTGACCGCGGATGGGTTTTTTCAAGATTGGACGATTACCAATTATCTTAATGACCGATCCATTGAGGGGGGAAGGTATTTTTACTCTCAATATCTTGATGTACCTTTAGTCAATCAAACAGAATGGTTAAACGAATGTGATGGAACTTCTGTTGTGGGCAGCGTTCATCAATTTGGCACCGATTATTTTCAAATAGCCTGTAATAATCCGGTCAACCTGCATTTTGTAGGAAATTCCACCATTAATATACTGCCTGATAATGGTGAAAACCAGGGGGCATTCATGTGGTCAAACAGAGGGGATTCAGTGAATACGATGGTAACCAGATTGTTTGATTTCACGGGTCATGCTGGCGAACTCAACCTGTCATTTGATGCCTGGTACGATCTTGAAGAAGATTACGATTACGCCTATCTCATGGCCAGCCTGGATGGCGAAACGTGGAGCGTGTTGACTACCGATGCCTGCACCACCCAGGATAGCTTTGGCAGTAGTTTGGGCTGCGCCTTCAGCGGATGGACTGATGGCTGGGAAAATCATCATGCCTCTCTTTCGCAATTTGCAGGGAGCATGGTTTGGCTGCGGTTTGAAATGATCAGCGATGGCGCTTTAAGCAATGAGGGTTTCGCAGTAGATAATATTCGCATCGCTGAAGTTGGTTATGAAGAAACCTTTGAAAACGGGGATGGCGGTTGGTCGACTGACGGTTTTTCACGCCTTCAGAATTCGATTACGCAACCATTTTTAGTCTCAATCATCACCACTTACGGCGAAAAAGTGGTAAATAAATATACCGTTTCAGCAGGTGAAGAACTGAACTTGATATTGGATCCAAACTGTTTTGGTGAAGATCCGATCCTTGTGGTTAGCGGTGCCTCAAAATATACCCGGCAAAAAGCGCAATATTCCATTACGCTGACAGAGTAAAAACACCAGTTCAGAAATGAACTGGTGTGAGTGTTAATTAATCGTTGACAAGGTCGCATATTTTCGCGCGCCACATTTCCCTCGCTTTTTGAGGGCCAAGGCGGTACCTTGTCAACGTTAAGTTGAACTTTGAATCTTATTCGCTGACTTTGTTTTGCAATCTGGCTAACTGTTGGTTGAGCTCATCCACTCGTTTTTGGGCAGCAGTTTTAACTTCATTTTGAACATGCACAAATGAGTTTCCCAGACGCCCGCGCAATTCAGTGCCTTTCATCGGGGTAAGCAATAAAACTAAAATACTACTGACCAAAGCACCGCTGAACGCTCCGATTACAAAACTTACTAATTTGTTCATTTTTCCTCCTTAATGCTATCAGTCTCTGCTTAAAATTATATGGTTTTTTACTGTTAAAGTTTATTAAAATTTTGTTATTTTTCCAGCTTAAGTTTCTTGAATATAAGAGGTGCAAAATACGTGACCCACAAGCCGATCAGTGTATAGCGAACAAATCTGAGGATGTAACCCAAAACAAGTGGTTCTTCAGGAAAGATCATCTTCAATCCAAGATACAAAGCGATCACTCCAACTATACCTACGAGATATCTCGCAAAACGTTTCACGACAGAGCCAAGTGCCTTGGGTTGTCCGTATTTCTTCACCCATATGGCATAGCCAGACATGAAACCGAACGTCACGCCACCCAGCGTGATGATGCCTTCGATATTGAATGGGTCAGGAACCGCACCCCCCGTGAGAGCAGCATTATTGATCCACTCTGCTGGCATTTGCCAAGAAGCGGAAATCGCTTGAAAGCCGAATCCTAGCAGGATTAAGACTATACCCAATACAAAACTCAGTAGAATTTGAAATGCCAGTCTTTTTGAGGCCAACCATTGAACAACGCTTTTTTCAAAGCGCATATACAGCCAGACAAATATTCCGCCCAGAAGCCAGCCAGTGAGGACATCTCGTAAGAAATGCATACCAAGAAATAATCTCGAGAGACCCACCAGAAAGATCACCACCAACATGGCGATGGTAAAACCCTTTTTTTGAACGGTTGCTGCCATAATGCCAAATTGGCTGGCGGCATTTTGTGAATGTCCGGAGGGTAAACCAAAACTCGTTTCATGGCTGTAAGATTTGACATTAGCGTCATACCAGAAAGGGCGGGGGCTGTGGAATATCATTTTAAAATAATAGTTGAAGCTTCCGCTGATAACCAACATGAATGCCATGCGTATTCCAATCAACGAATCAATGCTCCAATATACTAAAGGCAAGAACAAGATAAAAAAGTGTTCTGTCGCCAGAAGCGATATTGCCTGAAAAGGTCCTGCCATCCAGGCTCCCAGGTTTTGCAAAAAGAGGGTAATGGCTATTTCAAAATTAAATAATGATTCCATTTGCGTTCTCCTTTTAAAAAATGATTATTAGTTGATCTGACTATTGTGATTTTACAATAAGGTCTTATAAACTCAAAACAAGAAACTATGTCAGAAAAAAATTAGGGTTGGTAATTCCATAGGTGTTCAATAAAAAAGAAAAGTTGGGATAGTCCTTTTGGAATGGAGTGGAGATCAATGGTTTCTTGCTGGGTGTGAACATTTCGGCCAGAGGTAATACCCAGGCATGTAGCCGGGTATCCAAGGCTGATCGGCAAAGAAGCGTCTGAAGAAGAAATAGCAAAAATCGGCGTGATGCCAGCATTACGAAGGGCTGCCTGAGCTGTAACAATCACTGGCTTGTTTTCATTGATTCGGCCTGAAGGTCTCATCCCAATTTCTGAAATTGAAACCTCTATACCAGATGGATTGGTTTGAGTGGCAATTTTGTGAATTGTCCTGGCAAGAGATTCAAGTGTGGATTCATCTTCGGAACGGATTTCGATTTGCATTTCAGCGTGACTGGCAATCGAATTAATTGAACCGCCGCCTGAAATGGCACCGATATTGATCGAACTACGCGGGTTGGCTGGCAGTTTAATCGCAAGCATCTTGGCTGAAAGGGCAATTAATTCGTGGATGGCAGATGGCTCACCGAAATTGCTCCAGGCATGACCGCCCTTCGAATTTACTTCTATTTGGTAGCGGTGAATTCCAAGCGCAGCGGTTTGAATCATCCCCAGACCAATTCCCTCGAGAACCAGATAAGCGATCACTTTATCTTTGAATTTTTCTACTATTTGTTGCATACCTTTAAGATTTCCAAGACCTTCTTCACAAACGTCTCCGACCAGCCAGATATCTCCGGGTGGAGTGGTTTTATAATCCATGAAGGTTCTTCCAATTTCCACCAGGGCAGCAACACCTGTTGCATTATCACCGATCCCCGGCCCGGTTATATGTCTTTCATTTTCGATTATGGGGTTGTTTTCGATTGGAGACAATACAGAATCGAGGTGCGCTGAAATTACCAGAGGGAGAGCGTTTCCCCCCTGGATTCTGGCATACACGTTTCCGATGGCATCAATGTGGACATCCATAAGAGAGAGTGCAGAAAATTGGGAAGCCAGAAATTCTCCACGTTTAAACTCATTGAAGGTTAAAGAGGGGATAGCTTGAATCGCTTTCGCATCCAAAACGAATTGAGAATATTGAAAATTATTCATATGATTTTTACCAGTTCCCTTACCAGTTTTAGTCGATTTTGATGCAATCCTGGAATCGCATCGGAACCAAAAAATGGATAACTTCCTTCGCAAGTAAATGAAGCCGACACAATCCCCAGAGTCAGGGCTTCAATGGCATCATAATTTCTTTTGTAGCCAGCCAGAAAACCACCGCAAAATGATGAAAACATTCCCGTGGGATCGATACATTCAACAGGATAAGCCGGTGATTGAATGCGGTTGTTTGATTTTTGGTCAAATAAATAAAACCCATTAACTGCATCACTAATGAGTATATATTCACAACCAAGACTACAAAGTTGATCAGCCATCTCCCAAAGATCAGAAGAACGGTTGCGAAAGAGATTGCGAATTTGATCAGTGGTAGTGACAAATGCGGTGAGATCTTTTAGCAACACAGGCATGGTTTCGAAATTGGATAGGTTCATATACTGGGGGCTTGACTGAATCACAAGATTTTTAGTGGAAGCATTTAACAAAATTGTAGAAAGTTGGATTTGGGTAGCGATGTTGGTCGGGCAAATCAGTGAAGCCGTAATATCACGGTAATGTTTTGGAAAATCTTCAGGGAAATATTTTGATCTTTTATTATTTTGCATTTTGGGATCAATTTTTACATACCCCAGCAGATCCTTTGGAAAACACAATTTTCTGTTTGAATAAAAGGCAACCGGATTTTCGATGACCACTTCATTCGGTGAAACATAGCCTAAAAAATGACGATCATCCTCACCGTCATTTTGAAAATGAACTCCTTGAAAATCAATTTTGTATAATTTATTGATCCGTTCCAGAGCGTGTCGATAATTAGGTGAAGTATGACTGACGATGGCGATTCGGTCATTCCAGCAACGCAATCCCCCGGCAGCATATAATAAAGGCCCTCCCAAGACATTTGGATGCGACCGGTTGCGCAAATCGATGATAAATTCAGTCGCTATATCACCGACCACCAAAAAGTCAAAGAATTCATAATCAGGCATACCGGATTATATAATTAATTCAGTATTTGGATTTTCCCCAATATTTGAGACAAGAAGAATGCTATTTTGTGATACTATCCGTGATCTGGCGTAAGAAAGTAACGATCCCCATGCCAAGTTTGACGCCCTGGCCAGAGGTTATCATGTGATCACCTTCTGAATTTTCACGTGAACGGATGAACAAAAAGGCCGCCGCCACACCTGTGGCCAGACCTAGTGCTCCGCCGATGAGGTAAGTTGTCATTTTCCATTTAGAGTCTTCTTGCATTATTCCTCCAAAGCAGTGCATTATTTCTTGAAAATTGCCTTTATTCCGGCAAAAATGGATTTCATTTTTATCACGGGTTGTGCGGGTTTTTGTGCCAGCCTTTGAACATTATTTTCGAAATGGATGATCACCAGACGCACGTTGCGCAGGGCAGGGGGCCAGCTTTTATTCCATTTGCCAGCAAACACTGCCAAGAAAACCAACAAAGCCAGGCAAATTAGCCCTAAAAACAAGGCAGGAATGGTCAAAAACATGGTGGAAATTTGAGCCCACTGTTCGGTGGATTGGGGTTCGGCAGAGGTTGATACCAGCAAAATAATGCAGACAGCCAGACAGATAATACTGGCGGCAATAACAGGAAACAAGACCTGTAATAGGGATTGTTTTTTATGAAGCTGCTCAGGTTCAAGTGTTACACGTTCACCCTTGGTTTTCATGTATTTATTGTAGCATGGTTCAATCGGTTTGAATAATGGCTTGTTTCTCCTGCCTTGTTTCTCCAATTAATCTATAAGCAATAATGTAAAAATATAATGTATAATTGTATTAACTTGGAATGATTTGAATTAGAGGTAATCCAATAAGCCTCATTGCTGATCGATTCCGATATTGGCTGGAAAGTTTTTTCACTCCATTTGGAGTTTGGATGTTTTTGTCACTTGGTTTTCAGATTTCTTTTACGAATTGGGTCCACTGAGGCAAGCGTTAATGACGTTTAGAAGAGTAAATCCGAACTAGAATTCAACAAGGATCTCTTTGAATAAGTCTAGATATTGTGAACCCGTAATAGAATTGACTGATTAGTGGAAAAACAGTAATACTCCATTTGTACTGATTTTCGGTTAATTGAAGATCGACGGCCAAATCATCTATTGTGAATTTGGCTGTTTTTTGTTAATTGATTATGGAGCGTCAGATCACCGCAATTCACGTTCAGAAACACGATCCCAACCGGCTCAATATTGAACTGGATGGGGAATTCGCTTTTGGACTTTCACGATTGGTGGCAGCCTGGCTCAATGTTGGCGATTTTCTAACTGAAGAAAATATCAACACCTTGATCGAATCGGATTCTTCAGAAGTGGCATATCAAAAGGCTACCCGGCTGTTGGATTATCGTCCGAGAACAGAAAAAGAAATTCGCCAAAGATTAATACAAAAAGAATTTAGCACATTAGAAATCGATCAAGTTGTTTTAAGACTGAAAAGGGCAAACCTGGTCCAAGACCAGCAATTTGCCAAAATGTGGATTGAGAATCGCAACGATTTCCATCCTCGCAGCCAACGCTTGATGCGATATGAACTAAGAATTAAAGGTGTAGCTGAACAAACGATTGAATCTGCTTTGGCAGACAGCGCGGATGACTTGGATTTGGCCACTCGGGCAGCAGCCCAATATGCACGAAAACTGAATTTTCAGGATCGTGTATTGTTTCGAAAGAAGCTGAGTGCTTATTTGGCCAGGCGGGGTTTCTCATATGGCACAATTTCACCTGTAATCAGAGACCTGATCTGTGCGTTAGAACAAGACCAAAGCACTAAACTGGAAAACGAGGATGATAATGGAAAATATTGACCTGGGCACAATTCTCATTGCATTGGTAGTAGGGTTAGTAGTTGCCGGAGGAGTTTCATTTCTTCTGGTAAAAAGCTTTACCGAAAAATATAAAAAGAGTCAACAGAATGAAGCAGATGGTCTGGTTCGTTTGGCATCTGAAAAAGCCAAGAATCTTGAGATGGAAGCCAAAGATAAATCACTAAAGATTCTTCAAGATGCTGAAAGTGAAAATTCACGACGCAGAAGTGAAATTGTGCGTGAAGATGACCGCCTGCAAAAACGTCGTCTTGAATTGGATAATCGTATTGAACGACTTGAACTGCGCGAGCAGAACATCAATAAAAGACAAAGCGCATTGGATAAGCGCGCTAACGAAATCGAGAAATTATACGCTACTGAATTGGAAGAGCTTCAGCGCATCGGTCAGATGAGCATGGAGGAAGCCAAACAGGTGCTCCTCGGTGAAGCTGAGAAAGAAGGCCGAAATGATATGGCGCGAATTATTCGCCAGATCGAAGCTGAAGCGCGCAACGAAGGCGAAAAACGGGCCCGCGAGATCATCACCGATGCCATTCAACGCGTCGCCTCGGAGCATGTTTCCAGTGTGTCTACTTCGCTGGTGACTTTGCCCAATGAAGAAATGAAAGGCCGCATCGTTGGCCGCAACGGACGCAACATCCGCGCGTTTGAACAAGCCGCTGGTGTGGATGTAATCGTGGATGACACCCCTGAAGCTGTAACCATCTCATGCTTTGACTCGGTAAGACGTGAAATTGCCAGAAGATCTCTGGATCGGTTGATTGTGGATGGCAGAATTCATCCTGCTCACATTGAAAAGATTTTGGCTGAAGAAGAAAAAGAAGTTGAAAAAGCCATCATTGAAGCGGGTGAAGGTGCTGCCTTCGACGCAGGTGTGGCTGGCATTCACCCTGAAGTCTTGAAATTACTCGGACGTTTAAAATTCCGTACCTCATACGGCCAAAATCAGCTTTCTCATGCGGTTGAAGTTTCCAAACTGTCAGCCGTGTTGGCTGCTGAATTGGGTGCCAATGTAGAGGTTTCTCGTGCAGGCGGATTGCTGCATGATCTTGGAAAAGCCCTTGACCATAACACCGAAGGTACCCATGCTCAATTGGGTGCAGAATATGCCAAACGCTATGGTGTGCATCCCAAGGTGGTTAATGCCATGGCATCACATCACCATGAAGTAGATCAGGAATCTCTGGAAGCAGTGATTGTTGAGGCTGCTGATGCCATCTCGGGCGCACGTCCGGGTGCCCGGCGTGAAGACCTGGAGCAGTACATCAAACGTCTGCGTGCGCTTGAAGAGATTGCCAATTCCTTCAAGGGTGTACAGCAAAGTTACGCCATCCAGGCTGGGCGAGAAGTTCGCATCATCGTCCGCCCGGAAGAGATCGACGACCTCTCATCCATCCGGTTGGCCCGTGATGTGGCCAAGAAGGTTGAAGAATCCATGCAGTATCCCGGTCAGATAAAAGTGACCGTAATCCGTGAGACACGGGCGATCGAATTCGCCAAGTAGGTTTTTTAGTGTGAAATATAATACGACCTGAAATGTTTCAGGTCGTATTTATTTTTGGATAAATTGCTCTATTCGGTGAGAATTTTCGTGGCCAGATAAGTGAGGTATGGAGAGGGTACTTTTTTCTGCCCGAAATCCCATTGTTTCCAAGCCGTCCAAATGGATTCAGGTGTAAAACGCCCATTAGCATCGGCTTTTTGAGCGATGATGGCTTTCATCTCTGCGAGACGAGGGTCGTCTTTAAGCCAGGATAATTGTGACAAGACATACGATACGTGGATGATATCAAACCAGACCAGGGGTGCTTTAAGTTTGCTGAAATCGTTTCCCATATAGAAAATATAGGGGTGATAAGTCAGGCGTTCAGCCCAGCAATGCAGCAGCGATTCTGCGCCTTGGTGACAGGCTTCGCTGTTGAAAAAATCAGGTGTTGCAGCCAGAAGTTTGACCATGATCAGGTTGGCATAGGGGCAGGGATCAGATTTTCTGCCGGGTCCGCGGAAGGTGCCTTGTTGGGTTGAACAGGCGCAAGGCCAGCCATTTTCTCTGACCAGCTGCATCAAGTATCCAATCCCATTTTTTACGCGTGGATCATCACCCAAACCGAATTTAACTAAAGCATAGAGTATAGAAGGGGCGTCACACAATGCCCATGCCCAAACATCTTCTCCTGTGCCTCCAAAATGGGTTGGAATATTTGTCATTATTTGAAATGGACCATCAGGATCTTGATGTTCCATTACTCTGTTGGTCAATTCATCCATTCCAGGATCATTAAACTTGAGTCCAATGTCAGCCAGAAAAACGAGTTTGTGGAGTGCGTGCCCCGCGCTTTTATGACTAACCAAAATGGTTCCAGGCCAATTGGTTAACTCAATGATTAAATCCTTAATCATAGGGTTTTCAAGCATAGCCTTTCGCGCGGCAACAACGGATTGATCGGTCTCGGCGAGGTGAAGGATATCCAGCCGAGTGTGGTATTCAGCAAGAGGTGACGATGATAACAACCAATTTTTTGTTTGTTCCAAAATTATTCTCCTGAATTGAAAATTTTATTATATACAAAACCGGATTAAATAATTATAAGGTTTCAAATATTATCATTTTTATGAATTAATTTAAATTATATTAAAACCCATTGACTTTTAATTTTATGTTTGCTATAAACATACCTATGAATTCGGTCTATACACCTAAGCATCATCGAAAGCCAATCGCCACTCTCAAGAAGGGTATCGGGCGCTGATTCGATTTAGGTAGACAAAGAAGCAGCATATTTTTTCAGGATTTCCCGCCTTCCCTTCATAGGGGAGGCTTTTTTTTTCAACCCCCATACTCTGGTAACCGCAATCTGCAATTGTGCTTCTCTTGCAGGTTGAAGATGCAATAAATATTTTTTTGAGGAGAAGGAATAGATGAAAAACACGAAAATTGTACTAGTTATTGTTTTGGCACTTCTTGTTGTTGTATTGAGTGCCTGCGCCGGAAGCAAACCCGCCTCTGGTTGTTTGGGAACTGCTGCTGACGCGATTGTTGACCTCGATTGCCGCGAGATCAAGATTGCTGTTGAAAACGCTTATCTTCCTTTCAACTACATTTCTGCCACCACGGGTGAAGCCGGCGGCTGGGATTATGATGCATGGGACGATATCTGCACTCGTCTGCACTGTACCCCTGTTTACGTTGAATCCGCCTGGGATGGCATGATTCAAGCAGTTGCCGATGGTCAATATGATGTTGGGGCTGACGGCGTCACCTATACTGAAGATCGTGCGCAGCAAGTCGATTTTTCCATTGGATATCAGCAGATTCAACAACGTTTGCTCGTCCGTCTTGGTGAAACCAGATTCGGCAGCATCGAAGACATCGTTGCCAATGCTGAATTGAAATTGGGTACACAGGTAAGCACCACCAATTATGAAACCGCTACAAAATATCTTCCAGAAGATCGAATTCAGGCTTTTGAAACCTTCCCATTTGCCGTTCAAGCTTTGCTGGCCGGTGATTTGGACGCCATCATTATTGATGAGGTTGTAGGTTTGGGATATCAAGGCACCAATGCTGACCAACTTGAGCTAATTGGACCTTCAATCTCCAGCGATGAATTGGGTTTCATATATCCATTAGGCAGCGACCTAAAAGAACCTGTAGACCTTGCCCTTCAAGCAATGATTGATGACGGCACGCTTGCCACACTGCAAGAAAAATATTTTGGCCCAGATTTCAATATCACTTACGACGATATCCAATAAATTTTAAACACTATACTAAAAACGGGCTCCCTTGCAGACTTCAGGGAGCCCGTAGAAAGAACACTGATGGCACAATTAACGAATGCCAATGCAAAGCCTCCCAGACGAAATTCTCTCGAAAATCGCGAGTATTTGAAATCAAAGCTCAGAGCTGCACCCTGGTGGTTATATGCCATAATTGCCATTGCCATATTTACTTTTGTAAACATTCTTACCAACATTCCCTTTCAAAAGGCATTTTTATTTATCAAGGCAGGGTTAAGTGTCACCATCACGACAACCCTTATTGCTTTTGTCTTTGCCCTGCTTATTGGTTTGTTGACCGGTTTAGGTAGAATCTCAGATAATACATTTTTCAAAAATTTGTCCACTTTATATGTTGAATTGATCCGAGGCATCCCCATGCTGGTGCTGATCTTTTTCATCGCATTTGTGGGGATTCCAGGTGTAGTCAACGGATTAAAAGCATTGGGGGTATGGTTAGTAGAGATTGGCGTTACAGACATCGGCGGTTGGTTATCTGCTATCAAAAATGAAGTGCCCATGAACACCAGGGCAGTCATTGCGCTTTCAACCACCTATGGTGCATTTTTGGCTGAAATATTTCGGGCAGGCATCCAGTCTATTGGTCGCGGACAAATGGAAGCTGCTCGTTCACAAGGTATGAGTTATTGGCAGGCCATGCGTTACATTATCTTACCCCAGGCCATTCGCAATGTTTTGCCGGCATTGGGCAATGATTTTATTTCGATGTTGAAAGATTCGTCACTGGTTTCAGTGTTGGCGGTGAGAGATATCACCCAGATCGCCAAACTTTATGCAGGAAGAACTTTCCAATATCAGGAGTCATATATTACGCTGGCTGTGTTGTACCTCACTATGACGATATTACTTTCATTTTTATTGAAATATATCGAGAAACGGATCCAAAAAAATGAGCGCTGATGACATGGTCGTTGTTCAAGATTTGAAGAAACACTTCACCGGCATTGAAGCCCTTGATGGTGTTAGTCTGACCGTGAAAAAGGGGCAGGTGATTGTGATCCTCGGACCCAGCGGCTCAGGTAAATCCACGCTGCTGCGCTGCGTCAACCAACTTGAAGAAAAAACCAGCGGCGACATTTGGATTGATGGTGAAAAATTGACCCATAAATCGAAGCAGATTGATAAAATCCGCTCCGAAATTGGCATGGTTTTTCAACATTTCAATCTCTATCCGCATCTCACCGTGCTCGAGAACATCACCCTGGCGCAGCGGATAGTGAAAAAGGTGTCCAAAGAAAAGGCAATAGAAAATGCCATGTCGCAACTGACGAGAGTGGGAATCCCTGAAAAAGCCAGCAGTTACCCGACGCAATTATCAGGGGGGCAGCAGCAGCGTGTAGCCATTGCCCGCGCCCTGGCGATGAATCCGAAATTGATGTTGTTTGATGAACCGACCAGCGCGCTTGACCCTGAAATGATCAAGGAAGTACTCGAAGTCATGCTTGATCTTGCCAAAGCTGGCATCACGATGATCGTGGTCACCCATGAAATGGGTTTCGCCAAAGCAGCCGCGGATGAAGTGGTCTTCATGGATAAAGGCCAGATTGTTGAAAAGGCATCTCCCGCTGTTTTTTTCACCAAACCTACACATGAACGGACGAAACTTTTCCTTTCACAAATTTTGAACCACTAAAAGGTTCAAGACAAGCCATTTTTTGCATCACAGCCTACTTGGCGCTATAATCGACTCGGGAGAATTTTAATATGCTCAAGAGTCGATTATCGCGTTTGGATCAATTAATGGCGTCAAACAAAATTGACGCCATTGTACTTAACCCGGGTCCATCACTTGTTTATTTGACCGGTTTGCATTTTCATCTGATGGAAAGACCAACAATTTTTGTCTACCAGCGGGGCGAAACGCCATTGTTGATCTTGCCTGAACTTGAAAGCGCAAAGTTAGCGGATATTGCAACGCCTCTCAGCGTGCATACATTTGGTGATGATCCCTCCACCTGGCAGGGTGTGTTTGACCATGCGCTTTCAAAATGGAAGAAAAAAACCATTAATGTGGGGGTTGAACCCAACCGATTACGATTCCTTGAACTGGAATATTTGAGAAAGGCAGCATCAAGCGCCAATTTCGTCTCTGGTGATTCAGTCGTGAGCGTTTTGCGCAGTCAGAAAGACGCGCATGAGATAGAGTGTATGCGCAAAGCAGTCGAGATCGCTCAAAAAGCACTATTGGCTACCTTACCTTATATTAAACCCGGTGTCACTGAACAAGACCTGGCCTCTGAGTTAATCATCCAGTTGTATAAAGCTGGTTCTTCTCCCGAACTGCCGTTTATGCCAATCATCGCCAGCGGACCGAACAGCGCTAATCCGCATGCGGTACCAACTTCACGCAGACTTCAGAAGGGCGATTTTTTGGTGATTGATTGGGGTGCCGCTTATGATGATTATTGCTCAGATCTGACACGCACTTTTGCCATGGGTGAACCGGCGCCAGAACTGGTCGAAATCTATAATGCCGTCCAGGCTGCTAATGCTGCCGGGAGGGCGGCAGGTAAGCCAGGTTTGCCTGCTGGCGCGGTGGATGATGTGACACGAAGAGTGATTAACAAGGCAGGTTTCGGTAACTATTTTACTCACCGTACCGGCCACGGATTGGGTATGGAAGCTCACGAGCAGCCCTATATGTTTGCCGGCAACCCCTTGGAACTCGCGGCAGGCATGACCTATACGGTCGAACCAGGCATCTATTTACCCGGCAAAGGCGGGGTGCGGATTGAGGACAACATCGCCGTCACTGAAACAGGATCTGAATCGCTCAGTGACATGCCTCGTGATTTGAAAATCTTATAATCAGCAATTAATATTATGGGAGATTAAAATGACCACCAATTTGACCATTCCATCGGCTGAACCTTTTTTTATCCCTGGCGGTAAAATTGGTTGTCTTTTAATTCATGGATTCACAGGCTCTCCTAAAGAAATGCGCATGCTGGCAGATTCTTTGACTCAAGAAAAATATACCATCCTTGGCATCAGACTGGCCGGCCACGCCACTGATATCGAAGATATGCGCCATTCCACCTGGAGAGATTGGCTTGCATCCGTTGAAGACGGAATCAACCTGCTCAAAGGATGTACTAACCAACAGATCGTTATGGGGCTTTCGATGGGAGGTGTGCTTTCGTTGTTGGCAGCCGCCCGTTATGACATAAAAGGTGTAGTCACTTTCTCAGCCCCTTGTGCACTACCACCAGATCCGCGTGCGAAGTTTCTTCCATTTATTACCTGGCTGGTGCCGCAAGTTGCAAAAGGCAAACCCGACTGGCGCAACTTTGAAGCCATGAAAGACCATGTAGATTATCCAAGCTACCCGACACGCTCAGTTTTACAGCTTCAGAAATTGATTAAGGTCATGGTGGATGAACTGCCAAAAGTAACAGTGCCGGCTATGATGGTTCAATCCCATAGCGACCACGGCATTCCCGCAGAAAGTATGGATACGCTTTTTGAAATGATCAATTCGACCGATAAATCCAGGCTTTGGGTCGAAAACAGCGGACATGTCATCATTCGTGAACCAGAACGGGAAGTGATTTTTACCGAAGTCAAAAAATTCATTAAACGGATTACTCAATAATTATGGATCGCAATCTTTTACTGGTAACCCTTGCCATGGGCACATGGGGAGTGGGTGAGGGTTTCTTCATTTACTTTCAACCCCTTTATCTTCAGCAATGGGGCGCTGACCCCTTGTTGATTGGCGGAATCTTTGGGGCGATGGGCGTAGCCATGGCGCTGGCGCAAATACCGGCTGGTTATCTTTCTGACCGTCTCGGTTCAAGAAATATCATGTGGTTGTCATGGATTTTAGGAACTGTTTCTGCCTGGATGATGGCTCTGGCAAACTCACTGCCGCTATTTGTGGTGGGAATTATTTTTTATGGTTTAGCCGGTTTTGTGTTGGCTCCCATGAACAGTTATATTACCAATGTACGCGGCAATTTATCCATTGGCAGGGCAATTGCCATTCCATCAGGGGTCTACAGCCTGGGGACTGTGATCGGCCCAATCATTGGCGGGATAGTGGCTGACCAAATGGGATTTCAAGCAGTCTATGTTATTGCCGGCATCATCTTTATCGTGTCAACCACGATTATTATGTTTGTACAGAAGAAATCTGAAGTGCACCAAGTCGACCAGGAATCAGTAAAATCAAAAGGTTTGCTGAAAAACACAAGGTTTATGGCTTTTTTGGCAGTAGTGCTGATAACAACATTTGCATTGTACTTGCCACAGCCATTTACACCCAACTTTCTACAGAACCAGCAGCAACTGACAAGCTCGACCATCGGTATGCTGGGGGCTTTCGGCAGCCTGGGTTCTGCTCTCTCCATGTTATTTTTAAGCAAACTGGGTTCACTGACTGGATTTTTTATCAGTCAATTAATGCTTGTGATATTTGTTATATTATTTTTAAAGGGGAACAATACCATTCTTTTTGGCCTTGGATACCTTTTCGTTGGCGGCTACCGATTATGCCGGGTCATGGTCCTTTCAATCGGCCGTTCAATGATCCATCCTTCTGAAACCGGATTGGCATATGGTTTAATAGAAACCATGAACGCAGTCACCATGATCCTTGCGCCGATTTTGGCTGGAGTGCTTTACCGCCATGACCCTTATTCCATGTATCGCGTTGGACTTATGATCTTAGCAGTGGTTTTGGGCATCAATATCGTTATTTTCACGCTCATAAACCTAAGAAAGGCAAAACAAAATGGCAATAAAAGTATGGGTGTTGTCTACCGGACAATTAAGTAACAATGTTGTTTTTCTCATTGATGAAAAGACAAACGAGACTTTTTTAATCGACCCCTCGTATGAACCAGAGATTATTCTTGATTACATAAATGATCAACATTTGAAGGTCACGATGATTCTATTGACCCACGGACATTTTGATCATTTTGCCGGGGTTAATTATTTGATGACCAAGCTGTCCGAAAAACCGCAGCTTGCCATGCACCGCGACGATCTCGAATTGCTCAGAGACGGAGGCGGTTCAAAAGAATTTCACATGCCAGTCTTGCCTCCTGATGACCCTGATTTGTTTTTAGAAGATAGAATGGAACTGAAAATGGCAGACACAACAATTCAAGTGATGCTTGCCCCCGGACATTCAGCAGGATCCGTGATTTTCTATCTTCCTGATGTTAACACCGCTATATGCGGTGATGTGATTTTCTACCATAGTGTGGGGCGCACTGATCTGGTAGGAGGAAATCATGAAACCCTTATCAATAGTATCCAAACACAGGTATTGAGCCTGCCGCCAGAAACACGCTTGATTCCAGGTCACGGTCAGGAAACTACCGTCCGTGAAGAAATGCAGCACAACCCCTTTTTGGTTTCTTAAGCTTGAATTATCATTAATGAGGATGGATGACTGAATGAGACATAATAAACCTTTGACCACTGGCCTGATCTTCATTCTACTGCTAACTTTAACTGCCTGTCAGGGACAGTCGCCTTTGAGTTTCGTAAATCGAACAGAAACTCCCTTGCCGCCAACCGTAACTGCAACGCTTGTACCGACGGCAACGATTACCGCTGCACCTACCATCACACCTACATTAGCGCCTAAGGCAACTATCACACCCTCAAAAAATACCATTCCAGCCGGTTCAGTGACTGCGCCGATTCTTCTTTACCATCACGTATCACCTAATATTGAAACGCAAGACAGTCGCTATAACATCCCACCCGAAAAATTTGAAGAACAGATCAAATGGTTGTTTGATAATGGATATCAAACAATTACTATCAGTGAACTTACCCATTTGGTTTATAACGGCGGCGAGATTCCGCACCGGCCAGTAGTGATCACTTTTGATGACGGTAACATAGATAATTATGAACATGCTTTACCAATTCTCAAGAAGTATGGGTTTGTGGCAACTTTTTATGTTGTTGAAACATATGTAAATGGTGCAGACATGATTTCTACAGACCAGGTAAAAGAGTTGATTCAAGAAGGCTGGGAAATTGGTTCACACAGCAAAACTCACCCCCATCTTCCAGCGATTAGTGAAGAGTTGCTTCCTGCTGAAATTCGTTTATCGAAGCTAAATCTCGAAGAAAAACTGGGTGTACCAATAAATTCTTTTGCTTATCCTTTTGGTGAAATTAATGACAACATCATCAGACTAACCAGCTCTTATGGATATAAATCCGCTGTCGGTCTTGGAGAATCTGTGACGCATAGCACGAATTCCATCTTTTACTTGTCGCGGATTGAGATTGAAAACGATTATTCGATGGACAAGTTTATTTCGCTGCTCCCCTGGAGTGGACCACTTAATTAATTAAGACCAACATTAAAATTCTCTTAATTATCCACTTGCTGTATACTTAATTTTCAGTGCCAGTTTGGTTCCAATTTTCTGAATGGAGGCCAAAAGATGAGCAAGGCAACGGCAGATCTGATTAATGATCATTGCGCTATTTCATCAGCGTTGATTTTATTTGAAAATATTCTGGATGCAATTTCAAAAAAACGAAGTGTAGACCCTGAAGATTTGTTAAATTTCCTCGATTTTCTCAATGAATTTGCAGATAAATGTCATCACGGTAAAGAGGAAGGGATACTTTTCCCGGCCATGATCGCAGCAGGTGTACCTGATCGTGGCGGACCCATTGGCGTGATGATGGCAGAACATATACAGGGCAGGGGTTATATCCACAGCATGATGGAATCTCTTGAAGAACCTGCAGATATGGTCAGATTTGAAAAAGCAGGTCGTGCGTATATAGAACTGCTGCGTGTGCACATCCAAAAAGAGAATAATGTGTTGTTTCCCATGGCAGATAATACGATCTCGCCTGAACAACTTGAATCTATGAATTCGGCTTTTGAGGAACACACAGCTAAAGTGCTCGGAAAATACAGACAAACGGAGCTGCAAACGCTGTTGAATGGTTTGAAGTTGAGGTATTCGAATTGAAGCTTGCATATTGCTTTTATGCTGGCTTTAGCATAAAGGCAATTTGAGATCCTGTTTATATTTGCCTTTTACCTGCTTTTTATGTTTTTCTTAAGATTAGTTGTGTAGAGTTAAATACTATGGAAAATTCCACAGAACCAATTGATGGAACATGCTCAGTCGTCATTTCTGAAGATGGTATGAACGCCTGGATAACATTAAGCTCACCAAAAAATGGTGGAGCCGAGGTTAACCTTGAGAAGGTCAATAAAGCGCTTGAAGAAAATGGCGTTACAGTTAATATTAACCAATTGGTAGTAGAGCAAACAGTCTACTTGAAACTCTGGGACCATCCGCATTTGGTGGCAACGGGCACAGAACCTGAAGAAGGTAAAGACGGATATATTGAGTATTATTTTCCTACTATCGTTGATTTAATGCCTGTTGTCGAATCTGATGACGGAAAAGTGGATTTCAGAAATTTAAATTTAATTCACAATGTCAAAAAGGGTGAACTTCTTGCACAACGTTTCCCGGCAGAAGAAGGCAAAACCGGTCAAACGGTAACCGGCAAGGTCATCTATCCGCCAAAGGTTAATACCCCTACGCTTGTCGCTGGCCGAGATACGGTGTTTGACGCGTCAGGTGTGCGACTTATGGCTGCCAAAGACGGACATGCCTGCATGTCTGAAAATAAACCTTCGATTATTTCACTTTATACCGTTCAACATGACGTCAATTTTGCGGTGGGCAATATTGATTTTGTAGGAAATGTGCAGATCAAAGGCGATGTAAAATCTGGATTCAGTGTTCGCGCCGGTGGTGATATAGAGATTTTGGGAATGGTGGAAGCCGCACAATTGTTTGCAGAGGGCAACATCCTGATCAAGAACGGCATATTTGGTGCAGGCAAGTGCCACCTCTATGCAGGTGGCAATATAGTCGCTAAATATGTAGAGAACGCCACGCTCAAAGCCTTAAAAGATGTCATCGTCAATGATAGCATTTCTCGATCTCAAATTAAGGCAGGCGGCAAAATTAAAGTCAACAATTATGCCGGCGATATTTTAGGCGGCCATCTTGAAGCGCTTGAAGAAATCACTGCCGGTGTTTTTGGCTCAGATTTGCATGTTCCGACCGAATTGGAATTGGGTATTGAACCCAAATTCAGGCAAGAGTATGTTGAATTATTAGCTAAGTTCGGTGAGAAGAAAAAATCGCTTTTAGCACTTGAAGGCTATATCAATGAGTATAAAAATTACCGTGAGAACAAGAAAGATATCTCTGAATCTTACCGGCGAACCATGAACGAACGCCTGCGCAGCTACTCTGGAATAAGGAACGAAATTTTAGCGTTTGAAGAAAAACTTCAGGTTTTTGAAGATGAACTTGCCAAACTGGAGCATGGCACCGTGAAAGCCACTCAGAAGGTTTACCCGGGTGTGAAAGTGACCATTGTTAAGAACACGTTTGAGGTTGAGACTGATTTAGGGCGGACAATGTTTATCATCGATAAGGGTGAAGTCAAACCGGTTCCGCTGCGGGGATAAAAATTCTTTTCAAGCGAAGGCGCGGAGAGCTTGGCAAAAATCAAAAACGTGGTTTATTCCTTCTGGCAAATGTCACTATCCAAATAATAAACTATCGATATAAGTTTTGTAAAAACTTGTATAATAAGGTCATTAGTTCTATTATTTGCTTGAATAAAAAGCAGAAGGTTGGGGTTAATGGCTGAAACACAACATCCCAAAGAAGGCGAGATCATTTTCTACACCACCCCTGAAGGCGTCATTAGGGTGGAAGTCGTTTTTCAGCATGAGACTTTTTGGCTGACGTTGAACAGGATTGCAGACCTTTTTTCAACGAGTAAACAGGATATTTCTTACCACCTGCAAAACATTTTTGAGTCTAAAGAACTAACGAAAGCTGCAACTGTCAAAGAAATTTTGACAGTTCAACTAGAGGGTAAGCGAAAAGTTTCACGAAATCTGGAATACTATAATTTGGATGCAATTATTGCAGTGGGTTATCGCGTGAATAGCCTATGCGCCACCCAATTTCGCATATGGGCAACCCAAACCTTGCGTGAGTTTATCATCAAGGGGTTTGTGCTGGATGATGAACGCCTGAAACTGAACAAACGGTTTGGCGTTGATTATTTCGACGAACTACTTGAGCGCATCCGCGAGATTCGGGCCAGTGAACGGCGTTTTTACTTGAAGATCACAGACATCTACGAACAATGCAGCATCGATTATTCCGCGAGCGCCGAGATTACCAGATCTTTCTTCCAGACAGTGCAGAACAAACTGCATTGGGCGATTACCGGTCAGACGGCAGCAGAGATTATCGCCAGCCGGGCGAAGGCGTCCCTTCCGCACATGGGCTTGACTTCCTGGAAGGATGCTCCGAAAGGAAAGATCCATAAATCGGATGTGGTGATTGCCAAGAACTACCTTAATGAAATAGAGATTAAATCACTTGAGCGCATTGTCACCATGTTTCTGGATTATGCTGAAAACCAGGCCTCAAGACAAATACCGATGAAGATGCAAGACTGGGTGACCAAACTGGATGCTTTTTTGAAATTCAATGAATACGATATCTTGAATGATGGTGGGCGGGTATTGCATGAAGTGGCTGCCAAACTGGCAGAAGGTGAATTTGAGCGCTTCAGGGTGGGTCAGGACCATATCTTTGAAAGTGATTTTGAGCGGGAAGTTTCGAAAATTTCAAAATAAATTAAATATTTTTGTGGGAGAATTATTCGAATCACAAATAAAAGGGTACGAATCATTGGAAAGACTGTACTCAGACTTATTTCAAGTAAGGTGTAATAATTTTTCTCACACGGAGATCGCGGAGTAATAATTATATTAGTAGGAAACATGGATACTGACGAGATTTCTGAGAAAAATTATCGTACCTAAAGATTAATTAGAAAGTACTTCTTTGCGTACTTTACGACTTTGCGAGAGAAATTGATTTCGTAATTAATTCGGAGAATTCACACCTCCGTGTGTTCCCAAAAACTTAATCTAAAATTTTAATTACCCATTTCCTTGACAATGATTCACCTCTCAGGTAAAATCCTGTCTGCAATATGGAACACGGGCCTGTAGCGCAGTTGGGAGCGCGCTTCAATCGCACTGAAGAGGCCGGGGGTTCGAATCCCCCCAGGTCCACAGGTAAGACAGGCTCTCTAAAAAATAGAACATATGGGCCCATAGCGCAGTTGGGAGCGCGCCTCAATGGCATTGAGGAGGCCGGGAGTTCGAACCTCCCTGGGTCCACTAAAGCAAAATCAGGAGTAGTAAGTCATCCGTCAGCGAGCCGATTAAAGATGTGGGAGATTGGCAAAGTGCCACGGAGCGCAAAAGACTGAACTCGCCTGGCCCCCATAAGAGGGTAGCTTTCCGGTGAATCAATTAGCCGGCAACGGGTATGCCCGTTATAGCTTCTGAGCGGTCTGGTGCTTTCAGACAAGCAGGGTGGTACCGCGGAGAATCTCTTCGTCCCTGATGGGAGAAGAGTTTTTTGTTTAAACCTACTGAATGGAGCAAGAATGACAAATCCACAAATCCCTTTATACAACCCGAACGAGATCGAAAGCAAATGGCAGAAGAAATGGGATGACGATCATCTTTACGAATCCAATATTGATGAGAGCAAACCCAAGTTCTACGCGTTGACCATGCTTCCGTATCCCTCGGGCGATCTTCATATTGGGCATTGGTACGCCATCTCTCCATCAGACGCACGTGCACGCTACAAGCGCATGAACGGATACAACGTCATGTTCCCCATGGGGTTTGACGCCTTCGGTCTACCCGCCGAAAACGCGGCCATTAAGCGCAAGGTTCACCCCAAGACCTGGACGTATGCCAATATCGACAAGATGCGCAGTCAGTTCAAGACCATGGGTGCAATGTTTGACTGGCGGCGCGAGATGGTTTCTTCTGATGAAAAATATTATCACTGGACGCAGTGGTTTTTCCTTCAGCTCTACAAGAAGGGGCTGGCTTACCGCAAACTATCCCCGGTGGATTGGTGCCCGAACTGCAACACCACCCTGGCCCGCGAGCAGGTATGGGGCGATGACCGCCATTGTGAACGCTGCGGCACGCCGGTGATTAAAAAAGACCTGACGCAATGGTTCTTCCGTATCACTAACTATGCTGAAGAATTATTGCGTTACGATGGTATTGATTGGCCAGAGCGTGTTAAAACGCTGCAAACCAACTGGATCGGTAAATCAGAAGGCGCTTTGGTTACCTTCAAAACCGAGGATGGTGATCCGCTTGAGATTTTTACCACCCGGCCTGATACCCTGTGGGGTGCCACTTTTATGGTGTTGGCGCCTGAGCATCCGTTGGTGCAGAAGCTGACCACCCCTGATCATCAAGCTGAAGTGGAACAGTACATCCTTGATGCGACCCGCCAGACGGATATCCAGCGCGAATCCAGTGACAAAGCCAAAACGGGTGTCTTTACCGGTGGATATGCTGTTAACCCGGTTTCGGGTGAAAAAATTCCCGTTTGGATTGCCGATTATGTTTTGATGACCTATGGCACCGGCGCCATCATGGCGGTTCCAGCTCATGACCAACGTGATTTTGAGTTTGCCCGTGCATTCAAACTGCCCATCAAAGTGGTGGTACAACCTGCTGGTGTTTCATTGATCGAAGCGGATGATATGACCGCTTCAATCCCCGCTGTTGGAACGCTGGTTAATTCTGGTGAACTAACAGGTACCCCAGGCGATCAATCCATTAGAAAAGCGGTGGAATATGTGCAGAAAATTGGCGCTGGTAAAGGGTCAACCAACTACCGCTTGCGCGATTGGTTAATCTCACGGCAGCGTTATTGGGGGGCACCCATCCCCATGGTCTATTGCCCCACCTGCGGAACTCAACCCGTCCCCGAAGATCAACTGCCTATTGTGCTGCCTGAAGATGTGGAATGGAAGCCGACCGGCGAAAGCCCGTTGAAACTGCATCCCACCTGGCGATTCACGACCTGCCCAAAATGCGGCGGCAAGGCAGAACGCGAGACTGACACCATGGATACATTCATGTGCTCCTCATGGTATCCCATGCGTTACCTCAGCCCGGATTATGACAAGGGACCTTTTGACCCGAAAGAATACAATTATTGGATGCCCGTGGATGTGTATACAGGCGGTATTGAACATGCCACCATGCATCTGCTCTATGTACGTTTCTTCCATAAAGCGTTAAGGGATATGGGCATAACCGAGGGCCATGAACCCATGCTGCAACTTCGCAATCAGGGTATGGTGCTGGGAGAAGATTCTGAAAAAATGTCGAAGAGCCGCGGAAACGTAGTCGCCCCTGATAGCCTGGTGCAATCTTACGGTGCGGATACGACTCGTGCATACCTGATGTTCTTCTCCAGATGGGATATGGGCGGTCCGTGGAGCAGCGGCGGTATCGACGGCACCTCACGTTGGCTGCGCCGCTTGTGGACGACCGTGCTTGAACCTGTAAACACGGGCAAACCCGGTGATGACGCCGTCAAAGCGCTGCGCCGTAAGCTTCATCAGACCCTGAAAGCCGTCACCAAAGATTATGAGACCTTCGAATTCAATACCATCATTTCAGGGTTGATGGAACTGCTCAATGAAATGGTTCGTGCCAAAGCGGAACTCTATGGCAGCCCAGCCTGGAAGGAAGCTGTCGAAATCTACTTGAAGATGCTGGCACCGGTAACCCCTCACATCAGCGAAGAGTTATGGCAGGTGATTGGCAAGCCTTACTCCATACACACCCAGGCGTGGCCGAAGGTGGATGAAGCAGCGGCAGCCGATGATGAGATCACCCTGGTGGTGCAAGTTAACGGCAAACTTCGCGACCGTATCGTGGTGCCTGCAGGCATATCAGAGGATGATGCCAAGAAGATCGCGCTTGAAAGTGAATCCGTGAAGAAAGCGCTTGAGGGCAAGACTCCTCGCCAGGTGATTTATGTTAAGGGACGGCTGGTCAATATAGTAATCTAAGAATATTGAAAGAAATTTGCGCCCTCTCTCCTGCACTTCTCTTCCAAGGCTTGCCCCTCTCGCACAAACAGCTCGGGGGTGCGAAGACCGCAGGAGAGGGGACAGGGGTGAGGGTGTTTTTTAGTGTTACTATTCAAAGTTCTATTTATCGTTATAATTAATTAACTTTTAATGCATTTAGGGAGAGAGTAGATCATGAGATTAGCCGAACTAACCTGGATGGAAATTGATGCATATTTGAAGAAGGATGATCGTGTATTGATCGTTCTCGGCGCAACAGAACAGCATGGTTATATCAGCATTGGTGCGGATGTGAAGATTCCGCTCACAATTGCCGATGCTGCCTCTCAGCAAACTGGTGTACCAGTAGCCCCTCCGTTTAACTTTGGCTGCTCCTCTTATTTCACCAAGTATCCAGGCACCATCAGCATGCGTGTCAGCACCTTCATCGCAGTGGTGGAAGATATGGTCAGGTCACTCTATGGGCAGGGATTCAAACGCCTGGTCATCGTAAACGGACACGGCGGCAATAAACCTGCCAAGGTTTCGCTGGGCGAACTGGTCAATGAATTGGATGGCATCAAAATCGCCTGGTACGATTGGTATGAATCCTCATCGGTGAATGCGATTGCCAAACAGCAAAACCTTGAGGGTCATCATGCTTCATGGATTGAAGCGTTTCCTTTTGTGCGTCAGTCAAACATGCCGGTGGGGGATAAAGCGCCTTTTAGCACCAACCTGATTCTAAGTTCAGAAGAAGTAAAAAAGGCGATTGGTGACGGCGTCTATGGTGGTCCGTATCATGTGGAGGATGCCATCATGGGTGAGATATTTGCCGCCAGTGTGCGAGATGTGCTAAGCATTCTTCAGTTCAACGAATAAATGGCAAGTATTGCAAATCCTGGTTGATAAAACTTCAAAACCATAGACTCCCGGCTTCCCAAAGAAACCGGGAGTTATTATGACAACCTTAAGAAAATTTGACGATTTTCATCCAATCGGGCACAATTGAGCCATGAATAAAAATGCCCGTCTGTTTCAAAAAGCGCGTTCAACCGGGCTGCTTTTTCCGCTGATTGTTGTGTTTGGTTTTCTGGCCGGCGGTTTGGTGGTTTGGCAGTCCTGGCTGTTGAGCGAAGTCATTTCAAAAGTGTTTTTAGCAAAACAAACACTTGCACAGGTACTTCCGCTGTTGCAGTCGATCATACTGGTGGTGCTTGGCCGTTCGTTGTTTACGATAATTAATGAAAGTCTGGCTGGTAAACTGGCGGTAAAGATCAAAGACGGTTTACGCGAAGAGTTGTTCAAAAAGATCAACCAACTTGGACCAAGCTTCCTCAAAGGCGAAAAGTCAGGTGAGCTGACCACAACGGCGCTGCAGGGTCTGGACGCACTGGATGCCTATTTCAGCCAATACCTGCCTCAAATCTTGTTGTCTGCGCTGCTACCAATCACCATCCTGCTTGTGGTTTTCCCAACGGATGTATTGACCGGCATTGTGTTCATGGTTACCGCACCGTTGATTCCATATTTCATGATCTTGATCGGTAGACTCTCTCATAACCACACCAAGCGTCAATGGATCGGGCTTTCGCGGCTGGGCGCTTATTTTCTTGATACACTGCAGGGGCTATCCACTTTGATGCAACTGGGGCAGAGCCGTGACCGCGGTGTCAAGATCCGTCAGGCGAGTGAGCGCTACCGCATCGTGACCATGAATGTATTCAAGGTCACATTCCTATCGGCTTTTGTGCTTGAGATGATAGCGACCATCTCAACAGCGCTCGTGGCCGTAGAAATTGGTCTTAGGCTGCTTTATGGAAACCTGGAATTTCAGCAGGCCTTTTTCATTCTTTTAATTGCACCCGAGTTTTATTTGCCGCTGCGCAACTTAAGTGTCCGTTATCACGCCGGCATGAACGGATTGACAGCAGCCGGACGCATCTTCCAACTGCTGGATACACCCGAAATATCCGCGATTCCTTCCGCCGTAGAAAAGGTGCCTATACAACTTGCTGAAAAGTTCGTGCTTAGTTTTCAAGGAGTGAGTTATCAATATCCTGATAACCCTGAAGCCGCCTTGAAGGAAATTAATCTGGAACTGGAGAGCGGCAGACATTACGCGCTGATTGGTGAAAGCGGCGCCGGAAAAACTACCCTTGCCCAATTGATCATGCGTTTCATTGTGCCCGAAAACGGCAGCATCCGCGTCAATGGTGAAGATATCCAAACCTGGAACCTTGATCAATGGCGCAGCATGATTGCCTGGGTACCCCAAAAAGCCAAACTATTTAATACCTCCTTACTTGAAAATGTGCGGCTGCATAACCCGGCTTATTCTGCGGAAGAAGTCTTCGCAGCACTTGAAAAAGCTGGATTGGAGAAATTTGTGCAGCAATTGCCAGAAGGGCTGCAGACTCCGCTTTTAGAAGGCGGTGTCAGACTCAGCGGAGGCGAGGCGCAGCGGGTCATGCTGGCCAGGGCTTTCTTGAAAAATGCGCCCTTACTGCTGATGGATGAACCGACTGCCCATCTTGACATTGACCTTGAACGCTCATTTCTTGAGACTTCAGAACGACTTCAAGATGGACCCACCACTCTAACCATTGCCCACCGTCTTGCTACAGTCATCCAGTCAGATCAAATATTTGTTCTCAAACGCGGACAGTTGGTTGAAAAGGGCACACATCTTGAATTACGCTCTCTTCAAGGTGACTACGCACACCTGCTGGAAGATGCCAGGAGGCGGGTATGAGAACGATCATCCAATTGCTGCGATTTTTGAAACCCTTCTTTTGGGAAATTTGTCTTTCCGTTGTATTGGGTATCGCCACAATCAGCTCAGGTATAGGCTTGCTCGGCACTTCAGCATGGCTGATTGCTTCAGCGGCACTGCAACCTTCAATCGCAGATTTACAGGTCTCCATCGTCGGCGTCCGCTTCTTTGGCATCAGTCGGGCGGTATTCAGATATCTTGAACGGCTGGTCTCGCATTCAGTCAATCTGCGGGTGCTATCACGACTACGCGAGTGGTTTTACGTTCAGGTAGAAGCCTCTCCGCCTGAAGAATTGCATACCCGCAAAGCTGGTGATTTGCTGAACCGCGTGATGGGTGATCTTGAGATTCTTGAGAATTTTTATGTGCGAGTGGTCAGCCCAGTGGTGGTGGCAGTAGTGGTGGCTGCGGGTGTCAGTATATTTATTGGCGTTTTCGATGTGCGCCTTGGCCTGATATTGGCAGCAGGGTTGGCGGTCAATGGCATTATTCTGCCTGTTTTCTCCATTCTCATTACCAAGCCTTTGGCAAAAAAAATGCTAGAAATGCGTTCTGACCTCTCTTCTCGAACGGTTGAATGGCTGCAGGGTCTGGAAGAAATGCAGAGCAACGGCGCACACGACCGTTGGGCGGATGGCATACTCTCCAAAGGCAGGGAGGGAGGAATTTGGCAAACACGAATATCCACATTAAACGCTATCAACTCGGGGTTGTCTGTATTACTCCTCAATGTGACGGTGCTTGCATTACTATGGATTGCAATTCCGTTAGTCACACAGGGTTCCATCAGTGGTGTTTCACTGGCTGTCATTTTGCTTATGGGCATGGCCAGTTTTGAATCCGTGGCGAATTTGCCGCAGGCTGCAGTCATGCTTAACTCGAGCCTCGAAGCCGGCAAACGGCTTTTCGAATTTGGAGAGCGGCAAGAGATTATTAAAGAGTATGAATCGCTGCCGGAATTCTGGACGCCATCCAGGGTTGAAGTAAAAGACTTGTTCTTTGAATACGATTCTGGTGAAAATTTTCAGCTCAAGGATATTTCATTCACTCTTAGTCAGGGTAAGAAAATCGCACTGGTCGGCCCAAGCGGTTCTGGCAAGACAAGCCTGGTTAACCTGCTCCTCCAGTTTTGGAAGCCGCAGGAAGGCAGTATCTCTTTGGATCAACTGGAGAGCAGCCGGGTTGACCCATATCTGGTGCGTTCTTATTTTGCAGTCATATCCCAATCCACCACACTGTTCAGTGCCAGCCTGCGTGAAAATCTGTTGTTGGCTGATCCGCATGCGGAGGATCAGAAATTGCTCCATGCCCTTAAAATGGCAGAACTGGAAGATTGGTTTGTCCGCCTGCCTCAAGGATTGGATACCTGGTTAGGCGACCAGGGATTAAAGTTGAGCGGAGGCGAACGGCAGCGTGTAGCCATTGCGCGGGCTTTACTTCAAAACCGCCCTTATCTGTTGTTGGATGAACCGGTTGAAAACCTTGATCCGACCACTGCAAATAAGATCATGGCCACCTTGTTTAAGCTGTTTGATGATCGCAGTATTTTATTTATCACCCACGATTTTGCATGGCTGAACCAGGTGGATGAAATCTTACTATTGCAAAATGGATCAATCCTTGAAAGAGGGTCTTTCAAGGAGCTTGATCACTCAGGTGGACGGTTTGCTGAATTAAGAGAATTACAAAATCAAAGTCTGGTTTAATTGAAAACCCACACTGATGGACCCTTTCATGAGTGTGGGTTTTTAAGAGGAGAATACGAGGAATCTTATCGCATTAAGTTAAGAGTCAAATTAAAAAAAGATTAGAGTTCGTTAAGCTTTCTGTATTTCTAAAACTTTAAATAATTGTTCAATGCTGACGGGCCCTTCACGTAAAATAACGGGTTCTGAACCACTGCAATCAATGACTGTGGATGGAACGCCACCCTGGCATTTGCCACCATCAAGAATTAAGGGAACGCGGTTTGCTAGTTGGTCGAATACATCTTTGGCGGTTATGGCGTCGGGTTTACCCGAAAGGTTAGCAGAAGTGGTAGCAAGCGGCCCATAAGTTCTCAACATTTCGAGCGCAACTGGATGGTTAGGCATACGGATGCCTATGCGGTCTACATTAGAAATCAATTCGGGCAGGGTGTTTTTACGGGGAACGATGACAGTCAACATACCAGGCCAAAAAACTTCGCAAAGGCGAATTGCCATATCTGGCATGTAATCGGTTACCAAGCTGGCTTGTTCAATAGAACCGATCAGGATGGCAATTGCCTTGTTGGAATCGCGGCCTTTGGCTTCAAACAGTTTAATTATCCCCGTGGCTTGAAAAGGGTCTGCTCCCAAACCATAAACTGTATCGGTAGGAAAAGCGACAATTTCACCATCTCTGATTAGCGATAAGGCCGAACTGATGGATTCTGGATTTTCTGCGGGTAACGTGATTGTCTGCATAAGAACCTCACTCTAAACCATTATTTTGAGAAATCTGGGGTGATTGGCAAGGTCAATCAGTATGGATTTTGCCACCCCAGGCATCAATACGTCAACCAATTTTTGTACACTTTCAGATTGACCTTCCTCAATTTCGAGAAGGATCATTCCACCGGGTTTAAGATGTTCACGTGCTTGGTGCAATAACCGTTTAATGATGACCAACCCATCTTGGCCGCCATCCAACGCAATGAGGGGTTCATGGCGAGCTACCTGCAGGGTTATAAGTTTTTCTGAAGGAATGTAGGGAAGATTGGCGGCAATGAGATCGAAACTGTCAAAAATATTATCAAGCAGATCATTTTTAATATAGACAATTTGAGAATTCACATTTAAGAGTTGTGCATTCTGTCTGGCAACGTCAAGCGCTTTTCCTGAAATATCGATGGCGGTGACTTGTAAATCTTCAAACCGATCAGCCAATGTAATAGCAATTGCACCTGAGCCGGTGCCTATATCTGCCATTTTTCGCCTGTCAGGATGTTCTTCCAGCCAGGTGATGCATTCTTCAATAAGCAATTCAGTTTCTGGCCGTGGAATGAGTACATCTGGAGTTACTTTGAAATCCAGACCATAAAATGCTTGTTTGCCGATCAGGTAGGGCAGCGGTTCGCCGGTTTGAATTCGGGCAATCATCTGGTTTGCTTTATCTGTTTGGTGATCATCAAGTTCAAAGTCTGGATGAGTGACCAACCATTCACGAGGTTTATCCAGGACATGACACAAGATTACCCGAGCTTCAAGTGATGCAAGCTCGGAATGTTCTGCCAGAAGCCTGGTTGATTCATTTAGCCATTCGTTAAGATTAGTCTTCTTCATCATCCCCATTGGTTGATAATCGATCTGTCTCGTCTCGTTGTGATAACTCATCAATAAAGAGATCAATGTCACCGGCCATGACAGCCGGAAGGTTGAAAGAAGATACATTGATGCGGTGATCGGTAACGCGGCTTTGCGGGTAGTTATAGGTGCGGATCTTCTCTGAACGGTCGCCTGTGCCGACCTGTGAACGTCTGGCATCTTCTCGTTCATTCTGCACACGCTGCATTTCCAAATCATAGAGACGTGAGCGGAGAATGCTGATCGCACGTAATTTATTTTGAAGTTGAGACCGTTCATCCTGACAGGCAACCACCAAACCGGAGGGTTTGTGAGTGATACGAACAGCGGTGGCGTTTTTCTGCACATTCTGACCGCCTGCCCCTGAAGAAATGTAAACGTTGATTTCTAAATCAGAATCATTAATTTGGATGTCTACATTTTCAACTTCAGCCATGACTGCCACGGTTACTGTTGATGTGTGAATGCGGCCTGAAGACTCTGTGCTTGGAATGCGCTGCACGCGGTGGACACCAGATTCAAATTTAAACCGGGAATAAGCGCCCTTGCCTTTAACCATAAAAACTATTTCTTTGAATCCACCGATGCCTGTTTCATTTGAAGACATGATATCAACGGACCAACGACGAGCTTCTGCATAATGCATGTACATGCGTAATAATTCTGCGGCAAAAAGTCCGGCTTCATCTCCACCGGCTCCAGCCCTGATTTCGATATAGACACTGTTATCATCCCTGGGGTCTTTGGGAACCAACAAGGATTTTATCTTCTTTTCCATTTCTTCTATCTGCGGAGTCAGACTTTCTATTTCAGCTTTTGCCATATCCACGAACTCGGCATCATTGCTGTTTTCCATCTCTTTGGCCTGATCCATTTTAGCCATCAGGTCGCTATAAGCCAGGCCGAGCGGATAGATTTCATCTAACTCTGAGCGTTCTTTGGCGAGTTCAGTGATTTTTTGATAATCTTCCACATTGACTTCCATCAATCTGGTTAATTCTGTATATCTTTCTTGAATTTGAACAATTTTATCGAGCATAATTACCTGTCATTATTAATAAATTTAGTATTTATGCGTGTATTATACCAGCATGATTGCTTGGAGTGATTCATGTGAAGGTGTTACCAATATAAGAGGCTGAACAATGTTGAGTTCAGCCTCTTTGTAAAACAAATGAATTCTTAGTTGAGTAACGCTGGTGGAATATTGCCGCCGTTGGCAGCGATGCGTTTCAAGACTTCTTTGTGCAGCCAGACATTCATTTCTGAATAATCGCCGCCGATTTTGTCAGCAGGGCACTTAAGTTCTGCAGCAAGTTCCTTGCGAGAGGCAAGGCTGCTGTCAAGCTCAAGTAATTTCAGCAGATCGACAATTGATACTTTCCAATCTAATTTCTCGGGGGTCGCTTTCGCCAAAGCGTCCAATTTGCTGACTACGTCAACTTCGCTGATGGCATTCGCGGTTGGTTTGTAGAATCCAGGAATGCTGCCTGGAGCCATGTTAGCATTGGGTTTAACAGCATTTGGGTTCAACGGTTTTACGGGTGCTGGTCTGGGTGGAACGATAGTGGGGGTAACCTCTTTTTTTTCTTCTTGTTCAGGTTTCTTCAATCCAAGCTTTTCTAGTATGTTGCTAAATAATCCCATGATCTATCCTTTCTACATCTATAAGTTATTCTACTTGATTGCATTATATAGTTTTAACCCAAACAAAAGCAAGTAAAAATGAGAATTATTAATCCAATTCTGATGAAAATACTCCATCAGGTTTCTAAATGTTAATTTTTATGTTTACGTACATCCGTTTTTAGCATAGAATTTAATCAAAACATATTTGTTTGGAGGAAACGCATGACTTGTAAAGATAAAACTATCATAAAAACGGATCTGGCTCCTGCAGCTATCGGCCCTTATTCTGTGGGTGTGACGGGTGGACCTTTTGTGTTCACTGCTGGTCAATTGGGGATCGATCCAAAAACCGGCAGCCTGGTTGAAGGCGGCGTTGAAGCTGAAACCCGTCAGGCGCTGCAAAACCTTTCTGCGATTTTAGAAGCAGCCAATTCCTGTATGGAAAATGTGGTCAAGACTACGGTATTTTTGCGAGATATCAACGATTTTGCAAAAATGAATGCCATTTATGGCGAATTCTTCACCGAAAATCCACCTGCCAGATCAGCAGTGCAGGTCGCTGCCTTACCCAAAAACGGTGCAGTCGAAATTGAAGCCATTAGTTTAACCAAGAATAACTAATCTATTTTTTATCAGCCGCCTCAACGCACGATGTTTTTATTCGCTGGTTGGGGCGGTCAACTGTCTATGATCAATGTGATTTCTTCAATGATTTTCAAGTAAAATATTGCTGAGGGAAAACTCCTGTGACGTTACCTGAAGTCTCCATTGTAATTCCATGCTTGAATGAAGAAAAAACCATCCTGGGTCTTCTGGATGCCATTCTTCATCAAACTTACTCATACTCCAAATTTGAAGTAATAATCTCGGATGGCCTTTCAGAAGATAATACAAGAAACTTGATCGTTGGTTTTCAAACTCAACATCCTGATTTATGTATCAAGGTGTTGGATAATCCTGTCCGCAGAATTCCGACAGGGCTAAACCAGGCGATTCGGGAAGCACGTGCGCCGATCATTACTCGTTTGGATGCTCACGCCATCCCGGCTGCAGATTATATTGAGCGCAGCGTTGATGCGCTCAAAGCCGGACTGGGTGACAATGTAGGCGGCGTTATTGATGTAAAACCGGGTGCAGACAGTTTAATTGCGCGTGCGATTTCGATCGCTACGGCTCATCCGCTTGGAGTAGGTGACGCGAAGTACCGTTGGGCGACCAAAGCCAGTGAGGCGGATACAGTGGCATTTGGCACATACTACAAAGCTAAAGTAGAAGAGATTGGCTACTATAATGAAGAATTAAGAGCCAACGAAGATTATGAATTCAATTCACGATTAAGGGCTGCCGGTGGAAAAATCTGGATTGATCCGCAAATACGGGCCGTCTATTATTCGCGTTCGACGCTCAAAACATTGGCCAGACAATATTTTACTTATGGATTCTGGAAATTTCGCATGCTGCGCCGCAACCCTGAAACGCTGCGTTGGCGTCAGGCATTGCCACCGGTTTTTGTGATTGGTGTTTTGATGTTATCATTGCTTTTCGCTTTTTTTTCATGGGCAAGGGTTCTCTTAATTATCTGCCTCGGGGTATACTTATTCATCTTGACTGCGGCTTCTGCAAAAATAGCTCTTAATAAAATGGATCTGCGATTGGTCTTCGATATTCCGCTGGCTATTATATGCATGCATTTCTGTTGGGGTGCAGGTTTTTGGTGGAGCATATTGAACCCGAAAAAAGAAGGAATTTAGGATTTACATGGAGCGTAAACAAGCAACCGGAAAACTCAGAATTCGCGGTGGAGAAAGACAATTCATCCTGTTGCTGGGCGATCTGATTGTCTCGATTCTTTCGGTTTTTATTGCACTTTATTTCTGGGGTCAAAAAGACTGGCTGGATTTCTCTTGGAGTTTTGTGAACCAGCGAGCACCTTTTTGGTTTTATTTGCTGCCGATCATTTGGTCGTTGATGCTGATAGAGATTTACGACATTCGGAAAGCTAACCGGCATAGTGAGGTTTTACGCGGAGTCGGTTCAGCCGCATTATTTAGCGGGCTATTGTACTTATTGATTTTCTTTGTTTCCCAATCCAACTCGCTGCCAAGACGCGGCGTAGCAGTTTTTCTTATCTCCGTCACCTTGTTAACCATAATTTGGCGTTTTATCTATATTGCAATTTTTAATGCACCTGTTTTTAACCGCAGGGTGTTGGTGATTGGCGCTGGCATGGCGGGTTCAACATTGGTAGGTATGGTGAAACGGATCAAACCGGAACCTTTTGAATTGGTCGGATATATTGACGATGATCCGAAAAAGTTGAACCAGATGATTGAAGGTGTGCCGGTTATTGGTACAACAGAAACCTTGCTTGCTTGTATTGAAGACGAAAAGATCACCGACATGGTTTTTGCGATTTCTGGAGAAATGAAACCTGATCTTTTCAGGGTGGTATTATTGGCGCAGGAAGAAGGAACAGACCTCATTTCAATGCCTACAATCTATGAAGAGGTTTTTGGCCGTGTACCTATTTTCTTACTGCAATCAGACTGGATCTTGCGGTCTTTTATTGATCAGGCGCAGACATCAGGCATTTACGAAGCCATCAAACGCATCCTTGATCTATTGAGCGGTTTAATAGGGCTCATATTTCTGGTTATCCTGTATCCGATAATAGCGTTGACAATTCTTGTGGATGATGGTTTTCCCATTTTCTACAATCAAATGCGCGTCGGCAAGAATGGCAAGCCTTACAAAATTTACAAGTTCCGCACCATGCGCAAAGACGCCGAAAGTGACGGTGTGGCACGCATGACGACCACCGGCGACAGCCGCATCACCCGGCTTGGAAAAATCTTGCGTCGTAGTCATTTAGATGAATTACCACAGGTTATCAATATTATTACAGGCGAGAACAGTCTGATCGGTCCGCGGGCCGAACAAATCGAATTGGTCAATCAATTTCAAGAGCAAATTCCTTTTTATCGTGCCAGGTTGTATGTCAAGCCAGGGCTTACCGGTTGGGCGCAAGTAAACCAACGTTATGCTTCTACAGTTGAAGACACGGCAGTCAAATTGGAATTTGATCTTTACTATATCAAACACAGGAACCTGCTTCTGGACATGAATATCGCCATCCGGACGATTGGAGCTGTCCTGGGATTCAGAGGTTTGTAATGAAATCAAAGCCTAACATTCGTAATCGATATGTTTTATTATTCGATCTAATTTTCATGGCTTTTTCGGTGCTTGGTGCTTACGCATTACGCCTTGAAATGGGTGCGTTATTTTATTTTTACTTAAACTCTGCTTATTGGATGATCGCTGTATCAATTGTGATCAAGACGATTGTCTACTACGCTTTTGGTATGTACCGGCGCATGTGGGTGTATGCCAGCATTAAGGAATTGCGCTTGATTATTAGCGCTGTGACCACCGCATCCGTGTTGGTGACCGGAGTGATGATTTTTATATCAACCTTGAAGGTCTTTAATGGTTTTCCAAGGTCGGTATTGATCATAGACTGGCTGCTTTCTATGGTGATGGTGGGCGGTGTTCGTTTTATGCTGCGTTTTTTGGCTGAAAGTGTGACAGCGACTTCCCCCAATGGAAAAAGCCAGGAAACCAAACGGGCTCTCATCATTGGAGCTGGCGATGCAGGCGCACTGGTGGTGCGTGAGCTGCAAAAAAATACTGATCTAAACTTAATCCCCGTTGGTTTTCTGGATGACAATCCAGTCAAACAGCATCAGCAGATCCATGGCATTCCGGTGATTGGCGTGGTCACCGATATGGGTAAGGTGCTTGAACAAAAGCGGATTGATGAAGTGATCATCGCAATCCCCAGTGCAGGCGGCAAAACCATCCGTATGGTAGCGGATATCTGCCGATTGAAGGGCATCCCGTTTCGTACTATGCCAGGGCTTTATGAATTGATTGGCGGCAAGGTAAACATCAACCGTTTGCGTGAAGTGGATATCACCGATTTGCTCAGGCGCCAGCCCTCACATATGAAAGAAGAACTGGTGGGTTTCACTCTGAGCGGCAAGACTGTGATGGTTACGGGTGCAGGCGGCTCGATAGGACGTGAACTTTGCCGTCAAATCTCCCGTTGGAATCCATCCGGCTTGATCCTGCTCGGGCACGGCGAAAACAGCATTTTTGAATCCTTGCTTGAAATTCAAGAGCTTCACCCATCGCTGCCGATTTACCCGGTGATTGTGGATGTGCGAGACAGCGAACGTTTGGAAAAAGTCTTTTCAAAACATAAACCGGATGTCGTTTTTCACGCTGCGGCGCATAAACATGTGCCATTAATGGAAATGAACATTGATGAAGCGGTTAAAAATAATATCGGTGGCACCCGAAATGTGGTGAATGCTTGTGTGAAATTTGATGTCAAACATCTGGTGATGATTTCTACCGACAAAGCCATTAAACCGGTGAACATCATGGGTGCGACCAAGCGTTTCTCTGAAATGATAGTGTTGGATGCTGCCAAACTTACCGGAAATGCCTTTAGTGTCGTCCGCTTTGGCAACGTATTAGGCAGCCGGGGCAGTGTAGTGCCGCTCTTCAAACACCAAATCGCTCGCGGCGGACCGGTCACCATCACTCATCCAGACATGAAGCGTTACTTTATGACCATCCCCGAGGCAGTTTATCTTGTGCTGCAGGCGGCAGGCATGAGTAAGGGTGGCGAGATGTATGTATTAAATATGGGGCAGCAGGTTAAGATTCTTGATCTGGCAGAAGACTTGATCAGGTTATCAGGTCTGGAACCCGGCAAGGACGTCGAAATAGCCTTTACAGGCATCCGCCCAGGCGAAAAATTGAGCGAGGATTTGTGGGAAGAAGGTAACCGATTTATGCCTACCCAACATCCTGATATTTATAAATACGATGACCCCAACAATCTGATGGGGGTTGTGCTCGGCGAACGGATTGATCAACTACTAGCTTTGGCTAATGAAGGCGAAGCATCAGAGATCATCAAGTTCGTTGACGCCAATATTCCGGGAGCAGAATTGGCAGCTACACCTCCTCCCGATCTCATTTCCATCGAATAAATATGAAAGTAACCTTAACTGAATGGAATGAATTTATAGCCAAACATCCCAATGCCCACATATTGCAATCGGGAGCGTGGGGTGATTTGAAGTCTTCGTTTGGCTGGAAGGCTGTGCGTGTCATTAACGAAGATTGCGGTGCTCAGGTATTGTTCCGCAAGCTGCCAGGTGGTTTTTCCGTTGGGTATATTCCTAAAGGACCCATTGGCCAGGGCTGCGGGCTTTTCACTGAACTGGATGAAGTTTGCCGTGAGAACCGCGCAATATTCCTAAAGATAGAACCGGATATTTGGGAGCCCGAAAAGGCACCCTCGATTGTTGAACAACCCGGATGGGTAAAAACCAAATCGGTGCAACCGCAGCGGACGGTCATAATCTCGCTGAACGGCACTGAAGAGGAGCTGCTTGAACGCATGAAGCAAAAAACCCGTTATAACGTCAAGCTGGCTGAAAAAAAAGGCATCGAAGTTCGCATTTCAGATGACATTAAGGTTTATCACGAAATGAGCGAGGTCACCGGAAAGCGTGATGGTTTTGGTGTTCATTCACTTGCTTATTACAAAAAAGCGCTTGAGCTGTTTAAACCCGCGGGTCACGCTGACCTGCTGATGGCTTATTATGAAAATCGTCCCGTGGCTGGTTTGATCGTTTTTGCCCAGGGCGACATGGCCTGGTATATGTATGGTGCTTCAAGTGACGAACAGCGCAACCGCATGCCGACCTATTTGCTCCAATGGGAAGCGATGAAGTGGGCTCGAAGAATGAACTGTAAATTCTATGACCTCTGGGGCATCCCCGATATGGATGAGGAAGTGCTCGAAGAGGAGTTTTCAAAAAAACACAGTCATGATGGATTGTGGGGTGTCTACCGGTTCAAACGTGGATTTGGCGGCGAATTCTTTCGCAGTGTCGGTGCCTGGGATCGCACTTACTATCCTGGAATCTATAAGATTTATCGCCAGATTATGCGGCTCCGCGGCGGAGAAGAAGCAGGATGAAACACTTCTGTTTGATGTGTGGCACACAACTGGAATCCAGAATTATAGAAGACAGAGAACGAGAAATCTGTCCTGATTGTGGTTGGATTCACTACAAACAATACAAAGTCAGTGCAGGTGTGCGCATCGAAAAAAACGGCTGTTTGCTTTTGGTTCAACGAGGAATTCAACCCTGGAAAGGCAATTGGTATATGCCGGCAGGATTTTTGGAGATCAATGAAGAACCAGAAGATGCTGCCGTTCGTGAAGCCTTTGAGGAAACTGGTTTACATGTCAAAACACACAGCCTGGCAGGGGTTTACACTTACAACGATGACCCGCGCGGAAACGGAATTTTATTCTTGTATGATGCTGAAATCATTGGTGGCAACATGCAAGAAAGTGATGAAACGCTTCAAATAGCATTCCTGTCACCAGACGAAATTATTGGATTGGAATTTACCGGAAATTGCGGCAGGCATCAAATCAGTGATTGGTTGAAGACCAAGGGGATTAAGATGGATGTCAATCATGTCTAACCAAAATTGGAATGACCTGATCATCGATTTGCCGAACAGCCACGTGCTGCAAACCACTGAATGGGCTGAGGTTAAGCGTGAAGTAGGCTGGAAGTCCCATCCGCTTACCTGGAAGAACGATAAAGGCTTAATAACCGCCGCCGCCAATATTTTGGTGCGTACGGTGAAACCGTTGGGGATCGGTCCAAAAATGGCCATCGGCTACATCCCACGCGGACCGATGCTGGATTGGTCTGATGCCAGCTTGCGCCAACAGGTGTTTTCAGAACTCGAACAATTTACCCGTGACAACGGATTAATATTCTTGAAAATTGATCCCGATCTTGAATTGGGCAGGGGCATTCCGGGCAGTGAACAGGCGGAAGAGTATTTGCTTGGAAAATTGGTCACTGATGAATTGACTCAGCGCAAGTGGCGATACTCCGTTGAACAAATTCAGTTTAAGAATACAGCCGTGCTTGATTTAACCGGTACTGAAGAAGACTGGCTCAAGCGGATGAAACAAAAGGCGCGTTATAATCTGCGCCTCGCCCAGCGCAGCGGCGTTTCTATTCGCTTGGCCAATGATAGTGAACTATCCGCTCTCTATCATCTGTATGCCCAAACGGCCTCTCGTGACCATTTCATTATCCGCGAAGAAGCTTATTATCTGGAGGTATGGCGCCGCTTCATCAGCGCAGGCATGGCAGACGCCCTGATCGCCGAGGTAGATGGCCAATTGGTGGCCGGGGTGATGCTTTTCCATTTTGGCAAGCGTGCCTGGTATCTTTATGGCATGTCAAGTCCGCTGCATCGCGAGAAAATGCCCAACAACCTGCTCCAATGGGAGGCAATGCGCCTGGCTAGAAGCAAAGGCTGCGAGGTGTATGATCTCTGGGGAGCCCCCGATGTGTTCGATGAATCCGATTCCATGTTTGGTGTTTTTCGATTTAAAGACGGCCTGGGCGCTACTGTAATCCGCACTGCGGGTGCGTGGGATTTTCAAGTTAAGCCATTTTTATATTTCATATATCATCAGGTGTTGCCGCGTTTTCTTAATTTCACTCGTTTTCTGCGCCGCGGTAAGCTTCAGCAAGAAGTAAGATAAGCGATGGTGTATGATTAGCCATGATGAATCGCTACTGTTTGGTTTGGAATCTCGATCATGAATCTTGATATTGCAACGACATTCAAGGTTTTACTGGTTTTATTAGGAATTGGCGTAATTGCCAGTTTGGTTATAGCGTTTAAATCTCTGAATACCGCCAGGACCCTTAAGTTTTATCGCAAACGCCAGGACCTGCTTGCATATGGCTGGCGCTTGATCTTTTTTGCCATTCTGATGGTTGGGGTTGGATTTGTTTTTTATCGTTTCGGTGAGCCGGTGGCTTACCACTACTTTCCGCCATCACCAACTATAACCCGCACGCCCACGATCACCACAACACCGACTATTACACTGACGCTTCAAAACACGCTGACCCCCACCATCACACCCACCCTGGAGCAGACCTATACCCCCATGCTGCCCCCTGAGGCGATTGCGACCATAATCACGCCTGTTATTCCAGATTCAAAAGCAGTTTTCAGCCCTGTGCAGTTTTCTCGTGAAATTGATAAAGATGGAATTGCTATCAACACCACCGATACATTTACTCTACCGATTACTTCGCTCTATGCTGGATACTCATACGATAAAATGGATATAGGGGTTCGCTGGACGGCCGTATGGTTATATGAAGGCAATTACTTGTGCGCCGAGACTCAAATATGGGAATATGCCACAGGTGCGCTTGGTGGATATTCGGATTGGTGTAATCAAAAAATAACCCCTGATATGTGGAAATCCGGTGACTATGAGGTGCAGATTTTTGTTGGCCAAACCTGGAAGACTTCTGGCAGGTTCACTATTCTGGGCAACGAGCCCACGCTTGATCCGTCGGTTTCGGTGACCAACACGCTGGATTTGCCGCAAGTCACCTTGACGCCGAGTTTGACACCTACACCGTAAAGCAGCCTTTTTTGATCAGATAAAACTGATATGTTAAAATATAAAAAATGGGAAGCTGAAATTTAGCCCAAAAATAAAGTAGGTCTTATGCCTTCAGAAGAACCAAAGAATTCAAGGTATCTCCACATTATTCAGCCGCAGTTATTGGTTTGGGTATTATTAACTTACTCCATCGGGGTCGGATTGGTGAAACACCAGGGCGGAATCTTGGATTGGGTCGATATCTTGTTTGGCTCGCTTTTGGGTGTGTTCTTGATCTTGATGCGGAGCTACCTGTCCGCTTTTTTTGACCACCCAACTTCACCCACCGGAACTCTTCATTCAGACGACCCCCGCTATGCCATGCTCAAAGGCATAGATCGACAAACACTGTTGGTGATTGCCATGACCTTGCTGACCGCAGGCGCGCTGGTTACCGTTTTGCTAATGATCAGGCACTCGCTCAACCTTTCGGCACTATTCATGTTGGGGCTGGCATTCTTAATCAGTTTCTTTGGCGCCACCCCTCCGCTGCGATTGGATAAAAGGGGGTATGGTGAGGTGGGAGAGGCCATCTTGATCTGCAATCTGGTGCCTGCGATCGGCTATTTGCTCAATGAACCCGGTCTGCATGTATTATTGATCATGTTGACCCTGCCCATCACGCTGCTTTATCTTGCCCTCAAAATCGTGCAATCGCTTGAGACTTATGCCTTTGACCGTACTCACCGCGTACAATCCATGGTGGTGAGGCTGGACTGGCTGCGCGCCATGCAGACGCATAACTATCTGGTGTTGCTCGCCTTCTTGTTTGTGGCCGTGTTTGCAGTGCTGGGCCAGCCCTGGTCGCTGACCTGGCCGATGTTTCTACCCTTGTTGATTGGCACTTTTCAAATCATCCAAATTCAGGGCATCATCAATGGCGCGCCGCCGCGTTGGAAAATTCTCAAACTGACGGCTGCCGGAACCTTCGTGGTGATGGCTTACCTGGTTTCTTTCACTTTGTGGATAACATAATTTCAAAAGTGCGATTCTTATATTTTTACAACATCAAATCGGTATAATCAGATAAATTTTGGAGGAATAATATGATCCCTGAGAAATCTGAAGCACCTGATTTTACGTTGATGGATGAAACTGGCACATCACGAAAGTTGTCTGATTATCGCGGCAAAGATGTGGTTCTCTATTTTTACCCCAAAGATGATACACCCGGCTGCACCACTGAAGCCTGCGCTTTCAGAGACGATTACAGCGCCTATGAAAAGGCCGGGGTGGTAATTCTTGGGCTAAGCGCTGACAGCCCAAAATCACACCTGAAGTTCAAAGAAAAATACGCTTTACCGTTTACACTGCTTTCTGATGAAGACCACAAGGTTTGTGAACAATACGGCGTGTGGGCTAAAAAGAAAATGATGGGGCGTGAATACATGGGTATCTTGCGAACTACGTACCTGATCTCTAAGGACGGGCTGGTAAAAAAAGTTTTTGAAAACGTCAAACCGGCAGGGCATAGCCAGGAAATTCTGGCATTGGTTTGAATAAAAAGAATCGCGGAGGGTGAACTGCACCATCCGCGATTTTGTTTATTGCAGGCTGACCAGGCGCTTGCCTTTTTCCCAAAGTTGCTCAAGGCTGTAATACTTGCGTTGGTCGGGTGAGAAGAAGTGCACCACCACATCATCAAGATCGGCGATCATCCAGCCGGTGCGTGAATCGCCCTCAACGTTAATGATTTGTTTAAAATCGCTTTTTGCATAATCTCTTAATAAAGAAGATAGCGCATCTAGCATCCGGTCACTGGTGCCGTTGCAGATGATGAAGTAGCTGGTGAAGGTTGAAATTGCCTGAATGTCCAGCAGGACAATTTTTTCTGCTTTCTTTTCCTCCAAAAAATTAATTACCGCATGTGCTTTATCTAACGCTTCCAGAAGACACCTCTTTTCAATAGTGTAAAAATTCTATCACACCTTTTGGCATTATTTTAATCCGTGCTTTGAAATAGGCGTGTAGATAGGTCCGCCAGGTTGTATAAGAGACTTGAAAAATATCACTTCGTGTACTTTCCAGGGTAGCAGCGGGGTCGTTGAAAACGCATCAAAATCTTTTTGCAACGGCTGAACCAGGCGTGGATCGACATGATCTGAAACCCTGCACAGGGTCAAGTGCGGAGAAAAAGGTTTAACTTCTGCTAAAAACCCAAGCAGAGTGAGTTCGGCATCCAATTGCCTGAAGAGGGAGGTTAGCGTCTCATTCTTGTTTATTCCCATCCATAAGGTTCGTGGATTGCGCCAGTTTGGAAATGCTCCCGTGCCCGCGAACTGCAGCGTGAAGGGATGAAAATCAGTAACAACGCGGCTGATTGCCCTGGATGTTTGCTCAACCTGAATTGGGGTGATAGCTCCGAGGAATTTCAAAGTCAGATGAAGCAGGTCCGCTTTGACCCAGCGTAGCCCTGAAGGCGCTTTTGATTTTACCGAAGTCGCGAAAGATTCAATTGTGGTTTTGTTTTCGGCATCAAGTTCAATAGCGATAAAAGCGCGTATTTTATTTTCCATCTTCCATTTTTATCACATTTTTAGCATCTTGATATTTACCATATTAAATTTTGTTAATTTTTGTCTACCCATTTTGTATAATTAGTGGTATAAGACAGTTACCCTACTGTGTTCGTGATGTTGTAACATCGGTTTTGAGCCAACACTTTAAAAAAGGGTTCCATATATCATTCGAGCAACGCGATAGGCTTCGGCCAAGGCGGCGCGAGAGTGGAGGAAACCATCCTGCTTCGGCAGGTTCAAAACTCTGCAACACACGGCATGGTGGGGTCTTTTATTGCTTTTATGTGGCTTTTCCTCCCTTTTTCTCATAAATTTGTAGTTGACATTCAACCCGCAGATTGCTAAACTTAATCAGCATATTAGCGTTGTGAAGGAGGATTTATGGCAAATATTTATAAGCTAATTATTCAAAGCGGCACAGGCACTGGTACAGAATTCCCTCTTGAAAAAAATGAATTGTTCCTTGGACGAGACCTGACCAGCGATCTGGTAATTAATGATCCAGAGGTCTCACGCAGACATCTGCGGCTGGTATTGGATGGTGCCACTTATCGCCTCGAAGATCTCGGATCAACCAATGGCACTTTTATGCATGGTCAGCGTCTGACAACACCCACCTTGTTAAAACCAGGTGAGGTGATTACATTGGGTGAGAAAATTGTACTTAGATATGAAGTAATCAGCACCGATCCCAATGCCACAGTCGTGGCTCAGCGCGGCGTGAGTTCAAGCACGCAACCAGGAACGGCACCTGTTGTTCCCCCGGTTCATGCTGCTCCACCATCAGCAGTGCGAGAATCGGTCATCGCTCCTCCGCCTGAAAGGGTAACACCACCAATTTCTGCTGTCCCGGCTTATCAGGCTCCTAATATGCAGACGCCTCCAACGGCAGCTCCGAAAAAGAAATCCCCGGTTTTGGTGATCATTCTGATTCTGGTTGGAATTGTGGTGCTTTTCTGCATTCTGCCGTGGATCATTATTGATGCCACCAACAGTTATTGCAGTCTCTTCCCTGGCATTATGAATATGTTGATTACGAATGCCTGTGCAGTCTAATTAAACTAACCTTAAAAAGACTGGCTTGCAATTAAATTATTGCAAAGCCAGTTTTTTTTTGGTCTATTATCTCTTATAATTATTCCTAAGGTGAATTGACTATGACGACGATGAATGATTCAGAACAAAAATCCTCTCCAAAATGGAATGGTACTGCAAAGTTAGTTGTGGCTTTGATTGCTTCAATTGTTGTTTTCTATTTGCTATATCGGTTTAGGGTTTACCTGGCACCACTGTTGCTTTCATTTTTATTGGCCTATCTATTCCACCCGTTAGCCAGCTTCATCAATAAACGGTTTAAGATTCCGTGGCGGGTCGTATCGACCTTGATTTTTGTGCTGCTGTTTCTGATTGTTATAGGCCTGGTAACTTGGGGCGGCATCAGTATCGTCGAACAAATTCAAAATCTGGTGAAATATCTTCAAACACTGATTGGTGACTTGCCGGCATTTTTCGCTGACTTATCAAGCAAACCGTTAATCATCGGTACGTTAGAGTTTGATTTGGTTCAATTTGATATGGATTCGCTCTGGACGCAAGTGCAGGGTGTGGTTGAACCAATCTTGACAAATTTGGGCAGCCTGGTTGGAACTATTGCTTCAGGAGCTGCAACCACCGTTGTGGGCTTGATCTTTATTATTTTGATCGCCTATTTTATTATGATTGAGACCGGCGGTGTCCGCGAACACATGTTCAAGTTGACCATTCCTGCTTATGAAGAAGACTTCAAGAAAATGGGTAACCAAATTTCCAAAATTTGGAATGCTTTCTTGAGGGGGCAGCTAATTATCTTCGGATTTACAGTTATTATTTATACAATCTTGTTAAGTGCAATGGGTGTTCGTTACTCCTTTTTACTTGCATTGCTGGCAGGCGCTGCTCGCTTTGTGCCTTATGTTGGACCGTTCGTCGCCTGGACGACCTACGGCCTGGTCTCGCTCTTTCAAACCAATTATTTTGGGTTTCAACCAATTGTGTTTGCCCTGGTCGTGGTGGGTGTTGCCTTGGTGACCGACCTGTTATTAGATAATTTTGTCAGTCCACGTGTGATGTCAGACGTCCTTAAGGTGCATCCTGCTGCGGTGCTGGTGATGGTGTTAATTTCTGCCAGTTTATTTGGATTTATAGGTGTGCTGCTTTCAGCGCCTTTGTTAGCCACAATGCAATTAATATCGACCTATGTCTTTAGAAAATTAATGGATCAAGATCCATGGGAGGGATTACAAACTTTTCCTCCGCCTGTTTCCATTAAAATAACCTTTGAGAAATTTTGGAATCGAATTCTTAGTTTGTTTAAACGCAAGAAAAAAACTGACAAAAAAAGCTGATTTTCCAATTTTGCTAATTATTAACCATGTTTGTACCAATATAAAAGGAGAGTACTATGGCAGACGAATACGAACCAAAAGTTGTCACACTTGCAGAAACTGACGGATACGCGATTTGGTCAGCAGAAGAACCTGATGGCGAAACCACTTACAATCTGGAATTGAACAACGTAACCATTCATATGTTTGATGAAGAATGGAAAGAGTTCCTGGCTTTGATTAAGAAATTGAAATAAGTTGGATAGTACATGGTACAGGCAGGCTATTGTCTGCCTGTACCTATTTAATGACGGGTGGTTCCAAGAGGGTGTAAAATCATACGCGTTGTCAACCTATTAAATAATCAAAGGTAGCCCCATGAATCTTGACACTCATGATCAATTTGCCTCAATCGATGTAGAAGATATGCTTAGCCAAATAATGAGCCTGCCTGACCAGTTGCAAAAAGCCTGGGATCTGGGACTCTCATCATCCTTATCTGCAATGGCGCCGATAAACCGTGTGGTGATTGCAGGCATGGGTGGTTCGGCCATTGGCGCGGATTTGCTGGCGTCCTTTTTGATGGATCGTGTGACCATCCCTGTGATGGTGCAGAGAGATTATGACTTACCAGCCTATGCTTTTGGCAGAGAAACCCTGGTGGTCGTTTCGTCGCACTCCGGCAATACCGAAGAATCCAATTCGGCGTTTGAAGCGGCATGTCGCAGCAACTGCCAGGTAATGGTCATCACCACCGGCGGCAAAATCCTCGCGGATGCACAATCTGCGCATATACCAGCCTGGGTCTTTGTTCATGATGGCCAGCCTCGCTCCGCTCTGGGGTACACCTTTGGTATGCTATTAGCATTGTTTGTGCGTCTCGGTCTGGTTTCAGATATGGGATCTGAAGTAAAACAAACCGTGAGCTTAATGAAAGAACTGCAATCGAAGATTGAAGCGGATGTTCCGGTCAAAAATAATGCTGCCAAAAGGCTGGCAGGGCAATTGGTCGGTCGTCACATTACTGTCTTTGGCAGCGGATTTATGGCTCCTGTTGCCAGACGTTGGAAGTGCCAGTTTAACGAATGTGCCAAAACTATCGCCAGTTTTGAGGTGCTTCCCGAAGCGGATCATAATACTTTGGCAGGTATTTGCTTTCCACAGGAAGCATTAGACAAGGAAATGGCTGTATTTTTGCAAGCCTCTGCCGATGTCGAACGCAATCAAAAGCGGGTGCTAGAAACCAAGCAAATAATGATGCTTGAAGGCATCAACACTGATCTTGTTGACGCGCGTGGCCAGAATCGCCTGGAACAAATGTGGTCAACCGTTTTGTTTGGAGATTTTGTGGCTTATTATTTGGCTATGGCGTATGAAGTAGATCCGACGGCAATTGATCCGATCTGGTCTTTGAAAGAGACTTTGGATAAATAATGAGTAAAATCGTCTCACACCACATCGTGCTGAATTGCTTTATTAAGAAAGCGGGACTAGAATAAAAAACGATGTTAAACATCGATAAATCATCGTTGGATTGGTTATGTCCTTTTTGAGAAAAAGTATTGTAATTATTTTTACTATAGCGCTAAGCCTGACAGCATGCGGTAAAGAAATACCTGCACAGGTTCCCACGTCAGAACCTGAATCAACTATGGCTGCTTTAGAGACCGAAGTCGTTTTACCTACCCAAACTGCTGATGCATCTCCGGTCGGCACCTCAACCGCTATCCCGGAAGAAAATATTTACGCGGATTGCGGGCCAGGAGGTTTGATTGACGTCGGGTATTATTTCAAAGATAGCAGCGGCAATATTTCGCCGACCCAACTTGTCAGGTTCCAAAAAACGAGTGATGAAGTCAGAGATTACGTGGCTGTGATCTCATGTTTGAAACATGACCAGGGTTGGATCAGCAACCCTGATGACATTCAGAGTGGTTACGAGAATGAGATTATTTTCTTTGATAAAAATAGCCATGCCCATACTTATCGAATCATTATCGGCGGACATTATGTCGCACCTCACAATCCCAACCATAAAGATATTACTGGTTCTAGTAATGGAATTGATAGTCTATTCTATACTGTACAAGAGTGGATTGATGTAACCAGGCAACACTTTGTCTTAAACGGCAGCCGGCAAATTGGCGTGGATATCTATCTTGATGATACACATGGTGCTCTTTCAAGGGCTTTAACCAAGGTATATAGTTTTCGTGAAACCAATTTGCAGATTGCTGAAGCCTTGAGAACCGGCGAGGGTTATCCAGAGCAAGTGCCTGATGGGTTCTTTGTATTTGCAACAAATGCCTGGCTTATTCAGGAAGAATAGTTCCAAAACTTCTCCCAAAAAGAATTGACAATTAGAACTGATGTGCTAAAATAATGTTGTGAGCACAATCCGTTACCGAAAGATTCTGCATCTCGATCTGGATGCCTTTTTTTGTGCCGTGGAGGAACTGAAAGACCCTTCATTGGCTGGCAAGGCATTTGCGGTAGGCGGCAGGGCTGACCACAGGGGAGTCATATCAACTTGTTCCTATGCGGCGCGGCAATTGGGGATACATTCCGCCATGCCCACCGGACAGGCATTGAAGTTATGCCCGGATCTGATGCTTATATCAGGCCGTCATGGAGAGTATAGTGCGAAATCTCATGAAGTGATGAATATTGTGCGTCAATTAACTGCTCTGGTTGAGCAGGTCTCGGTGGATGAAGCTTTCATGGATGTAACCGACCTGCCAGAGGATGGTGAAACCATTGCTCGAAAATTGCAGGCAGATGTGCTTGAGAAAACCGGGCTGCCGTGTTCCATCGGCGTTGCCAGCAATAAATTGGTGGCAAAAATCGCCACAGACACCGGCAAGGCACGCAACAGGGGGGCTGGCTACCCAAGGGCCATCCTGGTGGTTGCAAACGGTGAGGAGGCTGAATTTCTGGCGCCATTGCCCGTCAAGGCGATGTGGGGTGTCGGCCCCAAGATGGAGAAGGCGCTTCACGATGCCGGCATCTGCCTGCTGGGAGATATCGCCAAACGCTCCAAAGCCGAGATGGAAAGGCTCTTTGGCAAGTATGGCTATGAACTTTATGATCATGCCCTCGGCATTGATGACCGTCCCATCTCTCTTGAGCGAGATGCTAAATCCATCAGTCAAGAAACCACTTTCTACAAAGATTCTTCTGACCCCGTCTTTCTGCGTCAGACGCTCAAAGATCTCTCGGCACACGTGGGTTACCAACTGCGCCAGGAGGGCTATTGTGCCAAAGTGGTGCGGCTCAAGATCCGCTGGTCAGATTTCAGCACTCATACCCGGCAGGTGTCATTGGCGCAGCCCACCGATCAGGATGGCGTCATCTATGCAAACGTCGAAGCCTTGTTTCGGTCTATTTGGGAAAGCGGCAAACCCGTGAGGCTGATCGGCGTCGGTAGTGCGGACCTTGTGGAGACCTTGCACCAAATGTCTCTGTGGGAGACACCCACCGACAAGGAACGCCGTCTGTTGGATGCTCTGGATGATCTGCGCGAACGCTATGGCAAAGGCACTGTCAAACGGGGTCACAAACTCGGAAAGTAATCCTCAAACCGCGCAACCCATTTGATTAATTTTCGTTAATATATATAGACTCGAAAATGTTCAAAGGCGGGGCGCCATGAATGGATTTATCACAGAATCAGTCAGCAAAATTGCAGATGGATTGGGAACCGCACTAAAACTGCTGGCTTTTGTCTTGTTAACCTCCCTGGCTTTCATTCCACTCAAGACTTATCTTGGTGTATGGGGCATTGTAGGCTTGCTGGTCATCTTACTTATCGTTTCTCTTTTTTACATTTTCCGTTCATTCAATCACAATTTTGAAGACAGGCAGAAAGCCTGGTGCGGCATGGCCGCCGGTGTAATCCTGTGGCAAGTGACTCGTTATCTGCCCGAAATTCCGGGCTGGGGATGGGTAAGTAAAGCAGGCATTCTCTATTGGGCTGCTACGGCGCTTTTGACACTGTTGTTGTGGAAAAAGGTTTTGAACACGGGCGGACAGTTTACGCTGCTGACCTTTTTGCTTAACTGGATCGGCGGCATCTACCTCGCCACTTTGGATCGGGCAGGGGTGTGGCCGCAGTTATTGGCGCAGGCTTATGCCTCGGTGCATTACCTGGGCATTTTAGGTATTCTCGTTAGCATCTGGTGGATTGTGATGCGCAGCCGCAACAGCCTTGAGCGCAAGTACGGCGGGTTGGCGCTCTACTTTAGTGTGCTGTTTACATTTCTGTTTTTCTAAAAACTGAAACTCAATCGGGCAAGCCAAGCAGCTCTTCATACACGCCTCTGATGCGTGTAGATATCTTATCCCAACTATACCAACTGGCGTATTCGGCGGCTTGTTTGCCGAGGCGCATACGCAGCTCAGGCTGTTGGATCAGCTTGGTGAGCGCCTTTGCCAGCACGCAGGGGTCGCCGCCGGGGACGACGAAACCGGTGATGCCATCTTGCACCAGAAAGGCCAGGCCGCCAACCTGCGAGGCGATCACAGGGGTGCCGCAGGCCATGGCTTCAAGCGCCACCATGCCAAAAGATTCATAATACGATGGCATGATTAAAATATCCGCTGCGGAATAATAATAGGGCAGGGTGTCCTGGGCGCGTTTGCCTAAAAAGAGCACCAGATCTTCCATATTTAATTCTGTACATAAGGCTCGCAGGCGGGTCATTTCAACAGTCATTTTTTCGGTGGGTGCCCCAGGATCTCCTCCGATGATGGCCAGCGAATAACATTGTTTTTCAAGCTCGCCCGATTCGCGGACGATAGCCAGCGCGCGGATGAGCGTATCCACACCTTTGAGGGGTTCGATGCGGCCTACAAAGAGCAGCATCCGCGGGCAGCCTGAATGACCGATGGCCTCTTTGGCCTCGTCATCCGGGATGGGATAAAAGCGGCTCACATCCACACCCGGTGGAATAATGACGATCTTCTGGTCTTCCACACCGTAGAGGAATTCCAATTGGGCCTCTTCGGCTTGTGTGGCGGCCACGATGCGGTCGGCCATGCGCATTACCTGGCGTTCGCCGTTGATGCGATAATCGCCTTCTTTCTCTTCTTCAGATTGGGCGATGCGATTCTTCATCAATCCCAGTGTGTGGAACATTTGAATCACCGGCAGGTTCCATTCGGCTTTGAGCATTTCAGCGGCGATGCCAGACATCCAGTAATGGCTGTGGATCAGATCGTAGTGAATGCCTTTTTCAGCGGCAAAACGGATGATGTTTTCTGCAAAGGTGGGGATGTAAGTGGCGAGTTCCGGTTTGGGCAGGGGCACCTCAGGACCGGCGGGGATGTGCACCACGCGGTTGCCGTAGCCGAGTGAATGCACCACATGTGGCACATGCTCGTCTTGAGAGCGGGTGAACACATCCACGTGGATGCCGTCAACGCCGAGCTGCCGGGTCAGTTCAGCGACATACACATTCATGCCGCCAGTGTCTTTGCCGCCCAGTGTTGCCAGCGGACAGGTGTGATAAGAAAGCATCGCGATGTTCAAGTGATTTCCTTGCCTTTTCAGCGAGGGTGCTGATATAATTTGCGTCGCGTTGCTAATTATACGCCACCATAGCTCAGTTGGCAGAGCGACCGCTTCGTAAGTGGTAGGTCCAGGGTTCGACCCCCTGTGGTGGCTCTTTTTATTTAAATTTTGAGAGCTGAGAACCGAGAGCTGAGAACTGTCCGATTGATAATGAAGTCCTCAATCTAAAAAAATCACAACTCACACTTCACCACAATTTTCTTCACTTGCAATTGCATCCCACAAGCCAACCCCGGCATGTGCGCGTCTTGCGGAAAGAAGACCGCAAACGAACCGGCCACCAGATTAAGCGGGCTGCCGGTTCCGGTCATGGCTTGAAAATCACGGTCTTGAGCATAATCTCCCAGAGTCATGGTGTTCAATAAGGCATAATCAATGCGTTCGCAGCCGCTGTGCATATATTGCACATCCAGATAGCGGCGATGAGATTCCCAGAAACCTTGATCCAGGCGCTTGGTGAGATATTCCTGCACCAACACATAGATATGGTCGCCGTCCAGGTTAATGCGGCCAACCGGCAAAGCTACCAGGTCGGTGTAGGTGAGGTAGTCAAAGGCCGTTTTGAGTCTGGGGGTGATGCCTGCGTACAAATTTGAATTGGAAAGCATGTCATATATCATGTTGACCTCGATAAATGGGATTGAGATTCATTTTATCACTTCTATTTATTGATTTTTTCCCCGTTTTCTCGTAGGGTGGCGTCAACGTCCCATTGCGGAACAAACTCATTTAATCATTATGAATGGGACGTTGACCCACCATTAATCTAGTAACTCAATAACTTTTCCTATTAGTTTGATTAATATGACTCGTCACTTTAAGAAAAAATCGAGGAAATCTGCACTTCAAGATTCCCGGGACTTGGGGTTGATCTTCATTTTATTGATTACTCAAATTCTACATTGAACAATCCAGCATGTACTGATGCAGTCGATCCAGCGCCGGGGTGGGGATGCTCGCAGACCTGGCAATGGCTTGAAAATCCTCAGAGAGCAGCTTCATTTCGCTGTAGGCTGCCAGCGTGTGGCTGGTGGCGATGGTGTCAAAATGCTGTGTTTTGCTCCAAAGTTTTAGTATGAATTGTGTCAACCCTTTGGGCATTGCAGTGAGTATCTTCAGCTTTATCGGAGTCACAGGAATGCTCAATTTGTGCAGCACGTCAAACCCCTCGTGGATGGCATCCACCAATAATTTCAAAAGGTCAGGCCGTTGTGAAAGCGCTTTTCCATCCCCGCCGGCCGCGAGGATGGCGTTAGCCACCGCCGAAATCCATGCCACATGTGTCTTTTGCCAGCCTTCCATGTTACTGCAGATGGCTGTTGGGAAACCTGCATTTTCAAACAACTTAGAAATTTGCTTAATACGCTCCGACTTTGTGCCGTCCGGTTCAGCCAGGGTGGTCGGCTGCAAAATGGGAGAGACAACATGATAAGTGACCACCCCGTCTTTACGGGTGCCGCCAGCACCGGCGAAGCCAAGCAGCAGCCGCTCTATGCCAACAGCCTTGATCCATTCTGCATAGCCGTTGGGATTGTTAACCATAAACAGGATTGATTTTGAGTTGCGATTGGCTGCCAGCACGGGCAACAATTCTGATACCTGATCGGCGCGCACAAGAACAATGATCAGATCATACATTTCATCCGGTTCAAGCGTGCGAACAACGGGCACCCGGCTGACAGTCCGCTCACCAGAGAGCGAACCTACAAGGATAACTCCGTGATCGTAAATTTCTTCATATCGTTTGCCGCGTGCCAGCAGGGTGACATCGTAGCCGCTTTGATACAGCTTGATTGCGTAAAGACTGCCCAACACGCCTGCTCCATAAACCAGTATTTTCATTTGACTGCCCTTTTTGCATTGGCGAAACAGAAGTCGCAATACTCCGCGCCGCGGGCGATGGTTTGAGTGCGCTGCCAAAGCACCTGATTAGACATATTGCCGTAGATATTATCGTCAATCTGGCAGAAGGAGGTGGTCAGTTCAGGTGCGCCGTAAGCTGAGAGGGTGTTGTAGTAGAAACAGGAGTTCATTTTGAAGCGCACAGCATCACCGTCCAATTGCTGCCATTCCATCTCCCAGCCGTCCGCGGGGTATTGGCGCATGGCAGTTTTGATGTAAGCCCGCAGGATGGGGTAGACGAAGGGCAGGCGTCCGAGCCGCTGCATGCGTTTGGCGTAGCCGGTGTAAATCTCTTCAAAGAATGTATCGATTTTTTCAAGAGCCTCTTCCTGCGACTTGCCATCCTCCCTCAGGATTTGGTAGTACGCCAGGCCGGGCAGGATGCCTTGCACCAGGTGATGTTGCAGAACCGGGTTATCGGGCATGGCATGGTTGGCATAAAGGTCATAATAGCGATTGAGAATGCGCTCATATTGCTTTTGTCCAACCAGTGGTAGAATGCCGGGAAAAAACTTTTTGGATGTTGGAACAGCATTGTTTTTCATCTTCGTATTGATTCCTTCAGTTGTATAGATTATTTTTGCAAAATCACTGAGCGGCTTAAAGCTATATGCGGATGTGATTTCTCAGAAAAGCCAATTTCGCGACCGAGATTGAGGGTGGCTTCAAAATTCTTTCGCCTGACATGGATGATTGGCTCCACGATCATTAACATACCTTCTGGTTTGAGCAGACGATAAAGCTCCTGCAAGAAGGCTTTACGGTCTCTGACTTCGTGTACCATCCAGAACGCAAAGATTGTATCCACGGGCTCGGTGATGCCAATCTTGTCAGTGGCGCAAAGATGCGGCTGAATTACAGTTTGCAAATCCGCTTTGGTTGACCTTTTTTCAAGACCGGCGAGCATTTGAGGTTGCAGATCCGCAGCGATGACCTTTCCATTCGGTCCGACCAGCCGGGCGAGTTCCAGTGAAAAATAACCCATGCCGCAGCCCACATCCAGAACCGTTGATCCGGCTTTGACGTATGGCCGTAGAATCTTGTTGGGATTGTGGATGAATTTGCGGATCGGGTTGTCGAAGGTGAAGAGCAGCCACCAGGGGCAGGTGTAATTGGATTCGGGTTGTGCCATTGAAATTCTCCTTTATTAGTTAGGCAAAACTAACTATGGGATTAAAAAAAACTATTTTAGACCATTGAATGCTTTTGTCAGCAATTCGCCAAGGTGTTTAATTTCCTCTGTGTTTAACTGGGCCGCTAAATGGTTGGCCAGATTTTTGTGCACATTTTGATGTAGTTCATCAAAATCCAGCGCTTTTTGGGTGGTGATAATATGAAAAGACCTAAGGTCTTCATTGTCTTGAACTTTTGCCACATATCCTTTCTTAATCAAACTTCCCACATTGGCGGTGACAGAGGGTTTTGAGACTTTTAACTCTCTGGCGAGATCGCTGAAGGTGGGGTGGCCCATGCGGATGATGGTATTGAGATAGAGCATTTGTCGCATTGATAGTTCAGAAAAACGCTCATCTTCAAAGGCGCGTTCTTCCATCTCAGCCATGATCTGACTGGCAGTTTCGATTACTTTTTCTAAGGGTTTAAGGTTAGTTTTCATAGTTAGTTAGGCTTTACTAACTAATTGTATCAAATAATGAAATTTTGTCAATCCTTTTTCGTCAATTAATAACTTAGTATGGCACATCGCTATCTGTAATCGCATTTTATGCCCAAAACACTTGACAGGGGGTTTATAATTAATTTAGAATATATATTCTAATAATACCTTGAAACAATTTAAATAACCAATTCGATTGGCTTCCACTACTAATAACAGATCACCAATCACTAATTGTTTCATAAAAAATTTCTATCTTCGGTAACAGCCAAGTTTTCGTACATATAAACGATTGATTCGGATCCAACCAAAAGGTCATCAATTAATGATTAAATATAATTGCAAAGCTGATTTTTGTCATCATAGAGGCAAATTTACCCTAAAGAGCATTCGTTTTACCTGTGCCCGAGCTCTCTTTGCGAGAGGGGTCTTTGGAACAAAACGAATCATCATTTGTTTTTTTTATCTACGTTATGCCAGCCAGCAGCCATTATTTTGGATTCGTACATAAAAACGAAAAACAAAGACAAAGAAAATCGATCATTATCAATCTTAAAAGTATTCGTTTTCTTTGTTTCCAATTTTTTCTCAAAACAAAAACGAATCTTAAATATAAATCAGGGTTTTTCCCTAATCCCTAATCCCTAATCCCTAATCCCTAATCCCTAATCCCTAATCCCTAATCCCTAATCCCCAATCACGAATATTTTTCATCACTATCAACTATAATTAGCCCATGCCCAATAAATCAACTCCCCTCGTGATCGGTGTAGCCGGCGGATCTGGCTCCGGCAAGACCACTGTAGCCGAAATGGTATTGAAACGTGTCGGCAAGCAGCGCATTGCCTTTTTGCAGCATGATTCTTATTATCGTGAGCTGACAGGGCTGCCACCGGCGCAGCGAGCTCTGGTTAATTTCGATCATCCCAATTCACTTGAATCTGAAATGCTGCGCGATCACATTTTGCAATTAAAAAATTGGCAGCCGGTCGAAGTACCGGTATATGATTTCACTACCCACAGCCGCACTGCTGAAACCCTCCATGTAGAACCAAAAAGGGTGATTTTAGTGGAAGGCATTCTCATTTTTGCCGACCCTTGTTTACGCGAATTGTTTGATGTCAAAATCTTTGTGGATACCGATTCTGACATTCGCTTCATCCGCCGTCTCGATCGTGATATCACCGAGCGCGGACGCACCACCGAAAACGTGGTCAAGCAATACATGAGCACCGTCAGACCAATGCACCTGGAGTTTGTTGAACCTTCCAAACGTTATGCAGATGTGATCATCCCTGAAGGCGGCTTGAACATTGTTGCCATGGATATGGTAATTGCGCGTATTGAATCTCTGTTGAAAGAAGAACAAAAAGACGAATGAAGCTGACCGGCTGGCGGCTTAATCTGGTACGCGGTCTGGTGTTGGCAGTCGTCATCGCTTTGACTGTGGTACTTTTTATTTATCGCGACCAGGTGCAGAAGCTGGGTGCTTTGGGCTATCCGGGCATATTTTTCTTATCCATGCTTTCAAATGCCACCTTGATCCTGCCAGTGCCTGGGGTGCTTTTTACATCTGCGATGGGTGCTGTATTCAATCCGTGGTGGGTGGCTCTTGCTGCCGGAACTGGCGCCACGATTGGTGAGCTTTCTGGCTATCTGGCTGGTTTCAGCGGACAGGCCGTGATTGAAAATAAAAAATGGTATACACGCGTCTCAGGCTGGATGCAGAAATACGGCGATATTACCATCTTGGTTTTGGCATTTGTACCGAACCCGGTTTTTGATGTTGCAGGCATGGTGGCGGGTGCGTTGAGAATGCCCTTATGGCGCTACCTTATAATGAGTTGGATCGGCAAGGTTGGCAAAATGCTGCTCTTCGCCTTTGGCGGTGCATCCATTTTGAAATTGCTTGGCGCATAATCTGCATAATATTTTGGTTGCAGAAAAAGTTAGAGCCGATATAATTGATAAGGCAAAATCATCGAATTGAGACAATCACAGGGTATTGGCAATGGCGAGTTCTGATTTAAGAATTTTGTTGGCAGAAGATAATGAAGTTAACCAGCATTTATTGCTGCGTATTTTAGCCCGCATCGGATATGATGCCGTTTTGGCCAAAACAGGCATCCAGGTGTTAAACAAAATGGACCGAGAGGATTTTGATATCATCCTGATGGATATCCAGATGCCCGAAATGGATGGTCTCACGGCTACCAAATTGATCCGTGCGCACTATGCCCCTGAGAAACAGCCGAGGATCATTGCACTAACAGCAGAATCGTCCACAGAAGGGCGTGAAAAGTTTCTTTCTGCAGGCATGGATGATGTGCTAACTAAACCCGTGCAGATTGATGCGCTTGTTAACATCCTGGCTAATTTGTCAGTCCAGACTGATGATGCAGATGGTGCACCTCGAGATCAGAACAAATCCACTTCGCTAAATGACTATCCGATCCTCGATGAAAGCGTGATGAATGATTTCTTGACCCTGATGGGTGATGATGGTAAAGAATCTGCCAAACACCTTGTAGAGTTGTTCAAAAGCGGAACCCCCGGGCTTATTGAACAAATAGAAAGCGCTTCAGATAAAAAGAATAAAGATGATCTATTGCGAGCGTTGCACACTTTGAAAGGCAGCAGCAGTCAGGTCGGTGGGCGGCGTATGGAACAGTTTTGTGCCCGCCTCGAAGTTTTGGTCAAACAGTCTGGAGTGGAACCCTTTGCTACTTTTATTTCAGGTATCAAGCAGGAATTCTTCGAACTGCGTTTGGCCCTGGATGATTTTTTGGTAAAAGAATAGAGATGCTTTATTTGAAACATTTTGGAGGTCTGCATGAGTGACAAATATCAAATTTTGATCGTCGAAGACAGTGAAATTACACTCTATAAATTGAAGGCCATCTTGTTGCGCCTTGGATATGAAGTTTCAGCCCACGACCGTCCGCAGAACGCGTTGGATTGGTTGACCTCGTCTCAAAAGACCCCTGATTTGATCATCTCTGATGTCATGATGCCGGGGATGGATGGCTACACTTTTATCAAAATGATTCGGGCAAATTCGCAGACCGCCAAAGTGCCGGTGATCATGCTTACCAGTCAAACTGATCTCAAAGACAAGGTTGCCGGGCTTGAAGCTGGCGCGGATGATTTTATCAGCAAGACGGTCAGCCCAGATGAATTGGAACTGCGGGTCAAAGCGCTGTTAAGTCGTAATAAAGAAAAATCATCCATATCGCAATCGTCTTCTAAAGTGTTTTCGGTCTTCAGTCTGCGCGGCGGCGTAGGAACAACATCCATCGCAGTTAACCTGGCGGTCGCCATTGCCCGGTTGCTTGAAATCAAGACTTGTCTGTGGGATATGGCGCTTTCAGGCGGACAGTGCGCGCTGATGCTTAATCTCAAGCCGAAGAATACGCTGGCATCTCTGGCTGATTGGCCTGAAGGCAGCATTGAAGAAGGTCTGCTAAGTTCTATGGTTTTGGATCATGCCTCAGGCATCAGTTTGCTTCCTTCTCCGCAATTCTTTGAAGAAGGTGACCTAGTGACCCGCGCTACCATTGACCTGGTGTGGACGCCTCTTCAGATGCTCGCCCCTTTCATCGTGGTGGATGCCGGCAACCATTTTACTGATCCGATTATTTCTGTGCTGGAACGCAGTGATGCTGTCATTCTGCCTTTAGCGCCTGAACTGGCTTCTGTGAATGCCACCTACCAGGCGCTAAGACTTTTTGAAGAAATGGGTATAGACCGCCGCAAAGTGCTGCCGGTGGTTAATGAAACCTTCCAAAAAAGTTCACTAACCCCTGCAAAAATTGCTGAAGGATTGAAGAAAGATATTTTCGCTGAAATTCCATTCGACAATGTCAACATGGTGCGCGCCATCAACCAGGGAACCCCGTATCTGGAGCTCGCCCCTCGCACTTCGACCAGCCAGGCATTTGCCAAAATGGCGCAGCGCTTGACTGCTGTGAGAAAAGAGTAGCAAACAGAGGAAATGAAATTAGGCTCATGACAAAAGGTATGACAGCCAGATTCACCTCGATCTCAAATCAGATCTACAAACATATTTTTTGAGAATTCCTAAAGAATCCATAAATTATGATTAAAGTAGACAAACCTCACAATTCAAAAGATTGATATTATTTGTACAAAATACTTACCGCTGGCTTTTACTCTTGTAGCAATTTATTGATCTTCTCGAGTTGAGCCGCTAAACGTTCTTTTTGCTGTTCCAAATAGGCTCTTTCTTCATCCGGGGTGAATGGTGTCAGCATTGGGTTTCTTCCGGGTCGATTACCACGATTAAATCCGTTACCTCTTCCGCGGCCACCTTGTCCACCAAAGCATGGCCCCATTCGTCTTCCGATCGGACCAGTTCCGAACGGTCCTGTTCTATCCATTCCAGGCATAATATACCTCCAAAGTCATGTCTTATTTGCGATTGAACCGATTAGCGCGTCTGCGATTAAAGAAGTTGTTGATCCAATTACCCAAGCGTCTTCCACTTCCCAATACAGGTTGATTATTATCCGCGTTTAAAGATTGATCATTTTTCGCTTTCGAAGTGCTGCAGTTACCCATTCCGCGCCCGGTACGCGACCCCTGTCCTTGTGGACCTGTTCCATTTCTTGCAGGCATGGCATTTCTCCTTTTTAATTTTTTATTCGGCCCAAAAGATTAGCAATTAGACCATTCGTTTTGCTCAATTCTTGCTGCCAATATTGCAGGGCATCTTCGCCTTGGACTGTCAATCCATAGTTTCTTCTTGGAGGTCCCTGGGTTTGATCAGTCTCCCAATCTGATTGAATCCAATCCAATTCTTCCATTTCGCGTAAGGTTCGATAGACAACGCTGGGATGAATCGCGCTAATGCCCATCGTTCCTAAATCTACTAAAAGAGTATAACCGTGGCGAGGTTGTTCTTTTAGTAAAACCAATAAGGCTGGTTCCAATAATGAAATAGATAGGGGAGAATGACGCTCCTCTTGCTTGCCACTTCCTCCCATTCCCCAACCCCTACGATGTCTTGGCATATAAATTGTCCTCCTTTGTTTTTCCAGTAAAAATAGTGTAGCTCTCTATTCTATTAAAGTCAATAGATAAAAAGAGAATAGATATGTAATCCAAAATTGCATTATTAAAATTCTGGCAATATTGGTATGTTATACTTATGGTTATGAGTATATGTACTATAATATTAGTAAAACAATTCATTGAGGAGAAAAATGCCAGTCAAATTAGTTTCTGTAGATGCAGTGCAAATAGAGGGGTTCAAAATCGAAACAAAATCGAGGCAGCATATTGCGATTGTTGATCAACCGCAGGCAGGTGGAGGAACCGATGCCGGCCCGACACCATTGGAATACCTTTTCATTTCTTTGGCAGGTTGCATTGTGACCATTGGTAACATTGTTGCAAAACAACGCCGCTTGCCAATCAGAAAAATCGAGTGTCACGTTGAAGGTGAATTGGATACGGATGTATTAATGGGCAAAAGCACCGCGGTGCGGTCTGGATTCACCGGTATTCGTGTTCACACAAAAATTGATGCAGATATGAGTCAGGAAGAAAAAGAAGCTTTCTTGAAGGAAGTGGATGCACGATGCCCGATCTCAGATAATATCCATCACTTAACCCCCGTAGAATTTACCGTGGAGTAATATAGATGGGCTCAATTGCTGGAGAACAAACTCCCGCTGAAGCATTGGTTGGAAGAAGACTACGAGAGCTGCGGACAAAAAAAGGTTTCTCTTTAAAGTCCCTGGCTGAACGCAGTGGTTTGAATATTAATACGTTGAGTTTGATTGAAAACGATAAATCATCCCCTTCGGTGAGTACTCTCCAGCAATTGGCTGTTGCCATTCAGATACCTATTTCAGCATTCTTTGAATGTGAACCAGTCGACAAGCGTGTGGTATTTACTTCTGCAAACAGCCGCCCTCAGACAGCTTTTGGTAGTACAAGAATGCAAAACCTGGGCAAGGATTTTGCCGGAAATGCAGTTCAGCCTTTTGTGGTCACAATTAAACCTGGAATGGGCAGCGGCGATCGGATGATAGTTCATACCGGTTATGAATTTGTATATTGTCTGACCGGAACGATCCGTTATCAGATAGAAGGTGAAGAATACGTTATAAGAGCAGGAGATAGCCTGGTTTTCGAAGCGCATCTTCCTCACTGTTGGGAAAATCCAACAAAGCAATCCGCTGAAATATTGCTTACACTTTTTCCATCCGATGGGAGGGAAGAACCAGGTGGAAGGCACTTTTCTGTGGAAACAATGAAAAAGGAGATTACTATGAAAGTAGCAGCAATTACTGACGATGGTAAAACGATCAGCCAGCATTTTGGACGCGCCCCTTATTATTTGGTGTTGACAATTGAAGAAGGCAAAATTGTAAGCCGCGAAATGCGCGATAAGATGGGACACACTCATTTCAAGGAACAGGCACATACTGAAGACGCACCTGGCGCAGGTCACGGAATGGATTCAGCTTCACACAATAAGCATGTGAGCATGGCAGAGACCATCGCTGATTGCAAAGCGCTATTATGCGGCGGTATGGGAATGGGTGCATATGAAAGTATGCGTCAATTAAACATTCAACCTGTTGTTACCGACTTGAGCGATATTGATGCCGCGGTTCAAGCATTTATTGACGGAAAACTCATCGATCACACTGAAATGCTTCACTGAGTGGATTGGAAATGAAAGCTATTAACCGACACTTAATCTTTGCATTCGCACTGATTGTTGCTTTAGGTTTATTTTTTGCAACGAACCCGGTGCAGGCTCAAACACCTGCACCGGAAAATCCGGTTTATGTATATATGTTCTGGGGAGATGGGTGTCCGCATTGTGCGGCAGCCAAACCATTCCTGGAGAGTTTGCCGGCCAATTTCCCAAATGTAATCTATCAAAGTTTTGAAATATACAATGATCAAGATAATCTCCAATTTTTTTCGAACATGGCATCAAAGTATGAGATTGAACAATTAGGCGTTCCCACCATATTTATCGGTCCTCATTTTGTTCAGGGTTATAGTAAAGAATTAGATGCGCAAATAGTTGAGGTGGTAAACCATTGTTCTCAAAATGGTTGTATTGATGCTGCAGAAGGGGTCGCCAGAACGATTGCCGCAACGGTTAACAGGTTGACCAATCAGCCCACCGAACAATTGGTAATCACTCCGACTATAACACCAACCCCAGTAATTTCAGAACAAACACAAGAGCCTACTGAGCAACCTTCGTCTTTGTTTCAATCGCAATCCATTGAAATTCCTTTATTTGGAAAGGTGGATTTGGCTCCAAAATCAATTGCATTGAGCACTGCGTTAATTGCATTTGTTGATGGATTTAACCCTTGCTCTCTTTGGGTGCTTTCGATGCTGATAGCATTGACTTTACATACTGGTTCACGTAAGAAAGTATTCACAATCGGCATTATCTTTTTATCAGTAACAGCCATTATCTATGCATTATTCATTGCGGGTTTATTTAGCATTTTGAAGATTGCCAGCTTTCTGGGTTGGATTCAGGTTTTGGTAGCCATTGTTGCTCTCTTTTTCGCAATCGTAAATATCAAAGATTATTTTTGGTACAAAGAAGGACTTTCTTTCACCATTGCTGAAGACAAGAAATCAGGCATCTTCAAAAAAATGCGGGCGGTGGTTGATGCCAGTCAATCTTTTTGGGGATTGGTAGGGGCAACGGTGGTTTTGGCTGCGGGTGTATCTTTGGTCGAGTTTTCTTGTACGGCGGGTTTTCCGATGGTCTGGGTAAACCTGCTTAACTCGCAAAATATTTCAGGACCAATTTTCGTTTTGTTGCTTTTGCTCTATATGTTAATTTATCAATTGGACGAATTGGTTATTTTCTTTTCCGCAGTGGTCACATTAAAAGCCAGCCGGTTGGAAGAGAAGCAAGGCAGAATATTGAAATTGATTGGTGGCATCTTGATGCTGACGCTTTCCATTGTGATGCTGATCAACCCGTCAATCATGAATAATTTTTCGAGTTCTCTTGCGATTTTTGGAATTTCAATTTTGGCAACGCTTCTCGTTTTGATTCTTCACAGGCTTGTGCTGCCAAAGCTCGGAATTCATATCGGAACTGAACAAAAAAAGTAGAAATCAAGAGGTTGATAAAAGTGGATATCAAAACTTCCAAAGATGGTTTCACATTGACAAGGATGGCACTATGAGACTTGAATATGAAGAAATCATATGTGCAATAAATTTACATAATCGCTTCTTGTTGGGTTATGAAGATGGAAAGAGGTTGAATCTTGTAGAAGCAGATCTCTATAGTGCAGGTTTGGTTGGAGCGAATTTAAAAAATGTCAGCCTTGAAGGTGCAAACCTAAAACGCTCATTACTATGCAACGCAAATTTAGAAGAAGCTAATCTCAAAGGCGCCTTTTTTAAACGCGCAATACTTCAGAGCGCCAATTTGAAAAACGCCAAATTACAAAGAGCGAGTTTCAAGGGCGCAAACCTGGATCAAGCTGTTTTAACAGGTGCAAATCTTAGTGGAGCTGATTTGGAAGATGCAACTTTTTCAGGTGCCGTTTATGATCAAAATACGGTTTGGCCTGATAATTTTGACCCGAAATTAATGGGTGCTGTGTACGTTTCTTAGTATTACTAGGTAATTCTTGGAGGTTCTATGATTGCAATATTTACTGCTCAAGATCAATTTCTCGAAAGCACTAAAGATGATCGTTTCGGGCGATGCCCGTGGTTTATTAAGATGGATACAGTTACCAATCAATGGGAAGCATTTCAAAACCCGGGTGTTGGTCACACAAGTGGAGCCGGGGTGGCTGCAGCTCAATTTGTCATTGATCAGAAAGCTGAAGCTGTCATTAGTGGTGATTTTGGTCCGCATGCAGTGGATGCATTTCATGCTGCAAATATATCGATGTTCCTATATTCCAAAGATATTTCTTCCATTCAGCAAGCTGTTGAGAGTTTTAAACAAGAGAAGTTATCACTTTTTAGCTAAGTTGAATGAAGTCAGGAGTTAAGAGTGCGAATAGTAGTAGCAAGTGGCAAAGGCGGCACTGGCAAAACCACCATTGCAACCAGCCTCGCACTTAGTCTGGTCGTAAATGGAGAAGTTCATTACGTTGATTGTGATGTTGAAGCGCCTAATGGTCACATTTTTCTTAAGCCGCAAATCACTCATCAATCAAATGCCGTGATCCGCATCCCCGTGATCAATAAAGACGCCTGCTCGCTATGCGGCAGATGTGTAGAGGTATGTCAATTCCATGCCCTGGCAAAAATTGGAAAAATGATCATGACATTTCCACAACTTTGTCATGGGTGTGGAAGTTGTACTGTTAATTGTCCGGAAAGTGCTATCGAAGAATTAGCAAATCCCATTGGCGTGATTGAATCCGGTGTTACAGCTCATGGATTGAATTTTTCTCAGGGGCGCTTGAATATTAGTGAACCCATGTCCACGCCAGTTATCAGACAACTTAAGAAATCCATTACTACGAAGGATGAATCCATAGTCGTTTTGGATGCTCCGCCAGGTGCTTCTTGTTCGGTTGTTGAAACCCTGCGAGGTGTTGATTTTGTTTTGCTTGTAGCAGAACCCACACCTTTTGGAGTGCATGATCTCAAGCAGATGATCGGTATTGTGACCGAAATGGGGATTCCCGCGGGCGTAATCATCAATCGAGAAAAGGCTATGTTTATGCCTTTAAAAGATCTATGTACCGAGGTCCATATACCGATCTTAATGAATATTCCTTTTAATCGGCGGATTGCTGCAGGGTTGGCTGAAGGGCTAACGCTAATCGAGATTAATCCTGACTATTCACAAAGATTGCAGGATGTCTATCGTCAAATTTCTTCCATCATTGCGTCCATTAAGGAATAAATATGCCTCAACTTGAAAAAGGTGGAAAGTGGGTTTTTGGGTGGGTAGTTGTAAACACCTACCTTAAGTTTCAGATTCCGCCTGAGGCTTATGATGAGTATGGTTTTATGACTGAACAAGAACTTGTCTTTATTAAAGGAAGCCGGCGATCTGGCGGGTTTGGAGTTGGCAGATTTAAGACTATAAGTTCCAATGAGTATATGGTTAAACGAATTATCGCCAAAATAATTATGGGCACAAACAGACAAATTTCTCTTCCTAATGAATTGGGGGTAAAACCTGAAACAAGATTATTGGCTGTTCGAGGAAGTAACTATGCACTAAGTTTCTTGCTTCAAGGTCCGATTGTGGAATTAGCGCTTATACACCCGGAAATTGAGGTGTTTACAGTATGAAACAAATAGTCATCCTCAGTGGTAAAGGTGGCACTGGCAAAACTAGCGTCAGCGCGGCTTTTGCGCATCTAAGTGCTTCTCTTGATTATTCAATTTCACCTGTTTTTGTTGATGCTGATGTAGATGCTGCCAACCTTAGTTTGGTCCTGTCACCTGAAATATCCCAGACGAGTGAATTCTGGGGCGGATCTTTGGCCGAAATAGATGCCGAGAATTGTCTGGGCTGTGGATCGTGCGTGACTGTATGCCGATATGATGCAGTCATTCCAGATGCATATAACAAAGTTTTTTACGCTATCGATCCCATAGCTTGTGATGGCTGTGCAGCTTGTGTTTATGCTTGTCAGCAGCATGCGATTACTATGATACCTCAACAAGAGGGACACTGGTTTAGATCAAATTCACCTTATGGAACCTTGTTTCATGCCGAATTATTCCCCGGAAAAGAAAACTCAGGCAAATTGGTTACCTTGATCAAACAACAAGCCAAATTATGGGCTGAAGAGTATCAATCACAGGTTGTGATTGTAGATGGTCCGCCTGGAATTGGCTGCCCAGTTATCTCTGCTTGTGCCGGTGCAGATTTGGGCTTAATAGTCACTGAGCCGAGCCTTTCAGGATTGCATGATCTGAAACGTGTGTTGGAAACCTTGAGCCATTTTCGAGTTCCGACAGTTATTTGCATTAACAAGGCGGATCTTTATTTGGAAGGAACCAGGCAAATAAAAGAATTTGCAGTTTCAAAAGGTATTGAAGTGCTTGGAGAAATTCCTTTCGATGAACATATTCTTGATGCGATGCTGCAAGGGGCTCCGGTTACTGCGCTCTATGTTGAATCACCAGCCTCGTATGCCATAAACCAAATATGGGAGCAACTTTATACGAAATTCTTGATTCAAAAGGATGCATCATAATGAATCCACAAGAAATCCATGAAGTGATCATGCAAAAACTGATGAAAGTTATTGATCCAGAAACCGGTGTGGATGTGATCAAGATGAAGCTAATTCAAGACCTTCAGGTCGATGAGGAGTTAAAAGTATCTTACGTATTTCGGCCTTCATCCCCATTGTGCCCTTTGGCAGTTCCACTTGCATTAGAAATTATCCAAACAGTGAGAGAAGTTCAAGAAATCAGCGGGCAAGCTATCACGGTTGTGGATTATGTTCAGGCGGATGAGTTGAATAAAACGCTGAAGGAATTATTGGAAGGTTAGCGGTATAAACTGGAGTCAGGGCTGTGAAAATTGTTTGTGTAGTAGAAAATGAAATAATTAAAGACTCTACCCTTCATAGTGAACATGGCCTTTCTTTTTGGATAGAGACGTCAAAGGGTTCAGTGCTTTTTGATACTGGTCAGACAGATGCTGTGTTTTCTCATAATCTAAAAATACTTGGATTGCCACTGCAGAAAGTTTCTGCTGTGGCTTTAAGTCATGCTCACTACGATCATACCGGAGGGCTTGAAACTGTTCTCGCGGCTAAAAATGGCTTGCCAATTTATGCTAACCCTGATCTATTTCGACCGCGTTATGCTTTGCGGAATGGCGAGTATCAATCTATTGGAATGAAAATTGATCAACCAAAATTATCATCCCTGGCGAGGTTACAGTTTTCTGATCAACCCATTGAAATGCTACCAGGTTTATGGACAACTGGGATAATAGTTGAACGCCCAGAACCGGAAGGAAGCAGCCCTCATCTTTTTATTCAAATCGAAAAGGGATGGGAGGCCGACCCTTATCTAGATGATTTGTCTTTGGTATACAAAACTTCATCCGGTTTGGTGCTGATATGCGCGTGCTGTCACGCCGGATTATTAAATACACTATTTCATGTGAAACGCATTTTTGGTGAACCTATAATTGCTGTTATTGGAGGAATTCACTTAAATCATGCAGGTAACCAATATTTAGATTATGTGGCGACAGTTATAGCAGAGGACTTTCCCAAACTAGATCTTTATTTGAACCACTGCACGGGCGAGAATGCATTTGCTAAATTGTCAAAGGCTTTTGGTAAAAGGGTAAATAAATATCCCGCGGGTTCCATACTTAAATTTGAATAAGCGAATTATTTCAATCGCATGCCAATCTGGAGAAGAAAGATGACAACAAAAATTGGAATTATTATTTGTGACCGTTATCGAACTTGTGCTGGAGGAAAATGTTTGCGTGCATTAGAAAACCGAGAAGGCGCCTTCAGTGCTTACGCTGACTCAGAAGTAGAACTTGTTGGATACACAACATGTGATGGGTGCCCAGGAGGTAATATCGAATATGCGGGAGAAGAAATGGTCAAGAATGGCGCTCAGGTGATTCACCTCGCGACAGGTTTTTTAGTTGGCTATCCGCCGTGTCCGTATATTGAGAGTTTTAGAAGCTTTTTAGAAAAACGCTATCAAGTGAGTGTAGTGTTAGGCACTCATCCGATCCCCCAGAAGTATTTAGACCTTCATACTCAACTTGGAACATGGGAAGATCCGTGTTGGAAGCCTTTACTTGCGCAAACAATCACTGATGAAATTACTCGTGAAGCCTATAATTAAATGGAAGATCGATCAGAATTTCACATGTGTGTTGAGTGATTCAAAGTTTTCACAATTGTCTACTGGAGATTGAATGATGAATGTAAAGAATATTGATCATGTCACTGCAGAAATAATTCAAAGCGGTATTGGTGTAACAAAGAAAGTACTCATTTCTCAAGAAGAAGCTCCCAATTTTGCCATGCGTTGTTTTGAAATTCAACCTGGAGGGAGTATGCCAAATCATACCAATCTGGTTGAACATGAACAATTAGTGTTAAGTGGCAGAGCAAAAATAGGAATAGGTGTAAAGGTTTTCGAGATCAAGAAGGATGATATTGTATTTATCCCTGCTGAGGTTCCTCACTGGTACATAAATAATGGCGACGAGCCATTTAGGTTTCTTTGTCTTGTGCCAAATAAGCCAGATACTACTACGATCTTGAAATGATTGCTTTTGGCCCTGTTCCATCTCGCCGACTTGGATACAGTCTCGGGATTAACCATATCCCCCCGAAGCACTGCTCTTATTCTTGTGTTTATTGTCAGGTCGGTAGAACGACCCAGTTAGAAACCAAACCACAAGTCTTTTATCCGGTGGAGCTAATTCTTGCTGAAGTTGAGCAAAAGATCCATGAAAGCTCTAAGGCTGGCAGAGCCATTGATTTTTTAAGTCTGGTTCCAGATGGTGAACCTACTCTGGATAAAAACCTCTATCAACTGATAAAAGGATTGAGTACATTTAGAATTCCCGTGGCTGTCATTTCGAATGCCTCATTGCTCGACCGTGACGAGGTACAAGAGGCCTTATGTTTAGCTGACTGGGTGTCTCTTAAAGTTGATACCTTAAATGATTCCGATTGGCATCGAATAGATCGACCGCACGGAAGTCTTTCGTTATCGTCTGTTTTGACCGGTATTCTGGCTTTTCGAAAGCAATTTCAAGGTGAGTTGGTAACAGAAACAATGATAATCTCAGGAATTAATGATGATAAGCAGTCGATGTTGCAGTTGACGAATTACTTGCAAGAACTGCAACCATTTAAATCATATCTATCAATTCCAGTTCGTCCGCCGGCAGAATCCTGGGTCAAAGCTCCAGATAATGAGTCTATTCGGATTATTCTAGATGTGATTCAACAAGAACTTCCGTTTGCAGAGGTATTGTTCGATCAAGAAAATGCTGATTTTGAATCCACAGGTAACATGGTTGATGACATTTTGGCCATTCTTGCTGTTCATCCAATTTATGAAAACGCTCTTCGATCTATGTTGAAAAAGGCAGGGGCTGATTGGAGCATCATCGAAGGTTTGTTGAAGGCTGGAACGATATCTACTATTCAATATCGAGACAAATTATTTTTCATCTCTAATTTTCATAATAAAAAAGAGATATAACATGAATATTCCTCAATTTATTGCTCAGTTTAATGACCATTTTTAGTGTTTGCAGGTGGAGTGAAGGTTTTTTCTTTGGATGAGTTAATTGCTACTGACTGAGTATTCGAGCATGAACTCTATATCGAAGTTGGCATCATCAATGGATCCATGTTTGTTTTTATCTTATCTGGCCTATTTGGCGTATAGAAAAAGGAGTAACAATGGAATTGTTGCAGAGATTATTAGAAACATTGCCAGCCGAACCAATTCAAGTACGCAAAATTATCATAGGCGTTCACTGGACTTTAGTTTGTAGTAAGCATGGCGGATTAGGCTCCACGTTAACCAATTGTGGACCGCATGATCACTCTCATATGAAAGAAGTGGGGTTTTTGCATCAAAAAAGCGCACAAGAGTTGGCGCATTGGGTGCTTTCAGATAATTTGTTGGAAGCCAGCGTTGGAATTGCAGCATTGAATTCTCTTATTGATATTGATGAAGATAAGACGGTAAAAGTAAATGCTGCAGATGTCATTGCACATGAAGGCAAAGATAAAAACGTGGTCATTGTTGGACACTTTCCATTTGTCGAGAAGATAAAGCCGCTTACCCGAAATTGCTGGGTGATCGAAAAGCGTCCATTTGGAGATGATTTCCCTGAAGAATCAGCAGCAGAGTATATCCCACAGGCAGATGTGGTTGCAATAACAGGCACTGCATTTATCAACCACACCATGACTAGTTTATTATCACATTGCCGTCCAGAAACGCAAATCATGGTGTTGGGTCCATCAACGCCGCTCTCCCCTTTGCTTTATGAATATGGCATATCATTTTTATCAGGATCGCGGGTAATAGATGAAGAATTTGCTGCAATGACGATCCAACAGGGTGCAGCTTTTCCACAGGTAAAAGGGGTTCAATTGGTAACAATGTCAAAGGGGCAGTAGTTCAATGAAATTTATCCTGAAGCCTATTGGCATTATCCATACTTCCTTAACTGATAAGCATAATTCACCTATTCAATCTTCTCGTTCAGATATTGCCGGAACTATAGAAGTTTTTCCTCAATATATGGAAGGTCTGGATGGGATTGAAGCATTCTCTCATATCTATTTGCTATATAGATTCCATCAGGTAGATCAAGAAGTTGCTCTTAAAGTAAAGCCTTTTCTTGATGATCAGGAACATGGTGTATTTGCCACCAGGTATCCAAACCGGCCAAATCCGTTGGGGTTTTCAGTGGTTCAACTGACAGGCAGGCAAGCAAATCTGCTTGAGTTCAAAGGCGCAGATATGTTGGATGGAACACCGTTATTGGATATCAAGCCTTACATACCAGAATTTGATGTGTTTTCTGTTAGTAAATCGGGTTGGTTTACAAACCGAAAGATGCCGTAATGATCTTTCGGTTTTCGTTCAATAACATCCAATTATCGAACAGTCAGAAAATCTTCTGCTCAAGAACTCGATAATTTATTTCTGGGAAGCTATTTCCTGCCAACCAACATCCCGATTGTTCCCATCATGAAGGGTAGTTTTAATGCGGTTGGAATAAATGAAGATTTGCGTGTTTCAATAAACTCGACTTCACTGACTCCCCAACCACGAATGGTTTGTAACAGGTCATCTATTTTGCCATAATAAGGCTCAAGCAAAAATAAATCCTGGAAAACAAAAGCACCTCCCTTTTTCATCACGCGCAATGCCTCTTGAAGTAATACACGTTTATCTTTTGAACCGGCTACTTCGTGAAAGACAAGGTTGCTGACTGCGGCATCAAAAAAGTCGTCAGGGAAGGGGAGCTCGGAGGCTGATCCCATCTGGAATGAACATTGATGATCGACGCCTTCAATTCGAGCGTTATTTTCACAAGCTTGTTGTGAGTATTCCCAACCTTTTCCCCAGTTATCAATACCAATTATGATTGCTTCGGGATACTTTTTGGCTAACTCAATAGTCAGGGCTGCGCTACCGCAGCCAATATCCAATAATTTTCCGGTTCCACTCCATTTAAAGTATGAAACCACCAGTGAACGGATTTGGCCTTGAACATTTTTGCCGTGATGTGAAAAAAGATAGCGTGCATAAATGAAATATATCGAGATTAGTAGAAAAAATAAAGACAGAATCCCCAAAATAGGGAAGAAGAGTGCCAATCCTAAAAAAATCAAGCCAATTATTCCTGGAATAATGACGAATTTTTTCGAAACCCAGTTGCCATAATCAGGCGATTCATTCATTTTCTTAGCCATAATCGGCTCCTTTATAATTCTTAATTAAGAGGATTGTTGTAAAAATTATAGTACAATCTTCTACCTATGTGCAAAAAAAATACCATAATATTCACAATCGACATAGGTTAAGATAGACTAGTGATCTCAAATTTGTGCTGGTCTTTTGGTAACGAAAAGGTTAATTCATTTCTTGAGGAGTTTATCTTCCGTGCAACTTAATCATGGTGTATTTTTTCTACTGTATTAATGATCATTTTATTGTGGGTTTCAACACATAAAGCTCAAAATTATTTTTTCGAGGACCACTCAAAAAGTTTATTACGAAGATGGTAGACATACGAAAGTCAAACAGGTTGAAATAATTGCACATGTTGAAAGGTTTTTAATGAACATTGAGAATGAGACTGATCAAACCATTGAAGTAGAAAGCAATGCTCAAGGACACGTAATGCAGCATAGCAAGATAAATCAAATCATTGGTGTAATGAGCGGTAAGGGTGGCGTGGGTAAATCATTCATTACCAGCACCTTGGCATCCAGTTTGGCAAGAGAAGGTTATCGAGTTGGAATTCTGGATGCTGATTACACTGGACCCAGTATTGCCATGTTATTCGGATTGCATGGACCTGTTTCAACTGGACAATATAGCTTCATCCCACTTGTAAGTCGTTCTGGGGTGAAAGTAATCTCAATGAATCTTCTTTTCGCTAGCGAGAACACACCTGTTATCTGGAAAGAACAATTAGTAGCAAAAGTAATTGAAGAACTATGGAAAGAAGTTGAGTGGGGAGAATTGGATTATCTTTTATTGGATCTTCCTCCTGCGACTTCAGAAGTGACTGTTTCCATCATTCAATCCTTGCCGCTTTCAGGATTAATTCTTGTTACCACCCCCCAAATGCTAGCGACGAAGATTAATAGCAAAGCGATATCGACTGTCAAGAAAATGGGAACCCCCATAATTGGTGTGGTAGAAAACATGGCTTTTTCCATTGATCTCGATTCCAGAAAAAGACAATATATTTTTGGTCAGTGCAACGGGCAATCAGTTGCAAATCTTGCTGAAGCCCCGATTTTGGCTCAAATCCCTCTTGATCCGATGATTTCAAAATATTGTGATCTGGGAAACGTAGAAGATATCTTTTTGGATGAAGAATCAGACATGATGGATACCTTTTTTGAATCAATTGAAAATTTGAAGAATAGAGTTTCAACTACACAATCAGAAAATCAAGAAAACGAGCCGATCATTGTCGGACAAAATCATTCTCAAAGTTCGTTTTCTGACATTGTTATGAAGTTAATACAAGCCAAAGAAAATATGGGTGTTCTTGATCAACCAGATGCTCAGGGGTATTTCCTCGGAAGCTGCGGGGATCGAATGCAAATTGATCTTCGCCTATTAGATGGTAAGATCCAAGAAGCTAAATTTCTGGCTGACGGATGTGGTGCAACAATTGCTTGTGGAAGCATGATCACGAAAATGATACGATCCAAAACTCTGGATGATGCCAATCTTATCACTCAAGAGGATTTGTTGGCAGCACTGAATGGTTTGCCCGAAGATCATACACATTGTGCTGAACTTGCTGTTTTGACCCTAAGAGAAGCCATTATTGATGCTATTGAAGGACATGGAGCAATTAAGAAATAACAAAATAGGATTCAAATCTGGACGTACTCCAATTGATCGCTGTGGATAATTTGCATACTGCGGTATAGCAGTTTTCTGAACTCTGCATGCAATTTGGGGAAAGTGCACATCAGTTTTGACGCGGATCCAAGTTCGTTTACTACTGTATCATCGTGGATATAGGCCCTGCTAAACTTAAGCACAACCGAGTGCGGCATATCAAACTTATCAAAACGAAAACAAGAGTCTTGATAATAGGGTTGGGTTGTGCAACATTGTCCGTAGAGAGATGAAACAGGAAATTTCTAAAATGTATTGCATTTACTAATTCATTGATGCGATAGAACGCAATTTATTCCAAATTTATGCGAATAGCGCTATAAAACCACTGATATTTTTCATTTCTGTGTTATTTTTAATTATTATTCTTATGAGCATGCTTCTCAGATTGAATTTCTGCTGCTCAGATTAGCTTTAATGATAAAATTTGTTTACGGATTTCTTCGTCTGAATCTGTTTAATCAGGTCCTTAATGGGTAGCTGTCAATCAGGCTAGCAAGATTGGTTTAATTGCCAGACAATACAACGAATTTCGGGACCAAAATACTAAATTCATCATAATAATTATCGAGAAAGCTATTAATTGTTTTAGATGAATAGTTATTAATCCTTATGAGGAATGAATTGATGACATCATTAGTCGTTTTTGCAGGTTTCTTTGCAGCTTTGTTTGCTCTCTGGTTAACAAAAAAATGGCGAACAAGGGCGGGCTTAATCCTGTCTGTTTTGCCATTTTTACAGGTTGTCTTCTTCCTTTATTTGCTTTTTACCAAGACTGCTGAGCCAATCCGCATGAACTTACCCTGGGGTGACATAATCGGTCTGTCCCTAGCGTTCAATTTTGATGGATTGGGACTTCTATTTGCAGTGCTAATCAGCGGCATCGGTTTTTTTGTTTGTTTATATGCCAGCGGGTATCTAAAAGGCCACCAAGACTTGGGGCGTTTTTATTTTTGGCTTTTCATTTTTATGGCATCAATGCTTGGTGTGGTGCTATCTGATAATTTGATTCTATTGTTTATCTTTTGGGAATTGACCAGTTTAAGTTCCTTTTTCTTGATTGGCTTCAAGCACGATGAACAGCGATCAAGAGACGCCGCATTGCAAGCATTGCTGGTAACTGGCCTTGGCGGGTTGGTAATGCTAGCAGGTTTTGTGTTAATCGGAGAGATTAGTGGCACTTATGTCATTTCAGAGCTATTTCACTCTGGACATGTATTACGCGAAAGTGCTCTCTATCTACCAGTATTGATCCTTGTCCTTGCAGGCGCTTTTACTAAATCGGCTCAATTTCCATTTCATTTTTGGCTTCCCAATGCAATGGAAGCTCCCACACCCGTGAGTGCCTACTTGCACTCGGCCACCATGGTTAAAGCTGGTGTGTATTTGTTGGCGCGCCTATTACCCATAATGGGGGGAACCGCTGATTGGCAAAACATAATCGTGGTCGTAGGTGCCATCACAACGGTTATTGGCGCCATCCTCGCGCTCGGTCAGACAGACCTTAAGCGATTGCTGGCTTATTCCACTGTATCAGCACTCGGAACTATGACATTGTTATTGGGATATGGTGATACTTTGGCGGTTAAAGCATGCATCATATTTATTACTGCACATGCATTCTATAAAGGCGCACTTTTCATGATTGCCGGCTCCATCGATCATGAGGCAGGAACTCGCGATATTCGTTTTTTGGGGGGATTAGCCAAAAAAATGCCTGTAACAGCGGTAACAGCCGCTGTTGCTGCCTTGTCTATGGCAGGAGTTATTCCGTTTTTTGGTTTTGTGGCGAAAGAAGTGCTCTATGAAAGGGTCTTACAGGCAAATCTATGGGTTCTTGCTGCGGTGGTTTTTGCTGCTTTCGCTAATGTCATAGTTGCGATTTTAATTTGCGTCAACCCTTTTTGGCGGCGTCCGGTTGAGATTTCGGATTCTCCCTTAAAAACAGTTCATGAAGCACCGGTGGCAATGTTGACTGGCCCTGTTGTGTTAGCATTTATTGGTTTGATGGTTGGTGTTTTTGCATCTGGTAGTGGTGAGATAATCAAAGCGGTCGTCAGTGCAACAGTTCAACAAACAGTTAATATTAAGCTTGCTCTTTGGCATGGACTAACACCACCATTTGTTCTTAGTTTGCTAACCCTGATAGCAGGTTTTGGAGTCTATTTTCTTATTCCTTACCTCAGAATCTTGCTTCAAAAGCTCTATCATTTGCCAGGTCCTGAAAAAGTCTACCAGCTTTCATGGCAATTCACGCTGCGATTTGCATCAATAATCATAGATAAACTACAGAATGGGTACTTACGATATTATTTGTCAATCATCATTATCTCTGTGATCGGTGGTGCAGGTTTAACCCTGCTAATAAAAGGGGGCTTACAACTACCTGAGCAATTATTAGCGCCGAGGTTTTATGAAATAGGATTGGTTCTTATTGTTCTAATTGCTGCATTTTATGCAACAATTGCCAAGTCTCGTCTCGCCGCAGTTGCGTCAATGGGGGCAATCGGGTTCAGCATCTCATTACTTTATCTGTTGTTTGGTGCTCCTGATCTGTCAATGACACAATTCCTGATCGAGTCTCTTACGGTGATTTTATTTGTCGTGGCCTTCTATCACATGCCTCGGTTTGCTGATTTCAGTTCACCGCATGCAAGGGTAAGGGATGTGTTTATTGCGCTTTTTACCGGAGCATTAATGACTGTTCTTATTATGTCATCACTTGGAAACCGGATGTTCCCTCCGATATCACAGTATTTTGCAGAAAACGCCTATCTTCTCGGGCATGGACGTAATGTGGTTAATGTGATTCTTATTGATTTTCGTGGCATAGATACTCTTGGAGAGATAACGGTTCTATCTATTGCAGCTCTGGGTGTGTTTGCACTTCTCAAATATCGCAATAGAAAAGGAAGTAAGGAGAGTAACAAATGAATTCCTTTATTCTTCGCGTAACGATACGCTACCTTCTGCCTTTATTACTTTTATTCTCCATCTACACATTCCTGCGGGGTCATAATGAACCTGGAGGGGGTTTTGCTGCCGGGTTGATTGCAGCAGCAAGTCTTTCGTTATATACCATTGCTTACGGGGCAAAACGCGCAAGGCAGGTGCTCTCTATTGATCCTCGTTTTCTGATTGGATCAGGTTTATTATTGGCGCTCATAAGCGGATTAATTCCAATATTAATGGGGAAACCTTTTCTCAGTGGCGTATGGTTCAAAATTCCGATTCCAGGGAACACCCCCTTTGATATTGGAACACCATTCTTTTTTGATCTGGGGGTGTTCTGTGTCGTTGCCGGTGTAACGCTGATGTTTGTTTTTATATTTGAAGAGGAGATCTGATCATGGAGATTATTTTGGCAATCATGATTGGAGGTTTATATGCTGCCTCAGTTTATATGATTTTGCGTCGAAGCCTGGTAAAAATCTTGATCGGTATTGTGCTTTTAAGTCAGGCAACCAATATGCTAATTTTTGTTAGCTCAGGTATTACGCGTGGGAATTCACCCGTGATAAAAGCCGAAGAAACCGTATTAAGTCAACCTCATGCAGATCCATTGCCGCAGGCTCTGGTTTTGACTGCGATTGTGATTAGTTTTGGGTTGACTGCTTTTGCATTGGCATTGACCTATAGAGCTTACAAGAGTGTAAAAACTGACGATCTTGATAAATTACGAAGTGCGGCTTTGGGAGGTGAAGAAAACGTATGACCAATTTATTGGTAGCACCCATTCTAATACCAATGCTTTTTGGCATTTTGTGTTTGTTGAGTTTTAAATCAATCCGGTTGCAACGAATTTTAGGATTCGTGGGAACGATTGTCTTGTTTTGTGCGAGTCTTGGGTTGTTTTTTCTGACACTCAAACATGAAATACTTGTCTTGCATGTCGGTTCTTGGCCAGCGCCTTACGGTATAACACTGGTCTCTGATCTGTTTAGTGCAATCATGCAATTACTCACCTCAATCGTTGGGTTGGCAGTGGGGTGGTACTCACTGGCAATGATCGGAGAACAACGCACCGCGTTTGGTTTTTATGCGCTTTTTCACTTTTTGCTGATGGGTGTAAATGGATCTTTTCTCACAGCAGATATCTTTAACTTGTATGTCTGGTTTGAAGTGATGTTAATCTCATCATTTGTTATGATGGCTTTGGGGGGTGAACGTGCGCAAATGGCGGGTGCATTAAAATATGTTGTTATCAATCTGATCTCATCAGCTATATTTCTGGCCGCTTTAGGGATTCTCTATGGTATAGCAGGTACATTGAATATGGCCGATCTGGCGGTGAAATTCTCTCAGATTGATTCAAATTCATCTCGAGCACTAATTTCTGCCCTTGCTGTGTTGTTTTTAGCAGCATTTGGAATTAAAGCAGCTATTTTTCCGCTCTTTTTCTGGCTGCCGGCATCTTATCATACGCCGCCTGCAGCGATTGCTGCGGTCTTTTCTGGCTTGCTGACTAAAGTAGGCGTCTATGCTCTGATCAGGGTTTTTTCACTCATATTCCTTCAAGATACCGGCTTCACCCATACACTGATTCTGGTGTTGTCATGTCTGACCATGTTGATTGGTGTTTTTGGTGCTATGGTGCAGCATGAATTTCGGCGTGTTCTTTCTTTTCATATTGTCAGCCAGATCGGATATATGCTTATGGGGTTGGGTCTTTTTACACCTCTGGCATTAGCTGCTTCTGTTTTTTACATCATCCATCATATTTTAGTGAAAACAAACCTCTTTTTGGTTAGCGGAGTGGTTGAATACCTGGGTAAAACCGCAGATTTGAACAAACTTGGCGGACTTTATAGAAGCCAACCGCTTTTAGCTATTCTCTTTTTAATCCCTGCCATGTCTTTGGCGGGAATACCACCCCTATCAGGTTTTTTCGCAAAATTTAACCTGATCAAAACGGGTTTACTTGAATCTCAATATTGGGTTGTTGCAATTGCACTGATCGTTAGTCTCTTTACATTGTATTCAATGATCAAATTGTGGAATCAAGCTTTTTGGAAACCCGCACCTCCTCTTTCACAAGATGTGCCAGTAGTTCAAGAAAAGGTGCTATGTAAACCTATGATCCTGCCTATTGTGCTGCTGGCTTCGTTAACGATTTTGGTTGGCGTGGGGATCGGTCCCGTTTTTGAAATCGCAATGCGCACCGGTATGCAACTCTTTGAACCTGCACGATATATTACTGCTGTACTGGGAGGATTGTGATGAGTTTTTATATCATTATCAACCTATTTCTAGCCCTTGCTTGGGCCGCCTTATTAGGATCCTTCTCGCCCCAAAACTTGCTTTTTGGGTATCTGCTTGGGTTCTTAGTATTATTTTTATCTCGGCGTGCCTTACCGCAGTCAAAATATTTTGAGAAAGTTCCCAAAGGCGTTGTTTTCTTCCTCTTCTTTTTGTGGGAATTGCTGAAAGCTAGTATCAGGGTGGCGATTGATGTACTATCACCAAAACACCATATGCGTCCGCGGGTCATTGCTTACAAAATGAAAGCAAACACGCAAGCCGAGATAGTGTTGCTATCCAACCTGCTAACGCTGACTCCTGGCAGTTTAAGTCTGGATGTGTCATCAGACCACACGGTATTGTATGTTCATTCAATTTATGCAGAGGATGAAGAAAAGGCTATATCCGGACTTCAACAATTGGAAGACAAACTTTTAGATTTATTAAGATAGTAAAGGGAAAACCATGATGATAAATATCATTTTTGGAATGCTGATTCTGGGGATGCTTCTTGCCTTTTTTCGATTGCTACGAGGTCCATCACTTCCTGACCGTGTTGTGGCACTTGATTTATTGGCTATTCAGGCTGTAGGGATGATTGCCGCCCATGCGGTCCGGTCTAATCAATCGATTTACCTGGATGTAGCGCTTGCACTTGCTTTAATTACATTTTTAAGCACCATTGCTTTTGCTTTCCACATTGAGAAGGGAGAGTTGCCATGGAAAAAATCCTGAGTGAAGTAATGATGCTGATTGGAGCTACTTTTATGCTCATCGCTTCATTGGGCGTTGTTCGTCTGCCTGATCTATTTATGCGTATGCATAGCAATACCAAGTCGGCAACGTTGGGTGTGTTTTTCATGATGCTTGGGTTATCAATCCATTTTGGCAGTTTGTCTATTTTCATCCGTGCATTATCTGTGGTACTGTTTTTTATGATCACTGCACCAGTGGCTGCCCAAATCATCGCACGAGCTGCATACTTTTCTGGCGTTCCACTTTGGAAGGAAACCATGAGCGATGCTCTTGAAGGTCATTACAACTTCTCTACGCATACATTATCGAATTTGGATAATGACGATTAGCAACATTACTCGAATATGCTGTCTTTTGACAACGAACTTAGGTCACTAGAAAAGAATTATTTTATTTGATCAAAATTCAGAAGAGTTATTTGTTGTAATATTAGTAAAACTATCTTTTGGAAAACAATAATGGGGACGCAATTTGATTGCTCGACCTGCGGGTTGTGAGTATAACGTGCATTATGTAGATTACTAGTATTCTTATTGAAGCCAGTAGGTTGATGGAAGATAAATCGCCCCGTCTGATTTTTGGTTGATTAATTGTGGCTATTACCTGAATGTAGAAGGATTCTGAAATCTTCAAGCAGTTTGGGGTTGGTGAACATCAGTTTTGGCACGGATTCAAACGCGCCGACCACAGCACCATCTTGAGCGTAAGCCTGGCAAAGTTCAAGAACAACGGAGTGTGGCATATCAAAAACAAAAACGCAGGTTTCGGGTTCCCATTCGCCTGTGTCGGGGATGGCTTTGCTGGTCAAATAGCGAAAGCCGCGTTGATCCAACTCACTGCATAATTGCTGGTGGCGCTGCTCATTTTCAACCGTGCTGAGTGTGGTAGATTGAGGGTTGTAAGCTGTCAGGTAAGCATAACATTTAGCCTGATGTTGTAATAACAGATTGTCGAGCTCAGCGTTTGATATACCAATGGAAAGGATTAATTGCCTTCCACCGGGAGTCTCTAGTGTATAGCGTGTGGTCATGCTTGCTGTAATGAAGGCGTGTAATTTACTCATGATGATTTCGATGGTTTCTACTGTCCTGAATATATTTCCACGCCAGCCTGTACCCCAAGGGTACCCTGCATAGCTATTTTTTTTCTTGAGATGTTTTATGCCCACTATAAATTTATGAAAAACTCCAGGCTGGTCTATACCCCCAAGGGGGTACTTTCCATTGCTAAGTTTTCACTACGAGTAATATTATTTTAAGTCTAATTCAGCTGATAAACCCAGGCCGGTCTATAAGCCGCTTTCTGTAATCTGAAGGGTATGCCGAAGCACGGCTCCAGATTTAATGGTCATCTCTCTAGGTCTGACGTTTCCGTCAGACTCATGCAGCCTACCCGAGACTCATAAGAAAACGAGCCGCTTCCCTTCATCCGAAGATGAAATTGGTCTCTGCTTGGCCTTGCTCCAACCGGGGGTTGCCTGGCCGCTGCATTACTGCAGACGCCGGTGGTCTCTTACACCACCTTTTCACCCTTACCCCTTACGAGGCGGTATGTCTCTGTGGCCCGATCCGGCAGGTTGCCCCGCCCCGGGAGTTACCCGGCGGTTTGCTCTGTGGAGAGCGGACTTTCCTCGAAGCCCGAAGGCTCCGCGACCATCTGACCAGCCTGGACTTTGAGTTTACCTTCAAGCGGAATGGGCGTCAATAAGGATAATAAAAGAGCGGCGATTAAATATCACCGCTCCTGATAGATGGATAAATTGATTAACTGATCTTGGTCTCGCGAATGTCAACGATCTGTTCCACAGCTGAGCCGATGGCCTTGCGTAGTGTATCAATTTCAATGCCGACGACCTTGATGGTGAAGATACGGGTTTCGGCGCGTGAGCCTAAAATGGCTGCCAGCCCCAGAATATCTCCGCCCAATTTTTGGATGATGCCGGCGATTTCGTAGAGTTTGCCTGGGTTGTTGAGCACTTCCACAGTTAACCGCACACCAGGGGTGCGTCCGCCCATCAGTTCGAGCATGATGTGGAAGATATCTGTCTCGGTGATCATGCCGACCAGGCTTTTCTCGCGCATGACAGGCAAACTGCTGATCTCATTGTCTGCCATGATGCGGGCTGCTTCTTCGATGGGGCAGTCTTCGGTGGTGGTAATAACTTTGGTGCACATGACACGTTCAACGGTGATCTTGTTCAGAAGGGCGGTAATCTCCCATACATTGAGTGTGGTAGCTTCTGAGGGTTTGGCGTTGAGCAAGTCGCCTTCTGTGACGATACCGACTAATTTTCCATGTTTATCAACCACAGGGTAACGCCTTACTTTATCCAGGTGCATGCGTGCCAGTGCGTCTTGGATGGGTACATCCGGGGTAATGGTCAACACCGGGCTGGTCATACGTTCTTTTACTAACATGGCAAATACTCCTTTCAATTTGTGAGTCAATGTATTGCGTTGACGTCTATTCAATTGTATACAAAAAAAGCATTCATGGGAATTGAAATCATATAAATGTTTTATTAGAAGGTTGTCTGCACAGGTTTTGTACTATAATTGCCACTAATGTTTTTTTCAAAAAAAAAATTTTAATCCAAAGGGTGTCAACCCTATATTATTTAAAAGAGGAAATCATGCGTAAACCTTTTGTTGCAGGAAATTGGAAGATGAACAAAACTGTAGATCAGGCCAGTGTACTGGTTCAGGAATTGCTGCCTGGCCTGCAGGCCGTACCGGAGGTTGAAAGCGTTTTATGCCCTCCCTTGACCTCATTGATGGTGCTTTCAGCCCAATTGGCTGAAACAGGCGTTGGTCTGGGTGCCCAGAACCTGCATTGGGAAGCCTCAGGAGCTTATACAGGCGAAGTATCCCCCTCAATGGTGAAAGAATTCTGCAATTATGTGATCATTGGCCATTCTGAGAGACGCGCTTATTTTGCCGAAACAGATGAAACAGTCAACAAGAAACTGAAAGCCGCTCTGGCAGCCGGATTAACCCCCATCGTTTGCATTGGTGAATCTTTGGAAGAATACGAAGCTGGTCAGACAGGTGAAGTGGTCAAACGCCAGGTGCTTCAAGGATTAAAAGAAATTGACAGTGCCATTGCCTCACAGATCGTCGTGGCCTATGAACCTATCTGGGCGATTGGCACCGGCAAGGCAGCAACAAGTGAAGGCGCAAATGCCGTTCATCGTGATTTCATCCGTCCTGTGCTTGCCAGTTTGTTTGGTTCTGCTATTGCTCAAAACATGCGCATTCTATATGGCGGTTCAGTCACCGCTGCCAACGCCGCGGAGTATTTCAAGACTTCAGATATCGATGGCGCGTTAGTCGGAGGTGCAAGCCTCAAACCGGACTTCTTGAAGATCGTGGAAGCGGCCAGACCGTAATAGATATTGCTTCTCGAAATCCCGGAATTCAGACAGATTCCGGGATTTTTATATTACTTTCTTCCTATTGGTATCAAAAATAATTATGACTTGATTATTCGATAAAAAAATGTAAAATATTGAATGAATAAAAAAAATATTCATTCAATATTTTTGAGGAAACAATTATGATAGATAAGAAACAGATGATATTCCGCGCTGCCTGCGAATTGTTCGCAAAAAAAGGTTTCAAAGAAACCAACGTTCCAGAGATTACAAACCTGGCAGGGGTGGCGGTAGGCACTTTTTACAATTATTACAACTCTAAAGAGGAGATTTTTCTTGATGTATTCAATTATGAAAACGAGCAAATAAAAAAGGATTTGTTTTCTTCTATTACACCGGATGACGACCCAATCAGCACGATGACTCGCATGATGATCCTCAGTCGGGACTTAATTTCATCCAATCTGATTCTGCGAGAATGGTACAACAAAGACTTGTACTCGAAGATGGAAAAACATTTTTACGAAAGCAACAGTAATAATCGTATGAACGAGATCATGCAGACTTATTTGGTTGAATTAATCCAACAATGGCAAACTGAAGGAAAGATCCGTACTGATCTGGATTCAGGAATGGTTCTGGCATTGTTTAACTCAACCATCTATGTGGATATGCACAAGACTGAAATTGGAATTCAATATTTTCCGCAGCTTACCTATAAATTGATTGAATACATTATGAAAGGAGTGACAGATGGTTCGGATCTATCAGTAACTCATTCTGGATAGTTGTCAAAAATATCCTGTTTCTATAACGAACTTGACATACAAATAATGAAACTCATTTTTAAGGAGATGGGCGGGTGAAGAAAATATTCTTTATTGCACTTATTACAATTGGAGGGATGTTCGCTATGGCTTTATTAGTTTTTGGCACTGGATTGGGTTTAACCGAAGTTGATGAGAATAAATCAACTTCTTTGGAGGGAATTGAAGATATACAGCTGAATATGACCAGCGAGAATATCCATATCTACAAGGTGGATACTGACGATGAGATACGGTTCCATTATTACGGACGATCTTTTCCAGCTCGCGAACTAGTCTTAGAAAGCGTAAATGGAAAAATATTTGTTATGCCAGATGCAAAATACTGGTTGGGCAATCTGAAGTTGGATATTTACCTTCCAGTGAATTACAAGCATGTCATTTCTATCAAGAATTCTTCAGGTGATGTTTCCTTTGAGGCCGTAGATCTGGCACTCTTTAGTATGGAGACAACTTCTGGCAGTTTATCAGCAGACACACTCAAAGCCTCATCAGTTTCAATAAAATCTACTTCTGGCGTAATGGATGTAAATAACATAGTGGTAGGAAGTCTGCAGGTTTCTACCCAGTCTGGCAATCTTAAAATCGGTAATTGTTTTGTTAACGATTTTCGTGTCAAATCTTCGTCGGCGGATATTCTTCTTAACCGCATAACTGGGAATGTTGACATAAAAACAACATCAGGAAAAGTAAACCTGATGTATTCAGAGTTTGATAAAAATAAAGTGGTAGTGGTGACAACTTCTGGAGAGATTTTAGTTAATGTGCCACTTGATGCTGATTTCTCACTAGAGGCTCGTACAACATCCGGAACCATCCATTCAGATTATCCATTATTGAAAACCGAAAAACATGCAGCTTCTGGTCAAATTGGTAATGGAGAAGGACAGATTATTCTGTCAGCGACATCCGGAAATATAAGCATCTCTATTAATAATTAATTTTGTGATCCATGGAAAACAAGACCCCCGCAGATTCAAATCCGCGAGGGTCTGCGCTTTATTACTATGCCGTTCCAAATTGGCGATCGCCGGCATCACCCAAACCGGGGACGATGTAGCCGATCTCATTTAAACGCTCATCGATACAAGCAAGGTGAATGGGAACTTCGGGATGCAGTTTATGCACCTGGGCAATGCCTTCTGGTGCACCAATTAAACCAACAAACTTAATATTTGTAACCCCCCAACGTTTGAGCACGTCTATGGTAGCCGTGGCAGAGCCGCCGGTGGCCAGCATAGGGTCTAGAATAAGGCACATATCCACTGTCGGGGCTGTTGGCAGCTTATTGTAGTATTCCACTGGTTTAAGGGTTTGCTCGTCACGATAGAGTCCGATGTGCCAGACTTCTGCGCTGGGGATGAAAGACCAGAAACCTTCGACCATGCCCAAGCCGGCGCGTAAAATGGGCACAAGGCCGATTTTTTCTGTCAAATGATGGCATTTGGCGATGGCGAGAGGCGTTTGAATATCAATGGGGCGGGTGGGAAGGTCAGCAGTAACTTCATAAGCCAGCAAACCGGCGATTTCTTTAACCAGTTCGCGGAACTGGCGGTGATCGGTTTCTTTATCGCGTAAAATTGCCAACTTGTGTGCAATCATGGGATGTTGTGAAACGAATACGTTATCCATAAGTCCTCCCGGGGGTTTTTTTCATTATACCGGAAACTTAAAAATGAAAGTTTAAAATATCAGGATTTTCCAAATCCAGTTTTCAGGTAAGGGTATAATCAAGCATATGAGTGATGAAAAAGAACGACTCACAGATCCAGATTCACAACCTGAAGACCGCATTGACCATGCGTTAAGGCCAACCCGTCTGACCGAACTGATCGGTCAGGATTCAGTAAAACAAAACCTCGATATTTTAATTTCTGCGGCACGGCAGCGCAAAGAAGCGCTCGACCATGTGCTCTTTTACGGACCTCCCGGACTCGGCAAAACCACCCTGGCGCATGTGCTGGCCAACGAAATGGGTGTCAATATCAAGATAACCTCGGGCCCGGCCATTGAACGCACAGGTGATCTGGCAGCCATTCTCACCAATTTACGTGCAGGCGATGTGTTGTTTATTGACGAAATTCACCGTCTGGGCAGGGCTGTGGAAGAAATTCTCTACCCGGCCATGGAAGATTATGCACTGGATATCATCATCGGCAAGGGGCCGGCCGCTCGATCTTTGCGGCTGAAACTGCCCAGGTTTACCGTCATTGGTGCGACCACCCGTCTTGCGCTGGTTACTTCGCCGCTGCGGGCGAGGTTTGGCGCTGTCTACCGGCTGGATTATTACGATCAGCCAGCTATGCAGAAGATCGTCAAACGAGCCGCGGATATGCTCAAAGTAGAAGCGGACATTGATGGTGTGGCAGAAATTGCCCGACGCGCACGCGGAACGCCGCGTGTTGCACTGCGGCTGCTGCGGCGTGTGCGTGATTTCACCCAGGTACGTTCAGATGGAATGATTAATCGCCAGGTGGCACGCGATGCCCTTGATCTGATGGCAGTGGATGAACTGGGGCTGGATGATGTGGATCGCAGAGTGCTGATCACAGTGATTGAAAAATATAACGGCGGACCTGTCGGTCTTTCAACTATTGGCGCATCCATAAGTGAGGAACCTGATACTATCATGGATGTGGTTGAACCCTACTTGCTGCAGCTTGGATTTTTGGAACGCACTCCCCAGGGGCGGGTGATTACCAAATCCGCATATGAGCATTTAAAGTATCCTTATTCGGCTAAAGAGAATCAACCCAGGTTAATTCCATAAAGAATGAAAACATCAGACTTCAATTACCATCTTCCGCCTGAGTGTATCGCTCAGACGCCCATAGAGCCGCGCGATCATTCGCGATTGATGGTATTACGCCGCGATCAAGATGTTATTGATGATGCCGCCTTTATGGATGTTGGCAGCTACCTAAAAGCCGGTGATCTGCTGGTGGTCAATCAAACCAGGGTGATTCCGGCGCGATTATTTGCCCGCAAAGTTACTGGCGGCAAAGTGGAACTGCTGCTGCTCAAGCGGATTGAACCCGATGTGTGGGAAGCGTTGGTAGGCGGCAAGGGGTTAAAACCAGGCGTCAAAGTCACGGTTGAAAATGGCCCAGAAACAGAAATCCTTGAAGATTTAGGCGCAAGCCGCAGATTAATCAAATTTCTCTCACCGATAGAGGCTTTACTGCCGAATGTAGGTGAAATGCCACTTCCGCCTTACATTCACACGCCTTTGGCGAACCCTGACCGCTACCAGACGGTGTATTCCAAAGAGAGCGGATCGGCTGCTGCACCCACCGCTGGCTTGCACTTTACACCTCGTTTGATGAGTGAACTTGAAGCGGCTGGCATTCAGATCGCAAAGGTAACGTTGCATGTTGGGCTTGATACTTTCATGCCAGTTTCTGAAGATAACCCGCTTGAACATGTGATTCACAGTGAATGGTGCGAAGTCACTGCTGAAACCGCAGAATTGATCAATCGAACCAAAGAAAAAGGAGGGCGTGTGATAGCGGTGGGAACCACCAGTGTGCGCACCCTCGAATCCGCAGCTGTAGGCAGCAGAATCCCCAACCAGGTGAGTGCTATCTCAGGACCAACGCAATTATTCATCCTGCCGGGGTTTGAGTTCAAAGTTGTGGATGCGATGATCACCAATTTCCATCTGCCCCAATCTTCACTGATCATGCTGGTAAGCGCTTTCGCTGGCAGAGAAAAAGTTTTAAACGCCTATGAGGCGGCCATCCAACGCGGTTACCGGTTCTATTCTTTTGGCGATGCCATGTTGATTCTGTGAACCTAAACTTAATGAAATTTAAAAATCTTTCTCAACTTGAAAAAGAATTGATCACCTGCCGAGATTGTCCGAGGTTGGTTGCCTGGCGTGAGGAAGTAGGCGCGGTTAAACGTAAAGCCTATCGCGAACAAGTGTATTGGGCCAAGCCTGTTCCCGGTTTTGGAGATGCAGGCGCGCGAGTGTTGGTCTTAGGGCTGGCACCTGGTGCGCACGGCTCAAATCGCACAGGTCGTATGTTCACCGGTGATGATTCAGGTAAATTTTTGTATCCAGCACTTTATCGGGCGGGTTTTAGCAATCAGCCAGATGGTTTCAATGTGGGGGATGGTTTAATGATGAAAGACCTATGGATTATGGCGGTTTGTCGCTGCGTGCCGCCGGGTAACAAACCGACCAGGGACGAAATCATCAACTGCCAACATTGGTTGGATGCGGAAATTGAAATGCTACACAATCTCAAAGTGGTTGTGGCACTGGGCAAGCTCGCCTGGGATCAATTAGCAGTGAAATACAGCGTATCAGACGGAATAATCATCCCTGCTTTTTCTCATGGTGGATCATATTATTCAGACAAAAAAGGTGTTTGGGTGGTGGCATCTTACCATCCCAGCCGGCAGAATACACAAACAGGCCGCCTGACAGCGACCATGTTTGATCAAATTTGGATGCAGGTAAATCAGCTTTTAGTGGGTTGAACCTTCGTTGCGTGTGAGATACCACACCCGGCTTGAATCTGATTGTAAAGGCGTCATATTTTTCAAACTGCCAAATCGATCTACAACTTTGAAACCGGCATAATCTAAACAAGCTTCTATTTTATTAATCGAGAAGGCACGTTCGGTGTGTTTCTCTTCAAATTTCTGCCAGATTTCTCCTTCACGAACAAACCAGGTGATTTTGACACAGCCTCTTTGGTTCTCAAAATCGTAACTGGTGCGGTGAAGTTCGAGCAAATCAGGGGTTTCTTGTTGGACATAGCAATTTTCTTTTTGCCATTGGACTGCCAACCCATAAGTAGTGTTCATATCAAACAAGAACCAGCCACCTGGTTTTAACGCTCTGGCAATGTTATTAAATGTCGATTGCAGATCATCCGTGGTCAACATGTAATTTAGGCTGTCAAACCAACAGGTGACTACATCAAATTCGTCTGAGAAATCCAGAAAACGCATATCGTGTTTCAAGAAATTTATATCTAGTTTGGCTTGTTGGGCTCGATGCCGGGCCAGGCGAAGCATTTCATCAGATTGGTCAATGCCGGTTACCTGCCAACCCTCCTTTGACATGGAGAGCCCGAAACTGCCTTCGCCGCAAGCTACATCCAGCAACTTGCCAGAAGTTGGAATTCCGTATTGTTTTATGATCGCAGGTAGAATTTCGGCAACCGCCTGAGAAAGTGTGGGGTAATCTCCCTTGGCATAAACCTGGGCGAATTCGTTGTATAAAGACATGGTGCGTTCTCCTGACTTGATGCAATTCAATGGCAAATTATAACCACATGTCGAAGGTTTTGGATAGGAATCTTGCATATTGGTGGGACAATCATTAGACTCTAGATAATATTGGAGAAAAATGAAAACAATTAAGAAAATTATCGTTGCCGTGGCCGTATTAATGTTTGTAATCAGTTGTGGGTTTGTGGTCTGGGGTTCAACCCCGGCCAGACCAATGCCTGAAGCTTTGGCAGCTCTGACTTCATCAGAATCAGTGACCGTTCAAACTGGGAAGTGGTTGGTTTTTGAACCTGTGAGTGATTTGCCTGTCAAAGCGGGTTATATATTTTACCCAGGAGGCAGAGTGGATTATCGAGCTTATGCTCCAATGGCTAATGCTCTTGCATCAGAAGGATACCTCGTTGTCATACCGCGCATGCCATTAAATTTGGCCGTGTTTGGTATAGATAAAGCTGGTGATGTTATAGCTGCACACCCTGAGATCAACAAATGGGTGGTGGGCGGGCATTCGCTTGGTGGATCCATGGCGGCAAGTTATGTGTATGAACACCCATATCAAATTGACGGATTGGTTTTTTTGGCCTCATACCCAGCTGAAAGCAACAAATTGTCGGGTTATGAAGGAAAAGTGATGTCAATTTCTGGTTCTTTGGATGGGTTGGCAACACAGGATAAAATAGCACAATCCGTTGGTCTCTTACCCGATACGACGCAGTGGGTAAACATCGAAGGTGGCAACCATGCTCAGTTTGGATGGTATGGCGATCAAAAGGGGGATAATCTTGCAGTAATATCACGAGAAGAACAACAGCAGTTGGTTAATCAAAGTATATTGGATTTATTGTCAAAAGTGGGCGAATAGAATCATATTGAATTAAAAAAGGGGCTCAGCACGCTGAGCCCCAACAAATTCACCTATGGTGATAATTAATGTCCGCGGATGGCAGACCAGCCAGCGTATCTGGCTGTGTCGCCGAGTTCAGCTTCGATGCGCAGCAGTTGATTGTATTTTGCCACACGATCAGAGCGGGCAGGTGCGCCGGTCTTGATCTGACCCATGTTAAGAGCAACAGCCAGATCAGCAATTGTGGCGTCTTCAGACTCACCAGAGCGATGAGAGGTGACGGCGCGCCATCCGTTGCGATGGCAGGTTTCGACAGCTTCAATGGTTTCGGTGAGGGTACCGATCTGGTTCAATTTGACCAGCAGGGCATTGCAGGCATTTTCCTTGATGGCGCGGCGGACACGTTCTGTATTAGTGACGAGAAGATCATCACCAACAATCTGAATCTTGTCGCCAACCAACTTGGTCATCAGTTTCCAACCTTCCCAATCATCCTGGGCAAGACCGTCTTCTATGGATACGATTGGATATTGTTTTGTCCAGTTGATCCAGAATTCAACCATCTGTTCACTAGTGAGTTTTTTGCCTTCTTTGCGCAGGTTATAGGTTTTGGTCTCTTCTTCATAGAATTCAGAAGCAGCAGGGTCCAATGCGATACAGACCTGCTCACCAGCCTTGTAACCGGCTTTTTCGATGGCTTCGAGAATAACTTCCACAGCTTCGTTATTCGCCTTCAGAGCGGGCGCATAACCGCCTTCATCGCCAACCAGGGTTGCATAGCCGCGACCTTTGAGGACTTCTTTTAGCTTGTGATAAATCTCGGCACCCCAGCGCAGACCTTCTGCGAATGAGGGAGCACCAAGGGGCATGACCATAAATTCCTGAGCGTCGGTAGACTGCCAGTTGGTGTGTGCGCCGCCGTTGAGGATGTTCATCATCGGGGTGGGCAGTACGTGGGCGTAAACGCCGCCCAGATAGCGATAAAGGGGCATTCCAAGAGAATTGGAAGCAGCTTTGGCAACGGCCAATGAAACACCCAACATGGCATTTGCGCCGAGGCGGCTTTTGTTCTTGGTACCGTCGAGTTCAATCATGAACTCATCAATTTCTTTTTGTTCAAATGCTTCCATACCGAGCAGATTCTCGGCGATTTCGCCATTGACATTCTCGACAGCCTTGAGAACACCCTTGCCGTTGTAGCGGGATTTATCGCCGTCACGCATTTCTAGTGCTTCATGGATGCCGGTGGAGGCACCTGAGGGGACGATGGCAGTGCCATAGGAGCCGTCATCAAGGATGACTCTCACATCCACAGTGGGATTACCGCGTGAATCCAGAACTTCGAGACCTTCAATAGATACGATTTCCATAATATTTTTCCTTTTTTATCAGATTAAGGCAGCTTCGCTGCCACGATTGAAGACGCAACAAATTAAGTATAATACAAAATCTATTAGTAAAAATGCTTTTTTTGGTTATTCGTTCAATAATTTAGGTGGATTATTGCCTAAATCCACTCAATCGTTATTTCTTTTTCAATAGATTTAAATTCGGTGTCCCCGGTTATCAAAATGGCTTTTTGTAAGATAGATTGAGCAGCAGCGAATGCATCTGCATAAGAAACAGCATGTCTGGCTTTAATGTGTGCTGCTCCAAAAACCAAATCTCGTGTTGCTTCTTCGATGGTAATTGGCAACTCTTCAATTAGGGCAAGCACCTTTTGGGTTATGGGAAGTCCGCGTTCTCGTTCAGTAATATATAAAACTTCACCAAGGTTAACGATTGACATACTCACTTGTATTTTGCCAATCTTAGCTAAATCAAGTAGCTCATGAACTCTTTGACTGCCTGTTTCATTTTCGAGAAAAGCAAGCAGTGCATAACTGTCCAGAACAAAGATTGATTTATCTTTTATCACGCTCTTGCTCCAATTTATGCTCATTCAAGAGAGCTTGAGTAAGAGAATTAGTTCCTTTAAGAAACCCCCTGCCTTCAGAGATAGGATTTTTTGAAATAGGCACCATGGATAATACACCACCATAATCTATGATGTGTACATCAACACCAGGTTTTAACCCATATTTTTCTCTTAGTGCTGAAGGTATGACGATCCAACCTTTTTGAGATAACTTTGCATTCATAATAAACCTCATTTGTTATACATAACCTTTAAAAAGTATAACATTAATTAGTAATTGTATTACTCGTCAAATGAAAGTGGCGGTTCCTCGGTCGGGATGCCTGCATTTTCACAGGCTGCACGCACGAATTGCACAAAAAGCGGGTGCGGCCGGGTGGGTCGTGAAAGGAATTCGGGATGGAATTGGGTTCCCAACATAAAGGGATGGTTCTCTAATTCGGCAATCTCGACCAGGTTGCCGTTGGGGGAGAGACCAGAAAATATCATGCCTTGTTTGGCAAATTGTTCGCGATAGGTATTGTTAAATTCAAAACGATGGCGGTGTCGTTCTTCAATTTTATCCACCCCGTATGCTTTACGGGCAATTGTTCCTTGCTGCAAGTTACAGGGATACAAGCCCAGCCGCATGGTGCCACCCATATCGGTCACGTCTTGTTGTTCGAGCATTAAATCAATCACCGGGTGCTGGGTGGTGCGGTCAAACTCAGATGAGTTCACATTTTCCGTTCCCAAGACCTCACGACCAAAATCTACCACCATTAATTGCATTCCCAGGCATAAACCAAAATAGGGCACTTTGTTAAGGCGGGCATATTGTGCAGCTTTAATCTTGCCTTCGATACCTCGGCTGCCAAAACCACCCGGGATGACGATGCCATGAACGTCTTCAAATTTATCGGGATTGGTGCCTTTTTCAACTTCCACTGCATGGATCCATTTCAGATCCAATTCAACACCCAATGCCAATGCAGCATGTTTTAGCGATTCTCTGACGCTGATGTAGGCATCATGCAGTTCAACGTATTTTCCGACCAGGCCGATGGAAATTGAGCGTTTTTCACGTTTTGTTTCGACAACCAACCGCTGCCAGGCATTCCAATTCGGGGATTTTTTGGAGATCAGATTAAGACGTTCCATTATTAAATCACCAACATGGGCTTGCTCTAATAACAATGGAATTTCATAGAGAATGGGTGCTGTGACCATGGGAACCACCGCGCGTTTTTCTACATCGCAAAATTGGGCGATTTTTTCACACAGTACATCTTCAATAGGAGTGTCGCTGCGGGCAACGATCATATCCGGTGTAATACCAATGGAGCGCAACTCGCGGACTGAATGCTGGGTTGGTTTGGTTTTTAATTCTTCGGTGGCACCAATGTATGGCAGCCAGGTGACGTGGATGTAAAGGGTATTCTCGCGCCCCATGTCGGTGCGCAATTGGCGCAACGCTTCAAGAAAAGGCAGGCTTTCAATATCGCCAACGGTTCCGCCGACCTCAACCAAGACAATCTCGGCGCCCGTCATTTTTGAGACAAGACCGATGCGGCGTTTGATCTCGTTGGTGATGTGCGGAATAACCTGGATGGTGCCTCCAAGATAATCACCGCGGCGTTCTTTGGCAATCACATCTGCATAAACCTGGCCTGATGTAATGTTGCAGGTTTTGTTCAATCTAACATCAATCAATCGTTCGTAATGACCCAGGTCCAAATCGGTTTCGGCACCGTCATCCAAAACGAAAACCTCGCCATGTTGATAGGGGCTCATGGTACCAGGGTCAACATTAATATAAGGATCGAGTTTTTGAACGGCAACCGAAAAGCCGCGCTGTTTTAGAAGTCTCCCAACTGCGGCAGCGGTGACGCCTTTGCCAACAGAACTTACAACTCCGCCGGTAAAAAAGATATATTTAGTGGGCATGGTCACTCCTCTAATAAATTGAATCAATTATTAAAAAACGAGGAGGGCTGTTGAACAGCACCTCCAGGCGAGATGATTATCTACTAATATTTTGAAGAATGCAATAATTATTCATAATAATCACATAACATTTTGACCTCATGGTCAGTTTAGCACATCTTTCATCTCAAAACATGAAAAACCATCCGGGGTTGGGGGATGGTTTTTTAAGGGTTCTATTTGGTTTCCAGCTTGTTTTCAAGGGTGCGGGAGAGGATGTCTTCTTGCTCTTTGATTCCCGCTTTATCCTTGTGGGAGTCTTGTTTTTTCTTTCGATCCTTGGCTTTTTCCATGGCTGCTTTCATCGCCATTTCCATCACCGTGGGTTCCGGTTCATTTGTTTCATTGAATGAATTCAGCAAAGCGGTGTTGTCTTCTTCGGTACGACGGCGAGGTTTGCGCGCCGGTTTCTTTTCGCGATTAGGATCTGCTGCAAAACGAGCAGGGTTCTGCTTGGCAGTTGGTTTTGGTTTTTCTTCAACAACCTCAGGGGCTTGTTGAAGGGCTTTCATGCTCAACTTGATCTGTTTTTTGCGGCGATTAACTTCAATCACCTGGGCTTCAATTTCATCGCCCTCTTTGACCACATCACCAGGCACTTTTACATATCCATGAGCCATCTCGCTGATGTGAACCAAACCAGGACGTTCAGCGCCAATTTCAACAAATGCGCCGAATTTTTCAAGTCGAACTACATTGCCTTTGACAGTCGTGCCGATTTTGATTTCACGCCATTCAAGATCAAGCGGGCGCATCATGGTTAATTCGATGCGTTCTTCGTCGTCTTTGCGGGCGACTTTTTTCACCCACACATCAATCATTTCACCTTCTTTAAGGACATCTTCAATTCGTTTGATTTGAACGCCTTCTGGTGCAACGACCTGTGAAATGTGAAGTACCGCTGGTTTACCAACGCCGATATCAATCACGGCGCCAGCCAGGCGGGTTTTTATTACCTTTCCTGAAAATTGCATTTTTGGTTCGATTGTGCGGTTTGTATCCGCCACAACACTCATATCCATAAGGGTTTCTCCAATTTCGTTTATCAGCGAAGGGTGATTATACACTCTGCCGGAAGTACTGTCAATTTATCCGTTGGTTCTTCATCAATTAATCCTGCCAATCATATCATACTTTACTCTGCTTGACTAAGGATTTCAATAGCTTTATTTAATTGTGAGTCAATTTCAGCATCCACATCTTCTTGCGTGAGTTCAACGACGACATCAGGGGTCAAACCAACATCGTTTATCTGGCGGTGTTTCGGGGTTAGCCAGCGTGCCACTGTAATGCGGACGGCACCCTGATTGTTGTTAAGTGGAATCCAGTTCTGAACGGACCCTTTACCATAGGTTGTTACGCCTACCAGGGTGCCGCGACCAAAATCTTGAATTGCACCGGCTGTGATTTCTGAAGCAGAAGCTGAACCTTCATTGACAAGAACGACCATTGGAATTTCAGTAGCCAAACCGCCTGGTTCTGCAGAGTAGGTCGTTTCTTCGCCGTTTTGTAATTGTTCATACATCACCACGCCGCTTGGAATGAATTGAGAAATCACTTCAATCGCCGTGTTAAGGTATCCTCCGCTATTGTAACGCAGATCAAGAATCAATCCTTTTGGATTTTGGGCCAGGAGCGTTTCAAGTGCGGTTTTAAGTTCTGCAGTGGTGCTTTCACCATAGGTTGAAATTCTGACATAGGCAAGATTACCATCCATCATCTCACTGGTAACACTTTTAAGATCGATTTTCTGTCGCGTGATAGTCACATCAATGGGTTCAGCCTGGTCAACGCGTTGGATGGTAAGTGTTACATCCGTGCCCGCTGGACCTTTAACAGATTTTAAGACAATGTTGGGGTCTGTTTTGGTGACATCAGTTCCATTGACCTTGATTACGGCATCACCGGGTTTCAAACCCGCTGCTTCAGCAGGGCTGTCTGGCATGGCACTAATGATCGTCAATAAATCTCCAGAGGTATCCACTGAAGCGCCAATCCCTTCATATGAACCATCGAGGGGAGCGGTCACCTGAGTATAAGTATCAGGATCCATGTAACCAGTGTGTTTGTCGCCCAAAGACTCCAACATCCCCTGAATAGCACCTTGCATCAGTTTGGTGTCATCAACGGGTTGATCTACATATTGATCATGTACATGTTGCCAGGTTTCCCAGAAGGGGGCAAACAGCACATCCAGGGTCATTTCTTCATCCTCTGTCGCGGTTGGCGTCGCGGATGCCGATAGATCCTCAAGGGGCGTTTGACCAGGCAACATCCAGCCAACCAGAATGCCTCCAGAAAAGGTTCCAGCTAATAAAAGGATTGCCACAAAAACCAGAAGGATGTTTCGTCCGGTATGGTTGTTTTCCATTTTTCTCCTAACACTTCCAATTATTCATTATCAATTTCATTTGATTCACTAACCACTCAAATGATACGTTTAATTCTTCTTTCGACTTGTCAGTTATTTTTCGAAAGAACTTTGGGGAGTTCTTCAATTGACAAGATCGCAGCATCCACAGGTTGGGTGACTTCTTGTACACCTACCTGAATGGTGAACAAACCCATATCGTGTGCAGTAACCAGGTTGCGCAACGCATCATCAACCATGACACAATTCTTTGGGTTTTTAATGCTGGCTAACGATAATGCTTTGGCAAATGCTTCAGGTTGAGGTTTGCACCAGGGTGTGATTGAGCGGATATCAATAATTTGCTCAAACAGGTCTTTTACGCCAAGACTTTCCAATACACGAATGGCATGCCCTGTATCTGCATTGGTGAAGATTACTTTGCGCTGCGGATAGGACTCGAGCATGTTTCGTAGTGCAAAATTTGGCGATAGAAATTGTTCTATGGATATGTCGTGAACATATTCCAAAAAGTCAACTTCTTCAATTTGATATTCTGCCACCAAACCACGCATGGTGGTGCCATGTGTGTGAAAGAGTCTTTCACGCTCAACCGGCGCGGTGGCTTCTGGAATTTCCAGTTTGGTAACCATATACTGAACCATGCGATTACCAATTGCTTCCCATATTCCGGAAGTTGAAGAGTAAAGTGTGTCATCCAAATCGAAAAATAAGGTTTCAAAGCGCATGGTTTGTAGTATACCCTCGAATGATTAATATTGAATTAGCGAAAAGTGCAGAAATATTTCCAAATAGGTTATCCATTATAATTGGCACATGCCAATTAAGATTTTACCTGATGAGGTCGCTTCACAAATCGCTGCCGGCGAAGTTGTTGAAAGGGCTTCATCTGTGGTTAAAGAGCTACTCGAAAACGCCATTGATGCCGGCGCTACGCGAATTTCCGTTCGCGTACTGGATGCTGGAAAACGCCTGATAGAAGTTGCGGATGACGGTAAAGGAATCAACAGAAGTGAGTTGGAACTGGCTGTTACGCGGCATGCTACCAGCAAATTAACCAGCGCAGAAGACCTTTTCCATATTCGCACATTGGGTTTCAGGGGAGAAGCACTCGCATCCATGGGGTCAGTCTCACGCATGATCATGACTTCTCACAATAGCCAAGACTCAAGCGGCTCAAAAATTGTGGTTGAAGGAGGCAAAATCGCTTCCATTGAAACCACGGGGGTTCCAATAGGTACTGTGGTTTCAGTAAACGATTTGTTTTTTAACACCCCGGCGCGATTGAAATTTCTTAAGAGCGACCAGACTGAACGTCACCAAATAGAAACACTCGTAACCCGTTATGCATTGGCCTATCCGAATCTGGCCATGCAACTTGAGATGGAAGGCAAGCAGACTTTCCGCAGTACGGGGAATGGTGACCGGCGAGAGATTTTGGCTCAATTATATGGGGTTGAAATCGGTCGGGGGCTGCTTGAAGTGGTCTTTGAGGATGAAGGGGTTAAGATTAGCGGCTATATCAGTCCGATCTCAGTCACACGTTCAAACCGCAAAGAAATTACTTTTTTCGTCAACGGTCGTTGGATTCAGGATATTGGGTTGGCTACAGCCTTGGTACGTGCCTATCAGACCTACTTAATGGTGGGACGATATCCGATTTCATTGCTGTATATTGAACTTGAGCCTGAAGAGGTAGACGTCAATGTTCACCCTGCCAAAGCTGAGGTGCGATTCAAACAACCGGATGTGCTCTTTTCGATGGTTCAAAGAGCAGTTAAAAGGGCTTTATTGGCCTACTCACCAGTACCCCAGATGAGTCCAGCCCAATGGCAGTCCAATTCTTCAAGCCAACAGCCTGAACCTGCCTGGATAAATGCCCGACTCAATTGGGAGGCAGAAAAACAGGCCGACACAAATCAAAATTCTCTCAATTCTCAGACAGAAACCAACATAACAGAACAATCAACTGATCGCTCTGATCAGTCGCATATTCCTTTGTTGAGACTTGTCGGTCAAATAGGTGCTACTTATTTAGTGGCAGAGGGACCTGACGGTCTTTATCTGATTGACCAGCATGCGGCTCACGAGCGTGTTCTTTTTGAGAAAATGTCTCATCACACACAGGCTGTTACTTCTCAAACATTGCTGCATCCAGAAGTGGTTCAATTTTCACCCCAGGCAACTCGCATAATTTCGGAAAGTCTTGAAATATTAAACCAGCACGGCTTTGTCGTTGATGAATTTGGCCTGAATACTATTAGAATTTCTGCCATTCCAACATTATTTTCGAATGGCAATGCGCAAGCCGCACTGCGCTGCATCGTAGAAGATTTCGAAGAAGATGAATCACCTCTGCAAGGCATGCTGGCTGAAAAGCTGATCGCCCGTATTTGTAAACGAATGGCGGTCAAAGGCGGACAAACACTGTCGGCTCAGGAACAATCCGCGCTGCTTTCTGACCTTGAAAAATGCGATTCTCCGCGCACCTGTCCGCACGGCCGGCCAACCATGATCCACCTTTCTGTGGATCTATTGGAACGGCAGTTTGGAAGGCGCGGGGCGCGTTCGATGTAATGTCTATCTCATTAACTGAGTTATTAAAAGCGGGAAAAATTTTGCAGTATCCATAGGGATGCACAAGTCTGCCATCTTATCCATTGGTGTGCGTGACAGGTTGTTGATGATCAGCTTACATCCATGGCGCATGGCTGCCTGGGGGATGCTATTGGCTGGAAAGACTTCAAGCGAAGAACCAATCATCAGCATAAGATCTGCTTTATCGGCTTCGTTTTGTGCTTGTTCCCATATGTCTTGTGGAAGACCTTCTTCGAACAGCACTACATCAGGTTTCAAAATGCCAGAACAAGTAAAACAATATGGGATCGGATTGCCTCTAGAGAATTGGCTAAACACTTCTTCACCAGAAACTGATTTCAGGCATTGTGGACATGTAAAAGTTAATGCAGTTCCATGCAACTCAAGCACATGTTGTGAGCCGGCTTTTTGATGAAGACCGTCAATATTTTGCGTGATAATTGATTTGAGGAGTCCTTGTTTCTCTAGTGCGGACAGTTGATGGTGGGCATCATTTGGTTGCGAATCCCAGGATGTCATAAATAATGGACGAAACCAGTCAAAAAAGAGGGTGGGTGAATAAAAAAACGCGCTTCGAGAAGCCACCTGCATGGGATCGTAACGCTGCCAAAGTCCGCTTTTTTCACCTCGAAAATCGGGGATTCCTGACGGTGTAGAAATACCAGCACCGGTGAAAGCCACAACATAACGCGCAGCCGAAATCATTTCAGATGCGCGTTGAATCAAGGCAAGTAGTTGTGATGCAGTCATTACGCGATTTGTGTCTGAATAATCCTTGCCAGTTGGCTGATTTGTTGGGCAACCAGGCTGTCAGTTTGAATATTGATGAGGGGTAAATTATTCAGGCTTACCTGGTAGGCAAGTTCGGGCGCCGGGGGAATCATCATGGTGATGGGAGTGCCGCCTAACATTTCAGATACCTGGGTTGATGTAAGTTGAACTTCTGAGCGCACCCGATTATAAAGTACCAGGTTTATGACACGCCCCATACCTGAACCTATACTACGCAATTCATCATAAAGGATTCTCGTGCGTTTAATAGTACTCTTCTGCGGTTCTGTGATTACTATAATGTTTTTACACAAGCTGCAGATTTTGTCAAAACCGGGAATAAATGGTGTCCCGATATCCAAAATAACAAAGGAGGAAAGTTGAGAAGCTGCTTGAATGATTTTTTGTAATTTGTCGCCAAGCGCGGTGTAATCTGTTTCCAATGATATGTTCGAAGTTAATAATAACCTAATACCAAATGGGGTTGCAGTGAGTTGTTTTTCAACCACAGATGGTTTAATTTCGTCAGGTAACAACTCTAGTAGATTATTCAATCCATTAACAGAGGTACAACCTAATTCTGTAGCCCAAGTGCCCTGCCCGGGTTTTAGTTCAATAGCAATTACATTCGTTTTAGTCAGCTTTGCGTAGCTTGCTGCTAAATTTATCGCAAGTGTTGAAGAACCTAGTCCGCCTTTGCAACCAACCACGCCAACAACATATGCTGCAGGAGTTGTCTTTTTGTCTGGTTGTCTGGCTCGTGTTCTTGAGAGCAGTGCTTTTAGGTGAGCAATTAATTCGGCTGGGTGAACAGGTTTGGTTAAGTAATCATCGACGCCTGCATCATAGCCAGCCACTTTGTCATCCACCTGACTTTTGGCAGTGAACATCAATATTGGCGTATCAGCAAGTTGGGGGTCTTTTCGCAATTCTGCTGTGACCTGGTAGCCATCCATGTCTGGCATCATCACATCTAGAATGATTAAATCAGGGGTTTCGGCTCTGGCCATTGAAATGCCTTGAGCACCGTTGTTGGCAGCCAAAATCTTATAGCCCTGGCGTTGGAGCATTAGGCCCACCAACCGGAGGGTTTCAACATCATCATCAACGATCAAGATTTTTTCGCTCATAGCCATCCTTTGCCCTTACTTGAAAAGTCTAGCATATTGTTTGGTGCAAGGCAAGCAATTTGGATTTGCTTTTTTTCTAATGCTATAATTTTTACATGCAATATTCCCAGTTTTCAGATTTGTTAGTACAAGATTGTCTGCTTGATCCACAAAAACCGGTTGTCGCAGGGATTTCTGGCGGACCTGATAGTCTTTGCATGCTGGATTTACTGATTAAATCCGGGATTATCGTATTCGTTTTGCATGTTAACCATCAATTGCGAAGTGAAGCAGATGACGAATCAAAAATGGTTGAAGAATTTTGCACTAAACGAAATGTGCCTTGTTATATTAAAACTGCTGACATTAAGACGCTGGCTGCAGAAAAAAAATACACTTTAGAAGAAGCTGCTAGAGTTTTCAGGTATGCGGCGTTATTTGATTATGCTAAAGAAATTAATGCGCAAGCCGTATTGGTTGCTCACAACGCCAATGACCAGGCTGAAACAGTTCTGATGCATTTATTACGGGGCTCTGGGTTAAGTGGATTAATGGGGATGCAGATGCGTTCCATCAAACCTAATTGGAGTAATACTATTGCTTTGGTGAGACCACTGCTCAAAACCAGCCGCGGAGAAATCTTAGCATATTGCGTAGAAAATGGTCTCTCGCCCAATTACGATCAGTCCAATCAAGATACGAAATTTTTCCGCAACAGGATTCGTCTGGAACTGCTGCCTGAATTAATGACCTACAATCCGCGAATTATGGAGCTTCTTGCCAGCATGTCTGACATAATCGCGGTCGATCAATCTTTTTTGAATGCAGAATCAGGCAAAGCCTGGCAATCGTGTGTGGCAAAAGAAGGTGAGCAATTTGTTTTATTTAACTTGCTGCATTTATCAGAATTGCATCCAGCACTGGTGAGAAGGGTGCTGCGTAAGGCCATAGCTCAGATCGAACCAGAACTGCGTGATTTGGATTATGCCTCTACTGAAAGGGCTGTGAGTTTTCTCGATCCTAAAAACCGGGTAAATCACATGCATCTATTATCTAATATTGAGCTGGTTAAAAACCGGCACAAGGAACTATTGATTTGCAAGCAAAATGATACATTGACTGAATTGTGGCCTCAAATTGAACTCATGATGAGTTTTGTACCTGATTCTAATAATGAAATTGATCTTGGCAATAACTGGATAATTAAATGCGAAGAATCTGAGCGAGCGCCGGTCTTTAGAAAGGATGGCCAATCTGCAGTCTTGGATGCTGATTTGTTGTATGGGATGTATCTGAACACATACATCCATGGCGACCGTTTTGAGCCTTATGGATTACATGGGAAGTCAATCAAGTTGGGGGATTATTGGACGAATATCGGGCTCCCGGAAAAAGCTCGTCAAAAATGGCCGTTGCTGCGTAATGGTAATGGCGACATCGTCTGGATAATCGGAACACAAATTTCTGACCGCTTTAAAATCACTACAGAAACGAAAAGAGTTCTGACGCTTAACTTGATCCAAACGCAAAAAGATAACTAATTTTCACCTGAAAGTTGGCGTAGTTTCATACTGATCTCGCGCCACTGAATTTTCGAAATTCCCAACTTCTGACGTAATAAATCTTTTTCCATTCCAGATTGCCAATCGTTGATGGCACTGGTCCAGCGGCACATGTCAAAAGAGAGGTGTTTATCCAGACCGGCTTCTCGACCGAGGTCTTCTAACAAATACTCAAGCCGTCTGGGAGACCATGGAAAGACTTGCTCAATGGGGGCATATTTGGCGACATATTCCGGAAACACTTCCACCCAATCTTGTGTTAGGTCAATTTTGCGTTCTTTGTAACGGTTGGCTGTGCCAGCATAACGTACATAAAAACTGGCGTTTTTGGGGTCTTCCAAGTCAAGGTGGTTCATATTTAGTGATAGGCATTCACCTTTTTTAATGCCAGATGAGAGCAATAAGGTGATCAAAATGTAAGAGCGCGGATCTTTTTTAGAGGAGTTGTGTTGAGCTGTGGCTGCTTCGATGACTTTTAGTTCTTCATCGGGTGTTAAGACCTGTGGCAGAGGACTGATGACACTTTGTTGCAGAACTTTTTCAGCAGGGTCAATGGGGAGTCTGCCAGTTTGAGTTAACCACCTAAAAAAAGATTTGATTGAAGTGATTCGTCTGGAAAGACTTTTTGGGCTGCACGGAACGCCCCTTTCTTTTTGCAGCCATTCCAGAAAACGGTTGATATCACGTTCGGTGACACTGCCAAGAGTTGTATCTGGGGCAAAGAAGGATGCAAACAGATTAAGATCACCAATAAATGCTTTGATGGTAAAGCGTGACCGTCCTTGATCCTGGAGATAAACTTCCCAAGATTGGATGGCGGGCAGAAGTGTTGTGTCACTGGTGATGTGGATTTCAGGAAGGGTTGTCATAGTATTCACCTGTTCTTATGGTTTCGCATAGCCTAATATATAGTTTTAGTGTACAAGGATTTCATAGGAATGTCAATATCTGATTATTGGTAAAAGGCCTGTCGTATGATTTCACCAATGGAGATTGGATCAGGAATTAGAACCATTGAGCCATTTTCAGGAACGATGTAATTGGTAACATCGTTGGCACCAATCGCAAATCGACGGACGATACTCGGGTTAGACACGATTTGTGAGCTGAAGGGAAGTAGCTGCAATGCTTTATCTACAGGAAGATCGGTTTCGACACTGGTAACAAACAAGTTATAAAGTTCTGCACCACGATTGAGTGCATCAAGACTCATAATTTTTTGAAAAATCGCAGACATGACTTCTTGAGCGCGACGTGTCCGGTCAAAATCATTCGAAGTGTGGCGAGAGCGCACATACCATAAGGCTGTCGCACCATCCATGGTCGTGTTGCCAACTGGAACGTAGCAATGCTTGTCAACTGCCTGAGGTAGGTCGCAAGTATCGTAGAGTTTAGCTCCGGCATTAACAGAAATACCGCCAAGCGTATCGATAATGCCTTTAAACCCTGTGAAATTCGTCATGATGTAATAGTCAACGGTGATATCAAAATTTTCTTTCAGGGTTGCAGCAGTCAGGGCAAATCCACCAAAGGGTTGAGCTGCATTAATGCGGTTCATTCCCACACCTGGAATATTGACATACAAGTCACGGGGGAATGAAGTTAAAGAGGCTGTGCCTTTATCAGGGTTTAGTGAAAGGATCAAGATAATGTCAGTTCGATATCCCTGGTTGGGACGATAATCTGAACCGAGGATGGCGATGTTGATTTGTCCTGCAGGTTTTTGCAATCCCAGGCGAACGACGGTGGCCAAGGTCGGGCTGGGTTGAATTGATGGCGTTGCAGAAGGCTGTGGTGTATTTGTAGGCCCCTGGGTTGCTGTAGGTGCGATGGGCTGAAATGGTGTCAGCGTTGGTGCTGCATTGCTATCAATTTGTAGCAAAATATTTGTGATTGGGATGGTGGTCGGGGTTGGTTTTGGAGCGGTCAGTGAACCACATCCGGTAAGGAAGAAGACGCAAAGTAACAGCCCGGTATTGAATTTTCGCATAACCATATTTTACTCTTGATTTGTCAATTTTCAGGGGTTCGATACAAGTTTCAAGAAGTAATTGGTAGTCTGACTCGGATCAGCGAGCCTGATGATGGAATTGAGAAAATTTCCATTTTTCCGTGCATTTGCTCAACCAGCGTTTTGGCTTTTACTAAATCTTTCAATGGACTTCCAAAACCTTCAAGTTTTATTTCGAGGTCTCTAAATTCTTCCAGAATTACTGGTAAAGGTTTTGATTTGGGTGAATCATGGTCACAAGATTGAACACTAATTAAAACTTGACCAGGTTTTTTTCCTTGCAAGCGTTTTAACACCAGCGAAACGATTCCTTCTTCTTGTACGGCTGTTAGACAGTTCGTATAGACGATATTCAGCATGCGTTCGATTTTTTCTTGATCTCCGGTGATATCAATGTCGTCTTTTTCGAACTCAACTTTCAAAATGATCATTTTTGTGCGCAGTAATTCTGTATAGAACATCAAGGTTTCTTCAACCACAGAAGTTAAAGAAAAATCTTTTGAATAAATCCGGTTCTCATCATCAATCTCGCCAGTTTCCAACTCGAGATTTTTGAGGATTTCATCAAGGTGATTAACAGAATTGGATATGCGTTCGACAAAGCGTTTTTGGAATGTTCCCAAAATACCGACAGATTCATTAGAGAGCAAATCAATATAACCCTGTATGGTATGAATGGGCTGCTTCAATTCTTGTAAAACTGGTTTGAGAATCTGAGCGCCTTCAATCCTGCTGGGTTGAGATTCAATAGAAGCTTGTAAGGCGGTGTTTTTCATGTTTGATTCTGCAAGGGCATTTTGCAGTCGGGCAATCTCTTCAAGGGTCAACCTGAGTTCAGCTTCCATATGTCCCATTTCAGAAGTTTTCTTCTTGAGTGGGGGAGCATATGGTTCCTGTTCCGGGAATGAAGTATTGGAATCATCGGAAGTTGATGGCTGCAAATTCATAGGATCATCCATAAGTGATTTCTCAGTATGAGTTTACCAGAATAAAGCCGGAAAGCAATCAATATTATTGAGAGCAATATTCTATCAATTTCGCATACAAGTATCAAAAATTTTTCGATGGATGATTTAGAATAATGAATTACGTTGACAATATTTGATTGTTTGATAGAATTAGCTCGTATCTGGGCCGAAGTGGCGGAATTGGCAGACGCGCTACGTTCAGGGCGTAGTGAGCATTACGCTCGTGAGGGTTCAAATCCCTCCTCCGGCACACATCAACAACCCGTGGATTCTTCCACGGGTTTTGTCTTGTCTGCCCAATCAGAATAGTGTAAGATATGGAGATGGAACGGAAAGAAAAAAAACCTAATATCCCTTTCAATCTCAAGAAAATCCTCTTGGGCGTCGTGGCTATAGTATTGTTTTTTTTGGTTATGGATTTGAATAATCGGTTAAATGAACTTTCAAGATTAAGTGAGCAGCAAGAAAAAGCCTCAACAGTGATCGCGGTTTTAGAAAGTACTTTACACGCCCTGGATACCCAGGTGGCTTATTCCAGCTCTGTTGGTGCAGTCGAAGACTGGGCTTATGAAGAAGGGCATATGACCAGACCTGGTGAAAACCTCATCATTCCGTTATCTCCTCCTGGTACCACCCAAATCCCTGAAGTTATTGAGATTGCAACCCCCGAACCAGTAGCAAATTGGCAAATTTGGCTTGCATTGTTTTCTGGAAAATAGCCATTTTTTTACTTTACGATATTCCGCCGTATCGCGATCATGGTCAGATCATCTGAGGGTGGTTCACCTTTTCTAAAATACTGAATTAAATCATCAATCGAAGTTAATAATTGTTCCGCGGAGGATGAAGTTGTTGCCAGCAGAGCCTCAACCAGCCGTGGTTCAGTAAAAAGTTCCCCTTCAGAAGAAAATGCTTCTGTTACGCCATCCGTGTAAAACAAAAGGGTCTCGCCAGGTTTAAGCGTAATCTTTTTATCGTTATATACAGCTTGCGGCATCACACCTAAAGCAATCCCGTCTTTTTCAAGCCGGATTATTTGTGCTGGATTTGATTGGATCAATAAGGGCAAATTATGACCAGCATTGGCGTATTCCAACACACCGGTTCGTGGGTCAAGCAAAGCTAAAATGGCGGTGACAAACATGCCGTTGCGTGAATCAGATTCTAACAAATCATTGACCCGCGCGAGCACTTTGCCAGGCGAACTGGTACTTTGCAAGGTGGCGCGGATGAGTGTGCGGGTCACCGTCATATAGAGTGCTGCGGGCATGCCTTTGTCAGCCACATCGGCAATAACTAATGCGATGCGGTTGTCTTTTGTCTCAAAGATATCGTAGAAATCTCCACCGACTTCATGAGCAGTCTGCCATAGCCGACTGATCTGCCAATCTTCGTACTCAGGCAAACTTTCTGGCAAAAATGCTTGCTGTATCTGTCTGGCTAATTGGAACTCCCGTTCCATCCGTTCGCGGCCAACCATTTCTTGTTTGAGTCGTTCATTCTGAATAGCCAGGGTGGTTTGTTGGGCAACACCGCGGATTAGTTCAAGGCGTTTGGGGTGAAATTCAGGCAAGATATTTGTTTCTTTCGCTATCAAAGCTCCAAACACTACTCCCTTAATGGATAGCGGCACACCCAGCAGCCAATTGCGATTTGAAGAGAAGTCTGAGTCATCGATATTTATCCACTGAAGTGAAATCCATTCTGATGGAGAAATGTCAGGATTTTCAAGTGGACATGAAAGCATGCCGTTGGAATGCATTAAATCATCAAGCAAAGTCATTTCGCCAGGCTTATAAACTTGGGTTAATAATTGATCGGTTTCAGCATGGGTTGGTGCGATGGCGTTTGCTGCAACAAAATTGTTGGTTTTCTCATCAAACAGGTAGATCACACATGTATTTACACCCACCAGAATTGGCATCAGATGGACAATTGTATCCAGAATATCTTCAAGTTTATTTTGGCTGACAACTGCCTGGGCAACCTGCAATAATACAGCAGTGATATATGCTTCTTCTTGTCTACTTTCAATTAAGCGAATGTTTTCTAATGCAATGGAAGTCTGACGAGCAATGCCCTGTAAAATCGCAAGCGTTTGCTCATTGAAAATATTGCGAATACCAAATTCACCGGAACTATTATGCGACACCAGGAATCCGCCAAGTATTTCTCCGTGTGAGAGCATGGGAATAAGTACCAGGGTGCCGGTTTCAGGATCATAAGATAAAGTTGTTATGCCCAGTTCGGAAACAGGGTCCGTGATAAAGACAGGTTCATGGGTTAAACGCATCTTTAAAATTGAAAGAAATTGGTCTTCTCGTAAAGATTTTTCATCATCATCAGGGGTGAAACCATACCAAGATTCTAAATGGTAAGAACTCTCACTTTGATTTCTTAGAAAAATGGCACATTGGTTGATACCGACCAATAATGGTGTCAATCGAACCATGGTGGATAAAAGTTCTTCTAAATTGGTGATCGATTGCATGGCCTCTGCAACCTGAAGCAAAACAGTTGATGACCATGCATCAGCCTGGGCGTTTGCATAAAGGCTTGCATTTTCAATGGCAACTGCAGCATAACTGGCAAAGGTTGAAGAGATCAAACTGGCTTCTGACCCATATCGTCCAGTCACATGATGTGCCAGCGTAAGCACACCAATAACATCTTCGCCAGAAAGCAAAGGCACTGCTATTGACGAGTAATCCGATTGAAAACCACCCGCAACACCTAGTGGGCCGTATGGATCGGTTGGTTTTCGAATGATGGGTATTTTTTGAATTATTGGAAGATCAAGAAATTTGCTAACTGCTGCGGATTCTTCGCGTGCAGCAATCACTTTTTTGCGATGCGTTCCGCGAACGGCGGCCAGACGTATATTCCTGAGTTGATCAGTTTCATTAACATGATCATCCAACAGCCAAATGGCTGATGCGTCACACGGTAATGTGTTTTCAAGTTGATTGAGAATACGCTCCAATAGTTCATCCAAAGCCAGGTTTGAAGAAAGCATACCTGCCACATCTTTGAAAGTTTCAGCTACATCGCGGCGCCATATTTCAGTACGGAAAAGAGTCGCATTGCGAATGGATAGGGCAATGCCTGATGCCAAACCTTCAAATAAATCAAGTTGACCATCATTGAACACATTGGGTTCATTGGATTGGAGATCTAAAACACCTAAAACGGTATCTCCGAATTTCAGTGGGATTGTCATTTCTGCTTTTGTTTCATTAGGCGCGTTTCGTGTTGGACGAAACAAAGGTTCTTTAGTGACATCATTTACCAACATGGATTGCCCCGTGCGGGCGACATGAGGAATGATACCAATGGGTGATTCAAGATCAAAGGCAAATGAGTTTATTTTCAGGTTTCGCGCTCGCTTGCCACTACCTGCTTGAAATATCACTTTTTGCCGGCCTGAATGTACAGTGTAGATATGGACCAACGGGATTGAAAACCGGTCGTGAATCACATTAACGATTTCTTTGAGCAATTTCTCAAGGTCGAGAATGGAAGACAAGGCATAATTGATTTCTGCCACGGCTGACATTTGTTTTGCACGCTCTTCCAATTTTTCGTAAATGCGAGCACCTTCGGTTGCGAGGGCGATGTTGTCAGCAAGTGTACGAACTACAAGCAGATCCGTTTCATGAAAAGCGCCAATATTGTCGCTTTGAACATCCAACACGCCGAGAATTCGGTTTTCAACCAACAAAGGTATGACTGCCTCGGATTTTGTTTCAGGAAGATCAGATAATTCTTTGAACCGCGGTTCATTGGTCACATCATTGGCAATAATCTCTTTACCGGTTAAGGCAACCGTACCAATTAACCCTTCACCAATTTTGATGTTGTATAAAGAAGGCTCAGCGCTTGGTGAGCAATTCAAAGAACTGGCTCTAAATCGTAAGGTATTTAACCCTTCTTCTATTGTGTACAGTGAGACATGGTAATAATTGAAAGAACATTGAATAAGATTTGTCACCCGTTTGCATAATTCATCCAGGTCAAGTACATTTGCAATTTGGGAGCTAACTGATCTTACGAGTGAGATCTGATCATAGCGCCAATTTTTCAGGACCACCTGACGGTTGACCTGCATAGAGACGGCAACTGTGGCTACCAAGGCTTCAAGAAGCTGTTTCTCTTGATCGCTAAATGAATGATCATCAATTCTTTTTGTATATAAGACACCAAGCGTATTATTTTGGGTAATTATTGGCAGCGCCAATTCACAATCTGAAAGTGCTGCAATAAATTTATTTTCTGCGAATGACTGTTGAACGATCTTGGGAGCATCATCATTGGGAAGCGTTTCTACTTCAGGTTCACCGGGCAAAGGATAGTAAGGTTTTGCCAGCCATATTTCTGCTGTGCAGGCGAGTTCTTGTTCAACTTTTTGGCTGAATTTCTTGCATAAGACTAATGCATTTGGCTGTTTGATTAATTCTTCACCGAGATTTAAAAAATGTTTCCACAATTGCAAGGGTTCAAGTTTTGAAACGGATAAGGGTTCAGCAGTTTTCTTTTTTAAAAGGGTAAGGCGATTGGTGCCATCAAGAAATTCAAAATGAATATCATCAAGAAGCTGGCACATCATGTATACGCCCAACCCATGATCCAGGCGGTCATCAAGATCAGCAGTTACATCCGGGATGGGGACACAAGAGGGATCGAAGGATTTGCCCTGATCCTCAAGAATGATTGTTATTGCGTTAAATTGTGGTTCAACCGTACAGACGATCTCGCCTTTACCTTCACCCTCGTAAGCATGCTCAATAATATTAGAAACAGCCTCATCAACGGCTGTTTCTAATGAAAATAAATCTGCAGGATTGAACCCGATAACTTTAGCCGAATCTTTGACAAAGTCAGCTATTTCGGTCAGGCTTGCATAAACACCTGGAAAAGTTTTTGTTGGCATTTAACAAACGTCTAGAATGCCCCCACTGCGGTGAGAACATCAGGATATATTTTAAAGATAACAGTAAAACCAGCCAGATCGAAAACTGACAAAATATTTGGAGCAAGTGATGCGAGGACCAATTCTCCACGATTGTATCGTTTGCAGTTTTTCAGCGTTGAAATTAATACACGCAAACCTGCACTTGAAATGAAGGTTAATTCACTGAAATCCATCACGATTTTGTAGCGGTTCTCGTCAGTGATTTTGTTCAATTGGTCAATCAGTGCAGGGGCAGTAGAACTATCCAATCTGCCGACGACTTTTACCACATCACAGTGTTTAAATTGACTTGAGATGATTTCCATTGGCCTAGCCTCCAAAAATGTGACAAATAATAATTAGGATAATTATATCATGTGCGTAAATAGTTGAAAAACAGATGGATTTTTTGTGGTATGATGTTTTTGAGTGAAGCGGGTAGATAATCCATTATTCAGATTTATTCAATTACAATTAAAAAGCCTTGTTATGTAACTTCATAAAGACAAGATTATAGGAATTAATATGAGCGGAAAAGACTCTCCACAAAACGTAATCAAGAAATTTCAAAATCGGCAAAAGATGATGCCTTACGTGTTAGGCGGATTGGCTGGTGCACTCGTCATCGGTGGGATTTTCATAATTATCACCGTATTAGGCGGAAATAATAAACCATTTTCTGGATTATTTTCAACCAAGACTCCCACAGTCACAGTTACCGCAACTCCAACGGCGACACAACCCTCACCTACGCCATCCATGACCCCAACTGAAACACTCACTCCGACCCCTGAGGCATCACCCACACCCGACAAGCCATTTCAGTATGTGGTTAAAGAAGACGACAATTGTTGGCTAATCGCTTTTAACAATAATGCTGATTTGCTCTATCTGCAGCAAATAAATCTTTTCACTGACCCGCTCAATACTTGTCCCATTTCACCGGGCGATACAATTTGGGTTCCTGCACCTGGTCAAAAAATACCTACACCGACTCGTGTACCGGATGATGTTGCCAGAGGAACAAGGTATGATTACATCATTCAATCAGGCGATACGTTAGCGAGTATTGCATCATATTTCAATAGTACCGTCGAAGACATTCTCAATTACAATCGTAACATTGCCGACGAAAATTCAATTGATGTGGGTGATCGCATTGTTGTAAGAGCAAATCTGATTACTCCAACGCCAACATTAAGAGCTACAAGTACTTTGGCTAACCAAACACCTGGGCTGCCATCTCCAAGTGTCACTGCCACACCATAGAATAGTATAAATATTAAAAGGAGACTCGAATATTATGCTTCGGGTCTCTTTTTATTTTTCAATTCCATTAGTAATATTTCTGAAACTCCAATTAGCTGTGTCTATTAAATCTGGATCTTCTGCTTTTTGAAGGAAAGTTTCAATAATTTACGAATGCGCTTCATTTCCATTATTTCCAAGCCAGGTAAGTGCGTTACGCTGCATTCCTTTCAGTTTTGATCGAAAAAGAGCAGTAGTTTTATAGCGGGATGAGAATTCTTCACTCGAAAATGTTAAAAGTGTTTGAATTTCTTCCACTGTCCATGTTTGGTTTAGCGAGGACGACTGAGAATCCTGGTTAATTCTATTCCAGGGGCATACTGTTTGACAGACGTCGCATCCAAACAACCACTTTCCAATTGGCAGCCGTAAATGATCTGAAATATTGCCTTTATTTTCAATGGTTAGATAACTGATGCAGTGGGTAGAATCGATGGTGCGGTCATCTTGGATGCATCCGGTGGGGCAGGCATCAACACAGCGGTGGCAGGTGCCGCAGCGATCATGCGAAAATGGTTGATCTTTTTGAAGAGGTATATCGATGAAAAGTTCAGCTAATATAAATGCAGATCCGATTGATGGATTGATCAGGCATGAATTTTTTCCGATCCAGCCCAAGCCGGCACGCGATGCGATCTCTCTTTCTAGAATAGGCGCGCTGTCGGTAAAGGCTTGTGCATTGAATTTTTGGTTCAGTTCCAATTGAATGAAGTTTATTAATTGATACAATTTTGTTATAAGTAAATGATGATAATCAATATCTGCAACATAACCAGCAATTAGTGCTTCATTTGAGGATTTGTCGTCACTCTTGCGATTTAGAGAATAGGGCCATGCCAAAGAAATGATGGTTTTTACTTCTGGCACCAGTTGAGAAGGAGACTGCCGCATCATTCGATGGCGCGGAGATTCCAGGTAAACCATGCCGGCATGCTGACCCTTGGACAGCCATTGTTCAAACCGTTCATATCCAATAGGCGATTCTGGTGTGGTAAAACCGCATAAAGAAAAGCCAAGGCGGATTGCCTCGGCTTTGATTTTTTCTCCAAGATTGGCTAAATCGCTGAGCATTTATATTATCAGGGTGTCGCCGTTGGGGTTGGCGGAGTGCCGGTGGTGGTTGGGACTGGTGTTAGAGAGGTTGGGGTAGCAGTTTCGCTACCGACATTAAAGACCACGCTAACCTGGTCGCCAAAGAAAAACCCGGTTGAGCTGTACATTTGCCACCAACTGACATAAGAGCCGTTGACTGTGGGGGCCACAAATGGCACGGTAATTTGAATCGCTTCACCAGGAGCAACACTTTTGGTTAACTTCACACTCATAACCGTTGCCTGGGGCCCAAACACGTAAACCAACTGGTAATCGGTCGTCCAGGTGGTTATGCCGGAGTTAATTATGGACCATGTCTTATTGAAAGAGGCTCCCGGTTTGATGATCGAGCCGTCGGGGATGGTAACATCCTGATCATATTTGGCATTGTCACCAGTACCTGGGTTCAAAGATTTGGTTGCAGTAGAGAAGGGTCCCTGAAGGGTGGGGGTTGCGGGTGACAATGTTGCCGTTGGGGTCAGGGTTGGTGTGGCAGTGGGCATGGCAAGTGCAGTCTGTGTAATATCGGCCTGAACGGTTGCCGCAATTGATGTAATCTTTAAAGCAGGGTCTTCTGTGGGGGTGGCTTTTCCACAGGCAGTAAGTGCGAAAATCAACGTTAGTGCGGCCACGAGTATTACGTATATTCTTTTTGAAACCATTGAAACGATCCTCCATTTATCTAATAGAACTATTCATTGTCAGGCAGGTTGGAATTCCTGTCAAGAGAAAATGAGTGAACAGAGAAAATGAGTGAATATGAGTGAATATTGGGAGGATTTGGAAGAATAAAAAAATATTATTGAAGAAACTCTTCGATTTCTGGTGCTTCTGGCATGGCTTGTTTGAAACCATTCCTGCCATTAAAGGTCACATAATTGACGGTTCCTGGGGCAATAGTGACATTGGTTCGGTACCATTTATTTTTGTAGATCATAGAAAGCTCATACTCACCTGCGGGGATGTCTCCGATGACAAAGTTTTCTCGAAAATAGTCATCAGAATAAATGTGTTTTACATGGGCGTAAGACATAATGTCATATTTATATCCAGTTTCTAGAGATTCCAACCAGAGCTGCTGTGCCGAAATCAGGTAGCCAAAATCGTTCTTAAGCCGGCCAGCCAAAACACCGCTGCCAACAGGCGGCGCCATCCATAGTTCTGGGTTTTGAACTCTGCCGCCTTTACTGTCTTCAATGCGTACCTCAAAATGAACATGAGGTCCTGATGTATTTCCGGTGAGGCCTATCGTTCCGATCTGATCGCTAACTTTCACATACTGGTCTTTAGCGACATCTATACCATCCAGGTGACCGTAGACTGTGTATAGCGTTTTATCGCCATAGCTGAAAGAGTGGCGGATGAGGACTGCCAACCCATAAGGATCATTAGTATCTCCACCGCCGTTCATCAAGCCGTATCCGATGAACACTACTTGTCCGTCACCGGCAGCTAAAACCGGTTTATACATTGGCGAGCTGATATCTACACCTGTATGAACCTTATCGTCATCTGGATAGTAAAAACCATAACCAAACGCTCTTAAAGGTGCAGTATTTGAATCCATGGCTATGGGACGAGTAAAATAAAAGTGATCATATGGATTTAACGCAAGCGGGACAGTATATAAAGGGGTTTGTCCAAATTGATCTGGTTCAGGTGTCACCAATGGAAAGATCGGTTCACTGATTACTTCGGTTAAAACAGGTGTTTCATCATCGGCTTGTACTTTGTCGGTTGAAATCGGAAGAAGCCAACCGATAATTGCAATGAGTAACAAAGCAAAAGCATTTAACATTCGAAGGCTGTGAGAAGGATTAATTTTCACTTGTGACTCCATTCAACAGGTCTACCTGTTCGGGAGGGTAAATCTCAAGCATGGCTTGCTGCCAGGTTAGATCTTGTTTTAGTGCAAAAATATTAAATTGGGTTCCCTGAAAATAAGATTTCCAATTGTTTAATGCAGGCAATCTTTGCCACCCAAAGCGACTTGCCAAATCAGTAAAATCAAACCAATATCCGGCTGGAGGAGGTTTGAATTCACCCCCATTTTCATAAGCCAATGCTTCGCCAGATGTACGACTCCGAAAATCCCATATGGGAGTTTGCAGCGGTTCACCGCACGATCCATCTTGAACCTTGCATTTGACCCAAACGCGCCAAAAAATGTTTCCAGCAAACATTTCGCGACTGACGACCATCCAACCTGCTTCGTAGGGAGCAAGGTTCAAACCAATTGCACGACCTGTGTATAGCCAATTTTCTGGTATGCCTGGCATGGTGGCTGATGTAGGGGGAATCACTGCATTATCCAGTGTTGCCAGCAAATCCCACCCAATTTTTTGGTTGACTAAACTGCGCATAGCAATAAAACTGTCGTCAACCGCATCAGACAATAAAGCTTGTGGAGCGGTGACATTTGGCAGATCCACAAGCCCACGACGGCTGAAAGCGTCAGCGGGTTGAGTGGCAACATCCGTCCACAAAAGAGCAGGTTGAGGTAGCGAATTTTTTGAAACCCATGATTGAATATTCTGCACGAGTGCGGCAGAGTTCCAATCATATTCAGATATGCTGCCACCCATTGGGATAGGCGGAAGCATTAAATGGCGGTCAGTAACTGAGTAAGCAACTATTTCTGTTTCATTGGGCAGCCGCAAAGTGGCGAGGATGCCGCTACCATCAGGCATCCAGGCAGGATTTACTCCGCTGCCAATAACAAGCGGTTCCGTGGAAGATTCATGCGGCTCAATTAACACAATCTCAAAATTGTTTTGATGTCTGCTGACAGCCAATTTTGTTCCATTAGGTGACCAAACCGGATTTGTATAATCTGCATTAGTTGAGCCTACAACTTCAATAAACCGGTCATCCGGATTTTGCAAGCGAGCCAACCAAATTGCATTTCTTCCAGAACGGTCTGAGACAAACGCGATTTCACTGCCATCAGGCGACCACGAAGGTTGAAAATTGTTTGTGGTTCCGTCGGTTAATTGAATGGGGGCTTCGGCTTGATCATTTACCGATTGAATGACCAAATCGAAGTGGTCATTTTGATACACATCATAAACAATGTAACTTCCATCTGGTGACCAATCAATGGTTCCTTCATAAGCAGGGGAATTAGTCATTTGGGTGAGGGTATTGCTCACCAAATCCAGAATATAAATCTCACGAGTACCAAAGCGGTTGGATGTGAAAGCAATTTTGCTGCCATCCGGGCTGATTGCTGGAGAGTCATCATCCCAGGCATCGGCGGTTAGGCGGGTCATGGCCATGTAAGAAGGGTGATAGGCGAATAAATGTTTGTAAGCCCCGTCACTCATCGCCAGAATAATTAATCCAGCATTTGCAGCAGATGAATTTCCTTGCGATACTGGTAACAAGGTAGCGGTAGCGGTTGGATTGCCCCCTGTTTGGGCAGGTGTGGCTATATAAGATTTTTCAATGGTTGGGTAACCAGCCGGTTCTGTTGGGGTGGGGGTTTCAGTCACTTTTGGCTTACATGCGCCAAGTAATAAGCCTGTAATAAGGAAAACCACCAGATACAGAGATAAATGTTTAGCTATGATGTGATTTCCTGGTTTCATAAAAAGCCTGCATATCTCAAATTGATATCAGAGCACGACACCCTGTAACAATCTGGATGCAATAATTGTACCGTTTAAGTTTGAACGGCTTGGCGGTATCGGTGTATCAATGAAGAGATTTCAGCACATTTATCAAGCTAAACGGGTTACGGTTACGCTTTTAGAATCGATGGGCTTGTCTTCTTCTATAAAAGTGATGCCAGTGAGTTGCAGTGGCGGCTGGGCATCAGGAACCCGAACATGCAGGGTGAATTCCAGATGAGACTCTATCATTCCCATAATGAGTGAACGGGAGATTTCATTACCAAGTGCATCTGTGAGTATCATGGCCAGGTTTGGTTTGGTGTGATTTTCATCCAGATCGACAACCACTTGAATGCGGGTGTTTGAAATTTCTGTGCCATTGATTGTTTTAATGGTGTTTTCTAATGAGGCAGACATATTCGATATCCTTTTTATGAGATGCGACGGGCTTCAAAATAAAATCGTTTTTCATGTGCTTCACCCATGGAGAAGGTTTTTCTCGGTAGTGATCCATCCATGATCACGGTCTTGAAGAGATCGCTTTTGGGCATGCCAGCCAGGTAAAAACCGACATTTGCAGGTTGGGTAGATAGTGAATATAAAGCTTCATCTCCGTGGACATAATCAATTTCAGTGGCCTGACCTTTCTTCATCCATAGGTCGAGAAAGTCTTGAAGTGTTCCCACAGGGAGGTTGAGTTTGGGATGCTTAACCGATATGACCTGGCAGCCGTGAGCATCAATATAACCAAAGTGGTGATCAGGTCCTTGCCGGGATTTGACAAGGCTGACCATGGCTGCATAATCATTGCTTTTAGAGAAGGAAATATCAGAGCCAAAATGATCTTTCATCGCTTGTAGAAGATCTGCTTTAATTTCAAAAATCACGCGGTGAATGGGTTCAAATTCAAGTGCATGGTCGTGCACATTTTCGATTTCAACAAGTGCATACCGCGCAGGATGGTTCATACCTACTATGGGTTTTAGTTTTTCCCAGCAGGATTTGGCCGTTGCCAGTGAGTGATTACCGTCTCCTGAAGCAAACAATAAAACCGGTGACTCTTTTGGCAGATTGTATTTTTGTGAAAAAACTTCAGGATTAGCCAATATTTCTAAACCTTCAATCACATTTTTTTCGAGCTGAGGGTCGTTTACGAATCGGCCGGTAAGGTGACCACTGGATTCCATTAAATCGAATTCATAGGCTAAAGGCAGGGAGGCTTTTTGCTTTTCAATGCCACCAATAACCACATCCTCTGGGTCATCAATGAGCATTAATATATGAGGGAATTCGAGAGGCGCTTGTTCGCGGATTTTTATGCGCGGTGGCAGGCGGTTGAGGATGGTGCCTTCTGTGGCGCGGATGAGGGTGGTGGAACCAGCATTAAAATCGTATTTTTCAAGGTCAAGCGCAAGCATCAAACCACGGCGGGTTTTGCCTGAAACTGTTCTTTCGACATAAATCATTCCATCATGTGGTTGAAGCAGACCTGTTTCAAGATAATGCTGCATATTGGCATGGATATTTTTGATGCGAGAAGACTCATCCTCTTTGCCAAGAAACACCTCTGGAAAGACCAAATGAAGTGTGGAGGGTTCAGTGCCGACAAAGTCAGCAACCTCTTTCCAATACTCTGGTTGGGAGGTGAATTGATCGCAAGCGATCACGGACCATTTTTGAAGATCAACCGAGGACACAGGAAGTTGAATTTCTGGAATTTGAACACCCAAATTTGGATAATTTATCATTGGCCGCCTCATCAGTGAGATAAATTGATTTTACCAAAAAGAAAATAAAAAAGACCTGGCAGGAACTTACTACCTGTCAGGTCTTTTCATCAGTTAAAGTCTACATGCCAGACATGTAGGCCAGGCCAAGCGCACCTGGCCCTGTATGGGTGCCCAAGACCGGACTGACCGTTGAGATGACGGCATCTGATACAAGATGGCCGGGGATGCGTTTTACTGCACGAGCCAGCAAATCTTCAGCTTCTGCCGGAGCGTTTGCGTGAATTGCGCACAAGCGCACTGGCCCCTTTTCTTTATCTAGTTTGGTTTCAACCAGATCCAACAGGCGGTCAATGGTTTTTGAAAGTGTACGCACTTTTTCTACTGCTTCAATTTTGCCTTCACGCAGTTCGAGAATTGGTTTGAGATTGAGTACATTTCCCATAAATGCGGCTGCGCCACCGATGCGTCCGCCTCGATGTAAAAACTCAAGTGTATTGACTGCGAAAAAGACGCCGGAATGTTTTATGGCAGCTTGTGCAACCGCCTTACATTCTTCTATCGAAGCACCCATTTTTGCCAACCGTGCAGCACTCATTACCTGGAATCCCATTGCCATACTGGTACTAAGAGAATCCACTAATTCAATGGCGGCGCCATTAAAAGTCCTTTTTGCTTGAATGGCTGAATCCATTGTGCCGGAGAGTTTACTGGAGATATGAATACTTAGAATATCGTAGCCTTCGTCCAATAATTTTGAGTAAGCCTGTTTAAACTCCTCGGGGGTAGTTTGAGAGGTGGAAGGCATGTTCTTTTCGGTTGTCAGTCGATTATAAAAATCTCCTGGTTGAATATCTATGCCGTCTCTAAAAATTTCACCATTCCAGATCACTTGTAAGGGCAGCACCGTGATTGGATGCCCGCTAAATAACTCAGCGGGTATGTTCGATGTGCTATCGGTCACAATCATCACTTTAGACATTTGTTATCTCCAAAATTTACTATTATCGAATCCAAATTGTTGATTATAGAACCCACAAGCGGGGCGTTGGTTGCTCAATCAGAATTAAAGACCGACTATTCATCATAAATCGCAACTCAATAATTAGAAAACAGCTTTCATGACCGATTTAGAATACTGTGCTAAAATTTCATATTGTTGAATAATTGAAGGGAAGCTTGGACTATGATAACGACCTTTGCATCAATGAAAGGCGGCACCGGCAAGACTACCATCACCGGATTGCTCGCTAATTATGTTTCGAAAGTATTAAATAAACGAGTCATAATTATTGATATTGATCCCCAAGGAGGATGCACAACGTTGTTCCTTGGTTCGGAAGCCCGCGAAATCATAGATGGCAAATCCACACCTACGATTTTTAACGTTCTTGAAACTGTAAGGGATAATCAGAACGCCAGGTCAATCGTTCAAAAAGCGCTGGTAAAATCTCCGTTCAATGAAAATGTGTTTGTGCTGCCAGCAGATTATCGGGTTACCAGTCTGATGAGTATGGGTGAAACCCCTGAGCTGCTTAAATATGGCCTTGATGATGCCGGTTTTGCTCCTGATCTTTTGGTAATGATTGATTCTGGTACTTCGCCTTTTTTGGTTAATATGTCAATCGCGGCAGTAACAAACCAAGTCTTTGTCCCATTGATGCTTTCGGTTCAAAACAGAAAACCCACTGCAGATACCATCCAATTAATCTTGCGCCAGCGAAAACAACTTGGCGGCCTCATCCCTGTGGGAATTGGCAGCGCTAAATGGGAAGAAAATTCGATGGAAAGCTGGAAGGAACGTCTTAAATCGACACCGCTGTTGGCGAACTCGCCAGTACTTAAAGGCCTCCCATATTCCAAAACATTGATCCACAGTGAATGGGTGAATCAACCGTTTCCAGAACGATTCTTACCGATCTTCGAGAATATTGCCAGGCACGTTTTGAGTGAAAATAATCAAGACAAAAAAAATGAAGACACAACAACTGACGAAAAAACTCAGTAAAAAGTAAACAGACCCGACTGGGTCTGTTTTTTTGGCTGGGATAGAAGGATTCGAACCTCCATTTTCTCGTCCAGAGCGAGACGTCCTGCCGTTAGACTATATCCCAAGAGGATGGCGAAGCAAGAATCGAACTTGCATTAGGGGATTCAAAGTCCCATGTCCTGCCATTAGACGATTCGCCAATGAACGATGTTAAGATACAAAAAAACCAGCCGGTTTTTTGAGCGTCTCGGCTGGTTATATCTGAAGTAAGGTATTGTTGCTTATCTTATTTTCACCAACGCAAAACGCCCAATCGATGTTGGGTTTGCTGAGCTTGTTGCTGCTGCAATTGCGTTGATATGTAAACCATGATGAAATTTTACTTGATTCCTAGTATTAATTCAAGCGTTTTAATTGTTTGACTGACATTGTTTGACTGAAAATTGACACTTCTATGGCGTTTGTGGTAATATTTTTAGGATATCAACAGGATTGATGGTTAAAAAATGCCTGCACATTATGGAAAATTCAGGAGAAGTAAACATGACACAAAGTGATAAAACTGTTCGTGATGGTGTAATGTTGGTAGCTTCTTTTCATTTTTTGTTAGCTATCCTTTCATTGGTTGGTTCTTTAGCCATCGTCATTTTTGCCGTCCTCCCGGCAGTTAGTGCTCCCGCTACGACTAATTCAATATTCCTTGCAGTGGTTGGAATTATGTTGGGGGTATTCTTGACCGTTTTCTATGCTGTAACCGGTTCTGGTTTGATCCAACTGAAGAACTCGGCGCGCATGGGAGCTGTTTTTCTTGCACTTTTTGGCACCATTGCAGGACTTTTCGTTTTAATCGGTGCTGGAATCCCTGCCATTAATAAATTATTGCCTGATATGGCTGCAGTTGCGGGGGTGATCGTCGGTGGTTTATGCGGATATGCTCTCTTGACCGTCTTAGACCTCGCAGTATTATCCTTCCTGTTTAATAAACGGGTTCGTGCTTTGTTTTATGGTGAACCATACACTCAGGACAATAAACATAGTTCGCTTGCTAACCGTATTCGTTCCACCTTTATCGATGAAGTTGAAGATGAGGAAGAATACGCTGAGGTTCCTGTAAAAAAGGTTCAACCAAAACCACAGGCTAAACCGCAAACCAAAACTCAAGCCAAAACACCAGTGAAACCACAGGCCAAGGTTCAACCAGTAAAAGAGACTCCTGTTCGAGAAGCACCGGTTCGCAGACCCAATCCTCCTGAAGAATTGGATGCGCCTGGGGATCTCTTTACAGAACCGACAACTCGTAAATAAGGTGGAATAAAATATTGGATTGCCGTAGACCCAAGCCAAAATTCTGGAAGGCTTTCTACGGCAATCTTGTTGGCATGGTAAAAAGGTAAGGAACCTAATGTCGTAATGCAAAGAGATGAATTTTTAAAACCACTTGAACAAATTTTGATTATGACGATGTTAGCCGTTAAGGCTTTTGTCGTTATTGTGTTTGTTTTTACAGTACTCGCATTAGGCTTAAAAAACCTCAATAGAACTCCGGTTTACAGTTCTTCTATTATGTATCCTCCAAATAGTATTGGGCCGTTGGAAGATGTAACCTTAGGTCTATCTGAAATGCCAACACCTACTCCCATCCCCACAATGTTGCCAACATTTACTTTTACGCCAACATTGTTGCCAACCAATACGACTGAACCGACAGGTACTTCGACCGCAACTATTGAACCAACCTCGACCCTTGCTGCGACGGAAACCAGTCAACCTACTTCAACATCCATGGCATTGATTTCGCCGACGCTGAAACCTACCGCAACACCGTATCCAACATTAACGCCGACTCCATTTGGTGCTGCTACTCAAACAGTTAGCGCATTAACTGGCATAATGGCCTCGCCGTTGCAAGGTGTTGCTGCTTCAGATCTGTTTAATGTCATCTCTCAACCATTTATAATGCCGCCTGCCGGTGAAGATTCTGGTCATCATGGCGTTGATTTTGCCTATTGGGATTTTAAAGATGTTGGTGCCATCGAGGGTACACCCATCCTTTCCGTTTTCCCAGGTAAGGTTTCATCTGCGTACACAAAAATTCGTAATCCATATGGTTATATGGTTATGGTGGAAACCCCACTTTCTAATCTGCCTCAAGAAATCATTGATGCCATCAAATTGCCAGAAGCTTCATCTACTCCGGCTAATCCCAGTAACCGATTAACCTGTCCGACTGGTTTTGCTGATTGGTGGGATCCGAATACAAAATCTTTGTATGTTCTTTATGGGCATTTGGGCAACATTCCGACTGTCAAATTAGGTCAAACGGTAAAAATGGGTGATATGTTGGGTGTTGTGGGTAATTCTGGTGCTTCTTCATCTCCACATTTACATTTTGAAATGCGTATTGGTCCGGCAAACGCTACCTTTGCCAGTATGGGACATTACGAAACAACCACAACCGATCAAGAACGACACAATTACTGCTCATGGCGCATCAGCGGACAGTTTGAGATTTTTGATCCCATGGTTTTGTATGGTGGTTCTGCAAATTAGTGGACATAATTATTGCCCTTGACCGGACTTGTCAACCAAGCTAAAATTTCAGCTTGTTTAATCCTTAATGAAATAGAAAATAATGTTTGAAAATTTAACCAGCCGACTCAATGAAGTTTTTCAACAATTACGCCGCAGAGGTAAGCTTTCTGCGGCTGATGTTGATTCTATGATGCGTGAAGTACGTCTGGCTTTATTAGAAGCGGATGTGAATTATGGCGTGGTTAAAGATTTCACGGCGAGGGTGCGTGAACGTGCCGTTGGCGCAGAAGTTTCGAAGGCATTAAATCCTGCCCAGCAAGTGATCAAAATTGTTAATGAAGAGTTGATAGCAACGTTGGGAACCGCTGAAAAACTCAACTTCAGCGGTGTCAAACCATATGCAATCATGCTGGTAGGTTTGCAAGGTGCTGGCAAGACCACCGCTGCTGCGAAATTGGCTCGAAAACTCAGGTCTGAAGGTGAACGCGTATTGCTGGTGGCAGGGGATCCATATCGCCCGGCGGCAGTTAAACAGCTTCAAACCCTGGGTGAAAAAATCGGTGTGGAAGTGGTTGCGGATGAGAAAATAAAGCCACCCGAATTGGCCGCACGAGCATACGATAAAGCACAAAAAGGCGGGTATACCGTTGTCATTATTGATACGGCTGGCCGTTCACAACTTGATCAAACCCTGATGGATGAACTTCAATCCATTGCGAAAAAAGTAAAACTCTGTGACACGCTTCTGGTAGTTGACGCCATGATTGGTCAGGAAGCGCTGCATATTGCTGAAGGTTTCCGTGACCAGGTGAAGATTACAGGTCTCATCTTTACCAAAATGGATGGCGATGCCAGAGGCGGTGCTGCCATTTCGGTGCGAAGTGTTACAGGCGTGCCCATTAAATATCTGGGTGTGGGCGAGGGTGTTGATGCCTTAGAAAATTATGATCCTTCCCGATTGGCTTCACGTATTTTGGGAATGGGTGATATGATTGGGTTGATTGAAAAAGCTGAGGCTGCGTTTGATCAGAAGATGGAAAAAGATCAAACGGAAAGAATGCTTAAGGGGCAATTTAACCTTGAGGATTTTTCTTCTCAGCTTAAACAGATTCGAAAAATGGGATCCCTTTCTCAGGTGATGGATATGCTGCCTGGTGGAATGGGACAAATGGCTCGGAATGTTGATCCGGCTGATACAGACAGGCAAATGAAGCGGACTGAGGCGATCATCAATTCGATGACCATCAAGGAACGCAGAGACCCGGACCTTCTGAATGCCTCGCGCAGACGGCGCATCGCTGCTGGAGCAGGAACAGAAGTGCAGGAAGTAAATCGTCTCATCAAGCAGTTTCGTGATGCACAGCGAATGATGAAGACACTACAGAAAACGAACGGGAAGGGACTTTCCCGATTGTTGAAGTGATCAGAAATGAAACGGCGGTATGCGCTTCCTTCGGCGCCCCCCAGCCAACGTGGAATTTTTGGAATCACGCATATTTGATCATTTTTAGATAAGATACAGGAGATTTTTTTCGATGGTTAGAATTCGTTTACGCCGAACCGGTCTTAGGCACCAACCCAGTTATCGCATCATTGTGGCTGATATTGAAAGCCCGCGCGATGGAAAATTCATTGAAATACTGGGCAACTATAACCCAACCACAGAACCATTTTCTTTCGATGTGAAGGAAGATCGCGTCTATGAATGGATGAAGAATGGTGCTGTTCCCAGTGAATCCATGATGAAACTTTTTAAGAGCGTTGGTTTGTTAGAACGATACGAACGCTTCAAAAAAGGCGAAGCAGTGGCGACCCTGGTTGATGAAGCAACCAAATCGTACGCAGACCGAGCCGCACAAATTAGAGCATAATCGACGAGATGGACAAAAGGCCTAATGCATCATATCGTCCGCCGCGAATTATGGCGGAAGGAGGAACTGTGAAAGAGCTTATTGAATATATTGCACTTTCGCTCGTAGACGATCCTTCTCAAGTGGTCGTTTCCCAATTTCGCAATGGCGGACGGGAAAACCTTGAATTGCATGTCGCAAAAGAAGACATGGGTCGGGTGATTGGCAAAAGCGGCAGAGTGGCGAATGCCATGCGCGTTTTATTGCGTGTTGCCGCCGCCCGCGAAGGCAAGCAAGCAACCCTGGACGTTGCAGAACCTCGATGACAACTGCCGAGTCCTCTTTATTGAATAGTGACCAAAAACAAGGCTCGCCCCAGTCGGGCGGGCCTGTATTTTTGACCATTGGCAAGCTCCAGCGCACTCACGGCGTTAAAGGTGAGATCGTGATGGAAGTGATGACGGATTTCCCGGAAAAGATACTTGCCGGAAACATTGTTTTTATCGGCAGCAAACAACAACCTTATGAAATCGCCAGTGTCAGACCTGCAGCGGATAAAATGTTGATCAGTATTAAAGGTTTTAATGATTGCGACCAGGTATCCATATTTAGAAACCAAGTTGTATCTATAAAAACTGAAGATGCAAATCAACTGCCTGAAGGCGAATTTTATCATCACGAAATCATTGGCATGACCGTGGTTGAAGAAGATGGTAATTTGGTTGGCACCATTAGTGAAATATTGGTGACCGGCGCGAATGATGTTTACATAATTAGCAAAGAAAACGGTGAGGAACTTCTTCTGCCTGCCATCAGAGATGCGGTAATATCCATTGATCGCGATGCTCGAAAAATGGTGGTCAGACTACCTGAGTGGGAATAAGAGGTTGGGGTGGACGCAAAAGCCTATTGGGTGGGATTCAATTTAGTTAAAGGCATCGGGGCCGTTCGTCTTAAGCAAATTATCGACTTCTTTGGGACTCTTGAGATTGCATGGAACTCTCCCCAGGAAGGGTTTTTAGCTGCGGGGCTACCGTCGAAGGTTGTGGAGAATTTCCAACAGGTGCGACGACAGGTTGACCTTGATCTCATCATGGCGAATATTGAAAAGAAACGCGTAAAAGTGATGACTTGGGAAGATTCAGAATATCCCAGGCGATTGAAAGAAATTAACCAGGCTCCGCCTGTTTTATTTATCAATGGTTCAATCAATGTAGAAGATGATTGGGCTGTGGCCGTGGTGGGTACCCGGCGGGTTACACCTTATGGCCGGCAGGTGACTGCAGAAATAGCCCGCTTCCTTGCTCAAAACGGCGTCACTGTAGTCAGCGGTCTGGCACGTGGTGTGGATGCCATTGCGCACCAAACGGCTATTCAGGCTGGTGGGCGAACAATCGCCGTACTTGGTAATGGTGTGGATGTTGTTTATCCGCCTGAGCACCGCAAGCTCGCCAGCGATATCGCTTTACAAGGTGCTTTGGTAAGCGACTATCCACTTGGCACCCCGCCAGATGGTGTGAATTTTCCTCCACGCAACAGAATCATCTCAGGGCTTTCATTAGCTACGGTTGTGGTTGAGGCTGGTGAAAAAAGCGGCGCATTGATAACGGCAGAATTTGCAGTTGAACAGGGAAGAGATGTTTTTGCGGTTCCAGGCAGTATTTTGACACCGCAAAGTGAGGGTACGAATCGTTTGATTGAACAGGGAGCGCGTCCGTTATTAAAAATGGCTGAAATATTAGATGCTTTAAAGCTTGAGCAAATCCCTGAAAAACAATTGACTCGCAAATTGAATCCAGCGAGTGCTGTCGAAAAGAATTTATTGAATTGTCTGTCGCAAGACCCCATGCATGTTGATGAATTGTGTGGTTTGTCAGGGTTGCCGATCAACCAAGTTTCGGCTACACTCACGATGATGGAACTAAAAGGTATGGTGACTCAAGTCGGCGGAATGAATTATGTGGCCGCCAGAGAAGCAAAGGGTAATTATTTAGCCAAATGACAACTAATAAAGATTTTTATGCCGTGATTATGGCCGGGGGAGGCGGAACCCGTTTATGGCCGCTTTCGAGAAAAGCCTGTCCAAAACAGATGTTACAGGTGTTTGAAGGTAAATCATTATTTGAAATTGCACTTGAGCGATTACAGGGTGTTTTTGAGATTGACCACATTTACGTGGTGACGATCGCAAGCCAGGTCAAAGCATTAAGTGAATTGGCTCCAGAAATTCCGTTGAAGAATTTCTTGATTGAACCCATGCCCAGGGGCACAGCAGCCGTGGTGGCAATGGCGGCGGCATCATTGAAAAAAGTCAATCCAGATGCAGTTATTGCTATCTTAACCGCGGATCATTTTATTAAAAATATTGCAGATTTTCGCAATCTACTTGTAGCTGCTTATCAAACAGCTAAATCTGATGTTTTGGTAACACTGGGCATTCAACCCACTTTTGCATCCACGGGATACGGTTACATCGAAAGAGGCGAACAAGTAAGCGCAATTGACGAAATTAAAGCATTTAAAGTGAATGGCTACTTTGAAAAACCATCTCAAGAACTTGCGATTGAATTTATTAATAACGAAAAATTTAGTTGGAATTCGGGCATGTTTATCTGGAAAGTGGATGTTATCCTTTCAGAATTCAGAAAATTTATGCCTGAATTATTTGAAACAATAGTCAAATTGACCCCAATGTTAACTGTGGATCACTTAGGAAGTGATTTTTCTGAACAATGGGCAAGCATAAAGCCTCAAACCATTGATTACGGCATTATGGAAAAATCAGACAAAGTTGTCGTGTTGCCCGCCAAAGCACTTGGCTGGAATGATGTTGGTAGTTGGGATTCATTGTTTGATGTGCTATCGCCAGATTCAAATGGTAACATCATCATCAATGCCAAACACATCGGAATAGAAACCGGTAATACAATGGTATATTCAACAACGCAGGATCGCATGATTGTAACGATAGGTGCTCAAAACATGATTATTGTAGACACACCTGATGCGCTATTAATATGTCCTCGCGGTGATAGTCAAAGAATTAAAGAAGTTGTGCAATATTTAACTGAGCATAACTATACTCAATATTTATAGGTCAGGTCATGGAAGCTTATTGTGTAAAATGTAAGTCAAAACGTGAAATCAAAGATGCAGTTGCTGAATTTAATGCGGTGGGTACCCCGGTCACCAGAGGAAAATGCCCTGAATGCGGCACAAGCATGTATCGCATGGGCAGCACCCCGGCACATGAAGGAATGCAGAAACCAGCCAAGAAAGTAAAGCCTCGCAGCGGCAAGCTTGTGATCGTCGAAAGCCCTGCCAAAGCCAAAACTGTCGGTAGATTCCTGGGCAAGGGATACACTGTCAGAGCATCGGTTGGGCATGTACGTGATTTGCTGCGGTCAGAATTATCTGTGGATGTTGAAGATGGTTTTAAACCTAAATATCGTGTCCCCAATGAAAAAAGGGCTGTTGTAAAAGAGTTAAAAGCTCTTGCCAAAGAGGCAGAACAAATCTACCTGGCCACTGACCCTGACCGCGAAGGTGAGGCTATTGCCTGGCATTTAATGGAAGCTGCTGAAATTGATCCTCAGTTAACCCAACGCGTCGTTTTTCATGAGATCACCGAAGGCGCTATTAACGAAGCTTTTGCCAACCCCCGTGATATTTATATGAACCTGGTGGATGCACAACAAGCCAGACGAATTCTTGACCGCCTGGTAGGCTATTCCATCAGTCCATTGCTGTGGGAAAAAGTTCGCAGTCGCTTATCCGCCGGTCGTGTGCAATCCGTGGCGTTGCGACTTGTGGTTGAACGTGAACGAGAGATTGATGCTTTCGTGGCGACAGAATATTGGTCTATTCAGGCCGAGATCACGCCTGAAAGTAAAAAATCGGCATACATCACCAAACTGGCTAGAATTGACGATGTTGAACCTGATTTATCAAACAAACAAAAAACAGAAAGTTATCTGGCGGATATTGAAGCTGCTCCTTTTACGATCAATAAGATAAAAAAGAGTGAACGCCGCCGTAAACCTGCTGCACCCTTCATCACCAGTACGCTTCAACAAGAAGCCTCTCGCCGATTAGGGTACACTGCAAGACGGACAATGATTATTGCTCAGCAGCTTTATGAGGGTCTTGATCTTGGCGAAGGTGGCGCGACAGGCTTAATCACCTATATGCGAACTGATTCGACCAATATTTCAGATATGGCTCAAAAGGAAGCACGAAATTTTATTCAAAAAACTTATGGTAAAGATTATTTACCTGGTACACCGCCGCAATACAAGACACGCGCCCAATCTGCTCAAGAAGCACATGAAGCGATAAGGCCAACTTCTGTCTTGCGACAACCCGACACCATCAAATCATACCTTGCACCTGAGCAGTTCAAACTGTATCAATTGATCTGGCAGCGGTTTATTTCTTCACAAATGGAATCAGCCATTTACGATACGCTTTCAGTGGATGTGTTAGCTGATGGACAGGATCATAATTACTTATTCAGGGCTTCGGGTTCGACTATTAAATTCCCTGGTTTTTTGGTGGTTTATGAAGAGACAGCAGATGAAGATGCCAAATCAGAAGATGGTGAGAACATTAGCATCCCTGCCGGACTAGAAGAAGGTCAACAGCAAAAACTGATCCGCTTAATCCCTGAGCAGCATTTCACTCAACCGCCTCCAAGGTTCACTGAAGCCACCCTCGTGCAGATGCTTGAAGAGAACGGCATCGGTCGCCCTTCGACTTACGCTCCCATCCTTTCTACTATTCAACAACGTGGATATGTGATGCGTGAGGCAAAACGCCTTTCGCCGACTGAAACCGGATTCCTGGTTAATGACCTGGTAGTTGAGCATTTCCCTGAGATTGTGGATCTCGGCTTTACTGCTGACATGGAAGAAGACCTGGACCAGGTGGCTGCTGGCAAAGAAGCCTGGCAAAAAGTAATCGGTGAATTTTATGCCGAGTTTGGTCCACAAGTATTAAAGGCTCAGGCAGAGATGCCTGTTACTAAATCAGAACCTGAAAAAATTGGTCGGGAATGTCCGAAATGCGGACACGATCTGGTGATCAGGTGGGGCAGGTTCGGCAAGTTTATCAGTTGTTCGAACTTTCCCACTTGCCGGTTTACCGAAGCCATTCTTGAAAAAATTGGTGTGGTTTGTCCTAAAGATGGCGGCGATTTGGTGATGCGAAAAACCCGCAAAGGCCGTATTTTTTACGGATGTTCCAACTATCCTGAATGCGATTTCACCAATTGGAAGCGCCCGGTAGCGGTGCCGTGTCCAAGTTGCGGCGGATTGATGGTTTTTTCAAATAAAAAAGAAGTTCAATGCACAAATTGTTCTGAGAGTTTCCTGATTGAGCAAGTCGGCGTCACAGTGCAAGAATAGGCACAAAAATTGCATCTTAGTTGTTGAATAGATGAATGTTTTTCAAATATTCAACAGTGTGCAATTTTGAAGTGACAGGGCATGCATCCCTGCAGGAGTACTTATATGGACAATATTAAAACGCTTCTCGCTCGTCCTCTGACAACCGGAATTCTAGGTTTAGTCATCGGATTAATCATCGGCTTGCCGTTATTGGGTTGGTGGTTAGTGCCTGTTAAATGGAAAGATGTTGATGCCAGCTATTTACGGCCTGATCTAAAAGCTCAATATCTTTGCATGGTGGTTGATTCGTACAAAGTAAATCGGGATCCAAGTCTGGCTGCAGCAAGAATCGACAGTTTGGGAATGAATTTGCAAACATCCCCATTTATGCTGGACACTCTGCAATCTGGTGGATGCAATTATCAACCTGGAGATGCTGATGTTCTTGAGTTGAAATCAGCTCTGCTGTCTGGCGCACCGGTTCCTCAAACAATGGGCACCGAGACTGTCATAACTGATGGTGGTAACCCTGTATCATTGCCCACTGCCACTAACACCACCGATAAACCAGCTACCAAAACTTCTATATTATTGCTATCTCTGCTTTGTGCACTATTCCTGTTGATCGGCGGTGCGCTGGTTTATATCTTTTTCATCCGCAATCGCAAAAAAGGCAAAGTGGATGCGGGTATTGAAATGGAAGAAGAATACCTGGATGATGACACTGCATCTTATGCCAATCAATCCATGCCTTCCAAGACCGTGCCTGCTTCAGGGGTTCAATCTGGCGGCGGTCCAGCAGCTCATTTCATGACCACCTATGTGATCGGCGATGATCTGTATGATGATTCCTTCAGCATCGATGCTCAAACTGGCGAATTCCTGGGTGAGTGCGGTGTGGGCATCTCTGATACCATTGGCGTGGGTGATCCCAAAAAGGTTACTGCATTTGAAGTCTGGCTCTTTGACAAGAATGATATTCAAACTGTAACCAAAGTTTTGATGAGTTCCCATGCCATAAATGATCAAGCCATACGACAGCGTTTGGCCTCAAAGGGTGAACCCCTCCAAATCGAAGCAGGTCAACAGATTCTGTTAGAGACTGCCACGCTTCAATTAGAAGCACGCGTCATCGAATTGGTCTACGGTCAGGGTGCTTTGCCTCAAGGAAGTTTCTTCGAACGTCTGACTTTGGAAATAGCGGTTTGGCCGAAATAGATAAATATCAAAGAAAATCCCCTCATTTGAGGGGATTTTTTATTGAATTTCGAGTATTTTGAAGTTGATCGGTCCAGCAGGGGTATTGGCAGTAACAGTTTGACCAACTTTATGATCTAGCAGCGCTTCACCGATGGGGGAGCTATATGAAATTCTCCCTTTGGCAGGGTCAGCTTCTTGAGGGCCAACCAACAAATATGTTTCTTTGTCTTCACCAGATTCCTGTATGGTGACTTTTGACCCGATTTGAACGGTGTCTTTAGGGGCTCCGTTTTCTTGAATGATGACCACATTCCCAAGAATTTGAATTAGTTCCTGAATCCGGCCTTCAAGAAAACCCTGTTCTTCTTTGGCTTGTTTATAATCTGCATTTTCTGACAAATCACCCATTTGAATGGCTGAACGAAGCCGGACAGACAATTCGTGCCTCTTTGGACCGGATAATTCTTCCAATTCTGCTTGAAGTTTTTTTCGGCCTTCTTCGGTCAGGTAAGAAACTTTGTTCATTAATTCTCCAATTCTGAATGTAAAAAATAATTTTAATGCGTCTTAAGGCAATAAGGAAGGGTCAAACAGTTTTGCATACTCATCCACCGCAAAACGATCTGTCATGCCAGCGAGATAGTCGCAAATGGTGCGTTCTTTGCCTTTTTCTTCGATTAGGTTTTGGAATTGTAAAGGCAGCATCGAAGGTTCGTTTGCATAAGCATTAAATAATTCGGTCAAGATTCTTTCAGCTTTTTTTTGCATCCTAACCACACGATAATGATGATACATGTTTTTGAAAAGAAAATCTTTCAAAATGCGGTTGCGTTTTTTCATTTCATCGTCAAAACCAACTACATTGTAACCGAGTAACTGAAGTTCTCTTGCTGATTTAACCTGACTCTTTTCAATAACTTGTGCTGAAGTATTGATCATGCTGGTCACTTGCAACCCGGTTAAGTCACGAATGATCATATGCCTGGTGAGATCATCCATGAGACATCCGTTTTTTATGTGTTTGGCTGACGCAATTTCCCACAATTCGATACCATCGAGCATTTCAGGTGTAATGATGCCAGAGCGTAAACCGTCATCGAGATCGTGAGAAGTATAGGCAAGCTCATCAGCCACGTTGGTAATTTGGGCTTCCAGATTGCCTCGCAGCGAGGGATCATATTCCAACGCGTCAGTTTTATCATATTCTGTTTCGTGTTTGACCATCCCTTCCAGAACTTCCCAAGACAGGTTTAAACCCGGAAAGTCAGGATAGCGTCTTTCGATCTCGGTAACGATGCGATAAGAATGATGATTGTGATTAAACCCGCCGTGGTTTTGCATAAGCTGGTTGAGGGTTGATTCACCGGAATGTCCAAAAGGGGGATGACCCATATCATGAGCCATACAGATGACTTCTACTAGGTCTTCACTAGCTCCAAGTGCTCTGGCAATGGTACGGCCAATTTGAGTGACTTCAAGTGTATGTGTCAAACGGGTGCGATAATAATCGCCTTCATAGTTTATAAAAACCTGTGTTTTGTACTCAAGCCTTCGGAAGGCAGTAGTGTGCAACACACGGTCGCGATCTCGTTGAAAACATGTGCGGTAATCCGGTTCGGTCTCGGGGTACTTTCGTCCCCTGGAGTTTTTAGAATGAATGGCATACGGAGCTAGAAACTTTGCTTCGATAGATTCTTGATATTCGCGGCTGTATATCATGATTCATCCTTTCGGATTTCTAATAAGCGTACCTTTATGTTCACCCATCAATAATGCTTGTACGTTCCCTGGTGTTGTACCTGAGAAGATTTGTACTTCAAGTGATGGAAGTTGTTTTAATAACCCAATCATCAATTGGACTTTCGTGAACATCCCACCTGTGACATCGATACTGCCAGAACCTCTAATTTCAGCTTGTAAGGCTGCAATGTCATCTGGATGAATTTCATTGATTAGTTGAGTGTTCTGTGGGAAATCCTTCCAAACGCCTTCTTCCAAACCTGCCAGCAGAATTCTTTCAGGTTGCAGCCGCGGTGACAAATAAGCAAAAAGTTCTTCGGTCGAGAGGATGGTGCCCCCCAGGCGGCGATCTAAAATGACATCACCATAGATAACGGGTACCAGATGTTGATATAGACAATCAGAAATGATAGAGGTATCCCAATTTGTGATACGGCTGTTTTCAGCTTGAATGCCAGAAAAAGGGGAGACAGAAATTGCTTTTATGCCAGCAGCAACAAGACGATCAAAAATAATTTGGTTTAACTCACGTGCCCGAAGAGCGACCTCGCTAAATCCCAACCAACCTTCTTGTGAGGTGACTCCATTGCGTGTGCCATATTTTTTTGCAGCGTGATGACCAAATGAACCCGAGCCGTGACCGATAAGTAAGGTGAGTGAAGAATCTTGATCCATAGCCTGTTTGATGTCATGGGCAATGGCTTCAATTCTTTGAAGATCAGGCGTGTTTGTCTGATCTTTATTCGTTATGATCGACCCGCCAAGTTTAAGAAATAATAGCTTGGGCATGTTCATTGTCCTTTTGCTGGAACGTGCGTAATAAGCGTATTCACTGCACCTTTTGATAATAATGCCGATGCCAATGATTCAGCCTCATCAGACTTAACCAAAGCGATCATGTTTCCGCCCTGGCCGCCGCCTGATAATTTCGCGCCCAAGGCTCCTTGAGATAATGCAAAATCAACCAAAACATCCAGTTTGTCACAAGAAACCCCAATTTTTTGAAGCAGCATATGATTTTCTGTAAGGGATTTTCCAAGTGATAACAGGTCTCCAGTGATAAAAGACTCTTTTGCTGAAACCACCAGGTCGCCAATTTGGTTAAACAAAGCCACAAAACGATCCTGATTTTCTTGATAACCTAACAGAACTTCAGAAACAGCTTTTGAAGTAGAACTCTTGATTCCTGTATCGGCAATGACCAGTGTCACTTGTTTGCCGGGTAAGATAAATTCGCAGGGTTGGTCTTTAATATAAAAAAGCGATTTAGCATAGGTAATGACCGTGTTATCAATTCCTGAAGGCGTGCCGTGATGAATCTTTTCAATTTCAAAAGCGAGTTGATTGACTTCTTCATCTGCAAAACTGCTTCCAAGGAAGGTAGAAAGGGCACGGATTAATGCCACTGAAGTAGAAGCACTTGATCCAAGACCGGCGGCGGTCGGTAACGTTGAATTGATGCGAATCTCACAAACCGGTAAATGGTCAAGTTGTAATTTCTTTAAAACCAGGTCAATTGCCACGCGTATGGGATGCTTTTCAACCAAACAGCTTAAATAACATTTAAGCGCGATATTGGGGGCAATTATTATGGTTTCATCATGGGGGGCGGTTGGTTTAGCAACGATGGAACACTTGGTTGACCCTTCGAATACAGGTACGGCGATAGCAGGTTGTTGATAAACCACTGCATGTTCACCACATAGGATGACCTTGCCCGGGGCTGAGCACGAAATTGCTGGCATATCTGGCTCTAGTAAAGATAGAAGATGATCATGATTGAGATTGCCCACAAAGCAATGGTGATTTGAAGTGGGCGGTCTTTCAGTAATAACTCTTCAGGCTCACCACCCATTTTGTTGATCTGCATGACGGATAGATACCTGAAAACGCCGTATAAGACAAAGGGGATGGTCAGCATCATGGCATGGTTATCGGGTAAATTCGGCGCTGAAAAAGTATAGAGAGAATAGGCAATGATGGTGGTTGAAGAAACGATGGTAATCAACTGATCAATGAATTCAATTGAATAGCCACTTAAAACTTTGCGGTGTGACTGCCCGTTATCTGGAACTAAAACCATTAACTCAGCCCGGCGTTTGCCAAAGCCGATATAAAGCGCTAAAAGGGTTGTAACGACATATAACCAGGGAGAAAATCGCTCGACTTCAATTACCGAAACACCAGCAGCTACTCGCAGTACAAAACAGGCAGCGATCACAAGAACATCAATGATGGGCATGTGTTTCAGCCATTTTGAATAAGCCAAATTCAAGAAAAAATAAACTGCAACAATTGCCATTAACCCAAATGATAAGAAGTAAGCGCCAACCAGAGATACAATAACGAGAATTATGCTTGTAATCAGTGCCACACTGACAGGCAATTTGCCTGATGCAATCGGTCGATTTTTCTTGACCGGATGAATCCGGTCAGCTTCAATATCCATCGTATCGTTGATCAAATAAACGCTGCTTGAAACCAAACAAAAAATTACAAATGTCAGCAAAGTTCGTTCAAGCGACTGGATTTGGAACAGTTGCCGGTCAAAGACTAGGGCAGCAAGAACAAATGCGTTTTTGGTCCATTGGCGGGGGCGCATAGCCTTAAAAATGTATTTGAGCATAAGGTTAATATATCACAAGATGGTTTTTAGCATGTAAAATTGAACACATGGAAAAATTGCGGTTGGATTTATTGATGGAAGAATTAGGGTTAGCCGAAAGCCGCTCGTCAGCTCAACGGATCATCATGGCAGGACAAACAAGGGTTAATGGGCAGGTAGTATTAAAGGTGGCAGCAAAGGTCAACCGTACAGATTTGATAGAGGTGGATAAACCTCCGCAGTTTGTTTCTCGGGGTGGTGAAAAACTACTGGGTGCCCTGCAAGCTTTTGACATGATGCATTTGGATGGATTGGTATGTGCTGATATTGGGTCCAGCACCGGGGGATTCACCGATTGTCTTTTGCAGCATGGTGCTTCAAAGGTTTTTGCGGTTGATGTTGGTTACGGAGTGATGCATTGGAAGTTACGCAACCATCCGAAAGTGGTAGTGATGGAGCGGACGAATGCTCGTTATGTTGAAGGATTTAGCGATCCTGTTCAATTGGTGACCATTGATGCTTCATTTATTTCTTTGCGCACACTTCTGCCTCCTGTGAAGAAATGGCTTGAAGAAAAGGGTGGCCAGATAATTGCACTGATAAAACCTCAGTTTGAAGCCGGCAGGCAAGACGCTGCAAAAGGTGACGGCGTTATTCGCGATGTTTTGATCCATCAACGGATTCTTGAACAAGTATTAAGTTTCGCGGTTCATGAGGGTTTTGAGATCAAGGGGTTGATTCAATCGCCATTAACTGGTCCAAAGGGGAATATTGAATTTTTGACACTTTTGAACTATCCGGCAGCTTCACAAAGCAATGTTGCAGAATGGTTGGAAGGGCTCTATCCAGTTGATGCACAGGGTGAAGAAATTGCCAGCATCTAACACTAATAAGGTATACTAAACTCCGATTATGACCTCGAAAAATATTCGAAATTTCTGTATTATTGCTCATGTTGACCACGGTAAATCCACACTGGCTGACCGTATGCTGCAACTCACGGGCACTGTCTCTGACCGCGAAATGATGGAGCAGGTTCTGGATTCTATGGATCTGGAACGTGAAAAAGGTGTAACCATCAAAGCTTCCGCAGTCAGAATGAAATATTCATATAAAGGGATTGAGTACGAACTCAATCTGATCGACACACCAGGACATGTTGACTTCAATTATGAGGTTAGCCGCGCGTTAAACGCATGCGAAGGCGCCTTGTTGGTGGTAGATGCCACTCAGGGAATCGAAGCCCAAACGTTGGCAAATCTCTATTTGGCTATTGAATCGAACCTGACGATTATTCCAGTGATCAATAAAATTGACCTGGCTTCTGCGCGACCTGATGAAGTAGCTGAAGAAATCGAAGCCCTGATGGGGGTTCCGGCAGAATCAATATTAAAAGTATCAGCCAAGGAGGGCATCAATATAGAAAATGTATTGGATGCCATCGTTGAACAAGTGCCGGCACCTTCGGGAAATCCCGATGCTCCATTGCAGGCTTTGATTTTTGATTCACATTATGATTCTTATAAGGGTGTCGTCGCCTACATCCGTGTTATGCAGGGTCGCATAAAATCCACCAGTACGTTGCACTTAATGGCCAATGGGACGGATATCAAACCTGTTGAAATCGGAATCTTCCATCCGGGCATGGTTGCCATTGATGAACTGATGCCTGGTGATGTAGGCTATGTGGCTACCGGGTTAAAAACAGTAAAGGAATGTCGTGTAGGTGATACTTTCACCCTCACCAGCCAGCCAGCTAACGATCCTTTGCCAGGTTATCGTCACCCAAAACCGATGGTTTTCGCAGGTATTTATCCTGTCGAGGGTGAAGATTATTCCGAGCTAAAAGATGCACTTGATAAATTGCAGCTTAATGATGCTTCATTGGTTTTTGAGCCTGAAACTTCACAAGCTCTGAATTTTGGTTTTCGCTGTGGATTTTTAGGTCTCTTTCATATGGAGATCATTCAGGAACGTATCGAACGAGAATATGATCTGGATATTGTCGTAACTGCGCCTTCGGTGGAATATGAAGTGGTCATGAGCAATGGCGAGAGTATTAAAATTTCTTCACCCGCCATGCTGCCTGACGAAAACTCAATTTCTGAAGTCCGCGAGCCGTGGATGCGTCTGGAGATCATCACACCAACAGATTTCTACGGCACAATCATGGATCTGGTGACCAATCGCCGGGGATCCTTCCTTTCACAGGATTATCCGGCTCCAAAACGTGTTCAGCTCAATTATGATATTCCACTTTCAGAACTGATTGTTGATTTCTTTGATGATCTGAAGTCACGCACACGTGGATATGCATCAATGGATTATCATCTGTTGGATTATCGTCAGGGCAATCTTGTGAAATTGGAAATTTTGGTGGATACCGAACCAGTAGACGCGCTGGCTGCAATCGTTCATAAAGAAGATGCCTATCACAAAGGTCAGGCCTTGGTGACGAAACTAAAAGCATTGATTCCACGTCAATTATTTGATGTGATCATTCAAGCTTCTGCCAGCGGCAGGGTGATCTCGCGTGCCACGGTCAAGGCTTTGCGCAAAGATGTGTTGGCAAAATGCTATGGTGGCGATATCAGCCGAAAGAAAAAGCTGCTCGAAAAACAAAAGAAAGGCAAGCGGCGCATGAAGATGGTGGGGAATGTCGAAATACCCCAGGAAGCTTTCATGGCTGTGCTGCGATTAGGCGACGATTAATGCAGGCAAAAAAATCGGGTTGGAAACAAGCATTGCGTTGGATGCCAGGTGTATTGATCAGCGCAATTGCCATATATGCCGTTTTTAAATTTGTAAAAGTTGAAGACCTGAAGAACGCTTTCCAGACAGTTAAGCCTGGGTTTATCCTGTTAATCTGCGGCATTAGTGTAATTGGATACTTGATACGCGGAAAAGCCTGGCAAGTCATTCTTGGAAAAGATGTCACATTTAAACAGTCTTTTTTTGGTGTAAGTGTAGGTTATTTCTTAAACAACGTTTTGCCATTTCGAGCAGGAGAGCTAGCGAGATCATTCTTCGTAGGACGAAGTACCGGTAAAGGTACCTTTTATGTCTTATCTACGATAATTATCGAGCGCGCATTTGATCTGGCTTTTGCGGCTGTTTATGTGATCATTACATTGCCATTCTTATTAGGTATGGACTGGATAAAACCTGTTGCCATAATTGCGTTAGTTCTTGTGTTTGCTGCCCTCTTAATTCTGTTTTTAGTTGCCAGAAACAAAGAAAAAGTGCTTGGTTGGTTAAACAAGATTTCCAAACCTAACAAGTTTTTCAATTTTCTATTACCTAGAATAGAAAATATTATTGATGGATTTGCATTACTTGCCCATCCATCTCAATTTTTTCTAAGTCTTCTCTGGATTGGCATCAATTGGGTCGTGTGGACCGCAACATATTGTTTTGCGGTCAATGCTGTAATTCCTGGCGCACCAATTTGGTGGGGTATTTTTCTCACGGGGGTTATGGCGTTGGGTGTGGCCATCCCATCAGCGCCCTCAGCGTTAGGTGTGTATGAAGCCTCCTTTGTGGCTGCAATTGCCATATTAGGTGGACAAACCAGTACTGCACTGGCGTACGCCATCATATTGCATTTACTAGCATTTACATTTTCTGCGATATTCGGTATCTGGGCTTTAATCCGCGAGGGGCTGGGATTTTCTAAAGTATTAGCCACATTTGGTTCAAGCGAAGTTAATGCAGAGTCTATCGCGGTAGATAAAGAGGAAAAATGAGCGACCTGACTTTAATCACAGGTGGAGCAGGGTTCATTGGTTCTAACTACGCTTCACGTTGTATTTCTCGTGGCGAAAAAATCGTTATTTTTGATAATCTTTCTCGTGCAGGATCAAAACGCAACCTGGCATGGCTTGAAGAGACCTATGGTAAAGGCACATTTGATTTGATTGTGGGTGATGTTAGAGATAGCGCGGCAATTCAAATTGCGGCTCGAAATGCTAACCGTATCTTGCATCTGGCAGCACAAGTGGCTGTAACAACTTCAGTCACAGATCCCCGCAATGATTTTGAGGTTAACGCACAAGGCACATTTAATACTCTGGAAGCAGCCAGATTGTCAGGCAACAAGCCAGGCTTTCTCTACTCTTCTACCAACAAAGTTTATGGCGGCATGGATAATGTGCGCGTAGTCGAAAAAGAAACTCGATATGATTATGCTGATTTGCCAGAAGGCGCTTCTGAGGAGCAATTGCTTGATTTTCATTCGCCCTATGGTTGCTCGAAAGGTTGCGGCGATCAATATGTAAGAGATTATGCCCGCATCTATGAATTACCAACCGTTGTCTTTCGTCAGTCTTGTATCTATGGCAAGCGGCAATTTGGTGTAGAAGACCAGGGATGGGTGGCGTGGTTTATAATCGCGGCTTTGACGGGTCGTCCGATTTCAATTTATGGTGATGGCAAACAGGTAAGGGATATACTGTTTGTTGAAGATCTTTGCGATGCTTATGATGCAGCTTTTCAACGACTTCCACAGGTTGGTGGAGAGGTTTTTAATATTGGCGGTGGACGGAAAAACACCATCTCCATTTGGATGGAATTTAAACCGATTCTTGAAAAGTTGTTAGGCAAGAAGATAGAAACGACCCAAAACGATTGGCGCCCCGGAGATCAACCGGTATTTATCTCTGATATCCGTAAAGCAAACCAACTGTTGAACTGGACACCAAAGGTGGGGGCGGAAGAAGGTATCAGCAGATTGTTCACCTGGGTAACAGAGAACAAAGACCTCTTCTAATTTTTATGAAGATACTCATCGTACTAACCTACTATCGTCCCCATATCAGCGGATTGACCATTTATGCCGAACGGTTGGCAAAGGCTTTTGTGGCCAGAGGTCATGAGGTGACGGTATTAACTTCCGGATTTAAAAAAGCGTTAGCCGCTGAAGAAATTGTTGAGGGTGTCAGAATCGTGAGGGCACCGGTTTTGTTCAGATTAAGCAAAGGGGTGATCATGCCCACTTTTGGCTTGATTGCCAATCGGTTAGTCCGTGAAGCAGATGTGATTCAATTGCATCTTCCACAATTTGATGCGGCGGGTATATCGTTCAGAGGCAGGCTGCTCAGAAAACCGACTGTGATCACTTATCACTGCGACCTGTTGATGCCGCCAGGATTGTTCAATCGGATTGCAAATTTAGGCGTCTCTTTCATGAATCAACTTACCGGCATGTTTACACACCGAATTGTGACCTACACACAAGATTATGCTGATAATTCTGCTTATTTAAAGCGATATTTCAATAAACTAAAGATCATCCCGCCACCAGTCGTGCTGCCTGCGGTGACAAAAGAAAATGTCGAAAGTTTTGCGAGAGAACATAATCCGCAGAATCGGCATCCTGTGATTGGTATGGCAACACGGTTTGCTTCTGAAAAAGGGGTTGAAGTGCTCTTAAAAGCCTTACCAGAAGTGATACGTGAGTATCCTGATGCTGTGGTCCAATTTGTGGGAACCTATCAAAAGGTTTTTAGTGAACAAGCCTATTTTGAGCGGTTAAGACCTGAGATAGAAAAATATCAGGCAAGCGGTAACTGGCAGTTTCTGGGAGAACTTGACCCCGAACAAATGGCAAAGTATTATCCCAATTTGGATGTTTTAACTGTGCCAAGTTTGAATTCTACTGAAGCATTTGGATTAGTCCAGATTGAAGCTATGATGAATGGCGTGCCCTGCGTCACCTCAAGCTTGCCGGGGGTGCGTCAACCAGTAAAAATTCATGATATGGGTGCTATCTTTCCAATCGGAGATTCACAAGCCCTGGCTAAGGGTTTGATAGCAGTAATAAAGACAGGCAAAGCAAACTTCAAGAATAAATTGGAATTTTCACGTTATCAACCGGATGATATTGCACAGGCTTATGAAGAGTTGTTTCAAGACATCAGACAAACCCATTAACCATTACGGAGTTCCCGACCGTGAACAATGTAAACGAACCGCCTGCAAATATTCGAATTAAAAAATTGCCCAAACCAGTCAAGCTCAACTGGTTGTGGGATCTGTTAATAATCGTGATCTTATTGATCGGCGCTTTCTTCAGGTTCACTGGTATCAATTGGGATGACAATTATCATCTTCATCCAGATGAACGATTTTTGACCATGGTGGAAAGTGCTATTTCACCTGTTGATAATGTCAGTCAATATTTCGACACCGCCAATTCTTCATTGAACCCCAATAACCGTGGGTACACTTTTTATGTCTATGGTACGTTGCCAATCTTTTTGGTGCGTTACATTGGTGAGTTGACCGGCAATACAGGATATGAAAGTATCCACTTGGTTGGTAGATATGTATCAGGTGCTTTTGACCTGGGAACAATCTTTTTCATATTCTTAATCGGACGAAAACTTTACAAGAATTCTAAACTGGGGCTTTTAGCGGCTTTGTTCTCTGCTATGGCGGTTTTGCAGATTCAACTTTCGCACTATTTCACCGTGGATAATGTGGCGAATTTCTTTGCTTACGCGGCTATATATGTCGCGATTTGCATCATGACGGCTGAACCCGGTGCAGACAAAAAACTTGTCAAAGAATCTGGTGAACAAGAACCTTATCAAGATCAAATTTCTGATAAACCTTCAAATTTTGATTGGAAGCATTATTTTTTGGCCGGCGCACATATTGGCAAGTATGCGATCTTTGGCATCTTGTTCGGAATGGCGCTGGCTTCAAAAGTCAGTATTTATGCGTTGGCTTTTCTGCTGCCGGTTGCTGCAGTGGTTTATTATTCAAAACTAACCAATGAATCAAAAAATTATGAAGCAGGATTGATTCTGCGTAACCTGGCGATCGCAGGGGTGCTTGCATTAATCACTTTCAGGATCTTCCAACCTTATGCGTTTATGGGTCCCGGTTTCTTTGACGTAAAAATCAACCAGGGATGGATTGCCAGTCTGAAAGAACTTAGTGTCATCAGCAAAGGTGATGTCGATGTGCCATATGCATTGCAGTGGGCTAGGCGTCCGATTACTTTTGCTGTGGGTAATATGGTGCAATGGGGGCTTGGTCTTGCTCTGGGATTGTTAGGGCTCTTTGGTTTTATTTGGATGGGTTGGCGGCTGATCAAAGGGGATTGGCAGAAACATATCTTAATCTGGGGATGGGTTGCTTTCATACTGGTCACACAATCTATGAATTGGGTTCGCAGCATGCGGTACCTGCTGCCCCTTTATCCTGCTTTGTGTTTGGTCGCAGCCTGGGCAATCTTTAAACTGTGGGAGAATGGCGCCGGTGCGGTGAGGAAGATCACGCGCATCCACTTCAATTGGCGCAGAGTACTAGCCGTGGTGGCTGCAGTCATTACCATTGGTGGAACTGCTATCTGGGCTTTTGCCTTCACATCCATTTATACCCGACCGGTGACGCGCGTTACTGCCAGTGAATGGATCTTGCAAAATATATCCAGCGCCATTGAAATGCCAATCACGCTTGAAGACGGTTCTCAGATTAAACAATTATTGGCCTTCCAAAACACTGCCATTATTAACTCATCCCAGCCATATGTCTACGGATTTACAGCAAACAAGGATGGTATTGCTTCAAGTTTGACCCTGGAACATGTACTTTATAACAGCCAAAATAATCCATTATCCACAACAATGCCCACGATTATTACTTTGCAAGCTGCTTTGCGAAATGAGCGAGGCGATGTATCCACTGCTATTATTCAATCTCAATTCATACAGGTTTCTGATGATCGCGGAGACGCTTTTAAGCTCGATTTCCATCCATTGATGGATTTAGAAAAAGACCAAAAGTACGAATTGATCATTTCAGTGATAGAACCTGAAGTGACCCTTAAGTTGGATGGCGTAGTTTGGGTCAATGTCGATGATGGCGAGGCCGAAACCAGACTGTATTTGCCCCCGCCTGCGCTGCGAATAACAGAAACCTATCCCTTCAGAACTAATTTTGTTCCGCTTGTTAGCGGGTCGGTTTCAAGCTTTAGGCTTAATCGAGTCGTTGACCTGATGAATTCTGGTATTGATACTTCATTATCTGTTGTAATTTCCGATCCAAATAACAATGATCAAGTTGTAGGCAGAGGCGAAATTTCTGAAACCTTCGAGGCTATTGGTGATGTGCGAGGTAAGGATTATTGGGTCAACCTTGACCATCCAGTAGATTTGAATTCTGCCCAGATGTATTTCTTGACCATTGAGGTGCATAACCCCGGGATTGAACTGGCAATATACAATGATGTGCCAGCGATTGAATCCACCTGGGATGATGCACTTCCGCTTAGCCAAAATGGTTACAACCTGTTTGGCTATGAACTTGGTCTATTCGGCAACATCCGCAACATGGAACTGTATTACGATGATACGCAGACCAAAAAAGATCTGCTCTATACCACGCTTGATCAATCCGATGCCATTTTTATCAGTTCAAACCGGCAGTGGGGCACCACCGTCCGTGTGTCTGAACGCTATCCATTAACCACCGAATACTACCGGGCTTTGATTGGCTGCCCGGCAGATAAAGACATCTTGTGGTGTTATGAGGTAGCTAAGCCAGGTATGTTTAGCGAACAGTTGGGCTTCAAGTTGACTGCTGTTTTCCAGAATGATCCTGCTATCGCAGGTTTTAAGATCAATGACCAATCTGCAGAAGAAGCGTTTACGGTTTATGACCATCCCAAGGTTCTGATCTTTGAAAAGACCGATGCCTACGATGCTGCACAAATGCGTGCCATTTTAGACAAGGTTGATATTACGCTCGCCGTGCATAAAACGCCAGGGCAGGCCAGTCGATTTTCTGGCAATTTGCTGTTGGGTGAAGTAAAAGCCGGGATTCAGCAATTGGGCGGCACCTGGAGTGAAATATTCCCATCCAATTCGATATTGAACACGAAATCGGGTGTGGCTGCCATTGTTTGGTATTTGCTGATCACACTGTTTGGGTTGATCGCTTACCCGATTGTGAGAGTGATTTTTAAAGGGCTGCCCGACCGCGGATATCCGTTTAGCCGTTTGGCAGGTATGCTGTTGGTAGCTTACTTCACCTGGTTGGCCGGGTCAACCTTCTTTACCTTCTCGCGTCTGACGATTATTGTTGTGTTCGTTCTGTTGCTTTTATTGAGCGGATTTTTAGCCTATAAACAGCGTTCAGAACTTGCAGTTGAATGGCATACCAAAAAGAATTACTTCCTGGCGGTTGAAATTGTTATGCTGGTGCTGTTCCTCATCTGCCTGGGAATTCGCTATGGCAACCCCGACCTCTGGCATCCATGGAAGGGCGGAGAGAAACCAATGGATCTCTCCTACTTTACGGCTGTTTTGAAGAGCAGCGTCTTCCCACCATACGATCCGTGGTATGCGGGTGGAACTCTTAATTATTACTATTGGGGTTTTGTGTTGGTGGGTGTGCCGGTCAAGTTACTGGGCATCGTACCGGCCATAGCCTATAACCTGATCCTTCCAACGTTATTTGGACTCACCGGATTGGGTGCTTTTAGCATCGGCTGGAATCTTTTTGCAAAAAAACAATTACATGAAGATGAAAATCCAGAAGTAATTCGAACCAACATCTTCCGCAGTAATGTCGCTGGCATCATCTCTATTTTTACTGTTTTGATCATGGGCAATTTAGGAACCATCCGCATGATCTGGCAGGGGTTGCAGCGAATCGTAGCACCTGGCGGGGTAATTGATCCAGCCACTATCTTTAATCGCTTTCTCTGGTTCTTCCAGGGATTGGGTAATTTTTTTACAGGTTCTGCTTTACCATATGGATTTGGCGATTGGTATTGGATTCCATCCCGCGCGCTGCCGAAAGAACCCATCACTGAGTTTCCGTTCTTTACCTTCATCTATGCTGACTTGCATGCACACCTTATTGCGCTGCCAGTAACAATAATGATCATCGGGTGGGGGCTCGGTTTACTACTCAATAAATGGAACTGGAAATCTGATAATAGTATAAAACCCTGGGTTTATGCGGTCATGACACTAGCCTTTGGCGGCTTGGCGATTGGTTATCTTCGAGCAGCTAACACCTGGGATTTTCCAACTTACCTGATATTAAGCTGCCTGGTGATTCTTTATACGATCATTCGTTATGCAGACATCCCAGAAAGATTTCTATCTGGCAAACCTTTGTGGCTGGCAAAGTCTATTTATGTTTTGGGAGCCATTGGATTATTCCTAGGGTTTACAACCTTATTCTATCTGCCTTTTACCAAGACTTTCGCCACATCTTATGGCAGCGTCAGCCTGTGGACCATTGACCATTCACCGCTTTCATCCTATCTGGTGCATTGGGGAGTTCAATTATTCATCCTGACCAGTTGGTTTGTGTGGGAAACACGTGAATGGATGGCATCAACCCCGGTTTCTTCACTGAAAAAACTGCGCCCTTATGCCAGCTTAATGCAAATCGTCTTGGTCTTATTTGGCTTGGTTCTGGTCATGCTAACCATACTTGGAGTACAAATCGCCTGGCTCGTGGGTATTTTGGGTGCCTGGGCATTGATACTCATATTTCGACCTGGTCAACCCGATCCGAAACGGTTGATGCTTTTTATAACTGGAACAGCGCTCTTGCTCACGCTATTTGTTGAGATGTTTGTGTTAACCGGCGATATTGGCCGAATGAATACAGTGTTTAAATTCTACTACCAGGCCTGGACTTTCTTTGGGCTTGCGGCTGCTGCGGCGCTGGTGTGGTTAATCCCCGCTGTGAGCACCCGCTGGAAAACGAGCGTTTCCACCATCTGGCAAGTGGCGATCATCTTACTGTTCTTTGGCGCTGCCTTGTATCCCATTACGGCAGCCACGGATAAAATTAGAGACAGAATGTCTGCTGTGGATACCCATTCATTAAATGGTATTGAATTCATGGCCACCTCCCATTATGGTGATCAAGGTGTAGATTTGGAGCTCAACCAGGATTACCAGGCCATTCTTTGGATGCAGCAGAATGTGGTTGGATCACCTGTGATTGTTGAAGCCAATACGGTTGAATATCGATGGGGAAACCGATATACAATTTATACGGGTTTACCTGGGGTCTTGGGTTGGAATTGGCACCAACGTCAGCAGCGTGGATTTATTGACTCGAACGGGATTGCCAACCGCCTGAATGACATCATGAATTTCTACGCCACAACAGACATCAAAATCGCTGTAGATTTTATCGAACGTTATCATGTGAGTTACATCATCCTTGGACAAATGGAACGGGCGTATTACCCCGGTGAAGGATTGGATAAATTTGTACAATATGATGGGGTGTATTGGAAGGAAGTCTTCAATTACCAGGACACCGTCATCTATCAGGTGATAAGTGAGTAAAAATGTCTGATTTCCTACGATTCTTCAGTTGGTACCTGGCAATTAGTGTGGTTGGATGGGTGAGTCTGCCGATCATATTCAGACTGCTGCCTAACCTGGCCAGTAAAGGATTTGCCCTGGCCAAGCCGTTTGGCCTCTTGATTTGGGGATATCTCTTCTGGCTGCTTTGCTCTTTTGGCGTATTACAAAACAACACCGGCGGTGTTGTTTTGGCTTTTGTGCTGCTGATCTCACTTGCGATTTGGAGCAGTTTAAAAGGCAGATTGCAGCTTCTGGTTACCTGGGTCAAAGAAAATAAAAAAACGATTATCGTAATGGAAGTGTTGTTTTTTGTGGCTTTTGGACTATGGACAATAGTCCGCGCAGCCAACCCAGAAGCGCTTAATACTGAAAAACCAATGGAACTGGCTTTTATCAATGCAATATTACGGTCGCCATCCTTTCCACCCATGGATCCGTGGCTTTCAGGATATGCCATATCATATTATTACTTCGGGTATGTGCTCGTATCGATGCTAATCAGGGTAACAGGTGTGGCGTCTTCGATCGGGTTCAACCTCAGTTCGGCTTTGTGGTTTGGAATGACCGCATTGGCTGCTTACGGTGTAGTTTATGATCTGATTGCCACCTGGAAGCGTGCCGATGGTGTTGATAACCTAAAACGACTCGCTACGGCTCGACTGGGTGCTTTTTTTGCCCCGTTATTTGTGTTGATCGTCAGTTGTCTTGAAGGTGTTTTAGAATTCTTATATTCCAATCAACTCTTTTGGAAAGCCGACGCATCTGGTGTTTTGACTTCTAAATTTTGGACCTGGCTTTCCATCACCGAACTGGATGTGGCACCCACCATGCCTGTTTCTTTTTGGCCCAATCGCCCTGCGAGTTGGCTGTGGTGGCGCGGTTCAAGAGTTTTGCACGATGTAACCCTTGCAGGTGGTAGAACCGAAATTATTGATGAGTTCCCTTTCTTTACATACCTTTTGGCGGACTTACATCCGCATTTACTTGCCATGCCATTTTGTTTGCTGGCCCTGGCAATCGCTCTGAATCTGTTTCTTGGGGCGAAGAGTTATCTCGCTTCAAATGAATCAATTTTCACCTGGTTTAAGCGTTGGGATTTCTGGTTTATTGCCTTGATCCTGGGCAGTCTGGCGTTCATCAATACCTGGGACTTCCCGATCTATGTTGGTCTTTTCTGTTTGGTAGTGACCTATATGCGTTACAAGGAATTTGGTTGGAAAGCTGAACACATCTGGGATTTCATTAAGACCGGATTGATGGTTGGGGTTACAGGGGTTGTTCTGTTTTTACCTTTTTATCTGGGGTTCAGTTCACAGGCTGGTGGGTTGCTGCCCAGTTTGGAATTTATGACCAAAGGCATCCATTTCTGGGTGTTCTTTGGGGCGTTGTTGATTCCTATTTTAATCTGGTTGATTTTTCAACTCTGGCAAAATAAAAACACAAAAACCATCTTTATGGGACTGCGTTTTGCCTTGCTACTCTTTATTGGTCTTTTTGCGCTATCTTTGATATTTGGAATTTTTATTTTTAGCCTTGGCGAAACTGGTGCGCGTTGGGTATCTTCAGCGAACCCGGTGATAGCGCAATGGGGACAAAAAGCCCAAATAGCATTTAATGCATTTGTTGATGTTCATCGAACGTCAGATACCGGAGCAGTCATTCAAGCTGCATTGGTGCGCCGATTAATTTCACCCGGCACCTGGATCACACTGCTGCTCATGTTAACAGGCACGTGGGCATTATTGGGCAGATTCAATAACGGCAAAGAAATAGTCGCTGCATCCGATGAAGCATCCAATGAGCAGGATACTTCACGCGTGAGGCCATTTATTGCGATTTTGCTGCTCATAGGAATTGCTTTAACGGTATTCCCTGAATTCTTCTATTTGCGTGATCAATTTGGATCGCGGATGAATACCATTTTTAAGTTCTACTTCCAGGCGTGGATATTGTGGGGTATTGTGGCTGCTTATGCCAGTGTGGAGCTATTTTCTCGGCTAAAGGGGTTCAAGAGCGCATTATTTTTGATAGTCATGAGCACAACGATAATTGCCGGTTTAGCTTACCCTGTGGTGATGCTGGGAAACAAAACCAATAATTTCAAGCCAGTGGTTTTTACACTTGACGGAAACGATTATCTGGCTCGCAACAATGCGGATGATTACGCCGCCATGCAATGGATCAGTCAACAACCTCTTGGAATCGTTGTAGAAGCTGTCGGTGGTAGCTATTCTGATTTTGCCCGCGTCTCAACACGAACTGGCATGCCTACTGTGCTGGGTTGGCCGGGGCATGAGGGGCAGTGGCGCGGAGGCTACACTGAGGTTGGCTCACGTGAAACAGACATCAAAACCATTTATACATCAACAGATTGGATTCTTGTTTCAAGTTTGATCGAACGCTATAACATACGGTATATTTATTTTGGTCCGCTTGAGATTTCTACCTACAAAGCAGACGGCGCATTATTTGCAGTCAATTTACCGCTGGTTTATCAGAACAACGGCGTGAGTATTTATGAAGTTCCAGGCAACGGCGGCGAGGTGGCACAATGACATTTCTAGAAAAAATAAATTCATTATTAAATCGGTATTTTATTTTGTTCATGCTGATTGCGCTGGTTTCAGCCGCTTTTTTGCGTTTTGTAAACCTGGGGGCTTCCAATCTGACTGATCATGAGGCTAGTATTGCTTTGCAAGCATTACACTCATCAAAAGGTCAGGAAGGGGTTATTGGTGGTCAACCCGGTTACGTGGGATTGACTTCTTTACTCTTTTCACTATTTGAAGCCAATAACTTTTTCGCAAGATTTTGGCCGGTTCTTTTTGGCATTACCATGGTCATGGTGCCCGGGTTATTTCGTAAACAATTAAGCGAATTTACAAGCATAATATTAGCCTTCTTAATTGCCTTTGAACCGGGGCTTGTAGCGCTGTCTCGATCTGCCGATGGCACGATGATTACCATCACTTCTCTATTTCTGGCAATTGGTTTTCTACTGAATCGCAAACTGATTCCTGCTGGAATCGCCTTTGGGTTGGCATGTATTGGAAGCGAGAATTTCTGGCCGTTGGCAATTGCATTCGGATTGGCATGGCTTTTGGTTTATTTGGTTGAAAGTGACAAAACGAAAGCTATTGGCATCAGTTCATTGAAAATGGATAAATCTGGCTGGCTGGTTTTCGGTATTTCAGGCTTGATCACTATCTTATTAGTCAGCTCGCAATATTTGATGAATCCCAATGGCATCAGCGGGATTGGATCAGGTATTACGGATTATTTCGCAAAATGGCAAGGCGGAAGTAAATTGGGGCAGGGACAATTCTTATTGATCTTGCTTGTTACGCAATTTCCTGCATTGATTCTTGGTGTTTGGGGTTTGGTTAACGGTTTGAGAGATAAATCATCCTGGTCGCGATTACTGGGTTTATGGTGGGTGATTGGTCTGCTTTTGGCGGTTATTTCTCCGGTTCAAGAGACGCTGATCATTGCGATGGTCAACCTTCCGCTCTATATATTGACTGCGATGCAAGTCGCCAAATTGGTTGGTGGATTATCGATTCATTCAAATTTTGTTTTGATTGCTGAGACTGTAGTAACGATCAGTCTGCTGCTTTTTTCTATATTAAACTTTTTGAACATGATCAACTTTCCACCTGGCGACACGATCTCGATGCGAAATCGCATTTTAGGAACGTTTTTACCATTGGCATTGTGGATCGCGTTTACCGTTCTGCTCGCATGGGGATGGGATTCTGTTTCAAGTAAAAGTGGTGTGGTCATCGGTTTGGGTTTAATGCTGGGTGTGCTGCTGTGTGGCAGTGGTTGGAAAGCTGCCGGGCTTGGAAGCTATCCGCAGAACGAGTTGCTTACCAATTCAGGTTATATTGTCGGACATAAAGACCTGCTTCAAACTGTAGAAGATCTGTCACTCTGGAATACCGGCCAAAGGAATAGAATAGATGTGCGATTGGTTGGTTTAAATTCACCATCAATAACCTGGGCGCTTAGAAATTTTGAAAAGATGACCAGAGAAGAGGCGTTCCCAGTTAACGATGCTCCATCCATCGTCATATCAGGTGTGGATGCTGTGATTCAAACTCAAAGTCTCTATCGAGGCCAAATGATGGTGTGGAGCATCCAACCGAACTCCACGCAAGCGCAGTGGCAGGATTGGCCTAAATGGTTCTTTAACCGCCAATTCCCTCAAGAAAAGACCAACATCCTGTTATGGGTGCGAAACGATCTTTTCAAAGATAGCAATACACAAAATTAAAAGTCATAAGGAAATAAAATGTCAACCATTAACTTAATTGCCATCGATGGACCAGCCGCATCTGGAAAATCCACGCTGGCAGAACTCATAGCCAAAAACCTTGATTATTTCTTTTTTGACACCGGGGTTATGTATCGGGCGGTAACATTGGCTGCGCTAGTGCAGGTTAATGACCTCGATGATGAAACAAAAGTAACCGAAGTCGCGAATCGTATCCAGATTGATGTACAAGCAGCATCCAAACAAGATGGTCGAGTGATGGATATTCTGGTGGATGGAAAAGACGTCACCTGGCAGATCAGAACACCTGAAGTGGACTTCAATGTTTCAAAGGTATCGGCATACGCAGGGGTGCGCAAAGCCATGACCGAGCAGCAGCGGCGAATCGGTGAACGCGGCAATATGGTGATGGTCGGCAGGGATATTGGTACCGTAGTTTTCCCTGACGCCAGACACAAAATCTACCTGGAAGCTTCACCAGAAGAACGCGCACGACGAAGATTTGTTGAAGTTCAAAATAGAGGGGAATCTACAACTTACGAAGAAATCCTGGCTTCCATCCGTAAAAGGGATGAGGTGGATTCTTCGCGTGCAGTGGCTCCGCTAAAACCTGCAGAAGACGCGTTTGTGATTGATTCTGATGACAAGACCATTGATATTGTATTGAAAGAAGTCTTACAAATACTTGGAAAATCTGTCTCATAAGTCCAAAAATGTTGCATAATTAGAATATGTGATAATAGTTGTAAATGACTATTGCCTTGAATCATTGTACTTCTGGAGTGTCTATGTGCGATACCATTGTTGCGCTCGGTAACTCAACACTAGATGGCAAGGTTCTATTTGCCAAGAACTCAGACCGCGAACCAAACGAAGCTCATGAGCTGGTCATCATTCCACGCGCTCAACATCAAGCTGGTGAAATGGTGAAATGTACTTACATTGAGATTCCTCAAGTGGATGAAACCTATCAAGTACTTCTGGCCAAGCCTTTTTGGATTTGGGGCGCAGAAATGGGGGCCAATGAATTTGGTGTCACAATTGGCAATGAAGCGGTATTTACACGTGATCCTTACGGTAAAGAACCTGGTTTGATTGGTATGGATTTTCTGCGCCTGGCTTTGGAGCGTTCCAAAACTGCCCGTGAAGCGCTGGACACCATTATTGAGTTGCTTGAGAGATATGGACAAAGCGGCAACTGCGGATTTGCCCATAAGTTGTTTTACCATAATAGTTTTTTGATCTGCGACCCTGATGAAGCCTGGGTGTTAGAAACATCAGCCAAAGAGTGGGCTGCAGAAAAAGTTAAAGATGTACGATCCATATCAAACGCCATTACGATCGGTGGTGAGTGGGATATGGCCTCTGCCAATCTGGTTCAGCATGCGATTGATAAGGGCTGGTGCAGCGATAAAGCGCACTTCAGTTTCAGTAAATGTTATTCGGAACCGGTCTATACACTCTTTAGCGATGCGCATAAACGTCAGCACTGCACAACCGAACAGTTGAAATCTCAAAAGGGTGAAATCACCCCGGCCATGATGATGTCAATACTCAGACACCATGATGAGAAAGATAATCCAGTCTGGTCACCAGATAAGGGGATTACCGGCGCAGATGTGTGTATGCATGCGGGCTGGGGACCGATTCGCGGAAGTCAAAGCACAGGCTCAATGGTCTCGTCACTAGATCGCAGCGATACTGTTCATTGGGTGACCGGCACCTCCGCGCCCTGTACTTCATTGTTCAAGCCTGTATGGTTGGACTGTGGTCTTCCTGACCATGGAGAGCGTCCGCGGGGGACTTGTGATGAGAGTACACTTTACTGGCGTCATGAGGCCATCCATCGCGCGATATTGGAAGATTATGCGGCGCGGTTACCCCTGATCAGACCAGACCAAGTGAAATTTGAAGAACAAATGATGCAAGAAGTATCTGAAAATCTGGCAGGTTCTACAAATAAAAGAAAAACCATTTCGGAGAAGTTTTTTAAGATTGCACAAGATTTTGAGGCTGCCTGGCTAAACAAGGTAGATTCTACACAAAGCAAACATCAGAACAGGCTGCTTTACCGCTCCGCCTGGAAGAAATTCAATCATGAAGCAAAGATGAATCAATAGAAAAGGTTATAAGTTCGAAACCAAAACAATATGGTCACTGCGACGCTGCTCGATACTTCTCCATACATTGATTTACCTTACCACCTGATCGGATGGTTGGGTTGGTTTGGGTTGGCTGCAGTGCTCTTTTGGGGTTTGCGAAAAAAGATTCAAATCATCAGTTCAAAAAAGTTTTGGACTGTATTCTTAGTGATCCTGGCGTTTTCACTATTATTGCCGCTTTTCTTTGGAATTAAACTCCCCTGGCAATCCAGTTTACCACTGCCAAACATTACGCGAGAAGCATCCTCGCCGGTAATTATGATTTTCAGCGCCATCCCATGGATGCTGGCTGCTGGTATTTTAGGTTTTTGGCCGGCCGTGGCGATTGGGTTTGCGACCGGTCTGGTTACCGCTTTATGGAACACACACAATCTCTTTACACCGCTTGAAACAGCATCTCTGGCGTTGTTGATCTCGTATGCGTTTAGACAAAATTATCGTTCACGCATTTTCCAATGGCTGCGGCGGCCACTCGGTGCAGCAGTAGCGGTGGCATTTGTTGCTGTTCCAGTTTATTTGTTGACAACATTTTTTGGCACCAATGGTTCACTTGCTGCCCGCCTGGATTATGCTTTTACCCAATCCTGGATGTTGATGCTGGTCAATGCAATTCAAATTATTTTTGCCGGTTTTGTGCTTGATCTGGCACTGGTAACCAAGTCGAAATATTGGATTAAGCAAAAGTCTTTTGTGCCATCACCTTATGAAACTGGCTTGCAAGAAAAAGTATTTTACATTGCCCTGCCTATCATTTTTGTGCTGCTACTTACGCTGGCAATTGCTGACTGGATCGTTGCCGGAAAAGCAGCCGAGAAAATGCTTGAAAGCCGGTTGAAGAGTACGGCTGAAATTGCCGCTGAAAACATTCCCTCGTTAATTGATACCGGTCAGGGATTATTGTTGGATATGGTGGACAGTCATATCCCCATGGATTTACCAGAAACCGCTCATGCATTTCTAAAAGAAAAAATGCGTTCCATCCCCTTTTTCACCCAGTTTTATTTATTTGACCTGACGGGGGCACCGCTGACTGGGTATCCTGTAACGGATATCAATCAATATGTGCTTACACCAGAAGAAATCGCTGGTGTTCAACTGGCTTTAAATGGAGTGCTAATCCAAAGTTATGTCATTGCACCCGTTGAAGGTGACAACTCAGCCCAGGTCGCCTATATTGCTGCCATCCCGGATGAATACGGACTGGCTAAAGGGGTCATTTCTGCACGCACCAACTTGGGCGTGAATTTGTTTTCACAACCCGCTTTACTTGCCCTGCAAGAGATACATAACGCAGGTGGAGAAGGGGTAATTCTGGATGGTCAGAACCGAATTCTTTACGATTCAAACCCAAGCCTGATCTTGACGACCTATCAAGGAAGAGTGCCAGAGAATTCTGAGTATTTTGAAGACACCAGCGGCACCGGTACACGCCGAATGGTATATGCCTCAATTTCAGAGGCCAAAGATTGGAAGATACTGCTCTCATTGCCAGCCAGTACGACGCAAGATCTGTCTTTGCAAATAGCAATTCCGCTTTTGGCTATTTCAATTCTGATATCCATTGGTGCTTTTATGCTGCTGCGCTTTATGGTTGGTTCACTGGCAAAATCACTGGTGCAGTTGGCAAATCAGGCAGATGAAATCTCAAAGGGCAGTCTGGATCAAAAAATTGCCATCAAGGGGGTGGATGAAGTCGGCAGGTTAAGCGCGGCTTTTGAACAAATGCGTACCAGTTTAAAATCCCGACTGGATGAATTGGATGTACTTTTGGACGTTTCAAAGGGAGTAGCATCTAATTTTGAAATTGGAAAAACCTCAGCACATTTACTCAAAGCCTGTCTTTCGTACGGCGCAGATTCAGCCCGATTGATTCTAAAAAATGGGTACAGTTTTGGTTTTGATGAAGAGACTATTAGTTTTTCTGCCGGTGCTGAAGCAGATGAATATTCCGAATTGGATAAGTTACTAATAGATCAAATGGGAACCGATAAAGTGTTGGTCATCCCATCCAAACCAAGGATCAGACGAATCGGCAGTATAAAGGGACCCACCCCATCGGCGGTGGTGGCAATGACGCTCGCAGATGATGCCACAGATTACGGCATGTTGTGGATTGCATATGCAGAACCACACCGTTTCTACGATGAAGAAATACACTTTTTAAATACCATTGCCGGGCAAGCCGTGTTGGCAATTTCGAATTCATCTTTATTTATGAATGCGGAAGTTGGAAAGAAGCGGCTTGAATCAGTATTATCGTCAACGCCGGAACCGGTCTTGGTGGTTGGTGAATCGGGTCGTTTGTTAATGGCTAATGAGGCAGCCGAGAACGTGGTTGGGTTGATCGAAACCAGTGGCGAGGGTGAACATATTGTTGCAGGGATTAAATCCGTTGAATTCATTGATTTCTTGAATGGAAACCGTGACAAGGTCAATAAAACCGGTGAGATATCAATCGATGGAAAAATATTTGAGATTTCGGTTTCACCTGTGAAAGTGGAAAATGCCATGGTGGGTACCGTGTGTGTGCTGCGAGATATCACCGAATTCCGCGATATGGAAAAGATGAAATCTGATTTTGTGGCAACCGTCAGCCATGACCTGCGCGCCCCCATGGGTATTGTGCGCGGATACGCCACCATGCTGCAAATGGTGGGCGAACTGAATGAACAGCAAAAGGAATATGCCAACAAAATGATCAATGATCTGGATGTCATTGATCAAATGGTGGATAAACTGCTTGATCTCGGAAGAATTGAATCAGGCAGTGTTCTGCAACTTGAGAAGATTGCACCTATGGACTTGTTTGACGAAGTGATGAAGGTACTGCAGCCACTGGCGACCCAGCGCAAGGTTCAAATCATGCGAGAACTGACCATTGCACAAAGCCTTGAAATTGATGCAGATAAAGCGCTTCTTCAGCAAGCACTCTATAATCTGTTGGATAATGCCATCAAGTTCTCTCCGCTCGGCGGAAAGATTGCATTGAGATTGCAAGTCAACCCTGAGAATGTGGTTTTTGAGATTCAAGATCATGGACCGGGGATTGCACCGTTGGATATCGACAAGATCTTTGACAAGCTTAGCCGCAACGGCAGTAAAGATAATGGCGGGCTTAAAGGTTCTGGTTTAGGTTTATCTATCGTAAAATCCATTGCTGAGCGGCACCATGGAAAGGTGTGGGCTGTCAGCACATTGGGTAAAGGGAGTACCTTCTTCTTGCAAGTGCCGATCACACAAAATAATAGAACGGAAAAAGAAATTGCCCGTTGATTTCCTGAAAAAAGTGGTATAATTTTTGGTTGCATGATTTTTATAGACTGCACCCACCTCAGTTAACCAGCGCAAGAACAATTGTCCGTGCGCTGCTTCGCGTTTTAATAGCTCCAGGATTCCCAACAGGAGGCGTTTAGTGGAAACAAAAAGTTTAGTTGCTCTTAGGATTAACCTCGCATCACCTGAGACCATCAGAAGTTGGTCGTATGGGGAGGTCTTGAAGCCAGAGACCATCAATTATCGCCGTTTGCGCCCTGAAAAGGACGGATTGTTCTGTGAAGCCATTTTTGGCCCCTCACGTGATTATCAATGTTACTGCGGCAAATACAAAAACCCACGTTACAAAGGCATTATCTGTGACAAGTGCGGTGTAGAAGTTACCCGAGCTTCGGTTCGACGTGAGCGCATGGGCCATATCGATTTGGCCACTCCTGTAGCCCACATCTGGTACACGCGCCGTATCCCTTCATATCTCGGTTTGCTGCTGGATATCTCTCGCCGTAACCTAGATCGTGTTTTGTATTTCGCTCAATATATCGTCACATTCGTTGATGACGATGCCCGTCAAAAGGCATTGAAACGACTTGAAGACGAAATTAATGACACTGAACGTGCACAGGCGAGCTCAATTAACACCAAA
>Ga0180732_1000029_pt1 | contig 170267 bp, 155 predicted proteins | sample KR11_01MetaG_FD_148674 | JGI IMG/M metagenome (GOLD analysis project Ga0180732, IMG submission 148674) | Groundwater microbial communities from the Olkiluoto Island deep subsurface site, Finland - KR11_0.1 MetaG | ecosystem: Environmental > Aquatic > Deep subsurface > Groundwater | place... | reverse complement strand
AAGTCAGGATATGACCATATTTCACTTCCTGTGAACAGCCCCTCGCCATGTCATTGACCGTGAACGATTTATTCGGCAGAAGTTGCATATGGCATAACGCTATTTGCTTGATTGAGAACAGACCCTAGCGAAACCGGCGCCGTCCTGCCGGATGGCTCGGCGACCAACACCGATGAAGATGCCAACCACACTGGCCCGACCAATTATTTCCAGCGCACGCCGACGACCAGCACTACCGGCGGTGGTGAATTTGACGATATCGTCGTCTGGTTACCCGCCAACATCCTGATCAACCGCATGATCTCCGCCGGCCGCCAGCTCTGACACAAAGTCGGCGTTGGCTTGATGAAATGCCCCTAAGCGGGTACGGCCTACCCCGCAGCGTACGCGGCGCTGACCTATCCTGGCCACCTTGACCGCCGGCCCCTGTTCCTGAGACACTCCCTGTCATGCATTTGCGTTAAACATTGATCCCCGCATGACTCTCGTCGCCCCACCTGCAATACACAACGCCGGCTTTGTCGAGCGTTTGCGCACCGCCGGCGTCGAACCGGGCGATAGCGCAGAACTGCAACTCAACAAGCAATTATTGATGTTCGCCACGGGCCTGGCCAGTGCTGCCTCAATGTCGTGGCTGACGATCTACTGGGCCATGGGACCGCAATTTTCCGTCACCTGGCCCTATCTCTTTCAACTGGCGATGGCGGGCAACGTGGTGCTCTACATCCTGATGCGGAACTTCAATTTCTTCCGCGTCTCGCAACTGACGCTCTTCCTGTTTGCCCCCTTTGCCATCCAGTGGGCCATCGGCAACTTCATTTCCGCCAGCGGGATCGTGCTCTGGGGCTTGCTGGCCCCGGTCGGCGCAATCCTGTTCTTCGGGGTACGCGAATCGCTGGCATGGTTTTTCGCCTGGATCTTTCTTATTGTTCTATCGGGAATCTTTGACTACCTGCTGGCCGATTCGGTCAGCAAGCCGCTGATCACGGTTCCCGTCGCCACCAGCATCGTGTTCTTCGTGTTGAATTTCACCGCCGTGGCCACCATGATCTATGTGCTGCTGCGCTTTTCGACCAAGGAAAAGCACAAGGCCCAGGCGCGCCTTGAGGAAGCCCACCAACAACTGCAGACCGAGCAGGATCGCTCCGAGAAGCTGTTGCTGAACGTCCTCCCCGCCCCCGTTGCCTTACGACTGAAAAACAACGAGCAATCCATTGCCGACGGCTTTGCCGATGCCACCGTAATGTTTGCCGACATCGTCAACTTCACCCAGGTCGCCGCCAACATGACGCCGGGACAGGTGTTCAGCATGCTCAACAATGTGTTCTCGGCCTTCGACGATCTGGCCGACCAACTCGGCCTCGAAAAAATCAAAACCATTGGCGACGCCTATATGGTGGCCGGCGGTATCAACACCAGGAACCCCGACTACACGGCAGCCATTGCCGATCTCGCCCTGGCAATGCACGAGGTGCTGCAGCACGACTTTTCGGTGAACACGGCCAATCTGGAAATACGCGTCGGCATTGCCACCGGACCGGTAGTAGCTGGCGTCGTCGGCAAGAAGAAGTTCATTTACGATTTGTGGGGCGATACGGTCAATCTGGCCAGCCGTATCACCGGCGAAAGCATGCCGGGCATGATCCTTTGCGATGCGCCCACTCATCACCGCATCGCCACGCGCTTCGATTTCGACGCACCGCAGACACTCCACCTGAAGGGCAAGGGTGACATGCCCGTTTACCGCCTGATCGGCCGAAAATCAGCGCCGGCCGACGCCCTGGTGTCGCCCCGCTAATCCGCCGGCGCCAGCCGCAAGCAAACGCAACCATCACGGTTTTCCTCAATTACCAACCGGTAACCGGCTTGACCGGCCAGGCGTGCGCACTGGTACAAACCGACGCCCAATCCGTTTTCCGAAGGCACGGGCCGGCTAAACAGGATTGCGGCCACCTCTTGCGGCATGGCCGGACCATCATCCGTCACCGCAAACCAAACCTTGCCGGACACCTCGCCCAAGCGCACTTCGGTCTGGATACCAGGATGGGCAATCCGCTTGAGGGCTATATTTTGCAGCAGGTTTTCCGCCACACTCGAAAACAGCGCGGCATCGGGCACCGCCAGGGTGCCCACCTCATCCGCCACTGAAAAAACCGTCAGCGAGTCAGCATACCGGCTTTCGAGCGAAGCAAACCAATGCCCCGCCGCCATCGGCTCGCCCGTTACCGCCTCCCTGGGGGCGGCGAGTTTGGTCAGTGTCTGGCGCAAGCGCGACGCAATCTCCGGCAACTGTCGCCGCATCAGGCCCATGAAACGGGGTGAGGCCTCATTTTCCTGGCGTGCCGCGGCACAGAGCGTATCCAGGGACTGCAGCAAATTCTTGACATCATGGGTTACCCGGGCGCCCGTTTCATGAATGGCCTCGAGGTAAGAGAGGCGCTGCAACTCTTGTGCGCGCCACTTGCCCAGATGAAATTCCGCCAGCAGACGAGCGGCCAAGCCATAGTGCCAGAGCATGGTTGGACCGGGCTTGATGCGGCTCACCAGGCCGAGCGAAAGGCGACCATGTTGAAACCGGGTGTGGTGACCCTGCTGCTCGCCAAAGGTCTGCAGTCCGGCATCCCCGTGCCAGTCGCCACCCACCACGCCGGGCATGCGCTGCGGCAGTTCGGCGCAGGCCAGCGCCAGAAAATGCTCCGGGTCCTCCTCCCGTTCAGCCAGTGCAGCCAGTGATTCCAGCCATTCCTCGATCGGCAGGCCCAGCGACATGACATGTTGCGCCACCGCGCTGCCCAAGCCGCCAAAACTGCTGCTCGGATTCCATATCCAGCCAAGCAGCAGCAGCAATCCCGCCACCAACCCGAGCGTTACCAGCAGTGCCTCTAAATAATTCACCTTGAACAGCAGAGCGAAACTCAAGCTGCCCAGCACGATCACCGCCAGCAGCAGGAAAACGAACATGCCATAGATGAAGTCAACGACCTCGGCACGCTCCTGCCTGACCTGCCCCAGCGGCAGTAGCGCCATGATGAAAAACGCAACTGGTGCCAAGAACAGCACCAGATTGATCAGCAAGGGTTCGGCGAGGCTGGTGGCGGCCAGTGCCTGCGGCAATATCAGCGCAAGGACCGCTGTTGCCAGGTAGCCCAAGGCGATGAGGTGAAACAGGCGTTCGCCGCGGTCAGGAAACAGGAACACCTTGCCGCCAACCACGCCCGCCAGCAGCATCGCCCAGATCGCCAGCACTCCCCAATTGAGAAAATAGGTCGCCAGCCCGGCGCAAATCAATACGGCAATCGTGCCCCAGATTCCCAGACGCCGCCGGGGCTGAACAAAGGGCTGCCAGAGCAAACCCAGACCGATGTGGGAAAGGAACAAGACCTTTCCCAGAGGAGTTATCGGCCCCAGCAGGAACACCAGATGCAGCACAAGCAGAAAACCGAGAAAAAGCCAGCGGCGGCGGGCGGCAAACGAGATATGGGGCAAGACGGGCATGGTCTTATCGCTCAGGCTTTCACATTACGTGTCTGTCCGGCCAGCTGAATTCTCCCTGCAGGGCTTTGGCCACTCGTAGCTGTCGCGATTCTAGCCCGAGCACCCCATTCAAGCATGCAATACCTGACGGAATGACGACAAGGTGTCGATTTATTGACAGGCTATATCGTCCAATTCCTGACACAACCTCATCGATTCAAGCCGGGATCACCAAACAGTCACGCATTTACCCCGCAATCTACCGTCTATCCCACCTTCCAACCATACTATATTCAGCATACCTTTTGGCACGAATGATGCTTTACTAGGTAGCATCACTTATCACTTTAGTCGGAGTACTCAAATGAACAAACAATCCGGTTTCACTCTTGTCGAAATCGCCATCGTGCTGGTCATCATCGGCCTGTTGCTGGGCGGCGTGCTGAAAGGGCAGGAGTTGATCAACAGTGCGAAGGTGAAGAACTTCGCTCAGGATTTTCGCAATGTTCCGCTATTCATTTACGGTTATCAGGACAAGTTCAAAGCCTTGCCGGGAGACCATGCCTCGGCAGCAACGGCAATTACTGGTGCCACAAACTGCACCGCGACAGCCAATACATGTGTTCCCGGGAACGGCGTGATTAACGGTACTTGGGACGCCGCTCTTGCGAACGCTGCAACGACTGAAACCCTCATGTTCTGGCAGCACGTCCGAATGGCGGGCTTCGCTGCCGGCCCGACGACAATTACCGACCCCGAATACCGTCCCAAGAATGCAGATGGTGGCTTGATCGGCATTGAAGCCGGTTCTGCAGCGGTAGGCGGTGCTTATATCGGCGCGAATGCTGCTCCGGTCATTGCCGCGCTCACCCCAACTTACTTGGTGTGTTCGCAAGGCATTCTCGGCAAGTTTGCCAAGCAACTCGATACCATGCTCGATGATGGCAATACGGCCACCGGATCCGTCCGTGTCGTGGCAATGAATCACGCTCGTGGGGGTGCCGCCTTGGCAACGGCCGCAGTGGATGATTCGACTTCGTTTATTGTTTGCATGGGTCTTTGAAACTTTAACGAGCACTTTCAAAGCCCGCTTCGGCGGGCTTTGTTTTTTTAGCCTACCCTCGCAGCAAACGCTCTTCGCTCGCCGCCACCGCCGTCGCGCCGCCTTGCAATACCACCACGTCGCCCACTTGCAGCAGCGTATCGCCCGCGACAGCCACCTTCGGTTGCGATCGCCTTCTTACCGCCGTCACGCCAGCGCCGACTTTTGCCAGCGCCACTTCATCCAGGCTGCGTCCGACTGCCCAGGCATCCGCATCCAGCGTGACGGCATGCAGGCGGAGCTGCTCGGCGTCGCTCAGGTGTTCGCCGGCATCGGTCGCCCCATGGAAAAAGCCGCGCAGCAGCGCATAGTGTTGCTCGCGCAATTCGCGCAGGCGACGGATGACACGGTGCATCGGCACGCCGACCAGCGCCAGGGCATGGGTGGCGAGCATTACCGAGGATTCGAGCGCCTCGGGCACGACCTCCGCCACGCCGGCCTCGAACAACTTTTCGGCATCCTCTTCCTCGCGCGAACGGGCCACGATGGGCAGGTCGGGGCGCAGTTCGCGCACGCGCTGCACGAGACGCAACGTCGTCTCGATGTCGGCAAAGGTCACGATCAATACCCGCGCCCTGGCGATACCCGCCGCCTGCAGATTTTCGCGCCGCGTGCAGTCGCCCCAGGCGACCGGTTCGCCGGCGTTGGCTGCCTCGCGCACCCGGTCCGGGTCGAGATCGAGCGCCATGAAGCCGATCTGCTCGGATTCCAGGAAGCGCGCCAGATGCTGGCCCGTCTTGCCATAACCGCACAGAATGGCGTGCTTTTCGGTCGCCACGGTGCGTGCCGCGATCTGGGTGATCTGCATCGAGCGCATCATCCATTCCGAGGCGACCAGGCGCATTACGATGCGGTCGGCATACATGACGATCAGTGGCGCAATGATCATCGACAGCACCAGCGCCGCCAGCACCGGCTGGACCAGGTTGCGATCAACCAGGCCGTTGTCGGTGGCGAGCACCAGCAGCACGAAACCGAATTCACCACCGGCACACAGCCACAGACCCGAGCGCAATGCCGTACCTGCGCTGCTGCCCATCACGCGTGACACGCCACCGACGATGGCCAGCTTGGCGAGCAACAGCAACACCAGCAGCGCCAGCACGCCCGCCAGATCGTGCCAGATCGCCGCCGCATCGAGCAGCATGCCGGTGGAAATGAAAAACAGGCCAAGCAGCACGTCGCGGAACGGCTTGATGTCTTCCTCGACCTGATAACGGTATTCGGTCTCCGAGATCAGCATGCCGGCGATGAATGCGCCAAGTGCCGGCGACAGGCCGGCCAGCTCGGTGACGGTGGCGAAGCCGAGCGTCACCAGCAGCACGTTGAGCATGAACAATTCGGGTGACTTGCGGCGCGCCACCAGACCGAACCAGGCATGCATCAGCCGCTGGCCGACGAACAGCACCAGCGCCAACAGGACGACAGCCTTCACCAGCGCCCAGCCCAGCGCACCGGCAAGCACATTAACCGGCTGCGTCAGCGCCGGGATTAGCACCAGCAACGGCACCACGGCAATGTCCTGGAACAGCAGCACGCCCATCACCTCGCGGCCGTGCGGCGCATCCAGTTCGCGCCGCTCGGCGAGCAGTTTGGAAAGGATCGCCGTCGATGACATGGCGATCGCGCCGCCGAGGGCCACGCTGGCCTGCCACGGCACACCCCAGATCATGGCCCCCGCTCCGACCGCCATGAAGGTCAGCAGCACCTGCGCCAGACCAAGGCCAAACACGATGCGCTGCATGGCAAACAGGCGCGGCAGCGAGAATTCAAGGCCGATGGTAAACATCAGGAATACCACGCCGAATTCCGCAAGCCGGTGGGCGCTTTCAATGTCGGGCAGCACGGCGAAGGCATGCGGTCCGGCCAGGGCCCCAACCAACAGATAGCCCAGAATGGGCGGCAAGCCGATACTGCGACAAACGGCCACCGCCATGACGGCAGCGCCCAGCAACAGCAGAATCAGATAAAGGGACATGGTTGGCGGATCAGTCTTGTCTGGGGCGGGTTGCTATAATTTGCCCCAATCATAACCGCCCAATCGTGCAACATGCGCGAGTTCGGACCATCCCGCCCAATGACAACCACTCCTGCAGCAGAACGCACCATTGCCCTCGCGCGTCGCGTGCTCGCCATCGAGGCCGATGCCGTGCTGAAGATTTCCGCACGCCTGGGTGAGGCGTTCACTGCAGCGGTATCACTCATTCTCGCCAGCCAGGGCCGCGTCATCGTCAGCGGCATCGGCAAGTCGGGCCACATTGCCCGCAAGATTGCCGCCACCATGGCCAGCACGGGCACCCCGGCCTATTTTGTCCATGCGGGCGAAGCCGTGCATGGCGATCTGGGCATGATCACCCGCGATGACGTGCTGATCGCCCTTTCGAATTCCGGCGAGAATATTGAGCTGCTGACCATTGTTCCGCTGGTGAAACGCCAGGGCGGCCATTTGATCGCCATGACCGGCAACCCCGCTTCTTCGCTGGCCCGCGAGGCCGACATCCATCTTGACGCCCACGTTGACGAAGAGGCCTGCCCGCTCAACCTGGCGCCCACCGCCAGCACTACGGTGGCGCTGGCACTCGGTGATGCGCTGGCCGTCGCTTTACTCGATGCGCGCGGCTTCTCGGCCACCGATTTTGCCCGCTCACACCCCGGCGGCGCGCTGGGCCGCAAGCTGTTAACCCATGTCCGCGACGTGATGCAGCCCGCCACGCGTGTTGCCGTAGTCAATGAATCGACTGACGTGCCGACCGCGCTCAGCGCCATCTCACGCGGCGGCATGGGTATGACCGCGGTACTCGACACCGCCGGCAGGCTGACCGGCATCTTCACCGATGGCGATCTGCGCCGCGCCCTGCAGAAGCTCGGCGATCTACGCCAGGTCCCGGTAGGCGAGATCATGAGCCACAACCCGCGTACCATTCCGCCTGACCGCCTCGCCGTCGAGGCCGTCGAGATGATGGAGCGCCTCAAGCTGAACCAGTTATTGGTCACCGACGAAGCCGGGCAACTGATCGGCGCGCTCAACATGCACGATCTTTTCCGCGCCCAGGTGGTATGAAAATGGCCCCCCACGCTCGCAACCCCGGCTCGCTGCCCCCCGCAGGGTGGCGCATATCGCCTTGGGGCGGCCCGGCGGCGATATGAACTTGCTCGAAAAAGCGGCCAATATTCGTTTGATGGGCTTCGACGTCGACGGGGTCATGACCGACGGTCGCCTGTATTTCGGCCCTGAAGGTGATTTCTGCAAGGCTTTTTTCAGCCGTGACGGCCTGGGCATCAAGTTGCTGGCAAAGTCGGGGGTCAGGATCGCCATCATCACCGGGCGCGATTCGCCCATCGTCACGCGCCGCGCCGCCAACCTCGGCATTGAACTGGTCCGCCAGGGCATCGAAGACAAGCGCACGGCGATGGCGGAATTGCTGGCACAGGAAAATCTGGATTTCACCCAGTGCGGTTACATGGGCGACGACTTGATCGATCTGCCCCTGTTGCGCGCCTGCGGCTTTGCCGCCTGCGTGCCGGATGCCCACGCGCTGGTGCGGCAGCACGCCGATTATGTCGCGCGCGCGCCGGCCGGCGCTGGCGCGGTCCGCGAAGTTTGTGAATTGATTTTGCGCACCCAAGGCAACTGGGAGCGCGTGATGGCGCCGTATCTTGCGGACTGACCCGCAAACAATATGCCATCTCGTTTCAACCCAACAGCCACCCTCTTCCCATTGATCATTGTCGGCCTGCTGGCCGGCATGACCTTCTGGCTTGAGCAGGCCGCGCGCCCGCTAGCCATCACTGACGACGGCAAATCGCGCCACGATCCGGATTACATCATCGAAAATTTCGAGGTACGCCGCTTCGACCCGGAGGGCGCTTTACAGCACACCTTGCGTGCCGAAATCATGCGCCACTATCCGGATGATGACAGCACCGTCATCGGTTCGCCGCATCTGACTTTTCACCGCCAGCCACCCACACTCATCACTGCCCGCGAAGCTCGCCTCGACGGCGAGGGCAAGCATGTGCAGTTGATCGACGATGTGCGCGTGAGGCGAAATGGGCTGGGCGGCAATCCGGATTCCGTGCTGACTACAGCACGTCTCGACGCCTTTCCCGACGATGAGCTTGCCACCAGCGACGTCCCGGTCACCATCGAGCAGGGGCGCTCAAACATCAGTGGAGGTGGACTGAGCGCCGACAACAAAACGTCCATTTACGTCCTTGAAGGCCCCGTTTATGGCATATTTCATCGTGCTACCGGAAGGACTTCCGCTGCCACGCAACTCCCGGCAGCAGAGAAGCCTGAATCAAAACCCAAGCCCAAGCCCAAGCCAAAACCTAAATCCAAACCTGAATCTAATCGCTGACATGACCACAACTGCGCGTTCCTTGCTTGTTTTATTCGCCTGCACCGTCCTCGGTTCTGGCGCCGCTCTTGCCGAACGCGCCGACCGAGAAAAGCCCGTTCATCTGGAAGCGTCGCGTGTCACGGTCGACGATGTCAAACGCGTTCATGTGTTCGAGGGCAATGTCGTTTTGACACAAGGCACACTGGTCATCCGCACCGCCAAACTTGTCGTCACGCAGGATGCCGAGGGATTCCAGAAAGGTGTCGCCACCGGCGGCAGTAACGGTCTGGCCCGCTTCCGTCAAAAGCGCGAGGGCAAGGATGAATATGTGGACGGCGAGTCCGAGCGGATCGAATACGACTCGCGCGCCGAAAAAGCCGAATTCTTTACCCGCGCCTATATCAAGAGCGGCGTGGACGAGGTGCGTGGCCACTACATTTCATACGACGGCAAGACCGAGCAATATCTCGTGACCGCCGTCCCCGGCGCCAGCCAAAGCAGCGAGCAGGGGCGCGTAACGGCCATCATTCAACCCAAGAATGCCAAAACCGGCGCTGCTCCATCCACGCCCCGCTGAGCACAGATTACATGCCCACTCAATACATCATTGTCGAAGTACGCGACCGCGTCGGGCTAATCACGCTGAACCGCCCCCAGGCGATGAATGCGCTCAACGACGGCTTGATGGATGAGGTCGCCACCGCGCTTGACGCCTTCGAGGCCGATGACGGCATTGGCTGCATCGTCATAACCGGTTCTGTAAAAGCATTCGCTGCCGGCGCCGATATCGCGGCGATGAAAGACTCGAGCTACATCGACACTTACCGCGCAAACTTCATCAGCCGCAACTGGGAGCGTCTCGCCCACTGCCGCAAGCCGGTCATCGCGGCCGTGGCGGGCTTCGCCTTGGGTGGCGGATGCGAACTGGCGATGATGTGCGACTTCATCATCGCCGCCGAGAACGCCCGCTTCGGCCAACCCGAAATCAAGCTCGGCATCCTGCCCGGCTTTGGCGGCACCCAGCGCCTGCCGCGCGCCATCGGCAAGGCCAAGGCGATGGAAATGTGCCTGACTGGTCGACTAATGGATGCTGCCGAGGCCGAGCGTAGCGGCTTGGTCGCTCGCGTCGTGCCCACGGAAAAGCTGCTTGATGAAGCGCTGGCAACGGCCGCGGTCATCGCCGGCTATTCTCTGCCCGTCGCCATGATGGTCAAGGAAGCCGTGAACCGTGCCTATGAATCCCCGTTGGCCGAAGGCCTCTTGTTCGAACGGCGCAGTTTCCATGCCAACTTTGCCCTTGAAGACCAGAAGGAAGGCATGGCCGCCTTCATCGAAAAGCGCCCCGCCGCCTTCAAGAACCGCTGAGCGTCGGCCTCCGGCCGCCAAGTACGGAAACAACACTGGCCGTACACACCTATTGCGCAATGCTTGCAATGCAACATAATCGGTGGATAATAGCCGAAACACCCGGCTATTCAGGGCCGATCATATAAAGTAACTAATTGATTTACTGATATAAACATCCTAAAACGAAAGTTTTTGTTGCATTGCACAATAAATCGCTTGACTTCGGCGTTTCCCCACCTATAATTTGGTCAATGCTGCACTGCAACATATCGTATCGAATGGAGGTTGAAACCTTCAAGATGCGAAAAGAAGACCAAATCGCTGAATCGAACTACGATTTTTAACGCACTTTCAATTCAATTTAGGAGATCGCCATGTACAACACGACCCCCGAGCAACTCGCCGGCGCCAACAAAGCCAACGTCGAAACCTTGCTGACCATCGCCAACACCGCGTTTGCCAGCGCCGAGCGCCTTGCCGCCCTGAACCTGAACGCCGCCCGCATGCTGCTGGAAGACACCGTGAATAACGCCAAGTCGATGATGGCCGTGCGTGACGTGCAAGACCTGATGGGCATGCAAACCGCCCTGGCTCAGCCGATGTTCGAAAAAGCCGTTGCCTATTCGCGCAGCGTCTATGAAATCGCCACCCAGTCACAAGGCGAGTTCACCAAGATTCTCGACAGCCAGTATGTCGAGATGAACAAGAATGTCAGCTCCGCGCTGGACAATGCCGTCAAAGGCGCGCCCGCCGGCTCCGACGTCGCTGTCGCCGCTGTCAAGTCCGCCATCGCCGCTGCCAACTCCGCTTACGAAACCATGAACAAGGCTGCCAAGCAGGTTGCCGAAATGACCGAAGCGAACGTTGCAGCCGCAACCAGCGCAACCGTCAAGGCCGTGGGCGCCGCTGCTCCCAAAGCCAAGAAGGCTGCCTGAGCTCTGATCAAGTAACAGTATTGTCTCCTCCTCCGGTTCCGCAATGGAACCGTTTAAGCCCCGACCTTCGGTCGGGGCTTTTTTTTTGCCCTTGCTCTGAAAGCGCCGTCCCGCCAGCGCCGACTTTCATTAACGTGAAAAACTCAGCGTTTGCGCCGGGCCGCCCCAAGCAAACGCGGTACGCGGCGCAGCCGCAATCCGCACTCGTGCTGGGAAGAGCGCCCCGTGACAGACGAGCGTCAGCGAGCCCTTTGGAACCCCCCGCGCGGGGGGCGAAGGGGGGCGGGCGTATTTCATGATCGGGGGCATAGCCTACGCATCATGAAAGTTAGCGTCGAAGCTGTAGCCGAGTTGCGTTACGCCGCGCTTGAGTACCTCGATCGCCAGGACCACCTGCGCCGGGTTGCCGCGCACACCCAGTTCGACGTGATGCCGGACGCTTTCACTGCCCAGTGTCGGCAGGCTGAATACCGTGAGACCGGTGAAGTCGGCTTCAACCTGGTGCATCAGGTCGAGCATCAGGCCTTCCAGCCCCTCCCAGACCAGAATCGATGCCTCGGCTTCCGGCAACTGGCCAAAATCATCGCGGTAATAGGTATCGAGCACCCACTCGGCCATCGGCCAGGACATTTGCGGAAAGCCGGGCAGGAAATGGTGGTCGCCCAATGAAAAGCCGGGGATGCGGTTGAAGGGATTGGGGATGATGCGGCTGCCCTGCGGCACCGTACCGAGTTCGAGCCGCGCCGGGGTGACTTGCTGGCCGATCTCGGCCATGCGCGCGCGGATCTCACGCTCCGCATCAGCATTGAGTTCGAGCGGCACGCCGGCGGCGAGGGCCGCAGCCTGGCGCGTATGGTCATCGGGCGTGACGCCGATGCCGCCAAAACAGAACACGACATCGCCCGACGCCAGCGTGCGACTCAGCACTTCGACCAGGCGCGGCCGTTCGTCGCCCAGATACTGAACCCATGACAGGCGCAGGCCTCGCTCCGGTGTGGCGAAGATCTCGATCAGTTTGGCAAAATGCTTGTCCTGCCGCTTGCCGCGCATGATCTCGTCACCAATGATGATCGCGCCGTAGGTTCTCATACAGTTATTCCATTCTCGCTCCGCAAACGCCGCAGCGAGGCGAGGCACAGGTGAACAAATAAGAGGGCGGTGAAGGTCAGCGAAAACAAGTTGAGCAACGGCACGTGCGCCAGCAGCGCGCTGACCAGTCCGGCCAGATACAGCTTGCCCTTTTCGCGCCGGATCAGCGTTGTACGTTCGGCGGGCAGCGCATGCTCGGCAAGGGCATCGAAGCGGAAAGCCCGCTGGTTGAGCCACGCCGCCCAGAAAATCGGCAGGACCAGCACCGCGCCGGGAATCAACAGCAAGGGCAAGGTCACGAGCCAGCCGACAATAAAGATCGCTCCCGCCACCAAGGTGTTGGCCAGGCTGCCCCACAGCGCTGCGCTGACCGAGCCCTGGCGCGAGACATCCGGGTAGTCGCGCGCCGCGACAATCGCCATCATGCGCGGCAGGGCAAACACCGCCACCAGCAACAAGGCAGTGAAATACACCAGCGGCGCAAAGACGAACAACACGGCGATGTGCGCGAGCCAGGCCCCCATCCAGGTCAGCCATGACCACTCGGGCAACTGCGTGACGACCCACTCGGAAACGGGTATCCAGGCAAAATAAGCCACGCCCGACCAGAGCGCCAGCGCAACCAGCGGTGGCCACAGCGCATGCAAGAGCATCTCGGGCCGCAACAGGTCGCGCGCTGCACGCAGCACGATTTGCGGCAGGCTATCCGTGGCGGTCATGATCTCGCCCTCCCTTCCCACATTTTCTGCAAACGTTTCAGCGACACCGGACTCGGCGTCTTCAGTTCCTGGGCGAACAGCGCGACGCGCAACTCTTCCAGCAGCCAGCGATATTCTTCCAGAAACGGGTCGCTTAGGTTGGCCTTGCGCATGGCGCTGCGCTCGCGCGTCCATGTCTGCGCCAGCGCCTGCCAGTCGGCCATCAGCCTGGCATCTCGCGCCGCATCGTTCTTCGCCTTGTCGAGCCGCAGACCGATCGCCTTCAGGTAGCGCGGAAAAGATTGCAGTCGTTCGAAGGGCGTGGCGATGATGAAGCGTTTCTGCAGCAGGTCATCGAGTTGCACCTTGATGTCGGCACAGGCCTGCGGAAAGGTTTTCTGTGCAGCAGCCAGCTTCTTCAGCAGTGTCGCATGCTCAGACAGGATCACCCCGACCAGCCGCACGATTTCCTGGGCCACCAGCAGCATGCGCCCCTTCGCCGCATCGCGGCGTGCTGTGAATGCCGCTTCGTCCGCCGGCAACGGCTCCATCAGGCAGGTGCGATCCAGCGTGGCGGCGATCAACTGCTCCTGCAATTCCTTCTCGGTGCCCAGCGGCAGGAACTGCATGGCCATGTTCCGCAGGTCCGGCAACTTCTCGATGGCCTTGACCTGCGCCGCCAGTTGCAGGGAAAACAAACGTGCCAGACCCTTGCGATGTTCGCTTCCGGCCTTGTCCTCCGTGTCGTAGGCGGTCAGGCGAACACCATTGCCTTCATCCACCAGGGCCGGGAAGCCGACCACCGGCCGCCCCGCCACTTCGATTTCCAGCAGTTCGGGCAATGCACCGAAGGTCCACGCCGTCTCGCCAGCGCCGACTTTTACGTTGCTGACAACCGGAACATCGGCACGGGTAAACGCCTGCGTCACGCGATCGCCATGCTGAGCGCGCAACTCGGCGAGATTGCGCGACATGGCCAGCGTGCCGCCGTGCTCGTCCAGCAGCCGGAAGTTCATGAACAGATGCGGCCGCAGTTCGCCGGGCCGCAGACTGTCGAGGGGAAGTTTCAACGCAATCTTCTCCTCGATGCTGCGCGTCAGGGCCAGCACCAGCGGTTCATCGCCATACGGCTCGCCAGCTTCTGCTGCCGCACAAAACTGCTCGGCAAAGGCATCGAGCGGCTGCACGCGATGGCGATATTTCTGCGGCAAGGTCTTGAGCAGCGCAATGATTTTTTCCTTGAGCAGGCCGGGCACCAGCCATTCGAGGCGCGTTGCCGGCACCTGATTGAGCGCCACCAGCGGCAGCGCCAGCGTCACGCCGTCGTCGGACGCGCCGGGGTCGTGGTGATAGGCAAGCTGATAGGTCTGGCCGCGATGTTCGAGCGTGTGCGGAAAGGCGTCGGTGGTGATGCCGGCCGCCTCGTGGCGCATCAATTGGTCTTTTTCGAGGCAGAGCAGCCGGGGGGTTTCACGCTCTGCTTCACGCCGCCATTTGTCAAAGGCTGCCAGCGTGTTGATGCCGGCCGGCACGGCGGCATCGAAGAAGGCGTACACCAGTTCGTCATCGACCAGCACATCGGGACGCCGCGACTTGTGTTCGAGTTTTTCGATCTCCGCCTTGAGTTTCTGGTTGTGCTGCAGGAAGCGCCATTTGCGCACCCAGTCCTCGCCCACTTCGCCATTCACCAGCGCACCGCGAATCAGCAGCTCGCGCGCCAGCGGCACTTCATCGCTCGTTTTGCCGAAGCTGACGCGGCGCTTGGCATGCAGCAGCAGGCCGTGCAGGGTGATGCGCTCCCAGGCGACGACCTGCCCGGCGGATTTTCCCCAGTGCGGCTCAAAGACATGGCGGCGAATCAGGTGCGCGCCGACCTGCTCCAGCCACGCGGGTTCGATCTTCGCCACACAGCGGGCGAACAGGCGCGAGGTCTCGACCAGTTCGGCGGCGACGATCCAGCGCCCGGCCTTTTTCACCAGCGCCGAGCCGGGATGGATGAAAAATTTGATGCCACGCGCGCCCAGATAATTCTGGTCTTCCTCGTTTTTCAAGCCGAGGTGGCCGAGCAAGCCCGTCAGCAGCGCCTTGTGGATGGCCTCGTAGCTGGCCGGAAGTTGATTCTCTTGCCATGCGTGTTCGTGGCACACGGTCAGCAACTGGCCATGGACTTCGCGCCATTCGCGCAAACGCAGCCAGTTGATGAAGTTCTGCCGGCACCACTGGCGCTGCTTGTTCGAACTCTCCTGCTTCCAGACTTCATCGGCAGCAGCCCACAGCTTCAGGTAGGAAAGGAACTCGGATTTCTCGTCCTTCCATTTGGCATGCGCCTGGTCGGCCGCTGCGGCCTGTTCCTGCGGTCGGTCGCGCGGGTCCTGGGTGCCAAGCGCGGCGGCGATGATCAGCACCTCCCCGAGACAGCCGTGCTCGCGCGCGGCGAGGATCATGCGGCCGATCTTCGGATCGAGCGGCAGCTTCGCCAACTCCTTGCCAACGGCGGTCAGCTCCTTGCTGGTCTCGTCAAGGGCACCCAATTCGGCCAGCAGGGTGTAGCCATCGGCGATCATGCGCGGCAGCGGCGCTTCCAGAAATGGAAAATCCTCCACAGCGCCGAGGTGCAACGATTTCATGCGCAGGATCACGCCGGCCAGCGATGAACGCAGAATCTCCGGTTCGGTGTAAGCCGCGCGCTTGTTGAAATCGTCTTCGGCGTAAAGGCGGAAACAGACGCCGGCCGCCACGCGCCCGCAGCGGCCGGCGCGCTGATTGGCCGAGGCGCGCGAGATTGCCTCGACCTGCAATTGCTCGACCTTGTTGCGATGCGAGTAACGCTTGACGCGCGCCACCCCGGAATCGATCACATAACGAATGCCCGGCACGGTGAGTGAGGTTTCTGCGACGTTGGTCGCCAGAATCACCCGCCGCCCCTGATGGCCGGCAAATACCCGCGCCTGTTCCTGCGCCGACTGACGGGCGAACAGCGGCAGCACTTCCAGGCCTGGGGGGTGATGTTTGCGCAATGCCTCTGCCGCCTCGCGGATCTCGCGCTCGCCTGGGAGAAACACCAGCACATCGCCCGGCCCTTCGCGATACGCCTCGCTGACTGCAGCCACGATGGCGTCATTCAGGTCGCTGTCTTTCTTTTCATCGAAAGGTCGGTAGCGTGTCTCGATCGGATACAGCCGGCCTGACACTTCGATCACCGGCGCGTTGTCAAAGTGTTTGCTGAAACGCTCCGCATCCAGCGTCGCCGAGGTGACGATCACCTTCAAGTCACGCCGTCGCGCCAGCACCGACTTTAGATAGCCAAGCAGGAAATCGATGTTGAGCGAGCGTTCGTGCGCCTCGTCGATCAGGATGGTGTCGTACTGGCGCAGCAGTGGATCGTGCTGCGTTTCCGCCAGCAGGATGCCATCGGTCATCAGCTTGATGTAGCTCTCGCCCGAGGTGCGGTCGGTGAAGCGAATCTTGTAGCCGACGTAGCGGCCCAGTTCTGATTTAAGTTCCTGCGCGATGCGGCTGGCAGTGGCGCGCGCGGCGATGCGCCGTGGCTGGGTGTGGCCGATCAGGCCGGTCAGGCCGCGGCCGATTTCGAGGCAAATTTTCGGCAACTGCGTCGTCTTGCCCGAACCGGTTTCGCCACAGATGACGACGACTTGATGCTTGCGGATCGCCACCGCGATCTCGGCGCGTAGCGCGCTGACCGGCAGCGCATCGTCATAGCTGATCGCCGGACGCGCCGCCCGGCGGGCCTCAACGTCGAATTTCATTGCGCCAATTTGTGGATGGTGACGATGCCCAAACCGGTCATCAGCAGCGAGCCGAACAGGTGCAGCGAGGCAGTGCCGGCGGCCCAGCCGTATTCGGCGCGCTGCAACATTGCGACTACTTCGGCGGAAAAGGTGGAAAAGGTGGTGAGTGCGCCGAGGAAGCCGGTGATGAAGAACAACTTGAACTCGGGCGAAATGTCGACATTGAAGTGAAACACCGCAATCGCCGCGCCGACCAGATAACCGCCGATCAGGTTGGCGGTCAGCGTGCCGAGCGGCATGCTGGTGAAGGTCGGATTGAGCCAGAGGCCAAGGCCGTAACGCAGCCAAGCACCCAGCATCGCACCGATGCCGATGGCGAGAAATGCAAGCATATTCATACGGCCGCATTCTACGTCGCGACGGTAGAATCCTGCTTTTCGCTCAGTCCCTTGCAGAACATGGCCGATTCAGACAGCAAAGTCTCCAATTTCATTCGCAACATCATCGAGGCCGACCTGGCCGCCGGCAAATACGCCAGCCGCACCTGGTCGGGCCAGCCCGGTCCGGCGCTCCAGCAGAAAGTCGGCTCTGGCGGGATGAAATGCCCCGCAGCGGGTACGGCGGACATTGCGAAAATCCGTACCCGCTTCCCCCCGGAGCCCAATGGCTACCTGCATTTCGGCCACGCCAAGTCGATCTGCCTGAATTTCGGCCTGGCGCAGGACTACGGCGGCGCCTGCCACCTGCGCTTCGACGACACCAATCCGGAGAAGGAAGAGCAGGAATACGTCGATGCCATCATCGACGCCGTGCATTGGCTGGGTTGGGCCTGGGGTGAAAACCAGTACTTCGCTTCGAACTATTTCCAGTGGATGTACGAGTTCGCCGAAAAACTGATCGAGGCCGGCCATGCCTATGTCGAGTCGCAGTCGGCCGATGCAATGCGCGCCAGCCGCGGCACGCTGACCGAAGCGGGAAAAAATTCGCCCTACCGCGATCGCACGCCCGCCGAAAACCTCGATCTCTTCCGGCGCATGAAGGCCGGCGAGTTTCCGGACGGCGCCCATGTGCTGCGGGCAAAGATCGACATGAGCTCCGGCAACATCAACCTGCGCGATCCGACCATCTACCGCATTCGCCATGCCGAGCACCACAATACCGGCAACACCTGGTGCATCTATCCGATGTATGCCTACGCGCATCCCATCGAGGACGCGCTGGAAAACATCACGCACTCGCTGTGCACGCTCGAATTCGCCGATCAGCGGCCGCTCTACGACTGGCTACTGCAGCGGCTGGCCGAACTCGGCTGCGTCAATACGCCACTGCCCCAGCAAACGGAGTTCGCGCGGCTCAACCTCAGCTACGTCGTGCTGTCGAAGCGCAAGCTGATCCAGTTGGTCGACGAAAAGCATGTCGACGGCTGGGACGACCCGCGCTTGCCGACCCTGAGCGGTGCGCGCCGCCGTGGTTTCACGCCCGAAGGCTTCCGTCAGTTTGCCGAGATGATCGGCGTCGCCAAGTCGGATGCGTGGATCGACATGAGCGTGCTCGAAGGCTGCATGCGCGACCATCTCAACGAAACCGCGCCGCGCCGCATCGCCGTGCTCGACCCGCTCAAGCTCATCATCGACAACTATCCGCCGGGGCAGGAAGAAGGCTGTGAAGCGCCCAACCACCCGCAACAGCCGGACTTGGGCAAACGCCCCGTGCCGTTCTCCGGCGAACTCTGGATCGAGCGCGAGGACTTCGCCGAAACTCCGCCCAAGGGCTACTTCCGGCTGTTTCCGGGCAACAAGGTGCGCCTGCGTTACGGCTTCGTCGTCGAATGCACCGGTTGCGACAAGGATGCCGACGGCAACGTCGTCGCCGTACATTGCAACTACTTCGCTGATTCGAAGTCCGGCACGCCGGGCGCCGACACTTACAAGGTCAAGGGCAACATCCACTGGCTGTCGGCACGCCACGCTTACACGGCCGAAGTCAGGCTCTACGACCGGCTGTTTGCCGTCGAAGCGCCCGGCAGTGGTGGCCGCGATTTCATCGCTGACCTCAACCCGGACTCGAAGACCGTCATCAGCGCCCAACTCGAACCCTCCCTGAAGGATGCCGTAGCCGAGGAGCGCTTCCAGTTCGAGCGCCACGGCTATTTCGTCGCCGATCGCGTCGACTCCCGGTCGGGTGCGCCGGTGTTCAATCGGGCAGTCACGCTGAAAGACTCCTGGAGCAAGGCAAAATAATGTCCGGCGGCTGGGGTTGTCCTCACGAAGTCAATGACAGCTGCGGCAAGATCAACAACCTGCCTTGCGATCCCGGCATGAAGGGTTGCGTGCTGGCGGGACGCTTCGTTTTCGCAGACGAAGACAAGAATGCCCGGCTGCGCGCGAAGCAGGCCCGCGCCGAAACAGCTGCGGTCGACGCAAGCAACACCGATGACTCGGCGCTGCATCCATGATGGACATGCAGAAAATCAACTCCGGGCGGCTGCGGGCCATCGGCTTCGACGCGAAAACGCGCCGGCTGCGCGTGCAGATGGACGACGGCACGCTGCTGGAATACGACAACTTCACACCCGAAATGTGGCGGCGCCTGTCATCTTCCACCGCACCGTGGAGCTATTACCGCGACAATATCGAGGAAGAACTGCACCCGCGCCACGTCAGCGCGGCTGGCGCGGCCAAGCGCAATCCACTCGACGACCTGTTTTCATAGGAAACGCCATGCCTGCCCAGTCCGCCAAAACCGCCGCCCGATCATCAGCCAAGCCGCGCGCCAGACCGGCCGCGAAAATCCCGGTAAAGCTGCCCGCCAAGGCAGCCGCCAAAGCTGTGGTCAAACCAGTGGCCAAGGCCAGCGCACCACACCGTTCGGCCAAAGCACCTCGTCCGGCGACTGCCGGCGATATCGGTCCGATCAGTTCTGCCGGCAGGATCGAAACATTTGCCGTAGGTCAGGCGGTTGATGCTGCGCAGGAAGCCCGTCTGGCCGCGATCCGCGACATCGTTTCAGGTATCAGCACACAAGAGACGCGCCGCCTGCTGCGCACGCTGCTCAAGGAACAGAAGCTGGCCGCCGACAAAAACGCGGCCAATCCCGACCACGAACTGACGGCCGACTGGCGCACGGGTGGCTATCCCTACAAGAACCTGATGACGCGGAACAGTTATGAGCGCCATAAATATCGCCTGCAGGTCGAGTTGCTCAAATTGCAGGCCTGGGTCAAGGAAACCGGCCAGCGCGTGGTGATCCTCTTCGAAGGCCGCGATGCTGCCGGCAAAGGCGGCACCATCAAGCGTTTCATGGAGCATCTCAACCCGCGCGGCGCGCGTGTCGTCGCCTTGGAGAAACCTTCGGAGGTGGAACGCGGCCAGTGGTATTTCCAGCGCTATGTGCAGCATCTGCCAACGGCGGGCGAAATCGTGCTGTTCGACCGTTCCTGGTACAACCGTGCCGGTGTCGAGCGCGTCATGGGTTTTTGCACTGATGCCGAATACCAGGAATTCATGCGCCAGGCGCCGGAATTCGAACGCATGATGGTGAGAAACGGCGCGCACCTCATCAAATTCTGGTTTTCGGTGTCACGCGAGGAGCAGCGCCGCCGCTTCAAGGAACGCCGTGTGCACCCGCTCAAGCAATGGAAACTTTCGCCGATCGACCTCGCCTCGCTCGACAAGTGGGACAGCTACACCAAGGCCAAGGAAGCGATGTTCTTCCACGCGGACACCGCCGATGCGCCCTGGACCGTAATCAAGTCCGACTGTAAGAAGCGCGCGCGGCTGAATGCCCTGCGCTACATCCTGCATCGCCTGCCCTACGCCAACAAAGACACCGACCGCATCGGCCCGCTCGACCCGCTCATCGTCGGCCGCGCCAACGTCGTCTACGAACAAGGCGAAGATCTGGACATCCCCATTCTGTAAATCGAGAAACCCACATGGCCGATCTGCTCGCCCTGTTGCAACCGGTCGTAAGCGACCGCGAAAGTCTGCAGGAATTCATCGAAGACCTGGAAGACCTGGCGCCCGGCATCGAGAACGACATTGCCGCACTGCGCCGGTCGCCCACCGATCGCGCCCTGATCGCCAGCCTGTTCCGCTCCCTGCACACCATCAAAGGCGACGCGGCCATCTGCAAGGTGGAGGTCGGCGTGTTGATCTGCCATCCCATTGAAAGCTTGCTGTCGCGTTGCCGCGATGGCGAGGTGGTGTTTTCCGCGCTGCTGGCAGAAGTGGTACTGCTGGCGCTCGATCGACTCGAACTGACCGTCGAGGCACTCAATACCGGACGCGCGATAGCGCATCTGAAGCTGCCGGAATTGGTGAGCGGGATGGAGGGCATGGCCACGGCACACGGTGACGAAATCGCTGCCCGCGCTGCCCGCACCATCGAGGCCGTGACCGGGTTCAAACCGGTGCAGGCGGGTAGCGAAGCTCTGACGGTCGCTACGCACGCTGCACCGGCCGACCTGGCCGTCGACCTGCGTTTTTTCCGCAGTCTGGCACTCCAACTCGAAACGCGCTCGCCGCTGTTCAAGGGCCGCACCGACCGCCTCCTGCGTCTGGCGCTGGACACCAATGCCGTTGCCGGCAACCCGGTGGATGCCAGCCAGCTCGAAGCCGCCGTCTACATGCACGACGTGGGCATGATGTTCACCCCCGAATCGGTGTGGCTCAAGGTCGGCAAGCTCACCGACGAAGACAAACGCCAGTTGCGCGAGCATCCCGGCCACGCCGCCGGCCTGCTCGAACGCATGCGCGACTGGGCAGCCGCCAGCGAAATGGTTGCCCAGCACCACGAAATGCCTGACGGCGGCGGCTACCCGGCCGGCATGCTCGCCACGGCGATTTGCCCGGGCGCAAAGATCCTGGCCATCGTCGATGCCTTCGAGGCGGTCACGCTCAAGCACAGCCACCGCGGCCAGACCCGCTCGCTGGTGCGCGCCATCGCCGAAATCAATGCCTGCGACAACCAGTTCGCCAGCGAATGGATCGCCCCGTTCAATGCCGTGATCCGCAGGATGGTCGAACACTGATGGCCGTGGAGGTACGCTTGCCGCGGTTCCCTGAATGTTGGGAAAGTTGCGGCAACTGCGGCCAGAGCGATGTGCTGGTACTGGAAGTGCATGTCAAACCCGGCGACATTCTGCGTCACGACGACAACCTGATCACCCTCGAAACCGGCAAGGTGGCGCTCGATATTGGCTCGCCGCATGCCGGATGCATTGTCGAGGTATTTGTGAGCGAAGGCGATACAGTGAGCGAAAACGCGTTGATCGCCACTATCGAGCCCGGCTGACGGATAATCCGTCCTTTCCGACTCAAAGTACCAAACCATGGCCCAATACGTAATGTCGATGCTCCGCGTGAGCAAGATCGTCCCCCCCAAGCGTCAGATCATCAAGGACATCTCCCTCTCTTTCTTTCCCGGCGCCAAGATCGGCCTGCTGGGTCTCAACGGCTCGGGAAAATCCACCGTGCTGCGCATCATGGCCGGGGCAGACAAGGAATATGACGGCGAAGTGCAGCATCTGCCCGGCATTTCCATCGGCTACCTGGCGCAGGAACCGCAACTCGATCCTGCCAAGACGGTGCGCGAGGAGGTCGAAGCCGGCCTTGGCGAGGTCATGGAAGCCAAGCAGAAACTCGAGGAAATCTACGCCGCCTATGCGGAGCCGGATGCCGATTTCGACAAGCTCGCCGAGGAGCAGGCCAAGTACGAAGCCATCATCGCCGTATCCGGCGCCGACAGCGAGACACAGCTGGAAATTGCCGCCGATGCGTTGCGCCTGCCACCTTGGGACGCAAAAATCGGCCCCTTGTCCGGCGGTGAAAAACGCCGCGTCGCGTTGTGCCGACTGCTGCTGTCCCGCCCTGACATGCTGCTGCTCGACGAACCGACCAACCACCTCGACGCCGAATCGGTCGAGTGGCTTGAGCAGTTTCTGGTGCGCTTTCCCGGCACGGTGGTCGCCGTCACCCACGACCGTTACTTCCTCGACAACGCGGCAGAGTGGATTCTGGAGCTCGACCGCGGCCACGGCATTCCGTGGAAAGGCAACTATTCCTCCTGGCTCGAACAGAAGGAAGCGCGGCTGGAGACCGAGCAGAAACAGGTCGATGCCCACATGAAGGCCATGAAAGAGGAACTGGCCTGGGTGCGCAGCAACCCGAAGGCGCGCCAGGCCAAGTCAAAGTCGCGCATCGCCCGCTTCGAGGAACTGTCGAGCCAGGAACACCAGAAGCGCAACGAGACGCAGGAAATTTTCATTCCGCCCGGCGAGCGCCTTGGCAACGAGGTCATCAACTTCGACGGCGTCAGCAAGGCCTATGGCGACCGCCTGCTGATCGACAACCTGTCGCTTGCCATACCACCCGGTGCCATCGTCGGCATCATCGGCCCCAACGGTGCCGGAAAATCGACGCTGTTCCGCATGATCACCGGCCAAGAACAGCCCGACAGCGGCAAAGTCGACATCGGCAGTACGGTGAAACTGGCCTATGTCGACCAGTCACGCGATGCGCTTGACGGCACGAAAACCGTGTTCGAGGAAATTTCCGGTGGCGCCGACATCCTCACCGTCGGCAGGTTCGAAACTCCCAGCCGCGCCTACATCGGCCGCTTCAACTTCAAGGGCGGCGACCAGGGCAAGCAGGTTGGCACCCTCTCAGGCGGTGAACGCGGTCGCCTGCACCTGGCCAAAACGCTGATCGCCGGCGGCAACGTGCTGCTGCTTGATGAGCCCTCCAACGACCTCGACGTCGAAACCCTGCGTGCACTCGAAGACGCCCTGCTCGAATTCGCCGGCTGCGTGATGGTGATCAGCCACGACCGCTGGTTCCTCGACCGCATCTGCACCCACATCCTCGCCTGCGAAGGTGATTCGCAATGGAATTTCTTCGCCGGCAACTATCAGGAATATGAAGAAGACAAGCGGAAGCGCCTTGGCGAGGAAGGCGCCAAGCCTCACCGCCTGCGCTACAAGCCTATCAGCCGCTGATTGCTTGGCACACACTCCACCACCAGTCCCGGCACTTTTTGGCCACAACCTAATCAATAAATGGGAGACTCACACCTGTCACCTGTAGCGGGGTCTCCTAAACCTCTTGAAGTGCCGTTTAATACCAAGGAGATATCATGAATGCACGTAATTCCATCGCTATTGCTCTGTTGATATCCGCAGTCATCGCCGCTCCGGCCTGGGCCCAAACCCTGAATATTTCGGGCGGTACCACGCCCTACAGTGAGGTGATTGAACCGGGCCTCGCCGCCATCAAGAAAGCTACCGGGGTGGACATCAAATTCAACGGCAACGGTACCGGCAAGGGCATGCTCGAGTTGCTCGAAGGCAAGGTGGGTGTGGCCGCCGTGGGCGACACGCTGGGCGAATCGATCAAGGCTGCGAAAAAGGCTGCCGAGGCTGCCGGCCGCGAAGTCAAGGTGCCGGACAACATGTTCTTCACCAAGATCGGCACGGATGAACTGGTGGTCATCGTGCACAAAAGCAACCCGATTGCCTCGCTGACCAAGGACCAAGCCAAGGACATCGCCACTGGCAAAGTTGTCAACTGGAAGGATGTCGGCGGCCCCGATCTGCCGATCCAGGTCATCACCACCGAACCTTCCCTCGCTCCAGGCCAATTCTTCAAGAGAGCCATCATGGGTGGTGCGGACTACGTGAAAACCGCCAAGGAGTCCACTTCCCCGAAAGACACCATTGTCCTGGTTTCCAAGGACAAGGGCGGCTTCGGCATGGCGGCCGATACGCACATGAAAACCAACGCAGGCGAAGCCAAGGCGATCAAGACCACCGCCATGATCCGTCCGCTCGGTCTGGTGACCATCGGTGAACCCACTGGCGATGCAGCCAAGGTCACCGCGTTCCTCAAGAAGTAATGTTTGTCCCTGAGGGCGGCCGTCGTCTGACGGCCGCCTTCCCTTTGCTTCCCGATTCTGATGGATACTGTGTAATGGAGCGAACCCGATGTTCAGCAACCTGAAAGTTGGCATGAAGATCACGGCAGGCTTCGGCCTTGTGCTGGTGATCATGCTGGTTACCGTGCTGGTGGCGATTAACCGGCTGGCCGTGGTTAACCAGGCGAGCCAAGTCGTGACTGGAGATCGCCTGCCCAAAGTCATCCAGTTGGGCGAAGCTGTCACCGAGATCAACGCCGTCGTGCGCGCCTCCTACAACATCCTGCTGGAGGACGACTCGTCCAAGGTGGCGCAGGAAACAATAAACCTGATGACATCACGCATGGCCATCAGCGACATCATCGATACGCTCGAAGATACAGTCAAAACTCCCGGTGCCAAAGAGCTATTGGGGAGAATCATAGAAAACCGTCAGGCCTTCGGCTTGGCACAGGACAAATTTCTCAAACTCATCAAGGAAGGTGAAACGGGGCTTGCCAAGGAACTCCTGACAGGGGAGATGGCTGCACGGCAGAAGGCCTATTTCGACGCCATCAACGCCCTGCGCGACTATCAGGAGAAAGCCTCTGCCGAAGCGGGTGCGGGAATTGGCTCAGCCTACTCATCCGCCATATGGCTGCTGAGCGCCATGCTCGCGCTGGCCCTGCTGGTGGGTGGCGGAATCGCCTTCCTGCTCGGCCGCAACATCTCTGGCCTGCTGGGCTGCGAACCCGGTGAGGCGGCACGGATTGCCAAGGGCATCGCCGCTGGCGATCTGACGCACCAGTTTGCGCTCAAACCCGGCGACCGTGACAGTCTGGCCGCAGCCATGGCGACAATGCAGACCGGCTTGCGCGAAATGGCCGCATCCGTTCATTCCAGCGCCAACGCGATGCTGGCCGCGGCGAAACATCTGTCGTCAGCCTCCAGCGCAGTAGCCTCCGGCAGCCGGCAGCAAAGCGAGTCCGCTTCGAGCATGGCGGCATCCGTCGAAGAGTTGACGGTCAGCCTGGGAGAGGTTGCCGGGAATGCCAGCAATGTTAACAACGGTGTCAGGGAGGCGGGCGAGGCGGCCCGGCGCGGTGGCTCGGAGGTGCGCTCCGCCACCGAGGAGATTCGCCGTATCGCAGCACACGTAGACAAGACCACCGGCGTTATTCAAGTTCTCGGCACCGAGTCAGCGAACATTTCGAATATCGTCAATACCATCCGCGAAATTGCCGATCAGACCAATCTGCTGGCGCTCAACGCGGCCATCGAGGCGGCGCGCGCCGGCGAGCAGGGGCGCGGCTTTGCCGTCGTGGCCGACGAAGTCAGAAAGCTGGCGGAACGTACTGCGCAATCGACGCAGGAAATCACCGTCATGATCAACTCGATCCGCACAAGCGCGACCGATGCCGTCAAGATGATGGAGCAAGGGCAGGTGCAGGTTGCGCAGGGGGTCAGCCTGTCTGACCGCGCCTTCGGCTCAATGCAGGCCATCGAGCAAAGCTCCGACCGCATGTCGCGCGATGTGCAGGAGATCAACGTCGCGCTACAAGAGCAGCGTTCCGCGAGCACCGATATTGCTGCGAACGTTGAAAAGATTGCCCAGATGACCGAAACCAACAGTCACTCGGTAGAGCAAATTGCCAATGATGCCAAATCGCTGGAGCAGCTGGCACAGAGCCTCGAGGCGATTGCGGGACGCTTCAAGACATAGAAATGCCCGCCCCCTCCCAGCCTCCCCCTCGCGGGGGAGGTGACTGTTGACTCGCTGCGCTCGTTTTATTACGGGGTGCCCCCGTTCATGCTTGGGCGCGGTTTGCGGCTTCGCCGCGTGCCGTCTCGCCTTGGGGCGGCCCGGCGGCGAGACTGTTGAGATGTGCTTTTCTCCCCTTTCCCCTGGCGGGAAAGGGGCCGGGGGAAAGGGGGGTGCCATCAAAGAGAGCCCTTTACCCGCAAAGCGGGAGAAGGGCGGCCCGGCGGCGAGACTGCTGAGTAAAGGCGGTACGTATAAAATCAAGGCTCGGTCCTTCCCCATGGGGCTGCCATATTGAGGTTTGTTAATTGACAAAACGACGACACCAAGTCCTGCTGGCCATGCTGACGTGCGGGCTGATGGCTACCGCGTTGATCGCCGCAGCATCAGAGCAGGCGTTGCCGGATCGGCAGGCGGCCCTCGGCCGCCTGTTGTTTTTCGATCCGACCCTGTCCGAACCGATTGGTCAGGCCTGCGCCAGTTGCCACGACCCGGCCACCGCCTTCGCTGACCCAGACACGACCAAGCCGACATCGAAGGGCGTGCACCGCGAACGTTTCGGCAACCGCAACACACCATCCGCGATGTACATGGCCTTCTCGCCGCCCTTCCATTTCGACAAGACGGAAGAGCATTACGTCGGCGGCCAGTTCTGGGACGGCCGCGCCGCGACACTGGAGGAGCAGGCCAAGGGCCCGTTCGTGAACCCCCTGGAAATGGCCAACCCGAACCAGCGTGCAGTGGTGGAGAAGGTGCGCCGCACGGCTTATGCGACGCAGTTCGACGACATTTACGGTCCGGGTGCGCTCGCCGCCGTGGAACCGGCCTTCGAGCGCATCGCCGCGGCCATTGCGGCCTACGAGCGGACTGCCGAACTCGCGCCGTTCAGTTCAAAATACGATGCTTTCTTGCAGGGCCGGGCGCGTCTCGCGCCACAGGAACTGCGTGGGCTGCAGCTTTTCAATGACGAGAAGAAGGGCAACTGCGCCGCCTGTCACCCCAACCAGCGCCAGCCGAACGGCGACCTGCCGCTCTTTACCGACTTCACCTACGACAACATCGGCGTACCACGCAATCCCGACAATCCCTTCTATCGTCAGAGCAAAACACACAATCCGCAGGGACGGAAGTTCGTGGACAAAGGGCTGGGCGGTTTCGTCAAGCAGCGCGCCGAGGACGGCAAGTTCAAGGTGCCGACGCTGCGCAACATCGCGCTGACCGCACCCTACATGCACAACGGCTACTTCAAGACCCTGCGTGGCACGGTGGCGTTCTACAACGACCGCGACGTACGTCCGGCCTGCAAAGGGGGCGACTTGAGCGAAGCCGGAGCGCTCAGGCGCGGCTGCTGGCCACGACCGGAGATCGTGCGCAACCTGAACAAGGATGAAATGGGACGCCTTGGGCTGACCAATCAGGAGATCGACGACATCGTCGCCTTCATGCTGACGCTGACCGACGGCTACGCGCCGTAGCGCCACCGCCAGTCCGATATCGCCATTAATAACTTCTTTACGATGAGAATCATTATCATTTAATATGAGAACGGTTCTCATCTTGGAGGTTTGCCATGCGTTTCATGCGTTCAATCACCTGTGCCGTCGTCCTGGCCGCCACGGCAGCGGCACACGCAGCGGATGAAGAATCGACACCCGACTACGCACGCAACACCGCCATCGGCGACCCGGGCGGGCAGCGTACCGCGCTGTTCAAGCAGGGGCTATCGGTCGAAGCTGGCTACAAACTCGACTATCTGAGAAACCTGGCCGGCGGTATCGGCCATGGCAGCGCCAGCATCGGCAACCTCGACCTCAAGCTGCGCGCCGACCTCGACCACCTCCTGGGCTTGCCGGGTGCGTCCGCCTACCTGCATGTGCTCGACAATCGTGGCACCGGCATCAACGCGCGCCACCTCGGCAGCCTGATGGGCGTATCAAACATCGAAGTTACCGTTCCCACGACGCGCATCTTCCATGCCTGGGTGCAACAGACCTACATGGAGGAGCAATGGTCGCTGCTGGCGGGCCTGTATCCGATCGACTCGGAGTTTTCAGTAATGGAATCGGCCAGTGTGCTGCTGCACCCCGCCTATGGCCCGCCGGCCGATCTGGTGCTGACGCGCGGCCCGTCGATCTTCAACAATTCCGCGTTCGGTCTGCGCCTCAAATGGCAGGCGCCCGACCGTACGCTCTACGCCATGAGTGCAATTCTCGACGGCATCCCGGGCGATCCGCAGCAGCCCAAGGGTACGCATATTCGTTTCGACAAGGGCGACGGCAGTTTCGCCATTGCCGAAGTCGGCTGGACGCCCATCGAATACGGTCATGTGTTCGAACCGACCGGCCCGACGCGCATGCTGCAAACACCGGAACTCAGGGCGCACGAAAAATACGAGGGCCATGGCAAATATGCTGCTGGCCTATGGCGCTACAGCAACAAGGTGGCTGACCAGTTGCAGACCGATGGCGCCGGCAATCCACTCAAGAAACCGTCCTGGGGCGGCTATCTGCTCGGCGAGCGCAGCCTGTTCGGCATCGGCACCGAACCGGGGCGATATCTCACCGGCTTCGCCCGCTATGCCTTCACCGATGGCGACTCGACCCCGCTCAGCGCACAACTCAACCTGGGCGTCAGCGTGCGCGGTCTGTTCGCCGCCCGCACCGACGACATCCTCGCGCTGGCCTGGACGGAAGCACGCCTGGCCGCGAAGTTCCGCGCGGCGCAGTGGCGCGACCACGGCAACATCACCGCACGCAACGAAACCGCGCTCGAGCTCACCTACCGCGCCGCCCTCACCCCGTGGCTGAGCATTCAGCCAAACCTGCAATGGATTCGGCATCCCGGCGGTGATGCTGACGCGCAGAACGCGCGCATTGCAGGCGTGCGGCTCGAGATCCTGCTCTGAAAAGCCGGCGTTGGGAGGACGGCAAGAGAAAAACCGCTCGCACCGGCTTTCGGCGGAGGCTAACTTCGGCAGCACCGAGGTTAAGCGTAGCAACCGGAATCAAAAAGTCGGCGCTGGCAGGACGGCGCCAAGTGGCCGTTTATACCGCCCGAAGCTTCTCGCCCGCCGCCGCCAATGTCGATTCGTGCTTGGCGAAGCAGAAACGGATCAGCCCATGGTCGCTGCCATCGGGCATGAAGGCGGAAACCGGGATAACGGCGACGCCTTTCTCGATAGTCAACCAGCGCGCGAATTCGCCGTCGGGCATTTTGTTGATCCTGTCGTAGCGCGCCAACTGGAAATAGGTGCCGTCGCTGGGCAACAGGTCGAAACGCGAGCCTTCCAGTTGTTTCCTGAAGAAATCGCGTTTGGCCTGATAGAACGTCGCCAGGCCGGCCGCGAAGCCCGGATCGGCGCGCAGAAAATCGGCGAGCGCCAGTTGCGACGGATGATGGACGGTGAACACGATGAACTGGTGCGCCTTGCGGAACTCGGCCATCAGCGCGGCAGGCGCCGCACAATAGGCGATCTTCCAGCCGGTAATGTGAAAGGTCTTGCCGAAGCTCGACACGACAAAGCTGCGCTCGCGCAGTTCCGGGTAGCTCGCCAGGCTCTCGTGGCGTCCGCCGGTCGGGCTGTCGGCGAAGACAATGTGCTCATACACCTCGTCGCCCAGCAGCACGATGTCGGTATCGCGCACCAGCGCCGCCAATTGCCGCATGTCGTCCGCCGTCCACACCGTGCCGCTGGGATTGTGCGGCGTGTTCAGGATGATCATGCGCGTGCGCGGGCCGATGGCGGCGGCCACCTCTTTCCAGTCCGGGCGAAACGCTGGCGGCAGCAGATTGATGACGCGCGCCGTGCCGCCCTGCAGGGCAATCGACGGCAGATAGCTGTCGTACACCGGCGCAAAAACGATGACCTCGTCGCCCGGTCGCACGCAAGCGGTGATGGCGGTAAACAGCGCCTGGGTGGCGCCGGCCGTGACGGTGATCTCGCTCTCGACGTCGTACTGCGCACCGTAGCAGGCTTCAAGCTTTTCGGCGATGGCCTCGCGCAGCGGCAGCGCACCCGCCATGGGCGGATACTGGTTGGCGCCGGACGCCATGTGATGCGCAACGCGTTCCAGCAACAGGGGCGGCGGCGAAAAATCGGGAAAGCCCTGCGACAGGTTGATCGCCCCATGTTCGTTGGCAAGGCGCGACATGACGGTAAAAATGGTTGTACCAACGTTCGGCAGTCGAGAAGGTAAGGGGTTCATATCGATGGGTCATCCGGTGGAGAGCCGGAACTCTAAACTATCAGCTCCGTCTTTGCGCGCAATTTATGTGACTACTTTATGATGTGGCGTCTAACTTTCCTGGCGACATCCGCCACCCCTGATGATGAAACCCGTTTTTCCGGGCTTACCCCGGAATCCAGTGGTTATTCTTCTGGATACCGGCCTGCGCCGGCATGACGAGACCGCATGGTGTTTCACGATTTTTTCCACGTTTAGCGCTAACAATGCTCCCGCGCCGGTCAGCAACTGATCCCGCTACGATTCTGTTCGCTTGCGCGGATGCCACGATATTGGATGCCTTCTGGAGCACACCATGGAAATTCTGTTCTTGATCGCCCTTATTTTTCTGAACGGCGCTTTTGCCATGTCGGAGATCGCCCTGGTCACCGCGCGGCGCAACCGACTGGCCAAGCTTGCCGAAGATGGCGACGGCGCTGCCGCTGTCGCGCTCAAGCTACATGACGAACCGACGCGCTTCCTCTCCACCGTGCAGATCGGTATTACCTCGATCGGCATCCTCAACGGGATTGTCGGCGAAGCCGTTCTGGCCGGGCCATTCGCCGCCTGGCTACAGGGGATGGGCATGGATGAAGGACTCAGCAGCATCGTCGCGACGGGTTTGGTGGTCACTGTCATCACCTATATCACCATCGTGATCGGCGAACTGGTTCCCAAGCGCATCGCTCAGTTCAATCCCGTGAGCATCGCCCGCCTGGTGGCAAGACCGATGCAGTTCCTGGCGCTTTTTACGCGGCCGTTCGTGTGGCTGCTATCGATATCCACCGAGACGCTGCTGAGCTTGATGGGGCAACGTGAACTGGCAGGGCAAGGCCTCACCGAGGAGGAAATTCACGCCATGATCGAGGAAGGATCGGAATCCGGGGTGATCGAGCAACGGGAACGCGAGATGGTACGCAACGTCTTCCGGCTCGATGATCGCCAGATTGCCTCGCTGATGATTCCGCGGGCCCATATCGTCTATCTGGATGTCTCCCGGCCCCAGGAAGAGAACATGCAAAGGATTTCCGCATCCGATCACTCGCGTTTCCCGGTCTGTCGGAGTGGTCTGCATGACGTGCTCGGCATGGTCAATGCCAAACAATTGCTCAATCAGATGCTCAAGGGGGAAGCGACCGACCTTGCCGCACAGGTACAACCAGCGGTATTCGTCCCGGAAACCTTGACCGGCATGGATTTGCTGGGCCACTTTCGCGCATCGGGCACCCAGATGGTCCTGGTGGTGGATGAATATGGCGAAGTGCTGGGACTGGTGACGTTGCAGGATGTCCTGGAAGCCGTGACCGGGGAGTTCAAGCCGCACAATCAGGAAGATGCCTGGGCCGTACAGCGTGAAGACGGTTCGTGGCTGCTTGACGGGCTGATTCCAATACAGGAATTAAAGGACAAGCTGGAACTTAAAGAGGTGCCGGAGGAGGACAAGGGCCGCTATCACACCTTGAGCGGACTCATGATGTGGCTGCTCGAACATCTACCGCAGACCGGCGACACCACTACATGGGAAAAATGGCGGCTTGAAGTTGTCGATCTGGATGGCAAGCGCGTCGACAAGGTATTGGCAAGCCGTCTGCCGGAAGCAGCGGAAACCGCGCCGCGGGAGGGCGAGGGCCCAGCCCCCACCGGCAATGGGTAACATCGCCGGCCCCGGGTAGGCGGAGAGCCGGCTAGCGCCGTCCCGCCAGCGCCGACTTTCAATGACCGCCCGGCGATACATGAGCCTGCCGGTCGCAAGCGGCCTTATTTCAAGCGGAAATTAACCTTGGCTGCCGGTCTTCCCGGCAGGCTTACCAAGACCTCGGCACGCACGCCGACACCCGTTCTGAAACTGCCTTGCGCAACCAGCCGGTTGTCGCCCGCCGGTACGAGCATGGCCGTCGTTTTGCCGCTGCCGGCATGCAGAGTGGCTTCCGCCTTCGCGCCGGCGGCGGCGAGCGGCTTGCCGCGCTCGAAGACATACAGCGTCAGCATTTCGGCGCGGGCGACCAGTTCGTAAGTGACATCGCCGACTTCGCGCGTGATGCCACCGTGCTTGGGGCCGTGAGCATGGCCGCCACCAGCGAAGGCAACGGGCGAAAGCAGGCAAGCGGAAAAGAATAGGGTGAGTAGCGATTTTTTCATGATGTTGACTCCTGAAAGTGGCACAGGGTTGTGAGATTTAACGGATTTCCAGCACGCGCCGCACCGCGCCGAAGCGCAGGTAAAGGGCCGGCACGACGAGCATGTTGAGCACGGTCGAGGAAATTAGCCCGCAGAGAATCACCACCGCCATTGGCGCCTGGATTTCCGACCCCGGTTGCCCCCCCGACAGCGCCAGCGGGACAAGCGCCAGTCCAGCCGCCAGCGCCGTCATCAGGATCGGGATCAGCCGCTCTTCGGCGCCGCGTTTAACCGCCTCATAGACGTCCTTGACCTCGTCGTGCTCGACCAGATGGTGGATGTGCGAAATCATCATTACACCGTTGCGCGTGGCGATGCCGAACAGGGTGATGAAGCCGATGATCGAGGCGATGGTCACCACGCCGCCGGCGAGATACACGCCGACCACGCCACCGATGATCGACAGCGGCAGGTTGAGCATGACCAGGAAGGCGTCGCGTACCGAGTGAAAGGCGAGGAAGAGCAGCAGGAAAACGCCGACCACCACCGCCGAACCGACCAGCAAGAGGGTGCGCGACGCCTCCGCCGCCGACTCGAACTGGCCGCCGAACTCGATGTGATAGCCGGTGGGCAACTGCACTTCCCGCGCTACTTTGACCTGCATCTCCTCGACCACGCTTTTCAGGTCGCGGCCGGCGACGTTGGCCATCACGACGATTTTGCGCTGCACGTTCTCGCGGTTGATGAAGTACGGCCCGCGATCGTTCTGGATGTCGGCCAGCGCCGACAGCGGTAGCCGCGCACCGGTCGGCGTCGTCACCAGCGTCGCGCGGATGGTGTCGAGATTGTCCTTCACCGCCGGGTCGTAACGCACGACCAGATCGAAGCTCGCCTGCCCCTGCACGATCTTGGTCACGACCAGCCCGTTGAACGCCACCTCGATACTCTCCGACAGTTCGGCCGCCGAGAGACCGTGCCGCGCCAGCGCATCGCGCCGGTAATTCACGGTGAGGAAAGGAATGTCGGTCTGCTGTTCGGGCTGCACATCGACGGCCCCTTTCACGGTCTCCATGACGCCCTTGACCTCTTGTGCCAGCTTGCGCAGTTCGGCGAGGTCGGCGCCGAAGATCTTCACCGCGATGTTGGCGCGCGTGCCCGACAGCATGTGGTCGATGCGGTGCGAGATCGGCTGGCCGACCACCACCTGCACGCCGGGCAACCTGGCGAAGTCCTCGCGCAACACGGCGAGGAATGCAGCCTTGCCGCGTTCGCGCATTTTGAGCGAGACCTCGATTTCCGACTGATGCACGTCGAGCGCGTGCGGATCGAGCGGCGAGCGCCCGGTGCGGCGCGCAGTCGCCACCACCTCGGGATGCGTCAGCAGGACTTCTTCGACCCGTTGCATCAGTTTGTTCGATTCGGCCAGCGCGGTGCCGGGAATCGTTTCAGCGCCGACCGTCAGCGTCCCTTCGTTGAAGTCGGGCAGAAAGGCTTGCCCGGCCGCGCCGAGGCCGATCAGGGCGGCGATGAACAGGCCACCGCTGAACAGGGAAATCGCCTTCCAGCGCGTCAGCGTGGCGTCGAGCAGGCGTCGGTAAATGGCGCGCAGCCCGACGACGAAGCGCGGTTCGTTATGCGTCCGCACCTCTTTGGCCTGGCCGAGAAACATCGAGGCGAGCACCGGCGTCACCATGATCGACACCAGCAGCGAGGCGAACAGCGAGATGACGTAGGCCAGCCCCAGCGGCACCATCAACCGGCCCTCGACGCCCGACAGGAAGAACAGCGGCACAAAGACGAGCATGATGATGAGCGTGGCGAAAACGATGGAGCCCTGGATTTCCTTCGTCGCCAGAAACACCACATGCAGGGTCGATGCGCGTTGCGCCTCCGCCTTGTCGTGGTTCTCGCGCAAGCGGCGGACGATGTTCTCGACGACGATGATCGCGTCGTCGACCAGCGCGCCCAGCGCGATGGCGATACCGCCCAGCGTCATGGTGTTGATCGTCGCGCCGAACGCCTTCATCGCCAGGATCGCCGCCACGATGGACAAGGGCAGCGCGATCAGGGTGATCGCCGTCGAACGTACCGAGAGCAGGAAGGCGAAGACAATGGCGACGATCAGGATGGCGCCGTCGCGCAAGGTCGCCAGCAGATTGGCAATCGAGATTTCGATGAAATCGGCCTGGCGGAACAGCCGCGTCTCGATCTTCATGCCGGCCGGCAACGAAGCCTGGATGTCGGCCAGCGTGCGATCCAGCACGCGCGTCAGTTCCAGCGTATTGGCGGCGGGCTGACGCTGGATGCCCAGGATGACGGCCGGCTTGCCATTGGTCGAGCCGATGCCGCGCACGACAGCGGTGCCGAGCGCCACGTCGGCGACGTGGCGGATCAGCACAGGCTGCCCGTTCTTCACCGCGACCACCGCCTCGGCTATATCCTCGGGTGTGCGCACCCGGCCGATGCCCTGTATCAGGTATTCCTGACCGTTCTCGGCATAGAAACCCGCCGCCGCGTTGCGGTTGGCGCCTTCGACCGCCTTCACCACTTCAGCTATGGTGAGTCCGTAGGCCGCCAGTCGTTCCGGTTTCAGCGTTACCTGAAACTGCTGCAAGTCGCCGCCGATCGGCAGGGCCTCGGCAACGCCAGGCACCGCCAGTAGCCGCTTGCGCAGCACGTAGTCGGCCGTGTTCTTGAGCGCCACCGTCGAGTGCTCGCCGGGGATTGAAGAGGTCAGGGCGATGAACATGATCTCGCCCATGATCGAGGAGGCCGGCGCCATCACCGGCGCCTCGATACCAGGCGGCAATGACGCCTTCGCCAGTTGCAGCTTCTCGGCGACGATCTGGCGCGCGAGATAGGCGTCGGTGCCCCAGGCGAATTCGACGGTAATCACCGACAGGCCGATCTTGGTCGAGGAGCGCACGCGGCGCACGCCCGGCGCACCGTTCAATGCCGTTTCTATGGGAAAAGTGACCAAGGCCTCCATGTCGACCGGCGCCATGCCCGCCGCTTCGGTGACGACGGTAACGGTGGGCGCGGTGAGGTCGGGAAAGACGTCGACCGGCGTACGGGTCGTTTCGAGGCCGCCCCAGACAAGCAGCAGCAGCGCGCCGAGCACGACGAACAGGCGGTTGCCCAACGACCATTGAATGATTTTTCCAATCATGATCGATGTTCTTTCAATGACCGTGACCGGACGGACCGGCCATCGAGGTGGATAGGCGAATCAGGTAAGCGCCCTGGCTGACGACGCGCTGCCCCGCTTCAATGCCGGCAACAATGGCGATATGGGCGCCATCGCGGGCACCCGTCTGCACGATGCGGCGTTCAAAGGATTCGCCGCCGGTTTGCACATAGATGACCTGCGTGCCGCTCTCGTCCTGCACGGCACCGGCCGGCACCAGCACGGCTGGTTTGTCGCCGCCGGAAAAAATCTGCGCCTTGGCCGTCATGCCCAGCCGCAAGGCACCGCCAGTTCCACCATTGCCCACGGGATTAGCAAACTCGAAGATCGCCGGCACGGTGCGCGTTACTGCGTCGACCACGCCACCGACGGCGATCAGCTTGCCGTTCCTGCCCGGTTCGATGACGAAGGGCTGGGCGAAACCATCCACCGAGAACGCTGCGCCGGTTGGTGAGCCGAGTCGGCCAATGTCGCTTTCCGGCACGCGCGCCTCCAGCCAAAGCCGCGCGGTGTTGGCAACATGGAACAACGGCGCGCCCTCGGCAACAAAAGCGCCGGCGGCGACCGACACAGCGGCGATGACGCCATCAATGGGCGCGCGGATGGCTATTCCTCCGCTTCCACCGCCGTCGCCAAACTGCCCGGCCCGCGCCTGCGCGGCAACGGCTTCGGCCTGCGCCATGCCTTCGTTGGCGCGCGCTTCGAGCAGGCGCTTTTCGGCAACAGCCTCGTCCTTGAACAGCGCTTCCATGCGTTCGCGGTCGCGGCGCGCCTGTTCCAGCGCGATGCGCGCCTTGCCGGCGCCGGCTTCCAACGTGGCCTGGTCGGTGTCGCCGCCGAGACGCGGTGCCAGCCAGGCCAGCACCTGCCCCTTTTTCACCACCTGGCCGACGCGCGGAAAAGCTCCGGCGGCGCGCAGCAGGCCGGCAGCCGGGGCGGCCAGTTGCGCTTCGCCATCAGGATGCGCCTTGATCGTCGCGGTCGCGGCGACGGAGGTGCGCGCAACACCCTTGACCGCTGCCGCCGTCGCGAAGTCGATCTTCCATTGCTGTTCCTTGCTGAACGCAATGCCAGAGTCATCGTCACCATGTTCGCCGTGACCCGCCGCCGCGGCCTGGGCATCGGCATATACCGTGACCGGGCCAAGTTCGTGCGTCAGGGTGCCGAGTGCGGATTCGACGCTCAGGGTCAGTTCGCGCTCGCCGGCCGCCTGGGGCGTAACTCCGGGTTTGAAGATGCCCGGCACCGAGGGCGCGTCGACCGTGAAGCGTTCGTCGGGCGCGTTGCCGCCGGAAAGCAGGACGGCGAGCTTGCCTTGGACCAGCGGCTTGAAGTCGGCAAGTTGAGTGAAATGGGCGACGAAGGTCACCGTCTGGCCGACGATCAGCGTCGGGAACTCGACGAATAGTTCGGTTTTATCGCTGAAGTGAGTGATCTTTGCGCCAGTGTCGTCGTGATGCTCGGCGGCAGCCGTTGCGGGCGTCTTGTCGCCGCAGCCGGCGAGCAACAGCGCGGCGGCCAGTGCGATCAGCGGGAAATAGTATCGAGCGTTCATTGCGGGTGATTTCCTGTCAATTGGTCAAGTTCGATGCGGACTTCGCGCGCTTTCCATTCGAGGGCCAGGGCCGTGGTTTCGGCTTCCAGCGCGCCCTTGTAGGCATCGAGCAGTTCGAGAATGGTGGATTCGCCGGCGCGGTAGGCGGTTTCGGCGATGCGTACAAGCTCGGCTGAAGGGGCGACGGCCGCGCCGCGGAAACGTTCGGCGGCGACGATCAGTTGCGTGAGCTGCCGGTGCAGACCGGCGAGTTCGCCTTCCGCCTGCTGGCGCGCGAGACCCAACTCGGCGCGTGCCGCCTGGGCCTGCGCGGCGCTGCGCCGGTCGCCCGCCTGCTGGCGGTCGAAAAGCGGCAGGTTGAAGGCGAGCATGACCAGATTGCCGTTTTCGCGCGCCGTGCCATCGTCCGCGCGCTTGCCGCCGATGCCGACGGTGAGCTCGGGCAGATTGCGCCGCGCGGCGGCGTTGTCAGCCTGGGCCGCATCGACACGTGCCGCCAGCGCGGTCAGGTCGGGCCGTGCGGCGAGTCTAGCCTGCAAGGCGGGCATGGCCGGCGGCGGTTCCGGCAGCAGTCGACCGTTGATATCCTCACCCACAGCGCGGCCGATCAGCGCAGCCAGCCGGGCGCGACCACGCTCCAGGTCGGCGTTCGTCTCGGCCAGCTTGGCTTCGGCGCTGCGTTGTTCGCGCACCAGGCGGCGGCGGTCATAACCGGCCACTTCGCCGGCACGGGCGAGCTTGTCTACGACACTCCCGATTGCGGCGAAGCGCGCGCTCCACTCGCCGACGGCGCGCAGTGTTTCCTGCCGGTGCAGTAGATCATGAAAGGCGCGCCGCAGCTCGACCGTGCGCTCGTTCTTCCGGGCCAGATTGTCAGCCTCGGTGGCGCGGATGCGGTGGCGTGCCGCGTCCTCGCGCAAGCCACGGCGCCCGGAAATGTCGAGAGGCTGCGCCAACTGCCAGCTAGTCTCGCGCGTGACGCCAGTCTTGTCGCGCGTCAGTTCCAGCGTGGGGTTCGCCCAGGTGCCGGCCGCCAGCGCATCCGCTTCGGCCTCGCCGACACGGGCCTGCAATAGATCGGAAAATTCCGGGCGCGACAGGCCGAGACGTAGCGCCTCGGCTTCGGTGATGCCTGTACCGGCCAGTGCCGATCCCGCACACAAGCCAAGTACCAGAGCGGCCATGGTGACCATGGCGCATGAAAAATGATGGTGATACATCGAAATCCTCGTTTGAACAGGTTGGGATTTCGACGGGACGCGGCCGAACCCCGTCAAGGGTACGTGCGCAAGGTGCTATAAGGAAATCAGGCGTCCCGCCGACTCAGACGACGGACGCGGCTCTCGGTGGACGTTCGAGGCGGGACAGAAAGGCCGAACTGAAGGTTTCGGCGCTGCAAGGCGGCTCTACGCCCGTGACGATCGGCAAGTTCAGCCCTGCTGCGGTGGGCAGTATCAAGGAGAACACCGGATGAACATGCGAGTGGTGATGGTCGCTCGCCTGCTCCGCAGGATCGGCGACGCCGTCCTGCCCGACATTGCCGGCGGTGTCGTCGCCAGCGTGATCGTGAAGAAGCACATGGACGTGATGATCGGGATGCGCGGCATGCTGCAACGCCGTCACAGCGGCGAAGGCCGCGTTGAACGGAATCAGGACAGCGAGCAGGATGGTCAGGAAAAAACGCATGGGCCGGACTATATCAGATGGGCAGGCGCGGTCCGCTCAAGCACGCAGAGCAGCCGCGACGTGTCTTCGGTTCCCCAGCCCGCCGCCATTAATCCGTCGAGTTGTTGCATCACCGTGCCGCCGACCGGCAGCGGTATGTTCTGGCGCGTCGCCTCGGCCATCACCATGACAAAGTCCTTGTGGTGCAGGCGTGCCACGACGCCTGGGGCAAAATCACGCGCCGCCATCTTGGCGCCAAAGAATTCAAGGACGCGCGATCCGGCCGAGCCACCCTGCAGCGCCTGCCGTACCTTGTTGAAATCGACGCCCGCGGCCGCCGCCAGACGCGCCGCCTCGGCGGTCGCCTCGATGGCCGCCACCATCACCAACTGGTTGCAGGCCTTCGCCACCTGCCCGGCACCGGATTCGCCGGCATGCACGATGGTCTTGCCGAGGCAGGCGAACAGCGGGGCGAGCCGTTCCGCCAGCGCCGCCTTGCCGCCCCACATGATGGCCAGCGTCGCCGCGCGCGCGCCCGACGTACCGCCGGAAACCGGCGCATCGACAAAATCGACGCCTTTTTCTGCGTAGCGCAGCGCGAGTTCGCGCGCCACTTGCGGTGCAATGGTCGAGAAATCGAGATGCAAGCTGCCGGGTTTCAAGGTGGTGATCAGTTGCGCGGCGAGTGCCTCGACATCGGCGCTGCCGGTGACGTTGGTGCAGACGATCTCGCTCGCCCGAGCAACGGCAGCAGGTGTCTCCGCCCACTGTGCGCCCTTGTCCAGCAGAAAGTCGGCGCTGGCGGGACGGCGTGCCCAGACAGTCAGCGTGTGGCCGGCGGCCAGCAGATGTTCCGCCATCGGTTGGCCCATGCCGCCGAGGCCGATGAAGCCGATGTTCATTGTTCCGGTGCGCTAATGCGCTCCAGCAATTTCAGCGCGGCAACCGAATCTTCCTCGCCCATGCCGCTGCCAACGATGGCGTTGAAGAGTTGTGCCGTGGCCGCTGCCGCGGGCAGCATCAGGCCGAGGCGGTGCGCCTCTTCCATGACAATGCGCAAATCCTTCTGATGCATCCAGGCCTTGAAGCCGGGCTTGAAGTTGCGGTCGAGCATGCGCTGGCCATGATTTTCGAGGATTCTCGAATAGGCGAAGCCACCCAGCAAGGCTTCGCGCACCCGGGCCGGATCGACACCGCTTTTCGCCGCGAAATTGAAGGCCTCGGCCACCGCGGCGACGCCGACACCGGTCAGAATCTGGTTGCAGGCCTTGGCCACCTGCCCTGCACCAATGTCGCCGATCAGGGTGATCGACTTGCCCATCTTCTCGAAGAGCGGCTTCACTTTTTCAAAAACTTCGGGCTTGCCGCCCACCATGATGGTCAGCGCGGCATTGATCGCGCCGATCTCGCCCCCCGACACCGGCGCGTCAAGAAATTCGATGCCCTTAGCAGCCAGCTCGGCGCCGATCTCGCGTGCCGCATTGGGATTGATGGTGCTCATGTCGACGATGATCAAGCCGGGCCGCGCCCCCGCCGCGATGCCGTCATCCTCCAGCGCCACCGCACGCACATCGGGTGCGTCGGCAACCATGATGAAGATGATTTCGGCGTGCTGCGCAACTTGAGCCGCCGAGACATGCGCGTGGGCAGCCACGTCCGTGAAGGGCTCCAGCGAGGCCGGCCGCCGTGCCCAGAGGTGCAGGGTATGGCCGGCGCGTGCCAGATGCAGGGCCAGGGGACGGCCCATCAGGCCGAGTCCGATAAATCCGATATTCATGGCAGTTCCTTGTGCATGTCCGCCAACACTAGCCAGAGACAGCCTTGGTGATCAGCGGCACCAGCGGTTCGGGCAGCTTGACCTGCCCGGACAGGGCAAAGGCATGGGCGCGTTCGGACATTTTCTTCCAGGTCTTGCGGATGATGTCCAGCCACTTGTCCTCGGAATAATCGGGATGCTCGCCGGCAAACCCGAGCATGTAATACTCGATGAAGACCAGATCGATGACATCTTCAAGCATCTGGGTATCCGGATTGACCTTCAGGCCACGCTTGCCCACGGCCTGCTTGACACGGTCGATGGTCGCCGTGTCGATACCGGCTTCTTCCATCAGGCGGCCTGCCGTTTCGGCGTGAAACTTGTATAACCCGGTGCGCCATTGCAGATAACCTTCACGCGTCATCGGAAAACTGTCGCGCGGCGTCTTCCAGCGCTGGATATGCTGCGCGCGCACGGACAGCTTGACGGCCTCGTCAGCCTCCGGCGCATAGCGCGCCAGCATCTCGCTCATGCGCTGTGAATAAAGCAGCTCGCGCGCCACAGGCTTGCCGTCTGCACCAGGGTCCTGGCGCGGATCTTCAGCATTGGCGGCATCAAAGAGAGCAATGGCACGGTCAAACGCGGATGTTGTCATGGGTATTTTCCTTGCTTTCAACGTGGATAGAAACCGGAGAGGATGCAATGCTACCCCATCAAATACCCCGCAGACTCGCCGCCGCCCGCCAATAGGAAAGGGAGAAAACCCGCAGCCACGCCGCCGGGCCGCCCCAAGGCGAGGCGACACGCGGCGCCAGCCGCAATCCGCTCAACAGCATGAACGGAGGCTCCCCGTAATACACGAGCGCAGCGAGCAACAGTCACCTCCCCCGCGAGGGGGAGGTTGGGAGGGGGTGGGTCAGTAAACTCCCTGCGCCATCATCGCATCGGCAACCTTGACGAAGCCGGCGGTGTTTGCGCCATTGACGTAATTCACGAAACCACCCTCCTGCTCACCATAGCGCACGCAGTTCTCGTGAATGTTGGTCATGATGCCATTCAGGCGGGCATCGACTTCGTCACGCGACCAGTAAAGCCGTTGCGAGCTTTGCACCATTTCCAGGCCGGAGGTGGCGACGCCGCCGGCGTTGGCTGCCTTGCCTGGCCCGAAGAGAACCTTGGCGGCGATAAAAGCTTCCGTCGCGTCAAAGGTCGTCGGCATGTTCGCGCCCTCGGCGACGCACTTGACGCCGTTCTTGATCAGGGTGCGGGCATCGTTGATGTCCAGTTCGTTCTGCGTGGCGCAGGGCAGCGCGACATCGACCGGCACGCTCCAAGGATTCTTGCCCGCAACAAACGTCAGGCCGAAACGCTTGGCATATTCTTCGATGCGCCCGTACTGGTTGTTCTTGAGGTCCATCAGCGCGGCGAGCTTTTCGGTGGTGAAGCCCGCCTCGTCAATCACCGTGCCAGTGGAATCGGAAGCCGTCACCACCTTCGCGCCGAATTCCAGCGCCTTTTCGATGGCATATTGCGCGACGTTGCCGGAACCCGAGACCGAAACGCGCATGCCGTCGAGCGTCTTCTTCTGATGGGCCAGCATATCCTTGACGAAATAGACCAGGCCATAGCCGGTCGCTTCGGGACGGATCAGGCTGCCGCCAAAGGACAGGCCGCGGCCGGTAAACACGCAGGCAGCGTTGTTCGAGAGTTTTTTCATCATGCCGGCCATGAAGCCGACTTCGCGGCCGCCGACGCCGATGTCGCCGGCCGGCACGTCGGTGTCGGGGCCGAGATGGCGATGCAACTCGACAATCAGGGCCTGGCAGAAACGCATCACCTCATTACGGCTCTTGCCCTTGGGATCGAAATCGGAACCGCCCTTGCCGCCGCCCATCGGCAGCGTCGTCAGGGCGTTCTTGAAGGTTTGCTCGTAAGCCAGGAACTTGAGGATCGACAGATTGACTGAGGGGTGAAATCTCATCCCACCCTTGAACGGGCCGATGGCGGAGTTATGCTGAACGCGGAAGGCACGATTGGTTTGGGGCTGACCCTTGTCGTCCACCCAGGAAACCCGGAACTGGATGACGCGCTCGGACTCGACGAGGCGCTCGAGGATCGCGTCATCGGCATAGCGCGGATTGGCTTCGATGAAGCTCCACACGCTGCCCATGACCTCATGCACCGCCTGAAGAAATTCCGGCTGATGCGGATCGCGGGCTTTGACGTAGTTAAGAAAATTATCCAATTTCTGGTATTTCATGGAACTCCCCCTTTGATTGCTGAAATGGTCAAGTTGTTGGTATCGGCGCCACGCTTGCTGGCGTGGCGGGTCGCTAAGTTTATTCCTGACCAAGTAGCGTCGCAATCCGTAAGGTGATTTTTTTCAGGCGCAACCGCCGGTCTTGCAATCAGCCGGCGGGGCATCCGGCAAGCCAAGCTTCTTGAGGATGGTGTCGAGCGGACAAAAAGTGGTGAAGCCGCTCTGGAACAGGTTGGCGCCGACGAACAGGGTGAACCACAGCAAGCTCATCGTGCTGAGGTCAATTTGTCCGGCGAAATGAGCCAAGGCCAGCAATAGCATGAAGAAACCGTGGTTTCAGTGGAGGCTAACGCCGGCCGTATCGGCGTTAAACGCAGCGGCCGTAACTAAAAATCCGGCGATGGTGCGGACGATGCGATTGACGGTCAGGGGAATCTCCTTGTCATAGGTTGGCAAAAGTCGGCGTGACCGCAGGAAATCCCCTTTCCGGGACTGGCGGAACGGCGCCGACTTTTACGAAGTAGCGGCCTGCAAAAAATATTGCAATATTGACCAAAATCAATTTATCCCCGCACAATAACCTTGTAGTATTGTCGGATTTATGGTTATCCCACCTTCACAACAAATGTCGCGCATCATCGTCGGCGCCATACTGGCGTGGACGCTGGGTGTCACCGTTTCGCTGGCCTTGAGTCTGCATAACGATCAGCAACATGTTCTGGACATGGATTACGCTAGGGCGCTTGAGGTACGCGCGCCGTACTGGGCGACGGAAGTTCAATCGCCCTCGTTACTGGCACCGCATGCCCTGGGCTTTTCAACGACACGCATGAATTTGTACTTGTCGCACGGCGGGCTCTGGTTCCTTGGACTGGCGGGCATTGGCTGGGCCGGCCGCCAGGCGCGCCGCAGCGAAGCCGCCGCCGCCAGGTTGCAACTGCACGCCAGCATCTTCGAGCACAGTGGCGAGGCGATCGTCGTCACCGACACCGCCAACCGCATCGTCGCCGCCAATCCGGCATTCTCGCGCATCACCGGCTATGCGCCGGAAGATGTGCTCAGCCATGATCCGCGCATACTCTCCAGCGGCACGACGCCGCCCGCGACCTACCGCGAGATGTGGTCTGCCTTGAACCATCAAGGTCACTGGCAGGGCGAACTGCACGACCGGCACAAGGACGGCCACACTTACCCGAAATGGACCCGCATCACGGTGGTGCCGGATGCCGCCACCGGTGCCCGCTACATCGCTAGTTTCACCGATATATCGGCGCAGAAAGACGCCGAAGCGCGCCTCACCCATCTGGCCTTCAACGACGACCTGACCGAGACACTCAACCGCCACGGCCTGAAAATTCAGTTCAATCGGGCATTGGCCGAAGCGCGCCGCGACGGCGCGCCACTCGCCCTACTGCTGCTGGACCTGGATCGTTTCAAAATCGTCAACGACACGCTCGGGCATGCCGTCGGCGACAAGTTGCTGACAGATGTGGCGCGGCGCCTGCGCGCCTGCGTGCGCGAGTCCGACATCATCGCCCGCCTGGGCGGCGACGAATTCGTTGTCGTGCTCACGGGTATGGACGACGCCACGGACGCCCTGCCCGTGGCAGGCAAGATTCTCGCTGCGCTCTCCGCGCCCCACGCGATCGAGGAGCGCACGCTGCATTCGAGCGTGAGCATCGGCATCGCCGTGTTTCCCGCCGACGGCGCGGACGGTGCAACGCTGCTCAAGAACGCCGATGCCGCGATGTACCACGCCAAGGAGCAAGGTCGCGCCAATATTCAGTTCTTTGACGCCGAGATGAACGCGCGCGCGCTGGCACGGCTCGAACTGGAAGCCGATCTGCGCGGCGCGCTCGCGGCCGGGCAGTTGGAGCTGCACTACCAGCCACAGGTCGCGGCGCGCAGGGGGCAAATTCGCGGCTTCGAAGCCTTGTTGCGCTGGCACCATCCGCTGCGCGGCATGGTGTCGCCGGACGATTTCATTCCCATCGCCGAGGAATCCGGCCTGATCGAACCCATCGGCGCTTGGGTGCTCGACACCGCCTGCCGCCAGCTCGCCGCCTGGCAGGCAGAGGGGGTTACCGGGATACGCATGGCCGTCAATCTCTCCGCGCGCCAACTGCGCGCTCCTAACTTGGTCGAGCAGGTGGGAGAGGTGCTCGCGCGGCACAACATCCAGCCTGGTGAATTGGAGATCGAGGTCACCGAATCCGTCGCGATGGACAATCCGGAACAGAGCATCGAGCGCCTGCGCGCCCTGCGCGCGCTGGGGGTAACGCTCGCCATCGACGATTTCGGCACGGGCTATTCCTCACTCGCCTATCTGAAATTGCTGCCGATCCACGTGCTCAAGATCGACCGCGCCTTCGTGCGCGATGTCGAAACCGACGCCAACGACGCCGCTATCTGCGCCGCCACCGTCGCACTGGCGCATACGCTCGGCCTCCAGGTCGTCGCCGAAGGCATCGAGACGGCGGCGCAACGGCACGTCCTTGCCAGCGTGCAGGGCTGCGATTACCTGCAAGGCTATCTCATTGGCCGACCGGCGCCGGCCGAGGCTTGGCGCGAGCGCCTAGTCGGCATTTCATCCAACACCCCCCCACCAGAAACGGATACAACATGAACAACCTTTCAATCGGCAAACGCCTCATGCTCCTCATGCTGGTCAACGCGGCGCTGCTGCTGGCCGTCGCCGGCATTGGCTGGAAGATCGGCGGCGACGCTGTCGCGGCGCTCGAAACCGTGTATGCGGACCGCACGATGCCCATGAAGGACCTGGCGAAGATCGGCGAACTGCTCGGCAACAACACACGCGAGATCCTGCTGGCCCTGCAGCACGACCCCACGGGACCGATGGCGGCGGCGCACGACCATCCGGTCGGCATGCATCTGGAGAATTTCAAGAAACGGCGCGCCGAGATCGGCGTGCTGTGGGACAAATACATGGCCACCTATCTCACCGAGGAGGAAAAACTACTGGCGGCGGATTTCGCCACCAAGCGCAAGGCCTGGGTCGAAACCGCCGCCGGCATGCTCGACCGCATCAAGGGAGGGGATTACTCATTCGCGACGCTCTCTGCCGTGCTGGTGGCCACGCGCACCGAAGGCCTGGCGGCGCAGACGGCGCTCGATAGTTTGATGGATTATCAGATACGCAATGCAAAGGAAACCTTCGAGGCGCAGCAGCAAGCCCACCGCACCGGCATACTGTTGTTCGTTGTCATCGTTTTCGGCGGGCTGGCCGGCGTCGGCATGTTCACCCTGTACCTCGCCCGCGCCATCAGCGGGCCGATCAATACCTCGGTCGCCATCGCCGAGGCGATTGCCAATGGCGACCTGACCCGTCCCGTGCCGGCTGGCGGTAAAGATGAAGCCGGTCGCCTGCTGGCTGCCTTTGCCCGCATGCAGGAAGGCCTGCGCAACATGGTCGGTGCCTCACAAAAAAGCGCCCAGGAGCTTTCCCGCGCTGCCCAGGATCTGACCGGCGCGGCCCGCCAGTCGGCGACCGCGACCGCGGCGCAAAGCGAAGCCGCTTCGGGAATGGCGGCGGCGGTGGAGGAGTTGTCGGTGTCTTTCGATCAAGTGCGCGACCACGCGCAGGAGGCCAAGAACGTGGCCACCGGCGCGGGCGAGGCGTCACGCGACGGCGGTCAGGTGGTGCATGCGGCGGCCGAAGAAATGCGCCAGGTGGCCGCCGCCGTCAATGAAGCAGCCGGCACCATCCGCGAACTGGAAACCTACTCGAACGAGATTTCCTCGGTCATCAACGTCATCCGTGAAGTGGCCGACCAGACCAACCTGCTGGCGCTGAATGCCGCTATCGAGGCAGCGCGTGCCGGCGAGCAGGGGCGCGGCTTTGCGGTCGTCGCCGACGAGGTGAGAAAATTGGCCGAGCGCACATCGGAATCGACCCGCACCATTGCTACGGTAATCGACAAGGTGCAGGCCGGCGCCCGCCGCGCCGCACAGGAAATGGAAAGCGGTGTGGCCCGCGTCGATGGCGGCGTCAAGCTCGCCCAGCAGGCCGGCGAGTCGATCATCGGCATCCAGTCCAGCACCCAGCACGTCCGCACGGCGGTCGATGATATTGGCAGCGCCCTTGACGAGCAGGCCGGCGCCGCGCAGGAAATTGCCCGTGGCGTCGAGAAGATCGCCACCATGTCGGAGGAAAACAGTGCCAGCGTACGCCAGACCACCGCCGCGGCCGAGCAGCTGCAGAAACTGGCCGCCGAGCTCGATCAATCCGTGGCGCGCTTCAGGGTGTAATCAACAGCAGTCGGCTGACCGAAGGAAATCCCCTTTTCGGGACTGGCGAGACAAAGTACCCCGCAGCGGGTACGGCGATAGTCGCCCCGCCGACAGCGTGGTTACGCCGACATGCGCGGCCTGGGCGACTTCCTCGCGGGTCGATCCGCCTTTGCGGCCCAACGCCACCAGGATGCGTGCATAGGCCGGGGAGTCGGCTATCGAGATGAACAGAATGCTCTTCAGGCGCAGCCGCCGGTTTTGCAGTTGGCGGGCGGAGTCTCGGATACGCCAAGTTTCTTGAGGATATTGTCGAGCGGACAGAAAGTAGTGAAGCCGCTCTGGAACAGGTTGGCACCGACGAACAGGGTGAACCACAGCCAGCTCATGGTGGTGAGGTCGATTTGTCCGGTGAAGTGAGTGAGAGCGAGGGAAAGCATGATGAAAAATCCGGCGACGATGCGGACGATACGATTGACGGTCATGGAAAGTTCCTTGGTCTGAGGTTGAAAATCGGGATTAGTGGGACGGCGCCAACAGGAGAGCGGTGCGCTCAGTCGGCCTGGCGTGCGGGCTTGATACGATTTTTCATGGCCGCGTAGTACAGCACCGGGATCACCACCAGCGTCAGCACGGTGGATACCAGGATGCCGAAAATCAACGCCAGCGCCAGCCCCGAGAAGATTGGATCGTCGAGGATGAACAACGCACCGAGCATGGCGGCGAGCCCCGTCAGCGCGATCGGCTTGGCGCGCACGGCGGCGGCCTGGATGACCGCCTCGGCAAAGTCCATGCCCTCCCCGACCTGCTGGTTGATGAAGTCCACCAGCAGGATCGAGTTGCGCACGATGATGCCGGCCAGCGCGATCATGCCGATCATCGAAGTCGCGGTGAATTGGGCGCCGAACAGAGCATGGCCGGGCATCACGCCGATGATGGTGAGCGGAATCGGCGCCATGATGATGAGCGGCACGAGATAGGACTTGAACTGCGCCACCACCAGCAGGTAGATCAGGATCAGGCCGACGGCGTAGGCCAAGCCCATGTCGCGGAAGGTCTCGTAGGTCACCTGCCATTCGCCGTCCCACTTCACGGCATAGCCGGCGTAGGGGTCCTGCGGTTGTTTAATGAAGTATTCGCCCAGCTTGCCGCCTTGCTCCAGCGGCAGGTCCTTCAGCTTGGCGCGGATATCGAACATGCCGTACAGCGGCGAGTCGAGTTGGCCACCCATGTCACCGACGACATACACCACGGGCAGCAGGTCCTTGTGATAAACCACCTTCTCGCGTGGCGCACGGCGTGCCTCGACCACTTCTGAGATCGGCACCAGGTTGCCGCCATAGGCCGGCAGGGCGCGCACCTTCAGGTTCAACAGCGAATCCAGGCTGTCCTGCTGCTCGGCCGGCAGGGTGATGCGCACCGGGATTTCATACTTCGCGTCGCCGTCATGCATCGGCGTCACATCCTCGCCGGTGAGGCCCATGCGCACCGTCTCGACGATGTCCTTTTGCGCCACGCCCAGTAAAGCGGCCTTGGCCTGATTGACGCGCAGCACCACCTTGTCGTTATCGGCGTCGACGCTGTCATCGACACCGAGGATGTCAGCCGTGCCCGTGAAGGCCTCGCGCACCCGCTTCGCCACCGCGATCTGGCCGGCGTAATCGGGACCATAGACTTCCGCGACAATCGGCGACAACACGGGCGGGCCGGGCGGCACTTCGACCACCTTGGCGTTGCCGCCGCTCTTGGCGGCGACGGCCATGACCCGCTCGCGCACCGAGATGGCGATCGCGTGGCTCTGGCGGTCGCGCTGGTGCTTGTCGACCAGATTGACCTGGATGTCACCCATTTCTGAATTGGTGCGCAGGTAATACTGGCGTACCAGACCGTTGAAGTTGATCGGGCTGGCCGTGCCGGCGTAGGCCTGGTAATCCTTGATCTCGGGCACCGATGCGAGTTCGGCCGCCATCTCGCGCAGCACGCGCGCGGTCTCTTCGAGCGGCGTGCCGACCGGCATGTCGAGCACGATCTGGAATTCGCTCTTGTTGTCGAAGGGCAACATCTTCATCACGACAAGTTTGAAAACCCCGAGCGACACCGATGCGAGAATCGCCAAGACAATGCCGCCCCACAGCAGTGCACGCGCGCGGCGGCCGTTGCGCGGATCGAGAAACGGTGTCAGCGTGCGCCGGAATAAACGATCCAGCTTGCCCGCCCCGGCAGGCTCGGCATGCTCGTGCGTCGTCGGCTTCATGATCTTCAGCGCCAGCCAGGGCGTGACGACAAACGCGATGGCCAGCGAGATGAACATGCCCATCGAGGCATTGATCGGAATCGGGCTCATGTACGGCCCCATCAAACCGCTGACGAAAGCCATCGGCAGCAGCGCGGCGATCACGGTGAAGGTGGCCAGGATCGTCGGTCCGCCGACTTCGTCAACCGCCTGCGGGATGATCTGCCAGAGGGGCTTGGTCGGTTCGAGCGCTTGCCAGCGGTGGATATTCTCCACCACGACAATGGCGTCGTCTACCAGGATGCCGATGGAGAAAATCAGCGCGAACAGCGACACGCGGTTGAGCGTGAAGCCCCAGGCCCAGGAGGCAAACAGGGTCGCCGCCAGCGTCAGCGTCACCGCCACGCCGACAATGACCGCTTCACGCTTGCCCAGCGCGAACAGCACCAGCAGCACGACGAACGCGGTGGCGAAGGCGAGTTTGCCGATCAGTTTCTGTGCCTTGTCGGTTGCCGTCTCGCCGTAGTTGCGCGTCACGGTAAATTCGGTCCCTTCCGGGATGACCGTGCCCTTGAGGCTTTCCATGCGCGCGATCACGCCGGCGGCGACATCGGCCGCATTCACGCCGGGTTTTTTCGATACCGCCAGCGTCACCGCCGGATACTCAGTGTTATTTGCACCATGCCAGACATAGCGCGAAGGCTGGTCCGGGCCGTCGATTACCTGGGCGACATCGGTCATGAAGACCGGTTTTTGGCCATGCACGCCAACCACGAGTTTCCTCACGTCGGCAGCGGATTCCAGGTAGGTGCCGGTCTGCACCAGCAGTTCGCGGTTGCCGCTGACCAGACTACCCGCCGGTTGCGAGGCGTTGGATACCTGCAAAGCCGCCTTCAGATCCTGGGCCGTGACGCCGTGCGAATTCATGCGTTGCGCGTCCATCAGGACACGTACCACATGGCCAGGACCACCAATGGTGACGACATCGCGCGTGCCGGGAATGCGCTTCAGTTCGATTTCAACTGCGCGAGCCACCTGCTGCATTTCGAAGCCGGACTTGTGCTGGTCGGCGCTCCAGAAGGTCAGCGAGACGATTGGCACGTCGTCGATGCCCTTCGGCTTGATGATCGGCTGACCGACGCCGAGATGCGGCGAAACCCAGTCGCTGTGGGCATTGATGGTGTCGTAGAGGCGCACCAGTGCCTGGATCGGCTCCTCGCCCACCTTGTATTGCACGGTGATCACCGCCATGCCAGGCCGCGACACGGAATAGACATGCTCGATGCCGGCGATGCGCGAGAGCACCTGTTCGGCCGGGCGCGTGACGAGATTTTCGACATCCTTCACCGCCGCACCGGGGAACGGAATGAAGACGTTGGCCATCGTCACGTTGATCTGTGGCTCTTCCTCGCGCGGCGTGACCAGCGTGGCAAACACGCCCAGCAGCAACGCAATCAGCGCGATCAGCGGCGTCAGCGAGTTGCGGAGGAAGTACTCCGCGATACGTCCAGAGATACCCATTTAATTTATTTAGTTTGTTTCAATTCAATGCCGGTCTTGACCGGATCGAGGCTCACCTGTTCACCCGTGGCGAGACCGGACAGCACCTCGATCTCGCCATCGGCCACGGCTTCGCCGAGGCGCACCTGGCGCAGCCGGGCCGGACCGTTGCCGACGACATAGACGGCGCTGATCTCGCCCCGCCGCAGGATGGCCGATGCCGGCACGGTAAGTTTTTGTACCGTGCCTATGACGAAATGCACGCGCGCCGCCATGCCCGGCACGATGCCGTGCAGGGCTTCTGCATCGTCGGGCAAATACACCCGGGCAGTCGCGGTGTGGCTTTTGGCATCCACCGTCGGCAGGATCTCGATGCGGGCGCCGTCCAGCCAGCGCCGACTTTCGGGAAACTCGATCCTGGCCTTCGTGGCACGCTGCGCTTCCTTCAGTCTGAACTGCGGAATATTGGCGATGGCACGCAAGCCCTTGGGCTCGAACAGCGTCACCAATGGCCGGCCGGGAGCGGCCAGTTCGCCCAGTTCGGCATGGCGTTCAGCAACAATGCCGGCGATCGGTGCGGTCACTGTCGAATGCGAAACCCCTGCGCCCGCGGCGGCGACTTGGGCGCGCGCCGTTTTAATGTCGGCTTCGGCTTTGTCGAGCGCTGCCTGGCTGACGAATTTTTGCTTGAAGAGATCCCGGGTGCGCTGGAAATTGGCTTCGGCCTGCACCAGTTGCGCGCGGGCGGCAGCGGCAGTTTCATTCGCCTCGCGGGCGTCTATCCGCATCAACAACTGTCCGGCCTTGACGCGTTGGCCGGCTTCGACCAGCACCTCGACGATGCGCCCCGACACCTGCGTGGCGACCGTGGCCTGCCGGGTCGCCTCGAGAACCGCCTCGGCGGGCAGGGTAAGTTGCACCGTACGCAGTTCAATGATGCGCGTGGCCGCAGACTCAGCCAGGGCAGGTGTCAATGACGCCACGGTGATGCCGATCACGGCGGCAGCCCGTACAGCCGAAACGAATCGCCCGTACTGGTTCGGGGTGTTGAGGGAGGTTTTCATAGTGTATATAAGTAAGCTCTGATATAACCTTTTCAAGGCCTTACTCTGCCTGAATTGCGTGTTCCGCCATTGCCTCGATCACCGTCCCGACTTCCCCGACGCAAGTCGCCACAGTGATGCAGATGCCGGGGAAGCGCTCCAGCGCATTGGCAATCAGTTCCGGCAGATCCTTGAGCACATGCCGTCCCGGCGCGAAAAAAATCGGTACCACCCTGATTTCATCGACCCCGCGTGCAGCCAAGCACTCGATACTCGCCTCCAGCGGCGGCTGGGTCAGTTCAAGAAAGCCGATCTCCACCGGCACCTCCGGTTGGCGCGCCTCCACCACCGCGCGGATGCGCCGGAAAGGTTCGATGTATTCCGGATTGCGGGCACCATGGCCGAACAGGATGATGCCTCTCATACTTTTTCCTTCCAGATATTGCGACAGTGTGTTTCCTTGATTTTCCACGCCGCCGCCGCGCCACCCCAGGCGGCGCAGGCGATCAACAGCAGCCCCCAGCGGTAATCCTCGGGTGCGTAAAGCCTTACGCCATTGGCCATTGCGCCGCTCCAGCGCTGGTCCATGATCCAGCCGACCGCCGGCTGCAGCAGCGCCCCCATCAGAAAACCGCCCATATTGGTCACCGAAGTCGACATGCCGGACAAGGCCGGCGGATTTACTTCCTTGGCACAGGCCCAACTGAGGGTGAAACTTGCCGTCATCAAGCCCATCAAGCCAAATAGAGTATAGGTAGCGATGAGCGGCAGCGCCATGCCCGACAGCCACACCAGCCAGATCGCACCGTAAATATGCGAGCTGACGAGGATCACCGGCTTCCGGCGCCGCAGTCGGTCGGAAAGCATGCCGACGAGCAGGCAGCCGACGGCGAAGCCGGCGAAATACAGCGACAAATGGGCGGTGGCCGTCGCGCGGCTCATGCCCATACCCTGTATCAGAAAGGGCGTCGCCCACAGTCCGCCAAAGGCAAAAAAACTGCCCGACAAGCCGGAATTGACGAATACCGTCGGCCAGGTGGCGCGGTTCTTCACCACGCGCAACAAGCCGGTAAGTATCACTGTGCGGTCAAAAGTCGGCGCTGATGGGACGGCGTCAGACGGGCCCGTCACGTTGCCGGGAACGGCGGCACCTTCTGCTTGCGGCCGGTCGCGCACCCAGATCCAGGCCATGATGCCAAGTGTCAGCGACAAGATGCCCACCCCGACAAACACACCACGCCAGCCGGTAGCCTGTGCCAGCGCGGAGAGCGGCGCACCGGCCAGAACCGAGCCCAGGTTGCCGACCAGCATGGCCAGCCCGACGACCGTGGCAAAGCGATGTTCCTCAAACCAGACGGCGATAATCTTCAGCATGGCGATGAACGTCACCGAAACACCCAGGCCCACCAAGGTACGCCCGAGCAATGCGGCATCCAGACTCTCAGCCATGCCGAACAACAGGCTGCCGCCACCGGCGACCATGCCGCCCAGCAGCAGGATGCGCCGCGGTCCGAGCGTATCGACCAGAATGCCGGTCGGTATCTGCATGATGGTGTAGACGTAAAAATAGGTGGCCGCCAGCACGCCGAGCGAAGCCGCCGAGGTCTGGAAGGCCGCCGCCAGATCCTGGGCGATACCGGCCGGCGCGAAGCGCTGGAAGAATGACAGCACATATGCGGCCGAGACCACGGCCAGAATGATCAGGCGGCGTCTTTTTTGCTCCGGGGATAATGATTCGATCATCAGCGGATTGTAACCACCTTGGCCACTCTCTCAGGAAAGGAAAACCTCCCCGACCTGACCCGCGACACACCAAGATCCGTTTCGATGTACGCCATCCACGCCACACCGGTATCATGCGGCGCATGCATCAAACACTCCTGCTGATCTTTCTTCTGTTGACGGCCGTTGTCGTTGCGCTGACCCTGGCGCGCCGCTTTCGCTTGCCGGCGATGCTGGCCTATCTGGTCGTCGGCATAGCGCTGGGGCCGCACGGGCTGGCCGCCCTCGAAGAAAATCACGAGGTCGAGGCGATCGCCGAGTTCGGGGTCGTGTTTCTGATGTTCTCGATCGGCCTCGAATTCAGCCTGCAACGCCTGCGGACGATGCGCCAGCTGGTATTCGGCTTTGGCGCCGCCCAGATGGGCATTACCGCCGGGGCGGTGACGTTGATTACCTTGTTCGGCTATGATCAGGGATGGCGCACTGGCTTGGTTATCGGCCTCGTGGTAGCCATGTCCTCCACCGCCATCGTCGCCAAGATGCTGTCGGAGCGTTTCGAACTGCACTCGCGCTCGGGTCGCCAGACCATGGGGGTGCTGCTGTTCCAGGACATCGCCGTGGTGCCCTGCCTGATCCTCCTCCCCGCCTTGGCGCAATCGGCCGATGAACTGCCGCGTTCCCTGGCCATCGCCCTCGCGCAGGCCATCGTGGTGCTGAGCATCCTGATCTGGGTGGGCCAGCACTGGATCAAGCGCCTCTACGACGCGGTGGCGCATCAGCGCTCGGAAGAACTGTTCGTGCTGGCGACACTCTGGCTGGTGGTCGGGCTGGCCTACGCCACCGAGTACACCGGCCTGTCACTGGCACTGGGCGCTTTCGTCGGCGGCATGCTGATTTCCGAGACGATCTATCGACACCAGGTCGAGGCTGACATCCGCCCTTTCCGGGACATTCTGCTCGGACTGTTCTTTGTCACAGTTGGCATGATGCTCAACCTGGGTTTCGTTTTCGAGAATATCCACCGTCTGGCACTTGCCGTGCTGCTGTTGATAGCCGGCAAGGGATTGGTGGTCATGCTGATCGCCACGGCGGCAAAGAGTCCCCCCGACGTCGGCTTGCGCACCTCGGCGCAGCTCGCCCAGGGCGGGGAATTCGGACTGGTACTGCTGGGCCTGGCCCACGAACTCAAGCTGGTGGGGACCGATGCCTTCCAGGTCACGCTGGCGGCAATCCTGATCTCGATGTTCATCGCTCCGTTCCTGATTGAGCGGGCAGCGCGCCTGTCGGGCCAAATGGCTCATGGCAACTGGGCGCACAAGGCCAAGGCGATCCACGATATCGCGGTCGCCAGCTTTGGCACCGAGGGTCACGTCATCATCTGTGGTTATGGTCGCACCGGCGGCCGGATTGCCGAGTTTCTCGCCGACGAAAACATCCCGTTCCTCGCCCTCGACGTCGATCCTCAGCAACTGAAACGTGTGGTACCGGCCGGTGGAAAACTGGTATTCGGCAGCGCCGACCGCACCGAGGTCTTGCTGGCAGCCGGCATCGCACGCGCCAGCGCCTTGGTGGTGGCCTACCCGGACGTGCATTCGGCCGAACGCGTGGTGCGCAAGGTACGCGAAAGCCGGCCCGACATTCCCATTGTGGTACGAGTGCCTGATGAAACCGCAGTGGCGCATCTGAAGGCTGCCGGGGCCACCGAGGTGATTCCCGAAGTGCTGGAAGGCAGCCTGATGATCGCTGCCGAAATCCTCACCCAGGTCGGCGTACCGATGGAACGTGCGCTAAGCCATGTGCGCGCGGCGCGTGTCCAGCGCTATGCATCCTTGCGCGAGTACTATGCCGATGAAGAAAAGGGTAAACCCTAGACTTCTTACTTACCCCGCCCCACTTGCTTTAATTGACAGGGTACCGGCACTGACGCCGGGGCAGCGCCAGTCGGGTTTTTCAACCCCGAATAACAGCCTGTTTTAGGCGTGTAGGCGATGCTGGTACTCGCCCTTGACGATCACGTCATCGCGAAAACGGAAATCTATGCAGCGATTCCACAATTCGCTGGCACGCCCCCGAACCAGACGACCGGCCAGTTCGAGAATCTCCATCAACTCGGCACGACCACTCTCGCGCACATCGGGACTGACCGAGTGCTCGAAAAACACGTCATGATAAAGACACTTCTGCGAGAACAGCGCCTCCAGACCTTCGCTTTCGCTCAGCGGCGTAACGACGAGATCTTCTGCTTCGGGATGCGCATGCTGCCACTGATCAATGGTTTCACACTCGGTATTGATAACCCAAGAGTACTTTTCCGGTGAGCCAGGGCTGACGAAATTGATGCGGGCGTACATGTTATTTGCCTCCGATATATGTGGTTCTGGATGCAATAACGCAGTATCCCCGCGTCAGGATGACAAGAATTGTCCCCCACGCTCACTTTGTGCGGCAGGGCCGCATCCCGCTTCTCGAAGCAGGGGGTGACGGTTGTTCGCGGGCCCGGCCCACTCCATGTACTGGCTGTTCCTCCTTGGGGCGGCCCGGCGGAGGGACTATGATCCTCATCCCCCCGTCCCCCTTCTCGAAGAAGGGGGTGATTGATGTTCGCGGGCGCTGCCCGCTCCTTATTTTGGCTGTTCCTCCTTGGGGCGGCCCGGCGGAGGAAGAATTATTCGCCCTCGATGATCACCAGATGAACGCGATACGGTCCATGCGCGCCGAGCACGATGGTCTGTTCGATATCGCCGGTACGCGAAGGGCCGGAGATGAAATTGACCGCCCGCGGCAGGCTGCCCAGTTCGGCACGGGCCAGCGCCCACGCATCTTCCATGCCGGGAACGATGCGGCTCATCGGCACCAGCGCTATATGGGTCTCGGGTAAAAGACTGACCGTGGCAGGGTGATCGGGAGCCGAACACGCCATCAGCGTGCCGGTTTCGGCAATGGCGCAAAAACAACCCGTGATGCCGACCATATCGCTATCCACCGCGCCACGGGCTTCGACCGCGAGGCCGGCGGCACGCCAATCCAGAGCGGCCAGGCTTGGCCAGATCACGGCAGCGAGAGACAAGTCCAGCCCCTTCAGGTAGCGGGCAACTGCCGCCGGCGCGTCGGCCAGGTTGGCTACCCGGTCGATGGTGCTCGACTGTACGGCCGATTTTTCTGCAAACCGGGCAGTCAGGGCGGCCAGATCCGTCGGCATGGCCGGACGCGGCCCTTGCACACGGGCGGCGAGGACGGCATCGATATCCTGCCGCACGGCAACGGTATTGACGGCGTCACGGCCGAGGGCGGCACGTACCCGCCCGAGGATGTCTTCCCTGCTGTTCATCTAGCGCCCCTTCTTTTTCGCATACAGTTCACGAAAGGTCTTTCCTTCAGGTGCCGGGAAGTCGCGGCCCAGGGTCCAGCCGGGGGCGACACCCAGCACGGGGATGCGGTCGCGGCCGCCAGCCAGCCACTTGAGATAGCGCACCCCCAGCCAGGAACCCAGCGCATACAGCGGAGGGTTACCCGCCACCCAGGCCCAGGTTTTCAGGGCAATACGTTCAAACCAGGGCCGCAGGTGTTTTTCAACCTGCTTTTCGCGCAGTTTGCGCAGCAATTCGGGCAGCGGGATCATGACCGGACAGACCACGCCACACTGATTACAGAGTGTGGCGGCTTGCGGCAGGTCGATCGCATTTTCCAGACCGGTATATAGAGGAGTCAGCACAGAACCCATCGGGCCGGGGTAAACCCAGCCATAGGCGTGACCGCCGATGGTCTGGTAGACCGGGCAATGGTTCATGCAGGCACCACAACGGATGCAGCGCAGCATGTCCTGAAATTCGGAACCCACGACATCGGCACGGCCGTTGTCGACGAGGATGAAATAAAGATGTTCCGGACCATCAAGCTCTGCAGGCGTCTTGACGCCAGTAAGCACTGACACATAGTTGGAGATCGACTGGCCGGTGGCCGAGCGCGGCAACAGGCGCATCAGCAGCGACAGATCCTCGAGCGTCGGCACCACCTTCTCGATGCCGGTGATGACCACATGCACGTGCGGCAGGGTCGTTACCATGCGGCCGTTGCCCTCGTTGGTGACCAAAGCCACCGAGCCAGTCTCGGCAACGAGGAAATTCCCGCCGGAAATGCCCATGTCGGCGGTCAGGAAGTGCTCGCGCAGCACCTCGCGTGCCTCGCGCGTCAGCGCCGGAATCTCGGTTTTGCGCGGCGTCTTGTGCACTTGGTGGAACAGATCGGCGATTTCGTCGAGACTTTTGTGCACTACCGGCGCAATGATGTGCGATGGCGGCTCGTTGTCATTGATCTGCAGGATGTATTCGCCGAGATCGGTTTCGATCGGCCGGATGCCGGCTGCCGTGAGCGCCAGATTGAGGCCGGCCTCTTCGGACAGCATCGACTTCGACTTGGCGGCTTTCTTAACGCCGTGGCGAAGCCCGATTTCGGCGACGTGCCGACAGATCTCTTCGCCGTCCTTCGCCCACAGTACGGTGGCACCACGCGCTGTGGCGTTTTCTTCGAACTTCTCGAGCCAGAGATCGAGGTTTTCCAGCACGCGGTTGCGGATATTTTTGGCCGCCTCGCGCGAGCCCTCAAAATCATCAATTTCCTTGATGGAAATGGCGCGCTTGTCGACAAACTTGCCCTTGGCGGTCTTGAGGTTGGCTTGCAGCACCGGATTGGCCAGCGATGCGGCGGCATTGGCCTTGAAGTGGCGGGAGCGGCTTTCCATGGCGCTATCTACTTTTTCGCGGTCAGCACTTCGGCGATGTGCATGACCTGCGTCTCTTCGTTACCCATGCGACGCAGCTTGCCCTCGATATTGAGCAGACAGCCGAGATCGCCACCGACGATGGCGTCCGCACCGGAGGCGCAGGCATTGCCACACTTCTTTGCGGCGATTGCCGCGGAAACCTCGCCGAACTTGACTGAAAATGTGCCGCCGAAACCACAACACTCATCTGCCGCAACCATCTCTTTCAGTTCGACACCCGGCGCCTTGGCCAGCAGGGCACGCGGCTGTTCCTTGATGCCCATGCTGCGCAGGCCGGTACAGGAATCGTGATAGGTGACGCTGCCGGTGAAATTGCCCGGCAGGCTCTCGAGGTGGGCGACATTCACCAGGAAGTCGGTGAGTTCGTAAACCCGGCTGGACAGTTCAAGGGCGCGCGCATGCCACTCGGGATCAGCGGCGAGAATGGCCGGATACTCATTGCGGATCTGGTCGGCACAGGAACCGGACGGCGCGACGACATACTCTGAACCATCAAATTCCGTAATGACTTTTTTGGCCAGCGCCGCTGCAGCCGCCCGATCCCCGCTATTCCAGGCCGGCTGACCGCAGCAGGTCTGGCTGGCGGGCACGGTCACATCGCAGCCGGCGGCTTCCAGCAGTTCGATGGCGGCAAAACCGATGCGCGGACGCATCAGGTCGACCAAGCAGGTCACAAACAGGGCGACACGCATGTTGCGGGGTTCTCCATCTTGGCAAACGGGAATTGATGTGGGATTTTGGATCTGGCCCAGCCGACGGACCGTGCGCATTTTGGCACAGATCTTCGCCCGAACCTATGCTTCGGCACGAGCAAAGTCGGCGCTGGCGAGACGGCGCCAGAGGGATTACCCTTTGATTGAACCGTGGCTGCTGGCCAGACTTTCGATCCAGCGCTTGATGCGATTGGCGTCACCCACCCGGGTCAGTTTGCCCCAGGAATCGAGCAGCACGATGATGGTCGGCTTGTTATTCAGCCAGGTCTGCATGACCAGGCACTTGCCCGCCTCGCTGATGTAACCGGTCTTCGACAGCCCGATTTGCCATGCATCGCTCTTCACTAGCGTATTGGTATTGCGGAAGGTCTGTGCTCGCCCCTTCACTGCCACCTGATGTTCCTCAAGGGTGGAGAATTCGCGGATCAACGGATATTGATGGGCAGCGTCGACCATTTTAACGAGGTCGCGGGCGCTGGAAACATTCGCCGCAGTCAATCCAGTCGGATCGGAAAAGTGTGTATCGGCGAGGCCAAGCGCCCGCGCCTTGCGGTTCATGGCGGCAATAAAGGCCTCGCGTCCGTCCGGGTAGTGGCGCGACAGCGCTGATGAGGCGCGATTTTCGGATGACATCAGTGCCAGCCTCAACATCTCTTCGCGGGTCAGTTGGGTACCAACCGACAACCGCGAGTGGGTGCCCTTCAGGAGGTCGATATCGTCTTTGCTGATCGTCAGGATTTCATCCAGATTGGGCTGAGCATCCAGTGCCACCATCGCCGTCATCAGCTTGGTGATCGAAGCAATCGGCACAATGGCGTCAGCGTTTTTTTCATAAAGAATGTCACCGCTGGCCTGGTCGATCACGACCACAACCGCGGAAGCGAGTTTCGGCATCACAGCATCGCTTTGTCCAGCGACAGGTGCTGCGGCAGTCCGTACCTTGGTAGGTGCGGGCTTGGCCTTCTTGACGGCGCGCGGCGCGGGCTTGGCAGATTTCTTGCTGGCATCCGGCTTTTTTCCCGGGGTGGCGGCAGACGCCGAACTCAGTGCACCAAAGGCCAGGGAGGCCATTAGCAGCAAAGCTAGCAAGTTTTTGGGTATCGATTTCATGGGTAAGGAGCAATAGCGAATAAATTCTCGGGCGCAAGTTTAACAGCTCAGCGCGCACCGGAAGCGTCAGGTCCGCTTAAATGTATAACGAACTTAACCCATTTATATTAAGTAATTACACGCCAATCCTACACCATTTTCTCAATATCGCCCATGTTTTCGGTCAGGGTTTTATCCCGTGGGACTGCCATGTCCATGGGCTACCTCGACCGACAACAGCGCCGTCATGTTGACGATGCGCCGCACGGTCGCGGTCGGCGTCAGGATATGCACCGGGCGCGCCGCGCCGAGCAGCAACGGTCCTACCGTGAGGCCGTCGCCAGCCGCCGTTTTCAGGAGATTGAAGGCGATGTTGGCGGCGTCGAGCGTGGGCATGATGAGCAGGTTGGCCGGGCCGGACAGATTGGCATGGGGAAAGACCAGGCGGCGGATGTCGGGGTCAAGCGCGGCATCGCCGTGCATCTCGCCATCAACCTCGAGGTCGGGAGCCTGCGCGCGCAACAGGGCCAGTGCCGCACGCATCTTGCGTGCCGTCGGCGTTTCCTCGTTGCCGAAACTCGAATGTGACAGCAAAGCCACTTTGGGGACAATGCCGAAGCGCAACACCTCATCGGCAGCCAGTTGGGCCATTTCGGCGACTTGGGCGGCGGTCGGGTCGTAATTGACGTAGGTGTCGCCAATGAACAAGGTGCGATTCGGCAGAATCAGCATGTTCATTGCATAGAAATTGTCGATTCCCGGACGCCGGCCGATGGTTTCGGCGATATACGGCAAATGCAGAGAATGTTTGCCAAAGGTGCCACACAACATGCCATCGGCGTAGTTGTGACGCACCAGCATGGCGCCAATCAGGGTGGTGCGGCGGCGCATTTCGCGCTTGGCATACTCGATGCCGATGCCCTTGCGACAGGTCAGTTCGTAATAGTCCTGCCAGAGCTCCTTGTAGCGCGGGTCGGAATCGGGATTGATCAGTTCGAAGTGTTCGCCGGCACGAATGCGCAGGCCCTGGCGGGCGATGTGCATGTCGACGACTTCCGGCCGACCGATCAAAATCGGCTTGGCCAGCCCCTCATCGACGACGACTTGTGCAGCGCGCAGCATGCGCTCGTCCTCGCCCTCGCAAAAGACAATGCGCGCCGGCTGCAATTTGGCTGCGGAAAACACCGGCTTCATGACGAAGCCCGAGTGATAGACGAACTCGTTGAGCTGCTGGCGATACGCGTCCATGTCCTCGATGCGGCGCGTCGCCACCCCCGAATCCATCGCCGCTTGCGCCACCGCTGGCGCCACCGTGAGAATCAGCCGCGGATCGAAGGGTTTCGGAATCAGATAGTCGCGGCCAAAACTCAGGTTGGCATTGCCATAAGCCGCGGCCACCACGTCCGACTGCTCGGCGTGGGCCAGATCGGCAATGGCCTTCACCGCCGCAATTTTCATGGGCTCATTGATCGTCGTTGCACCGACATCGAGCGCGCCACGGAACATGAAGGGGAAGCACAGCACGTTGTTGACTTGATTCGGATAGTCCGAGCGGCCCGTGCCGATGATGCAGTCGGGCCGTACGGCAAGGGCGTCCTCGGGCAGGATTTCCGGATCGGGATTGGCCATCGCCAGGATCAGCGGGTTTTTGGCCATGCCGGCGACCATTTCCTTCTTCAGCACGCCGCCGGTGGACAGGCCGAGGAAGATATCGGCACCCGGCATCACATCGGCCAGCGTGCGCGCCTCGGTAACCTGCGAGTAACGCGCCTTCGACTCATCAAGTTTGTCGCGTCCGCTATGGATCACGCCCTTGCTGTCGCAGACGAACACCTTGTTGCGATCAATCCCCAGGCTCACCAATAGATCAAGGCAGGCAATGGCGGCAGCGCCGGCCCCGGAACAAACCAGCTTGACCTCGCCAATGTTCTTGTCGACAACGCGCATTCCGTTCAGCACAGCGGCGGCGGAGATGATCGCCGTGCCATGCTGGTCGTCGTGGAATACCGGGATACGCAGGCGCTCGCGCAGCTTGCGTTCGACGACGAAGCATTCCGGCGCCTTGATGTCTTCGAGGTTGATGCCGCCGAAGGTCGGCTCCAGCGAAGCGATGATGTCAACCAGCTTGTCGGCGTCGTGCTCGGCAATCTCGATGTCGAACACATCGATGCCGGCAAATTTCTTGAACAAAACACCCTTGCCTTCCATCACCGGTTTGCCGGCGAGTGGGCCGATATCGCCCAGACCCAGCACGGCAGTGCCATTGGTGATGACCGCCACCAAATTGCTGCGCGAGGTGTACAGGGCGGCGGTGGCCGGATCGCGCTCGATCTCCTCGCAGGCCGCGGCAACGCCGGGCGAATAGGCAAGCGACAGATCGGACTGGGTGGCCAATGACTTGATCGGCGTCACGGAAATCTTGCCGGGGCGCGGCAGGCGATGGTACTCAAGTGCGGCACGGCGCAGGGTTTCATCCATTTCGGCTTCTCCAACTCTTAAGTAGTGAGTCTGGTCATTGTAGTAGCGATAGGCGCGATTAGTCACGGAAACAGTCTTGTAAATACGGCTTTCGCCATACCGTATGGCAAAATGCGCAACCTCGCAGATTGCCGCGCCGTTCCGCCAGTCCCACGGGGATTTCCTGCGGTCACGCCGGCTTGTGGTGCCGGACGCGCCGCCCCTTAGTGGAGCTACAACAAATGACGCAAACCAGTTACGACGCGGCTTCCATATCCGCCCCGGCCCATGTCCGTCACGCGCAACTCAAGGCTTGGGTCGCCACGGTCGCCACCCTGACGCAGCCCGCACGCATCGTCTGGTGCGACGGCTCGCAGGAGGAATACGACCGGCTGTGCGCCGAAATGGTCAACGCCGGTACCTTCGTCAAACTCAACCCGGCCAAACGCCCCAACTCCTATCTGGCCTGCTCCGATCCCTCGGATGTGGCCCGCGTCGAGGATCGCACCTATATCTGCTCTGCCAAGCAGGAAGATGCCGGCCCGACCAACAACTGGGAAGATCCGGCCAAAATGAAGGAAACGCTCACCGGCCTGTTCGCGGGTTCGATGCGCGGGCGCACGCTGTATGTGATCCCCTTCAGCATGGGGCCGCTTGGCTCACCGATCGCGCAGATCGGCGTCGAGATTTCCGACAGCCCCTACGTCGTCGTCAACATGCGCACCATGACGCGCATGGGCCAGGCGGTCTTTGATGTGTTGAGTGCCGATGGCTTTTTCATCCCCTGTCTGCACTCGGTCGGCGCACCGCTCGAACCCGGCCAGCAGGATGTGAAATGGCCCTGCAACCCGGCCACCAAATACATCGTGCACTTCCCCGAGACACGCGAAATCTGGTCCTACGGCTCAGGCTACGGTGGCAACGCACTGCTCGGCAAGAAGTGCCTGGCGCTGCGCATTGCCTCGACCATGGCGCGCGATGAGGGCTGGCTGGCCGAACACATGCTGATCCTTGGCGTTGAATCGCCGCAGGGCGACAAGACCTATGTCGCGGCGGCCTTTCCCTCAGCCTGCGGCAAGACCAATTTCGCCATGCTGATCCCGCCGCAGTCCTTCAACGGCTGGAAGATTTCCACCGTCGGCGACGACATCGCCTGGATCAAGCCCGGCCAGGACGGCAGGTTCTACGCCATCAATCCGGAGGCCGGCTATTTTGGCGTTGCGCCAGGCACTTCGGAAAAGACCAATTACAACGCGATGGCGACGCTCAAGGACAACATCATCTACACCAACGTCGCCCTGACCGACGACGGCGACGTCTGGTGGGAAGGCATGAGCAAAGAGCCGCCGGCGCACTGCATCGACTGGCAGGGCAAGGACTGGACCCCAGCCGACGGCAAGGCCGGCCGCAAGGCGGCGCACGCCAACGCACGCTTCACCGCACCGGCCAGCCAATGTCCGTCAATCGACCCGGACTGGGAAAATCCCGCCGGCGTGCCGATCTCCGCATTCATCTTCGGCGGCCGCCGCGCCACCACCGTGCCGCTGGTGTATGAGGCATTCAACTGGAATTTCGGCGTCTACATGGCGGCGACGCTGGGCTCCGAAACCACCGCCGCTGCCTTCGGCAAACAGGGCGTAGTACGCCGCGATCCCTTCGCCATGCTGCCCTTCTGTGGTTATCACATGGGCGACTACTTCAACCACTGGCTGAAAATGGGCCATGCCGTCACCGAGACGCCAAAGATCTTCTGCGTAAACTGGTTCCGCATGAACGAGAAGGGCGAATTCATGTGGCCGGGCTTTGGCGAGAACATGCGCGTACTGAAATGGATCGTCGACCGCGTGCGTGGCAGCGTAGCTGCGCGCGAAACCGTGCTGGGCTGGATGCCGCGCTTCGAAGACATCGACTGGACCGGTCTGGACATCGGCAAAGCCGAGTTTGAGATGTTGACACAGGTCGATGCCGATGCCTGGCAACAGGAGCTGACGCTGCATAAGGAATGGTTCGAGCAGATGGGCGAGAAACTGCCGAAGCAACTTGCGCTGAAACGCGAACTGTTCGAGTTGGCATTCACACGCTAATTAAAAGGCCCGCCCCTCCCGACCTTGCGGGGAGGTGACTGTTTTTTTGCCTTCGGTCGGCGCTGACGGAACGCCGGCTAAAATATTGCGGCCGCCCCACGCACGGGGCGGCCGTTTTCTTTGGAGCGTGCACATGAAGATAGCCTCACGCATGGCCGGCATCGAACCTTTCCACGTCATGGAGCTCATGGCGCGGGCGAAGGCACTCGAAGCGCAGGGCCGCGACATCATCCACATGGAGGTCGGCGAACCCGATTTCCCGACGCCGCAGCCTGTCATCGAGGCGGCACAACGCTTCATTGCGGGCGGTCAGGTGTTCTATACCCACGCGCTTGGTCTGCCGCAATTACGGGAAGCCATCGCCACTTTCTATGCCACGCGCTACAGACTTACCGTCGATCCGGCACGCATCGTCGTCACCGCCGGGGCTTCGGGTGCGCTACTGCTTGCGCTGGGCGCCTTGATCAGCCCCGGTGACGAATGGCTGCTTGCCGACCCCGGCTATCCGTGCAACCGCCACTTCGTGCGACTGCTCGAAGGCGTGCCGCGCCCACTCAATGTCGAGGCGGCTACCGGCTTCCAGCCCACGGTCGAAAAAGTCGGCGCTGGCTGGACGGCGAAAACCCGCGGCTTGCTGGTTGCTTCGCCCAACAACCCGACCGGCACCATGATCGAACCAACCGAGTTGGCACGGCTCTGGCAGACGGTGCGCGCGCGCGGCGGCGCCTTGATCGTCGACGAGATCTACCACGGCCTGACCTACGGTGTCGATGCTGCCACTGCGTTGTCGATATCGGAAGACATCATTGTCATCAACAGCTTTTCAAAATACTTTGGCATGACCGGCTGGCGGCTCGGCTGGCTGGTGGCACCGCCACACCTGGTACGCGACATCGAAAAGCTGGCGCAGAATTTGTTCATCGCGCCCTCGGCACCGGCGCAGCATGCCGCACTGGCCGCCTTCGCCCCGGAAACCATCGCCATTTTGGAAGCACGGCGCGACGAATTTCGCGCCCGTCGCGATCTATTGTTACCGGGTTTGCGCAAATTGGGTTTTCGTATCGGCAGCGAGCCTCAAGGGGCCTTTTACATTTACGCCGACAGCAGCGAACTGGACAGAAACAGCCAGGCACTGGCTGAGAAGCTCATCGAGCAGGCCGGCGTGGCGGCAACTCCGGGATTGGACTTTGGCGACAACGCGCCCGCATCGCACATGCGCTTTGCCTACACGGTTGGTGTCGAGAAACTTGCTGCAGGGTTAGCGCGCATGGAACACTATTTCAGGGGATAACCGCTGGGAGAAGCAAGATAGGCAAAGCTTCAGGGCAGGTAATTACCGCTCCAGTTGTGCCGTCCTGCAGAAATTGAAAAAGGCTGGTGGCTGCACATGACAGCCACCAGCCTTGACCGACTGAACGCTACCCGGTTTAGGACGGACGCGAGCCAGTAGGGAACGGCCAGGCAGCAGCCGGATTGAGCGACGACTTGAGGCCGGGAGTAGCAGCAGTTGAGGGGGCCGCAGCGGGTGCAGCAACTGGCTTGGCAGCAGCCTTCTTCGGCGCGGCCTTCTTGACAGCCGGCTTAGCAACTGCGGCTTTCTTGACCGCCGGCTTCGCAGCAGCTTTCTTCGGTGCGGCTTTCTTGACCGCCGGCTTCGCAGCAGCTTTCTTCGGTGCGGCTTTCTTGACCGCCGGCTTCGCAGCAGCTTTCTTCGGTGCGGCTTTCTTGACAGCCGGCTTCGCAGCAGCTTTCTTCGGCGCGGCTTTCTTGACCGCCGGCTTCGCAGCAGCTTTCTTCGGTGCGGCTTTCTTGACCGCCGGCTTCGCAGCAGCTTTCTTCGGCGCGGCTTTCTTGACCGCCGGCTTCGCAGCAGCTTTCTTCGGCGCGGCTTTCTTGACCGCCGGCTTCGCAGCAGCTTTCTTCGGCGCGGCTTTCTTGACCGCCGGCTTCGCAGCAGCTTTCTTCGGCGCGGCTTTCTTGACAGCCGGCTTCGCAGCAGCTTTCTTCGGCGCGGCTTTCTTGACCGCCGGCTTCGCAGCAACTTTCTTCGGTGCAGCTTTCTTGGCAGCCGGCTTGGCAGCTGTAGATTTCTTCACCGCCGCCGGCTTCTTGACCTTCTTCTCTTCAGCCATATTGAACCTCCATTACACGTTTGAGAAAAAAACAACAAACAACCCGCCTACAACAGCACGGATTATTCAACAATGCCGGCGGACCGGAATCGATGAATTCATGCGCTTTCATAGCCCATCCCTGTGTTTGCGGCAGGCGCGCGAAAAACTTGAAGCGGGGGGAGGCCGGGCGGGCAAGCAGGTTTGCGGGTGAACGACGGTGTGCGCGAATCACTGGTGGCGCAACGAATCCCGGCTCGCATGGAGATTTAATCCGCTCGTTCAGCGTGCGCCTCGCGTCTGCCTGCATGCACCCTCCATCATGTTGCCTACTGTGGCGACCTACTAGATGTAGTAGGTCGGCGACCTTTCGGCACTAATGGTAGGGGGTCGATTTTTTCAATGCAAGATAATTTGCGCACGGCATGCGGCCGGGACGGCGCACGTTGCAGTGAAACCACGCACTCAGGTCTTGATCGGTTGCACTGCAACACGCCGCCAGTCGAAGCGTGGGCCGGGATCGGTCTTGCGGCCGGAAGCAATATCGGCATGTCCGACAATGTCCTCGATCGGATAATGCCGCTGCAATGTTGCCAGCACGCGATTCAGCGCCTGGTACTGAAGCGCCGCAAAATCACTTTGGTCATCGCCTTCGAGCTCAATGCCCAGCGAGAAATCGTTGCAGCGCTCGCGTTCCAGCCAGCATGAAACGCCCGCATGCCAAGCGCGTTCGCAGCAGGAGACGAACTGCGTTACCCGGCCATCGCGGCGGATGAAGAAATGCGCGGAGACGCGCTGCCCGGCAATTCCAGCGAAATATGGATGCGCGGCCGGGTCAAGCCGATTGGTGAAGAAGGCGTCTACCGCGCTTCCGCCAAACTGGCCGGGCGGCAGGCTGATGGCATGGATGACGATCAGGCGGATCGGCTCTCCCGTTGGCCGCACGTCGTGATTCGGGCTATCGATCCGCTCGCAGCCGCTCAGCCAGCCAGCGGCATCGATTTGCCCGTCCGCTTCAGCCGGCAACGTCATTGAGCCCCAGCCGTTCCATGCGATAGCGCAACGAACGAAAACTTACGCCAAGAATCCGCGCCGCCGCGGTGCGATTGAAGCGCGTTTTTTGCAGGGCATCAAGGATTGCCTTGCGTTCCTGTTCATCGAGGTAATCCTGCAAGGGCTGTCCGCCAAAGTCCGCCGTCTCGCCAGCGCCGACTTTCTGCGGCTGCAATTGCAGGTCGTCGACATCGATGGCGCCGTTCCCATGGAGCGCCAGCGCTCTTTCCAGAATGTTTTCCAGTTCGCGCACATTGCCGGGAAAGAAATAGTCCCGCAGCGTCGCCAATGCACGCGGGGAGATGGCAGGCACTGCCAGGTTGCTGGCGCTAGCCAGTCGCTCAAGGATGCGCCGGGCCAACTCGGGCACGTCTTCGCCGCACTCGCGCAGGGACGGCATGCGAATCTCGATCACATTGATGCGGAAGAACAGGTCGGGGCGGAACTTGTTCTCATCCACCAGGCGCCGCAGATTCTGGTGCGTGGCGCAAATGATGCGCACATTGACGGGTTCCTCCGCGGTCGCCCCGACCCGGCGCACATGCTTTTCCTGGATGGCACGCAACAATTTGACCTGCATCGCCAATGGCAGGTCGGCGACCTCGTCAAGGAACAGCGTGCCGCTATCGGCGGCCTGGAAAAAGCCCTCCCGTTCCGTTTCGGCGCCGGTAAACGCACCCTTGCGATAACCGAAAAACTCGCTTTCCATGAGGTTTTCGGGGATCGCGCCACAGTTCACGGCGACAAACGGCCGACCGCCGCGCACGCTTTCACGGTGGATCAGGCGTGCCGCCAGTTCCTTGCCGCTGCCTGATTCACCGGAGATGTAAACCGGCGCCTCGCTGCGCGCAACCTTGGTAATCAAGGCGCGCACCTGGGTCATGGGGAGAGATAAACCCAGCAGTTCATTTCCTTGCGGCGCAACGGGGACTTTGGTTTCCGGCAGGGCCAGCGCCGATTTCACCAAGGTGCGCAATTGCGCCAGCGAAACCGGCTTCGACAAATAGTCGAAAGCGCCAGCCTTGAGGGCGGCGACCGCATTCTCGGTGCTGCCATGCGCCGTGATGACCGCTACCGGCAGGGCGGGATGCTCGGCTTCGATATGGCGAACCAGTTCCAGCCCATCGCCATCCGGCATGCGCATGTCGGTCAGGCAGAGCCGGTATTCATTCTCCAGCAGATATTTCCGGGCCTCCGCCACGCTGGCAGCACAGTCGCAACCCAGGCCCATACGCGCCAGCGTCATGTCCAAGAGTTCCCGGATATCCGCTTCGTCGTCGACGACGAGGATTCGCATGCTGCTCATCAAGTCTGCATTAGTCACTGGGCTTTCCTGCGCACATTGTCTGGATCTTTTCACGCGTTGACCTGGCCGGATTCCGACGCCGAGTGGATTCCATCCGGCGTCTGCTCCTGACAGATCGATGTACATGATATGCAGAAATGCGCACCGGGTGAATTCTCAAGCAGACTCAGGCGCGCGCCATTCGCCTCGCACAGCTCGCGGGCAATATAGAGGCCAAGCCCCGTACCGGCAGCACTGGTAGTAAAAAAAGGCTCGAATACCTGGCTCCGCGCCGCCTCGTCGATCCCCGCTCCATCATCAATCACGTGCAAGCTGAGACGATTGGCGAACTTGCCCTGCTCGCCCTGGATCCGTACCGCACTGGGCGCGTTGCTGGCATAGCGCAAGGCATTGCTCAGCAGGTTGGACAGCACCCGATGCAGATGCCCGCGATCGAAGCAAAGCGAGAATTTCTCCGGTAGTTCGACGCTAATCCGGGCAACGCAGCCTGAATCCTGTAACGCCAGCTCTTCCAGCTGCTGGTTGATAAAGCTTGTCATATCGATGAGCTCAGGACTCACGCGATCACGCCGCCCCAGTTCCATGGTCTCCGCGACCAGCCGGTTGAGTCGTTGGGTGTTATCGCCAATGATGCGCGTCAGGCGCTCCGTCCCCTTGTTTGGCGGCTCTTCAGCCAGCAACTCAGCAGCGTGACTGATGGCGGCGAGCGGGTTGCGAATCTCATGCGCCATATTGGCCGTCAGTCGGCCCAGTGCCGCCAGCTTCATCTGTTGCGCCTTTTGCTGCTGGCGCCCGACATCTTCCAGATAGATGAGCGCATTGCCCCCCTCGCCGGGCGGTAAAAAACGGGCACGCAAGGTGCGGCCACTATTGGCTGCCTGGAGGACCGTCTCGGATTCGATGCCGCGGATGCGCCGGACAAGAAATTCCCGTGCCAGGGCTGGCGAACAGGCAGCCAAAGTCGGCGCTGGCGAGATGGCGGTGGCCGAACCTGCCGCGTTGATGGGGGCGGCAAGCCCGAGGAGTTGTGCGGCCTGGGGATTCGACTGGCGCACCCGGCCGGCGGCATCGATCACCAGCACACCATCCTGCATGTCGCGAATCACCTGCTCGTTGATGCGCAGCTGGTCCGCCAGATCAATGCCGCGCTTCTTCGCCAACGCCTCATTGGCAACCACCCGGCGCGCCAACAGCCGCGCGGTGATCGCGGAGCCGAAAAAGCCGATGCTGGTGAGACCGGTGCGAAAAAAATCCTCAACAGCAGCTTGATAGGCCAGCACGCGATAGGATTGTTCCAGCAACAAGGACAGGGTGGCCACCGCCGCATAGAACAACACCATGCGCCCTTGGCCGACCAGACCGGCGCCGGCCAACACCACCAGCAGCAACATCGAAACGCCACTTTTACCGCCACCGCTGGCGAACACCAGCAGGGTCAGGAAAAATATGTCGCCGAGAACCTGAACGTTTAGCTGCAGGTTAAACGCATGCCGCCATTGGACCAGCGTCACCAAATGACCTATCGCAACAATCAAATAGACAGCACTTGTCCAAAAAATCAGCTGGGGATCCTGCCCACCCACATACAACCAGTCCTGCGTGAAAATGTTCGCGCCGAGGAATCCCCCGGCAACGATCAGTCGGTAATATGCAAAATACTGAAGGGGTCGCCAGAACGACTCGTTCTGTGTGTCTGCCATGCCGCCCGGTTCGGCCCGCGGAGAGGCAGGATCAGGGAGAGCCAAGTTTACGGTGCTCTTCGCAGCAATAATGACGCCCGGCGGCGGTCACGCACTCGCTCTCTGGTACATGCAGTTGGCAGTGGGCGCAAACCACCATTTTTTCAGGACTGGCCGCAGTATTTCCCTCCGGCGGGTTATCCCCGTCGCCCCGCTTCCGCTGGCCCCAAAATATCCAATAGACCAACAGCAGGGCTGAAATAAGCAGGATTGCTTTCAACACGGCGGCCTATTGCTTCCCATTGACTTATCCCTCCGCGGGCCGGAGGCTCATGCGAACCCACTTTCGGCCACGCATGTCACCAGCACATGTGATTAAGCATTGATAATCGACAAATAGCTGGTCGGGGTGAGAGGATTCGAACCTCCGACTCCTGCGTCCCGAACGCAGTACTCTACCAGGCTGAGCTACACCCCGAACTTGTTTAAACCACAGAACCACACCACCGAGATGAATAACCAGGCCGTACCAACCTGCCAACGAGCCTAATCAAGCGGAATTTCACTCAATGTCGTCGCGTAATAGCGAACTCTGATAATTGTATCAGAGCCTCTCGATAATTAGTGTCCGGCAACGCAACCAACGCCTGTTTTGCCCGATCAGCCTCAGCCTGCGCCACATCCATGGCAATGCCGAGCGCTCCGGTCGCCTGCACCGCCTTGATAATCTCCGGAAATGCCTCGCGCCCACCCTGCTCCAGCGCATTGCGCACCAATTCCGCCTGGGCTGGCTCTCCATTCTTCATTACATGGATCAACGGCAGGGTCGGCTTGCCTTCGGCAAGGTCGTCGCCGAGGTGCTTGCCAATCTCGCCCTCTTCACCCGAATAATCCAGTACATCATCGACAATCTGGAAGGCCGTTCCCAGATGCATCCCATAAGCAGACAGACCCGCCTCGATTTCCGGAGAAGAATTGCCCAGAATGGCGCCCAGGCGCGCTGCTGCCTCGAACAATTTGGCGGTCTTGTAACGCACCACGCGCAAATAATCCTCGACGTCGATATCCGCATTATGGCAATTCATCAATTGCAGGACCTCGCCCTCGGCAATAATGTTGGTTGCGTCGGCCAATACCTGCATGACGCGCATGCTGCCCACGCCGACCATCATCTGGAAGGCGCGCGAATACAGGAAGTCGCCCACCAGCACGCTGGCGGCGTTGCCAAATTCGGTGTTGGCCGTATCCCGGCCGCGGCGTAACGACGACTCATCGACAACGTCGTCGTGCAGCAGCGTGGCGGTGTGGATGAACTCGACCACGGCCGCCAGTTCGAGGTGCTGGCGCCCCGGGTAAGCCACGGCGCCGGACGACAGCAGCAGCAGTGCCGGGCGCATGCGCTTGCCACCGCCCGCGATGATGTATTCGGCAACCTGCCGGACGAGTGGCACATCGGAATACAAACGCTCACGAATGACTGTATCCACAGCCTGCATGTCGCTGGCTATCAAGGAATAAATGGCGGAAAGGTTCACGGCTACACTTCTGGAAATGGGGGAGTGATGGTAGGCACCCGGTCAGCTTACGTCAATGAACAATCAACATTATTGACCTAAACGGGCTGGGCCATTATCATAGCGGGTTCTTTAGTACTATTTCTGGAGTCCAACATGTATGCGGTCATAAAAACCGGCGGCAAGCAGTATCGCGTTATCGCTGGCGAAAAAATCAAAGTAGAACAGATACCGGCAGATGTGGGCACTGAAATTTCCTTGGATCAAGTGTTGATGGTCGGCGCTGGCGATACCGTGAAAATCGGTACCCCCATGTTGTCCGGCGTATCGATCACCGCCAAGGTCATTTCACAAGGCCGCCATCCCAAGATCAACATTTTCAAGATGCGGCGTCGCAAGCATTATCAGAAACACCAAGGACACCGGCAGAACTATACCGAACTTGAAATCGGCGCAATCAACATCTAACCCACGCCTGATTCCAGATTAGGAGCTCACAATGGCACATAAAAAAGCAGGCGGCAGTTCACGCAACGGTCGCGACTCAGAATCAAAACGTCTCGGCGTCAAGCGTTACGGCGGTCAACTTATTCCGGCTGGCAACATCATCGTGCGCCAGCGCGGTACCCAGTTCCACCCGGGCGACAACGTCGGCATCGGCAAGGACCATACACTTTTCGCGAAAATCACCGGCACCGTGCAATTCCAGGTCAAGGGTGCTACACAGCGGAGATATGTAAATATTGTCCCGGTTGCCTGAGTTCGGTCGATTGGATAAACAAAGCCCTGTCCTGATGGATGGGGCTTTTTTCTTTTTATTATGAAATTCTTCGACGAAGCCCTCATCTCAGTTACCGCCGGCAATGGCGGTAACGGCGCGGCATCATTCCGCCGCGAAAAATATATCCCGCGGGGCGGCCCCGACGGCGGCGATGGCGGCCACGGCGGCAACATCGTTGTCATCGCAGACCGCAACCTCAACACCCTGATCGATTACCGCTATACGCGCATCTATCGCGCCGAGCATGGCGGCAATGGGCGCGGGGGCGACTGCTATGGCAAGGGCGGCAGCGACATGATCCTGCGCGTCCCGGTTGGCACGGTGGTCAGCGATGCCGAAACCGGTGAGGTACTGGCCGATCTTGATGCCGATGGTGCCAGTGCCATTGTGGCCAAGGGCGGCAAGGGCGGACTGGGCAACATCCATTTCAAGTCGAGCATCAATCGGGCCCCGCGCCAATGTACCCCTGGCGTCGCTGGCGAAGCGCACGAACTCAAATTCGAACTCAAGGTGCTCGCCGATGTTGGTTTGCTGGGATTGCCCAATGCGGGCAAATCGACATTCATTCGCGCCGTGTCTGCGGCGCGTCCGAAAGTGGCCGACTACCCCTTCACCACACTACAGCCGAATCTGGGCGTGGTCCGGGTTGGCGAGAGCCAGAGCTTTGTCATCGCCGACGTCCCGGGTTTGATTCGTGGTGCCTCCGAAGGCGCCGGCCTGGGACACCGCTTCCTCAAGCACCTGCAACGCACCCGCGTGCTGCTGCATCTGATTGATGTCGCCCCCTTCGATCCCGAAATCGACCCGGTGGCCGACGCACTAGCCATTGTCGAAGAACTCAGGAACTACGACGAAGCCCTGTTTTTGAAGCCGCGCTGGATTGTCTTCAACAAGATCGACCTGATCCCCGCAGAGGAACGCGAAGCAAGAATCAGGTCCCTGACCAGCGCACTGGCTGCGACGGGTGATGCCACTGGCACGGCGCCGCATTTTGCCGTTTCCGCGGCAACCGGCGAAGGTTGTACGGCCCTGTGTCAGAAGATCATGCAGTTTCTGGAAGCCCAGTCTGATCATGCGTAAATCCATCGCGACGAGCAAGCGCATCGTGGTCAAGGTTGGCAGTGCCCTGGTGACCAACAATGGCGCCGGCCTGGCGGAGGACTTCATTGCCGAGTGCGCCCGCCAGATCTCCATGCTCCACCAGTCCGGCCGGCAGATCGTCCTCGTCTCTTCTGGCGCCATTGCGGCTGGCATGCAGCGGCTGGGCTGGGCAAAGCGGCCACATGCCATGCATGCCTTGCAGGCCGCCGCTGCCGTCGGCCAGATGGGTCTGACGCAAGCCTACGAATCTGTCTTCGCTCAACATGGGCTCAAGTCGGCCCAGGTTCTGCTGACCCATGAGGATCTGTCCGACCGCAATCGCTATCTGAATGCGCGGTCGACGCTGAATACCTTGCTCGATTTGGGCGTGGTGCCCATCATCAATGAAAACGATACCGTCGTCACCGATGAAATCCGTTTTGGCGACAACGATACCCTGGGGGCGCTGGTTGCCAACCTGATCGAGGCCGAGGTGCTGATCATCCTCACCGATCAACCGGGACTATTTACGGCCGATCCCCGCCGTGATCCACACGCCACCCTGATTGCCGAAGGCGATGCGGAAGACAAGCATTTCGAATCCATCGCCGGCGGCGCCGGCAGCGGTATCAGCAAAGGCGGCATGATCACCAAGATCCGCGCCGCGCAACGCGCTGCCCGCAGCGGCGCGCACACCCTCATCGTTGGCGGCCGGGAAACGGGGGCATTGATTCGCGCCGCCAATGGCGACGCGATCGGCACCTGCCTGCGGGCCAACAAATCTCCGCTTGCCGCGCGCAAGCAATGGCTGGCTGACCACCTTAGACTGGCTGGCGCAGTCGTCATCGATGACGGTGCCGTCAATGCGCTCCGCAACGGGAAAAGCCTGTTGCCGATCGGGGTGCGCAGCATTGAAGGCGAGTTCGAGCGAGGCGCTGCCATCGCCTGTCTGGATCTGAACCGGAGAGAAGTTGCCCGCGGCCTGATCAATTACGCCAGCACCGAAGCAAGAAGAATCGCCGGGCATGCCAGCCAGGAAATTGAAAGCCTGCTTGGCTACCTGGATGAATCGGAACTGGTGCACCGCGATAATCTGGTGCTGGTTTAATCGCCCCTGAAACCCGGTCAGGGTTTGACCGGGCCGCGCACCAGGCGCACGGCGGCGGCGGCGGCACTGTTACCCGCGAGAGGCATGCCATACGCGAAGCTCACGAACATCGCCCCGCCCACATCGAGGGCGACGTAGGAGCCGCTCCAGTAATAATCGGCAAGGGAGTTCGGAAAAAAGCGCTCGTCGATTTTCTTGGGCAGTTCGGGACGCAGGAGACCTTCGAGCTCTTCAGCGCTCGGCAGCCGCCAGTCGCTGAAGCCGCACAGACGGCGCTTATTGGTGGCGACGACATAGCCCGCGGTATCGCAACTGCCCTTGTGGGTGCAATGTCCGCCGTCGGGGTAGCCGGCCGGGAAGCCTTCGTCGTGTTTCTTCTTGTCGTACCAGGTGTAGCTCCAGTCCTTGTCGCCCGGACCATTGTCGTCGGTCTTGACTTCCCAGACCAGGCCGGTAGCGGTATCGAGCACGCAGGGATGGGGACGGGCGCCGGCCTTCGGCGCGGTCTTTTTTCCCTTGGCGTCGAGCGCCACGTAGGGCGAGGGCTCAGCCTGGCCATAGGCGGGCAACATGGCAAGCGGGAGTAAGAGCGCGAGGATACGCAAGGTGGGTGACATAGGCGTGAATCCTGGGAGAAAGGATAACGATGACAATCCGTCAGTGCGGCGCCTTCTTCGGTTCGGCGGGCTGCGGCGGTAACGGCATGCCCGTGCCGCCGAGGCGAATGTCCAGTTTTCTTTCTGCCGTCTTGACGGCTTGAGTGATGGCCTCGTGATGTTCCGTCGCTTTTGGCAACAGCTTCAGCAGACGCCGCCAGTAATGCAGCGCTTCGGCCCAGTTCTCCTTCTGGAATGCTGCGAGGCCGGCCAATTCCAGCGCCTTTTCCTCCTCATAGCTGATTTCCAGGGCCGCCTTGATCAGTTCCAGCGGCCGCCCGTCGAGGCTGCCCTGTTTGAGGGCCATCGCCTCGGCGTACTGGGCGATGATCCGCGCGTCCTTCGGCGCCTGCGTTGTCGCCTTGCGCAAAACCTCCTCGGCATCCGCATAGCGCGAAAACGCGATGTAGGCGCGACCGAGCGCATACCAGCCCTCAGGGTCGTTGGGCGTGGCCTTCAGCTTGTCCTCCAGCGCCCTGACCATGCCATCGACGTCGTAATTCGATTGGGCCTGGGTCAGCGCCAACTCCTTGAGAATGCCCGGGGCGCCGAGATAGAGGTACAGCCCCACGGTCAGCGCGGGAAGCACACCGAGCAAGCCCACCGCCGGCCAGCGGATTTCGGACTGCCGTCCTGCCAGCGCCGACTTCTGCCGCCAGAGCGGCACCAGCAGAAACGCCAGTGCGACGCCGACAAGAGCGCCCACCCCAATCCACAGATTCATGCCCCGACTCCTTTGTTACGCAAACCTAGGGCCGCCAGCAGGCCGCCCAACGCCATCAAAACCGCCCCGCCCCACAGCCAGCCAACGAAGGGTTTCAGATACAACTGCACACTCCAGGTGCCACCCGGCAGTGGCTCGCCCATGGCGACATAAACATCGCCGAAGAAGCCGTAGCGGATCGCGGCTTCCGTCATTGTCATCTGCGAACTGCGATAGATGCGCTTTTCCGGCAACAGCGTGGCAACCGCCTGGCCTTCCTGTTTCAACTCGATCGTCCCGCGCATCGCCGAATAGTTGGAGGCCGGTACTTCTTCGGCACCGCGGAAGATGAACTCGTAGCGGCCGAGGCTGGTGCTGTCGCCAGGGTTCATGGCAACCGCCTTTTCGCTCTGGTAGGCCGTTACCAGTCCCATGCCGATGATGCCGATGGCCAAGCCAACGTGGGCGCAAGCCATGCCATAGGCGGCGAGCGGCAATCTGCCGTCCGTCCTGCGGCGGGCAATCAGGCCGGTGATGGTGGTCAGCATCATCCAGGCCGCGAGAGCGAGCCCGAGGGCCGCCTGCCAGCGCCAGGCATCGAAGGCGAATGGCAGCGCAAGGCCGATCAGCACGGCAGCAATCGCCAGCCCGCGCACACGCGGCAACAGATCCGGCAGGCGCTCCTCACCCCAGCGCATCCACGGTGCGATGCCGAGCAGCAGCAGCACTGGCACCATCATCGGCACGAACACGGCATTGAAATAGGGTGGGCCGACGGATATCTTGCCGAGACCGAAAGCATCGAGAAACAGCGGATAAAGCGTGCCCAGCAGCACGGTGGCCAAAGCCGCCAGCAGCAGGACGTTGCCAGTCAGCAAGGCCGTTTCGCGCGAAATCATGCCAAAGTCACCGGCGACCTTGACCGCGCTGGCGCGCTTGGCGAAAAGCGCCAGAGAACCGCCGATCAGGATGCAGAGGAAGACCAGGATGAAGAGACCGCGCAGCGGATCGAGCGCGAAGGCATGCACAGAGGACAGCACGCCCGAGCGCACCAAAAAAGTGCCGACCAGGGAAAGCGCGAAGGCGAGAAGCGCGAGGAAGACGGTCCAAACCCGTAGCGCACCGCGCCGTTCGGTGACCACCAGCGAGTGCAACAGCGCCGTGCCGGCCAGCCAGGGCATCAGCGAAGCGTTCTCGCTCGGATCCCAGAACCACCAACCGCCCCAGCCCAGCTCGTAATAGGCCCACCAGGAGCCGATCATGATGCCCAGCGTCAGGAACACCCACGCCATCAGAGCCCACGGGCGCACCCAGCGCGCCCAAGCTTCGTCGAGCTTGCCGGAGATCAGTGCGGCGATGGCAAAGGCGAAGGCCACCGAGAAGCCGACATAACCCATGTAGAGCAACGGCGGGTGAATGATCATGCCCGGGTCCTGCAGCAGGGGATTGAGGTCGCTGCCGTTCGCCGGCGGCGGATGCAGGCGCATGAAGGGGTTGGAGGTGAAAAGAAGGTAGGCGAGAAAGAAGAAGCTCAGCAGTCCCATGATGCCGATCACGCGGGCATGCAGGTCGGCCGGTAGTTTGCGGCCAAGGATGACGACGGCAAGCGTCCAGCCCGCCATCAGCAGCGTCCACAACAGGAAGGAGCCTTCGTGCGAGCCCCAAGCCGCCGTGATGCGGTATTCCACCGGGAGGAAGCGCGAGGAATGATCGGCGACATTCATCACGGAAAAATCGTTGATCAGGAAAGACCAGCCCAGGGCGAGGAAGCCCAGCAAAACGAACAGCAACTGGCCGCCGGCAGCACCACGCGCCATCGCCCGCCACGCCGCATTGTCGCGGGAAGCGCCGACCAGGCCGAGGATGCCTTGCAGCAAGGCGAGTTGCAGAGCGACGATCAGGGCAATATGCCCGAGTTCAGGAATCATGGTTCGGCTCGATAAAAAAAGCGGGGCGCGGAATTCCGCGCCCCGATGATGTTACTACCTGCAAGACTACTTGGCCGCCGCTACAGGAGGCGCCTTCAGCGCGGCAATGGCGTCGTTCAGCGCCTTGATGCCGGCCTGCGAATGATTCACCGACTCTGTCAGCGACTGGCGCGCCTGGGCCGGGTTATGGAAGCCGACGGAATTCTCGGCCGTCCACCATTCCCAACGGGTCTGTGCGTCGTCATGGTGCTTCTGGGCAATCTTGACCGCCTCGGAGTTGCGCGGCACACCGGCGTCATAGGCACGCACGAAAGTGTCGATCAACTGGGCCAGCCAGAACTCGGCCTTGACGATCTTGCCGCGGGTATAAGACTGGACGGCATCGATCTGGTACTTGGCCTGTTCCTCGGTCATCTCGCCGTGGCACTTCACACAGGTTTCCTTGAGCATCTTGCGCGGCGACTGCTGCTGGTGGTTGGTGAAGGTCTTGCCGTTCTTTTCGACCTTGCCCATGTGGCAGTCCTTGCACTCGACGCCTTCGCGTTCATGCTTGGACATCCAGAAAGTCTCGGTCTCCGGGTGCTGAATCTTGGACAACGCCGCACCAGTCACCGCATGCCGGAAATCCTTGAAGTTGCCGAACTTCTCGACCATCTTCTTGTTGTAATCAAAGACGTTGGACCACTGGAAGAGGTTGGTGCGCTGGTCGGCCATGGTGACCGGCTTGTCCTTGCCATCCGGGCCCGCGTTCGGCTCAAAGCCGGGATTGCAGTTGTACTCGACGTGGCACTGGGCGCACATCAGGTTGGAGTCGGGCTTGGACAGCAGGCCGATGGCACGGAAACCGTCGCGGAAGGTAACCTTCTTCATCGGGTTCTTTTCGCTCTTGGCCTTGTCGTACGGATAGGTGCCTTCGCCGCGATCAACCACCGCCTGGATCAGACCGTCGCGAGCAACGCGCGGGGCGGACGAGTGCGGGTCATGGCACATGAAGCAGTTCAGCGCATGGGTGATGTCGCGCGCGAACTCGACCGGCTTGGACACGCGGCTCCACTTGGCCCGCGGATCCGGGTCGCCCATGTATTTCCACTTCAGGATGTTGTCGAAAGATTTGCAGTTCATGCAGACCGGGTTGGCCGCGGTGGCCACCTGGGGCATAAAGGCCTTCTGGTCGCCGTTGCCAGGTTCCTTGTCGACCAGCATCACCTTCCACATGTCGGACACGGCGCTCTTGGCGTCGGAGATGTAGGTCCAGTCCTTGAGCTGGAAGCGGCCACCGTAGGCGCGATCGACGATCAGGTGATCCAGCGTCATGAAGACGTGGCTACGCGGCTCGGCGTGCTCGCGGGTGAAGCCGTGGGGCTGCATCAGCTTGTCGAACATCGGCGAAACACTACGGGCCTGGGCTTTTTCGACTTTCGCATGCGAATCGTAGTTCATCGTCGCGAAAGAGTTCATCTGCTCCTGATGACAGGTGCCGCAAGCGTGATGGTCAGTACGCGTGCCGATGGAAGCCACGACGCCATCAGGCTTGCCATCCTTGGCCAGATGCTTGTCGGCATCTGTGTGGCAATAAGCGCAATTCACGCTGGCGTGCTTGCTGCTGACATGAAACTCCCTGATGTCCTTGTGGCAGCTGTAGCAGTTGTTGACATCAACGTACTTGATCTTTGATTCGGCCGACTTCGGCACATTGCCCTTCATCTGGCTGAGTGTCGCATCCTGCTGCTTGGCGTAAGCCGGATCCGGCTTCTTCTGCGCCAGCGCGCTGGATGCGCCGAACAGTGTCGCGGCACAGAGCGCCACGATACCGACGATGCCACGCTTCAATCTGCTTGTTCCCATTTTTGCCTCCTGTTTTTCGAACATCCAGCTTCACGAGGGTGGCCTAAGCATCCCTCCACCATTACAGACGCAATCGCTTACTTCCTTGAAGTACCCCTTTAACCCGCAAAGAAACCTTGATACTGAAAAGGATATTTTTTAAGAATAACGATATTGCCCTTGAAATTCTTTGATGCTCGTCAAGAAAAAGAAAATGGCCGCGCATTGCGCGGCCATTTCTCCTAGTCGAGGGCTAGGGTGCTACCCACCGACGATCTTGCCAAACATGCCATTGATAACCAGCACTAGAAGTGTAAGTCCGATGGCGAGAAGAGTCAGGCCGAGGATCACCGAACCCACATGCATCTGGCGGGACGGCGCCTCAACCAGCAAGGTCTCCAGCTTGCCGGATTCCACCAGCCGCTGATACTGCGCCGGGTGCTCGTGCCGGAACTCCTCCAGGGATTGCGTTCCAGTGAACATGACGACATCCGGAGGCGGCAGCTTGCCCGGGCGGAAGTGGTTATTGAAGAAATGAACAGTGAAGAGGAATACCGCCGCAAGGAAGGCTTCTTCGCCATGTACCACTGTCGCCACGTTGAATACCCAGCCCGGCAGGTAGGTTGCCGTGATGTGCGGGAGCGCAAGCATCAGACCGCTTCCGCCAATGACCGACACACCCCAGAACACAGCCCAGTAGTCGAATTTCTCGAAGTAGGTCCAGCGGTCGAACTGCGGCCGCGGCCCTTTGCCGAAGAACCACTTGAACATGCCGATGCAATCATCCAGATCCTTCCAGTTGGGTACCAGTGAGTCGGGGCCAAACCAGCGGAAGTCCTTGTCGCGCAGCAGGCGCTGCATAACATAGACGAAGTGGATGAAGAAGATGGCAATGAAGACGCCGGCGGCAATTCGGTGGGCAATGCCCAGAACCTGCGGGCCACCCAATGCCTTGGCCACAAGTGGCGCCCAGTCGGTGTTGGCAAACATCGCCGTTGTTCCGGTCAGCACCAGCGTCATGGTAGCCAGGGCAAAGACCAGGTGAGCTATCCTCCAGCCAACCGGGAAGCGCCGGAAGTGTTTGCTCTCGTCTAGCTGCATGCCTGCAGTGCGCACATACGTCTCGGTTTTATTCTCCTTGCGTTCCTTCCATTCGCGGACATACCAGAGGCCGGAATGTAACCAGAAGAAGGCGAAGACGAAGACCAGCAGGCCAATCATGAACTTCGTGGTGACCCACATCTCCGGATACTTCTCGAAATCGTGCGAGTTGGCGTGGGGAGCAAAGCTGGCGAAACCGGCTGTCGCCTTCGGCAGCTTCTTGCCATCGTGACACTTCTGGCAAGTCTTCATCCGGTTATCGGCATGAACCTTTGACTTCGGGTCGTCGACCCGCTTGATGCCGTGGCTGTCATGGCAATCAACGCACCTGGCCGTATAGACATAGCCTAGTTTATTGACTTTGCCATGGTAGGTATCAGAGTAGCTCTTCACTTCCGTCTGGTGGCAGCTACCACACGAAGCTGTGTTGCTTAGCTTGAAATTGGCAGATGAGGTGTTGATGACACTATGGGCAGAATGGCAATCGGTGCAGACCGCAGCCTTGATGTTGCCCTTGTCGATGAACTCCTCGCCATGGACGGATACGGCATAGATCTCGAGCTGCTCTTCATGGCATTTCCCGCAGGTGTCGTTAATGGTCTTGTGCCAAGCGGTGCGCTGTGCCGTCCCTTTGGGCGGCACATTGAAATCGTGGGCAGTATGGCATTCGACGCAGGTGGCGTGAACCCGGTCGGGGTTCTCCTTGTCTGGCCTGGCGTGGAAGGATTGCTTGTATTCATCGATACTCTTGATGACCTGACCGAGACGCTCTTTTTCCTTGGTCAGGCCTTCCTTCTTGACGGTCTCCCAGATGTTCTGGTGACACTGGATGCAGTCAGGTTTTTTTGCCGTGGTGCTTTTCTTGTGATTGGCTTGACTGTCGGTGATTTCCTTGTGGCAGTCCGTGCATTGCATATCTCCATGCACACCCCTGTTGAACTTGCGCTGATCAAGGGGAAGCAGCTTGCGCTTGTCGCCATCCTTGGTGGATATTTCGATTTTTTCCTTCTTGGTCTCGTGGCAGTTCAGGCAGGAAGCGTTATCGAGGTTGGCCGCTGTTGAGGGAAGTGCGGCAGCAACCAGCAGGGCAAAACAGGCAAGTATCTGTTTCAGCATGGTGATTTATCCGGAAGGCAACAAGTATTGCGGGGGCTCATCAGGCCTTCTCCGCGCGCTGGCGGAGAAGGCCGCTATCGACAGCAGGCAATCAGTGGGAAAGAATCCACTTAGCCAGATTGCCGATCGCCTTCGGGTCCTTGGAGTCGACGACCTTGTGATCCTCTTCCGAGCCGTCATCCAGCTTGACTTTCTTGCTGACGGTCAGATGTTGGATCAGCTTTTTCTCGTCGCCCTTGTTGTCCTTGGCTATCTTTTTTAGCGAAGGACCCTTCTTGGCCTTATCGGGGTTGTGGCACTTGCCGCACTCGTTCTGTTTGAAAAGCAGTTTTGCGGCATCCTCATCGACTTGTGCCGCTGCCGGAAGCGCAATAAACAGGCTGACTGCGGCAGTAACAGCAAACAGAGAGGAACGGCGCAAGGAACGTTCGATCATGAATTATCTCCTGAACTTGTAATGCGATTTTGAAAAGGAAGCAGAACAGGCCACAATTAACCTAAGGTTACTTTCCTCAAGTTTGTTTTGGTTGTGACCATATTTAAGTATGAAGTAATGCGTCAGATCAGCCAAGCCTCGCCATCACAAGCGCCGCAAGCGCATGGCTTGGCTGAAAAAGCCCCTACTTTGTACGCTGGTTTGGTCCGGAATAAATTGACGGAAATCAATCCATTTACTCACTGATAAGTGCGATGATGAGTTATTGTTTTGACCATTCCATAACACTGCGCAAGCCAAATGATTGCTATCGCAAGTCCTTCATTATTCCAAAGCCACCTGCCGCATTGGGCGTTACTGGCACTGCTGGCTCTGTCCGTGATGCCACATCAAGCGGTTGCAAGCGACGCGCGCGCTATCGCCACTACCATTTGTGCTGCCTGCCACGGAGCCGATGGCAACAGCACTGATCCAGCTTATCCAAAGATTGCGGGTATGGATGAGGGTTACCTTCTCAGACAACTCAGATACTTCGCCTCCGGTAAGCGGCGCAACGAGGTCATGGAAACAATCATTAAAGATATCAGGGAGGCGGACTTTTCATCGCTCGCGAACTATTACAGCGCCCAGAAGCCATTGCCAGGCAAGGTTAATAACGCGCAATTAGCAGCGGTCGGCAAGCGGCTTTATGAGGATGGCAATACCGAAACCGGCGTGCCGGCCTGCGCCGGCTGTCACCAGCCAGATGGCGATGGAAATGCGCGCTTTCCCCGTCTGGCCGGGCAACACCAAGTCTATACACTCCAGCAGTTGGGCAACTACCACAGCGGTCGGCGCGCTACCGACCGGCTCATGGTAGCGGTCGCCCAGCGCTTGAGCGCAGACGAGATGAAAGCTCTGGCAGAATACGTTGCGGGGCTTTGAGCCGTGGAGCAAGAAGGAGATGGAATGGGAATGGTAAAAAAATGCTGGGCGATCCTTGCACTACAACTTGCCTGTAGCGGTGCTTACGCCCTGGATGCTCCGGTCTGGGTCGGGATCAATGATCCGGCGTGGAATGAAATGTACCCTGTTCGAGTCCAGGCCATGCAGGCCAAAGGCGACGCCGTGCGGGGCGAGGCGAAGTTCGTCATCTGCCAGGGTTGTCACCGAAGCGCTGCCGTGGGGCGGGTCGACGGCAGCTACCCAAGGCTGGCTGGGCAGCATGTTTCGGTACTCATCAAGCAGATGACCGACGTGCAGACCGAGCGGCGCTCCAACCCGAAAATGCAACCGTTTATCCATCTGCATGAAGTGTTACCCCAGAACGTCGCCGACATCGCCGTATACCTGCACGGACTGCCGGTGACTGCCAACCATGGACGGGGGCCCGGCGACGATCTGCAGCACGGACAACTGCTTTACATGAAGGACTGTGCAACTTGCCACGGAAAACAGGGGGAGGGGAGCGATGAACAGTTCTATCCCCGGGTTTCGGGGCAGCACTTCAACTATCTGCTACGAGAGAGCTTGATCATCAGGGATGGCAAACGGCGCAACGCTCACCCTGACATGGTTACCGTGATAAAGCGCTATACCGACAAGGACATTGCGGCCGTCGCCGATTTCATGTCGCGTCTGCCAGTGAACCCCTGACCCCTTCGCTACCTGACTGACATTCGCTTGACCACCGTCAAGCAACAACCGCTGCAATCAGGCAGAATTCGCCCCCCATGTTGACCGCCACCGGCCTTTCCTGTGTTCGCGGCGAACGCCGCCTGTTCGCCGGGCTTGATCTCGCGGTCGGGCCGGGTGAATGGCTGCATGTGCAAGGCGAGAACGGTGCGGGCAAAACCAGTCTGTTACGCATTCTGGCGACGCTGTCGCCGCCGGCCGAGGGTGAAATTCGCTGGCACAACGAACCTGTCGCAGCATTGGCGGAGGACTACCGGCGCGCCATGCTGTTTCTTGGCCACCATGGCGCGGTCAAGGAAGAACTGACTCCGCTCGAAAATCTGACCCTTGCCGCGCAACTCGATGGGACTACGCTCGACGCGGCAACCGCATTGCAGGCCTTGGTGCGCTTCGGTTTGCGCGGACGTGAGGATTTGGCGGTGCGTTTCCTCTCGGCCGGCCAGAAACGCCGTGTTCTCCTCGCCAGGCTCGCTGTCAGGAAAGCCTCGCTATGGATTCTCGACGAGCCCTTCACCGCGCTGGACGTTAAGGCGGTCGCCATGCTCTCGGGATTGATCGAGGAGCATCTGGCGGCCGGCGGCATGGCAATCCTGACCAGTCACCAGAGCATGCCGCTGCCGAACGGCAAGGTGTTGAGCATATGAGCCCACTCCGTAAACCCTCGCTGCGCTCGCCTCTCCCCTCAAGGTTATGCACTCTGTAATTGCCATCATCCGCCGCGATCTGCTTCTGGCGATGCGGCGCAAGAGCGAGGTGCTGACCGCGCTATTTTTCTTCATCATCGTGGTGAGCCTGTTTCCGCTGGGCATCGGGCCGGAATCCGCCTTGCTGCGCAAAATCGCTCCCGGCGTAATCTGGGTGTCGGCATTGCTGGCTACCATGCTGGGGCTCGCACGATTGTTCGCACCCGATCATGCCGACGGCACCCTTGAGCAGATGGTGCTCTCACCGACACCGCTGGGGTTGCTCGTCGCCGGCAAGATTGTCGCCCACTGGATCACCACGGGTCTGCCACTGGTGTTGCTGGCGCCGGTGCTCGGCATTCAATTCGACCTTGACCGAGGTGCTCTGGGAATACTGGTGCTGGCATTATTGTTGGGTACGCCGCTGTTAAGCCTGATTGGTGCCATCGGTGCAGCACTTACCTTGGGCGTACGGGGCGGGGGGGTGCTGCTGTCGCTGCTGGTTCTGCCGTTGTATGTACCGGCCCTGATCTTCGGCGCTGGCGCGGTAGAATCGCACGTCTCCGGTCTGGGTGCCGGCGGCCATCTGTCATTGCTGGCTGCACTGCTGGCGCTGGCCGTTTTTTTTGCGCCGTGGGCAACCACGGCTGCCCTAAGGATTGCCCTTGAATAACAAACTCGTTAATTGGTTCAAATTCGGCAGCCCACAGAGCTTCTATCCACTCGCAGGAAAGATGATCCCGTGGTTTTGGGCACTGGCTGTCGTATTCGGCATCATCGGTTTGTGGATCAGTTTTTTTGTCGCGCCCACCGATTTTCAGCAGGGCGAAGGCTACCGGATCATCTTCATTCACGTACCCGCCGCCTGGATGTCGATGTTCCTGTATATCGTCATGGCAACCTGGGCGGGGCTTGGACTGGCGCTGAATACACGACTGTCCGGCATGATGGCGCAGGCGATCGCGCCGACCGGTGCGTTGATGGCTTTTCTGTCGTTGTGGACCGGTGCAATCTGGGGCAAGCCGATGTGGGGCGCCTGGTGGGTGTGGGATGCACGGTTAACCTCGGCGTTGATTCTCTTTTTTCTCTATATCGGCTTCATCGCGCTGCAGGCGGCAATCGATGACGCGCGCCGCGCCGACAAGGCGGGGGCGATTCTGGCGCTGGTGGGCGTGGTCAATGTGCCGATCATCTACTTCTCGGTGAAGTGGTGGAACACGCTGCATCAGGGTGCATCAGTCTCCCTAACCAAGGCGCCAGCCATGGCGGCCACCATGCTGTGGGGCATGTTGATCATGGCGCTCGCCTTCTGGATGTATTCGATCGCAGTCACCTTGATGCGCGTGCGGGCAATCATCCTCGAACGCGAGGCGCACACCGAGTGGGTCAAAAATCTATCCGAGATTCAAGGAGAACCGAAATGAACTGGGCCTCCCCCGCTGAATTCTTCGCCATGGGCGGCTATGCCCTGTATGTCTGGGGCAGCTTCGGCGTTTGCGCCGTGCTGATGATTTTGGAACCAATTCTGGTGCGCAAGCGTCAGAGTTCAATTCTGCGCATCCTGCGCCGTGAGCGCCAAGCCGAAATACTCGACACTCAGTGAAAGCAATCAATTGAAACCACGTCATAAACGTATTGCCTTGATTGCCGGCGGTCTCGCCGCGATCAGCATCGCCAGCGTATTGGTATTCCAGGCGCTGGACAGCAACGTCGCCTTTTTCATCACACCCACCGAATTCACCGAGGGCAAGGCACCGCAAGACAAGGCCTTCCGCATCGGCGGCATGGTCAGGGAAGGGTCGATCCGGCGCGACAACCTCACCGTGCATTTCGTCATCACCGACACTGCCAAGGAGGTGCCGGTCGTCTACACAGGCATCCTGCCCGACCTGTTCAAGGAAGGCAAGGGTGCGGTGGCACAGGGCAAAGTTGGTCCAAACGGCGTTTTCACCGCGACCGAGGTACTGGCCAAGCACGACGAAAACTACATGCCGCCCCACGCGCAGCATGCCATCGATCAAGCGCAGAACGCCGCGAAAACCCTGCAGCAATAACCCGCACTGGTTACCCCCACCATGATTCCAGAACTCGGTCATTTCGCCATGATGCTCGCCCTGCTGGTTGCTCTGGCCCAGGGCGTCGTTCCCCTCGTCGGCGTTCACCGCAACCATGCCCAATGGATTGCCGTGGCGCGACCTGCAGCTACCGCCACCTTCCTGTTGCTTGCCTTTGCCTTCGCCTGTCTGACCTGGGCCTTTTATATCAACGACTTTTCCGTCGACTACGTGGTGCGGCATTCGAATTCGCAACTGCCCACCATGTATCGGCTCGCCGCCGTCTGGGGTGGACACGAAGGTTCGCTACTCCTCTGGGTACTGATGTCGGCCGGTTGGGCCTTGGCGGTGGCCATGTTCTCACGCAGACTGCCTGACGCCATGGTGGCTCGGGTGCTTGGCGTACTCGGGCTGGTGATGTTCGGCCTGCTGGCCTTCGTACTATTCACCTCGAGTCCCTTTGACCGTATGCTGCCGGCTGCCGCGGATGGGCGCGACCTGAATCCACTGTTGCAGGATCCTGGCCTGATTTTTCACCCACCACTGCTTTACATGGGCTATGTGGGATTTTCGGTCGCCTTCGCCTTCGCCATCGCCGCACTGATCTCCGGCCAGATTGACGCCGCCTGGGCGCGCTGGTCACGACCCTGGACAACTGTCGCGTGGGTGTTTCTGACACTTGGCATTGCACTCGGCTCCTGGTGGGCGTATTACGAACTGGGCTGGGGCGGCTGGTGGTTCTGGGATCCGGTCGAGAACGCCTCCTTCATGCCCTGGCTGGTCGGCACCGCGCTGATCCACTCGCTCGCCGTCACCGAAAAGCGCGGCAGCTTCAAGAACTGGACGATCTTGCTGGCCATCGCAGCATTCTCGCTTTCCCTGCTCGGCACCTTCCTCGTCCGCTCAGGCGTGCTCACCTCGGTACATTCTTTCGCGACTGATCCGCGGCGCGGCCTGTTCATCCTGATCCTGCTGGCCATCGTCGTCGGCACCTCACTCATGCTCTTCGCCTGGCGCGCGCCGAAGGTGGGCATTGGCGGACGCTTTGCGCTAGTTTCGCGCGAAACCTTCCTGCTCATGAATAATTTGTTGCTAGTGGTCGGTTGCGGCGCGGTGTTGCTCGGCACCCTGTATCCCCTGATCATCGACGCGCTGGGGCTGGGCAAAATCTCGGTTGGCCCGCCCTATTTCAATGCGGTGTTCATCCCCATCATGTTGCCGCTGCTGTTTCTGGTCGCAACCGGTCCTTTCGCCCGCTGGAAACATGCCGACCTCAAGGATATCGGCCGCAAGCTTTGGCCAGCCGCCCTGGTTGCCTTGCTCGGCGGCATTGGCCTGCCCATGCTGGCGGGTGAATGGCACGCTTATGTCGCCCTGGGTCTCACCCTGGCCGTGTGGATTTTCGCGGCGATCATCTTGCAGGCGCTTGAGCGGTACAAAACAGGCGGCCCGCCGCGTGCCTGGTGGGGCATGCAGTTGGCGCACTTTGGGCTGGCCGTCTTTGTCATTGGCGTGGCGCTGGTCAGCACCTACCAGGATGAACGCGACGTCCGCATGGCACCGCAAGAGACCGTTATGGTCGGTGGCTACACCTTCACCTTCATCGGCGTACGCAATGCCGAAGGTCCCAACTACCGCGCCGCCATCGGCACAGTCGAACTGGCGAAAGATGGCCGCGTACTCAGAACGATGCATCCCGAAAAGCGCAATTACAACTCGTCAGGCATGCCGATGACCGAGGCCGCCATTGACTCCGGCCTCTTCCGCGACGTCTATGTTTCCCTGGGTGAACCGCTGGGCGAGGAAGCCTGGGCGGTGCGCGTCTATTACAAACCATTCGTTGGCTGGATCTGGGGCGGCTGTCTGCTGATGGCACTGGGTGGCATTTTTGCCGCTTCCGACCGCCGTTATCGCCTGAAGGTAAGCCAATCATCGTCCGCTGCCGCAGGAGCTGTCGCATGAACCGTTTTTTGTTGCCCCTTGGCATTTTCATTGTCCTGGTCGGCTTTCTGGCGGTGGGGCTCCGACTCAATCCGCGCGAGGTCCCTTCGCCACTGGTCGGCAAACCGGCACCCGATTTCAACGTGCCGCAACTGCATGACGAGACGGCCAAGTTTTCGCCGCAAGAGATGGCCGGCAAGGTCTGGCTACTCAACGTCTGGGCTTCGTGGTGCGTTTCCTGTCGCGAGGAGCACCCGATCCTCAATGAGTTCGCCAAGTCCGGCACAACGCCACTCGTCGGCCTCAATTACAAGGATAAGCGCGAGGATGGCATTCGCTGGCTGGCCCGTTTCGGTAACCCTTATCTGCTTTCCGCCTACGATATCGACGGGCGAGTCGGCATCAATTACGGTGTATATGGCGTGCCGGAAACTTATGTCATCGACAAGGCCGGCGTGATCCGTTACAAGCAGATCGGCCCGGTGACGCCGGCGATCCTGCAGCAGAAAATTATCCCGCTGGTACAGGAGTTGAACAAATGAGTACTCTATTCGCCACGGCGGTTACGCTTGTTGCGCTGCTGCTGGCCAACCCGGTTTTGGCAAAAGAGGCCGCGCCGCTCGCCGAGGATCCCGCAGTCGAGCAACGCCTCATTCACATTTCGGAAGAATTGCGCTGTCTCGTCTGCCAGAACGAATCGCTGGCCGGTTCGCAGGCCGAGTTGGCGCAGGACCTGCGCCGCGAAGTGCGCGAGTTGATCAAGCAAGGCAACTCCGATCAACAGGTCAAGGATTTCCTCGTCAGCCGCTATGGCGACTTTGTCCTCTACCGTCCCCAACTCAAGCCCACCACCTGGCTGTTGTGGGGCGGCCCATTCGTCCTGTTAATCGTCGGCCTTGTCGTTCTGGTAACGTACCTGCGGCGGCGCAGCAAGCTGATCATCGAAGCCCCACTCTCCGAGGAAGATCGCAAACGTGCCGAAGTTCTGCTGAAAGGTGAGCAATCATGACCGGTTTCGCCATCGGTGCCGCACTCCTGGTGCTTGCAACCCTCGCACTGTTGCTGCTACCTTTTTTTCGCCGCCCCAAGAATAAAGACCTTTCGCGCCAGGAACTGAATGCGGCCATCTACCGCGACCAGTTTGCCGAACTGGAGCGCGACCGCAGCGAGGGCGCCTTGTCGCAGGACGATTACGTTCAGGCACGCGCAGAATTGCAACGCCGCCTCATTGAAGACAGCACCACCAATGACGGTACCGCAACCACCACCCAGGCCAGCCGCGCCGTCCCCACTGCGCTGGCGATTTCCCTGCCATTGGTTGCCGTGCTGCTCTACCTGATGCTCGGTTCCCCGGCCGGCCTTAATCCACCACCGCCACCGGCTGCCGGGGAGCATCAGTTTACCGCCCAGGATATCGAGCGCATGGTCAGCAAGCTGGCAGCCAATCTTGAGAATAACCCTGATAATCCGCAAGGCTGGGCCATGCTGGGGCGCTCGTATCGACAAATGGGGCGCATGCCCGATGCCGTGAAGGCCTATGAGCGTGCTATCAGTCTGGGCGTGAACAGTGCCGACCTGTATGTCGAGTATGCCGACACCCTGGCGAGCGTCAGCGGTTTCGATATCAAAGTGCGCGGGTTGATCGACAAGGCCCTGCAACTCGAACCCACTCACCCGATCGGACTATGGTTGCGCGGTACCGCCGCCTACGAGGCCAAGCAATACGAGAAGGCCATTGCCGACTGGGATAGCCTGCTGAAGATGATGCCGCCCGAATCCGAAGATGCCGGGGTACTCCGGGCCAACATCGCCGAAACCCGCAAGCTGCTGGGCAAGACCAAACCGTAAAAAGTCGGCGTGACCGAAGGAAATCCCTGTGGGACTGGCGCTACGGCGTCAGCAACCTTTCAAGAAACCCGCCGGGGCGGCAGTTTTATTTCAGTTCGCGTCGTAGTAGTAAGGCTTTTGCGGCACTTTTGCCGCAGCCAGACGCGCCTGCTCGTCGAGCTGCTGATCACCGCGATCCCACCAGAGGGCACGCCCGCTCTGTTGTGCATCAAGTTCTTCGGGGTGCTGCTTCATCCATTCGGTCATGAACTGGGTGTATTCGGACACATAAGCCATCGGGGTAACTCCTTCAATTGTGCGGTGGTTGATTTTCTTTGAGGCGGAAGATACGGGTCACGGTTGGCAGGCGGCGCAGATTGCGCAGGATACGCGCCAGATGGGCGCGACTGTCGACTTGCAAGGTGAAATATAACGCGGTGGTGGCACCCTCACCCTCGTCCATGCGCACGTTGGCAATATTGGCGCCGTGCTCGGCGATGGTAACGGCCATACGCGCCAACACGCCCGTGGCATTCTGTGCGACGACGCGAATCATCACCTCGAAGGGACCCGTTACCTCGGGATCCCATTCAACGTCGACCCACTCCTTGCGTCCGCCGCGCAGCGTCGGGCAGTCGTGGGTATGAACCACCAGACCCTGGCCGGCGCGAATGACGCCGACGATCGGGTCGCCGGGAATCGGCCGACAGCAATGTGCCAATTGCACCGCCATGTCCGTACTGCCCTTGATGCGGATGGGGCCGGTACTTAGCGCCTCTTGCCCGTCAACGACACGATCACCCAGCAGGCGCCGTGCCACGATGGCTGGTAGCCGCTTGCCAAGCCCGATATCGGTAAGCACTTCCCGTTGCGTCTTGCCGGAAAAAGCCTTGAGAAAACGCTGCCAGGCAGTGCTGCCGAGTTCCTCGATGCGATGTCCAAAACCGTGCAGCGCCTGCGACAGCAGGCGTTTGCCGAGGGCGGCAGATTGCTCGTTCTGCTTGGTTTTCAGGAAATGGCGAATCTGCGCACGCGCCTTGCCGCTTTTGACGAATCCCAGCCAATGAGGATTGGGCGCGGCATTCGGTGCCGTGACGATTTCGACGCGGTCGCCATCGCGCAGTTCGGTACGCAGTGGCATGCTCTCCTGGTTGATCAGGCAGGCAATGCAACAATTACCAATGTCGGTATGCACGGCGTAGGCGAAATCGACGGCCGTAGCGCCGCGGCGCAGCGAAAGAATCTTACCCGCCGGCGTAAAAACATAGACCTCACCCGGGAACAGGTCCACCTTGACGTGTTCGAGAAAATCGGCGGAATCGACGCTCGCGCTTTGCAGATCGATCAGCGATTGCAGCCACTGATGGGTGGTGCGCTGCAATTCCGACATTGATTCCTCATCCTTGTAGAGCCAATGCGAAGCGACACCACTGTCTGCGATATGGTGCATCTGGCGGGTACGGATCTGAAATTCGATCGGCATGCCATAGGGGCCGATCAAAGTGGTATGGAGCGACTGGTAGCCATTCGCCTTGGGGATGGCGATATAGTCCTTGAACTTGCCCGGCACCGGCTTGTAGAGGCCGTGCAGCGCACCCAGCGCCAGATAGCAGCCCGGCACATCTGCGACGATGATGCGGAAACCATAAATATCGAGGACCTGCGAAAACGTCAGGTGCTTGTCGCGCATCTTGCGATAGATGCCATAAAGATGTTTTTCGCGCCCCATCACTTCGGCATCAATGTGATGGGCCGGCAGGCGTTCCTTGATCGCGTCGAGAATTTTGCTGACGACCTCGCGCCGGTTGCCGCGCGCGTTTCTGACCGCGCGGCTCAGGACGCGATAGCGCAGCGGGTACAGGTTGCGGAAGGCAATTTCCTGAAACTCGCAGAACAGCGTGTTGAGGCCAAGCCGGTTGGCGATGGGCGCATAGATGTCGAGCGTCTCGCGGGCGATGCGCCGCCGCTTGTCCGGGCGCACAGCATCGAGGGTGCGCATGTTGTGCAGGCGGTCGGCCAGCTTGATGAGAATGACGCGCACATCCTGGGCCATGGCCAGCAGCATCTTGCGAAAATTCTCCGCCTGCGCCTCCGCGTAGGACTGGTTCTCCAGTCGATCGAGCTTGGAGACGCCATCGACAAGGTCGGCGGTGACTTTGCCGAAATCCTGGGCAATTTGCGCCTTGGTGATGGAGGTGTCTTCCATCACGTCATGCAGCAGTGCGGCTGTCAGCGCCTGCGGGTCAAGTCGCCAGTACGCCAGCGTTTCGGCGACAGCCAGCGGATGCGAGATGTAGGGTTCGCCGCTGGAACGAAACTGGCCGCGATGCGCGTTCGCCGAGAAGTGGCAGGCGGCCGAAATCAGTTCGACATCTTCCGGCTTGAGGTAAGTTCGCAACTGGGCGAACAGATGCTCGAAGTCTTCCGCCAGATCGCTGACGGGAGGCAGATTGGGCGGGACGACCGGCTGACCGTCGTTACCCGAGGCTGCAGGGGAACACAACAAGGAGGGGGGCAAGCTTGCCGCCGACATAGGTGCGCCCCTGGGCTAGAGCATGGTTATGCGGGCTGGTGCTACGCCTGCCCGCGATTGAGGATTTCCAGGCCGTACTTGCCCACGGACAGTTCACGCAAGGCCAGCACGGTGGCCTTGTCCCGGTCCACTTCGACCATGGGAGCGCTGCCCATGGTGATTTGACGGGCGCGATAGGTGGCGGCCAGGGTCATCTGGAAGCGGTTGGGGATGTATTTCAAGCAATCTTCGACGGTAACGCGAGCCATGGTAAATCCTTTGTATTCAGCGGGATGAGAGGTAGCGGAAGGTATCTGGATGACGGGCGCGCTGGCGCGCAAAACCCAGTCGGGAAGCCCTCACCGCTGCAATAAGATCTTCCAGAGCTTCCTGCAAGTCGTTGTTGATTATAACAAAATCGAACTCGCTGACATGCCTGAGTTCGCCCAGCGCGGCAGCGACACGGCGCTGAATCACCTCGGCACCGTCCTGGCCGCGGGCTTGCAGGCGGCGCTCCAGCTCGGCAATCGACGGTGGCACAATGAATATGCCGACCGTCCCCGGGATCAAGGCCCGCACCTGCTGGGCACCCTGCCAGTCGATCTCAAGAATGGTGTCGCGCCCGGCGCGCATTTCGTCAAGCAGCCAGCTGCGCGAAGTGCCGTAGAAATTGTCATGAACCTCGGCCCATTCCAGGAAATCGCCTTTGTCGCGCATGGCAACAAAGGTGGCAATGTCGATGAAATGATATTCGCGGCCATCCTGCTCACCGGGGCGCGGCTTGCGCGTTGTATAGGAAATGGAATGGCCAATGCCGGCATCGCGTTCCATCAGCATTTTCACCAGTGTCGACTTGCCGGCACCTGATGGTGCGGAAACGATGAACAAGGCGCCAGCCGTGGCGGCTTCAGGGGACGGTGAACTGGTGAAGGAGGAATTCATGATTTTTTCTGGGTGACAGGGTGAGAGCGAGATTACGGTAAAAGTCGGCGTGACCGCAGGAAATCCCCGTGGGACTGGCGGTACGGCGTCATTCTTCCAGTTACTCGAGGTTTTGCACCTGCTCGCGCAGTTGCTCGATCAACAATTTCAGTTCGAGCGCAATGGCGGTAACGGCGGCCGACACCGATTTCGAGGCCAGCGTGTTGGCTTCGCGATTGAGTTCCTGCATCAGAAAATCCAGGCGTTTGCCGACGGCCCCGCCCTTGTCGAGCACGCGCTCGACCTCGGACAGATGCGTCACCAGGCGCGCCAGTTCTTCCGCCACATCGATCTTGGCGGTGAACACGCCGATCTCCTGGCGAATGCGGTCTTCGTCAAGATTGGCCACCGCCTCGCGCAGCTTGGTCGCCAGCCGCTCCGTGTAGTCGGCGATGGCGGCCGGCACCATGGGTTCGACCTGCGCCACGGCAGCACGCATGCGGGCGGCGCGCTCCCTGAGCACGTCGGTCAGGCGCGCGCCTTCGCGCGCGCGGCTGGCGAGAAATTCCGCCAGCACGCCATCGAGCAGGGCAAAACATTCGGCCTGTAGCCGCTCCGGACTGATGGCATCGGCCGCCAGCACCCCCGGCCAACGCAGCACGTCCGCCACCGTGAGGGGTTTGGCATCGATCAGAACGGTACGCACACTGGCGTCGAGGCTGCCTAATTGTGCGACCAGCGCAAGATTAGGCGTCAGCTGCGGTACGGCGGCACTATTCGGTTGCAGATGCAGCCGGCAATCGAGCTTGCCGCGACCGATTGCGGCGGTGAGCCTTTCACGCAGTGGCATTTCAAGAAAGCGCAATTCATCGCTGCAACGAAAATTGAGGTCGAGAAAGCGACCGTTAACGCTTTTCAGTTCAAGGTGCAGATTGGCGTGACCTAGGTCGCGGTCGGCGGCGGCATAGCCGGTCATGCTGTAAATCGTCATGGCTGTGTTTCCGATCATTGGTCTTGGTTTTCCAGCGCGGCAGCTTACCGTGAAACCGGCTCCCAGCGGAGGCAAACCTGAAAGTTGCTCCAGAGCCAGCGCAAAACTCAAGAAAGACCAACTTTCAGGTTAGGGCGGAACTAAAATGCTCCACCATGCCACCGCCCCAAACAAACCAAGCACTACCACCCGGTCATGTCATCGATGGGTACCGTTTCGAGCGCCAGTTATCAATGGGCGGGTTTTCCATCGTCTATCTGGCCTACGATGCCCAAGGGACGCCGGTAGCCATCAAGGAATACCTGCCCCATGCACTGGCACAGCGCCTGGTGGGTCTGGTGCCGCAGGTTAGTCCGGCCAATCGCGAGGCCTATCAGAATGGCCTGATGGCGTTTTACGAAGAAGGCATTGCGCTGGCACGGCTCAATCATCCCAACGTCGTGCACGTCATCAATTTCCTGCGGGCGAACGACACCGTCTATCTGGTGATGCGCTACGAGCAGGGCCGAACGCTGCACGACCAGATTCGCAAGCACCACAAGGAGTTCCGGGAAAGTTTTGTGCGCGGCGTATTTGCGCGCCTGCTTTCAGGTTTGCGCGAGGTGCACGCCAACAAGCTGCTGCACCTGGATATCAAGCCGTCAAACATCTGGCTGCGCACCGACGGCAACCCGGTACTGCTTGATTTCGGCGCCACGCGCCAGGCGCTGTGCCAACAAGATCCCAAGTTACGTCCCACCTACACGCCGGGCTATGCCGCGCCCGAGCAATACGGCAACCAGCCCGGCCAGGGGCCATGGACCGATATTTACGCCGTCGGCGCCAGCATGTATGCCTGCCTTGCGGCGGCAGCGCCCCAGCCGGCGGATTTCCGCCTGGTGAAGGATGGCTTGGTCCCCGCTGCCCGACGCTGGGCCGGACAATATTCGCCACAATTACTCGGCACCATCGATCAATGCATGCGGCTTGATCCTCTGGAGCGGCCGCAAAGCGCGTTCACCCTGCAACGCATGCTGGCAACGCCCGCCCAGCCGGGCATTGCGACCAAATGAAATTCTCGATCTATCAGGACAGTCGCATCGGCGGTCGGGCGAACAACGAAGACCGGCTGGGTTATCGCTACACCAGTGACACGCTGATCATGGTGCTGGCCGATGGCATGGGTGGCCATGGCCACGGCGATCTTGCCGCCGAGGCAGTCGTGCGCAGCGTCATCGCCGCCTTCGATCAACAGGCCCAGCCGCGTCTCGCCGATCCCTATGCTTTTCTCGTCGCGGCAATGGCCGATGCCCATGCCGCCATCCATGCCCAGGTCGGTATGCGCATGCTGGTCGACCAGCCGCGTACCACCTGCGTGATCTGCATCGTGCAGGACGGCATCGCCATCTGGGCGCATGCCGGCGACTCGCGCCTCTATGTGCTGCGCCGTGGCCGCCTGCTGACCCGCACGCGCGACCATTCACGCGTGCAGGCGTTGATTGACGACGGGCTGCTGGCCGAAGACGAGGCGCGCTGCCATCCGGCGCGCAACATTTTGACCGGTTGTCTGGGTGGCGATCAAACACCGCGCTTCGATCTTTCCCGCAAGACCCCGCTGATGAGCGGAGATGTCGTGCTGTTGTGCTCGGATGGAGTCTGGGCGCCCTTGGATGACGATCAGCCGCTGGTGGCGCTTTCCGACCGCGACGCAATCAAGGCGGCGCCAGAAATGCTCAATCGTGTGGAGTCGGCCGCCGGACCGGGCCGCGACAATTTGTCGTTGATCGTCATGGTCTGGGCCGACAGTTCCCGCACCGATTCGGCCCCGGCCACCCCAAACCCTAATGATCCTCCCGCGGCGCCAGCCGCGACCAGCCAGACCTGGTCCGATGAAGACATCGACCGGGCCATTGAAACCATCCGCGCCCGCATCGGCGACAAGGAAACCTGACATGAATGAAAGAACCGACGGCCGCACGCCAACCCTGCTGCGCCCGCTGACCATCACCCGCCACTACACCCGCCATGCCGAAGGCAGCGTGCTGGTGCAGTTCGGCCATACCCAGGTGCTGTGCACCGCCAGTGTCGAGGAGCGCGTGCCGCCCTTCCTCAAGGGCAAGGGGCGCGGCTGGGTCACCGCCGAATACGGCATGCTGCCGCGCTCGACCCACACGCGCACCGACCGCGAAGCGGCGAAGGGCAAGCAGTCCGGTCGCACCCAGGAGATCCAGCGCCTGATCGGCCGCTCCCTGCGTGCCGTGACCGACCTTGCCGCGCTCGGCGAACGGCAGATCACACTCGACTGCGACGTGCTGCAAGCCGATGGCGGCACGCGCTGCGCCTCGATCACTGGTGCCTGCGTGGCGCTCCATGATGCGCTCCATGGCCTGGTCGCCGCAGGCAAACTGGCCGCCCACCCGATGCGCGACTTCGTCGCCGCCGTGTCGGTGGGCATCGTCAAGGGCGTCCCGGTGCTCGATCTCGATTACAGCGAGGATTCATCCTGCGACACCGACATGAATGTCGTCATGACCGGCAAGGGCGGCATGGTCGAATTACAAGGCACGGCCGAGGGCGAACCCTTCTCGCGCGCCGAACTCGACGCCCTGCTCGCGCTGGCGGAAAAAGGCATCGGCGAAATCATCACCTCACAAAAACTTGCACTGGAAATCAAATGAAGAAAATCGTTCTCGCCTCCGGCAACCCCGGCAAGCTGCGCGAATTCGCCCAGCTCCTCGCCACCTGCGATTTCGAGGTGCTGCCGCAATCCGCTTTCAACGTCCCCGAAGCCGACGAGCCGCATTGCACCTTCGTCGAGAACGCGCTCGCCAAGGCGCGGCACGCGGCGCAACTGACGGGTATGCCAGCGCTGGCGGATGATTCCGGCCTGTGCATCGCGGCGCTGGGCGGCGCGCCCGGCGTGTATTCCGCGCGCTATGGCGGCGAGCCAAAATCCGACGAGCGCAACAACCAGAAAATGGTCGCCGCCCTGCAGGGACAGAGCGACCGCCGCGCCCACTACGTCGCCGTGCTGGTGTTCGTGCGCCATGCCGACGACCCGCAACCGATCGTCGTCGAAGGCGAATGGCATGGCGAGATCATCGACACGCCGCGCGGCGCGGGTGGTTTCGGCTACGACCCCTATTTCCTGGTGCCCGACCTCAAGCAAACGGCCGCCGAAATCTCTGCCGAGGAAAAGAACAAGCGTTCGCATCGCGGCAAGGCACTGGCGTTGCTGATCGAACGCCTGAAACAAGGGGCGTGACGCGCACGATTCCAATTGTCGCCGTCTCGCCAGCGCCGACTTTTGGCGAGTCCGGGCTGAAGGCGCCACCACCGCTGGCACTCTATGTGCACTGGCCATGGTGCGTGCGCAAGTGCCCCTATTGCGACTTCAATTCGCACGAGGCGAAGCAGCCGGTCGATGAAGCCGCCTATCTGGCGGCGCTGATCGCCGACCTCGAAGCCGCGCTGCCAGCAATCTGGGGGCGCTCGGTGATCTCGGTCTTCATCGGCGGCGGCACGCCCAGCCTGATGTCCGGCAAGACCGCCGACGCGCTGCTGGCCGCGCTGCGCATGCGCGTGCCGCTGCTGCCCGAGGCCGAAATCACCCTGGAGGCCAACCCCGGCACGCTGGAGGCCGGCAAGTTCGCCGCCTTCCGTGACGCCGGCATCAACCGCCTGTCGCTGGGCATCCAGAGTTTCGACGATAAAAAACTCGCCGCCCTCGGCCGCATCCATTCGGGCAGCGAGGCGCGCCGCGCCATCGACGCGGCACAGACTCATTTCGCGCGCGTCAATCTCGACCTCATGTATGCCCTGCCGTCCCAGAATCTGCGGGAGGCCAGGCATGACATCGCCACCGCCATCGCCACCGGCGTCAGCCACCTGTCGGCCTATCACCTGACGCTGGAACCCAACACGGCGTTCCACCATGCCCCCCCGCCCCTGCCGGACGACGATCTGGCCGCCGACATGCAGGAGATGGTCGAGGCGGAACTCGCTGCGGCCGACTTTGCGCACTACGAAACCTCGGCTTTCGCCAAGCCGGGTCAACAGTGCCGCCACAACCTCAACTACTGGACTTTTGGCGACTATCTGGGGCTGGGCGCCGGTGCGCACTCCAAGCTGTCCGACCATGCCGGGTTCCGCCGCGACGCCCGCCCACGTCATCCGCGGGACTATCTGGCCGACCCGCTCACGCGTCGCTGGCAGACCATCGCCCAAGAAGATCTGCCGGGCGAATTCATGATGAATGCACTGCGCCTGACAGCGGGCGTGCCACAGACGCTGTTTACCGAGCGCACCGGCCTGCCGCTGGCGGCTATTGAAAAGTCGGCGCTGGAGGGACGGCGTGCCGGCCTGCTCGACACCGCAGATGGCTACCTGCGACCAACGGCGCAGGGCCGCCGCTTCCTCAACCGGCTGCTGGCGGAATTCATTCGCTGATTTCGGCGTCGAAATCGCAACCCGTGCCGGCGGCGATCCAGCGCCGGAAGGCGCGGCCACTGAATGACGCGAGGCGGCGCGGCAGCCAGCGCAACTGGCTGGCCGGATCGACCGCCATGCCGCAGACGTAGCGCTGGTCGGTAGTGCGCCAGGTCAGCGCCGGGCAACTGCCGGCCCGATGGCCGAGGAGCAGGCGGCTGACCGGACAGGGTGCAGCAGCGCAGCAGGCGCCACAGCCATTGCAGGGCGCACCAAAAACCGGCTTGGTGGGTGCGGCAGCGTGCAGAGTGATTGTCTGCACTTATTGCTTACTTGCGCTGGAATAGCACGTCCCACACGCCATGGCCCAGGCGCAGCCCGCGCGTCTCGAACTTGGTCTGCGGCCGCCAGGCGGGACGGGGGGCAAACCCCGCCGTCGTGTTGGCCAGCAGCGGCTCGGCACTCAGCACTTCGAGCATCTGCTGCGCATATTCCTCCCAGTCGGTGGCGCAATGCAGATAGCCGCCGGGAGCGAGACGCGAGGCCAGCAGGGCGACGAAGGGCGGCTGGATCAGGCGCCGTTTGTGGTGGCGCTTCTTCGGCCAGGGGTCGGGAAAGTAGATGTGGATGCCGGCCAGCGACCCCGGCGGGATCATGTCGCGCACCACCTCGACGGCATCGTGCTGGATGACGCGCAAGTTGGTGAGTTCGCGCGTGGCGATTTCCTTCAGCAGGCTGCCGACGCCCGGTGTGTGCACCTCGATGCCGAGGTAGTCGTTTTCCGGATGATTGGCCGCGATCAGCGCCGTGGTCTCGCCCATGCCGCAGCCGATTTCGAGAATCTGCGGTGCGACCCGGCCAAACACGCTGGCCAGATCGATCGGGGCAGCCGCGTAGGGCAAGCCGTAACGCGGCATGCCTTCTTCGTAATTACGCAGCTGGGCACTGGATACCCGCCCCTGGCGCAGCACAAAGCTGCGGATGTGGTCGCGTTGTTCGGGAGAAACAGTCACTTCAACACCTCTAAAGAATTGGTTTTGCCGCCGCGCTGCAACAGCTCCAGCGTCATGGCATGAAAGCGACTCAGGTCGTAGCGCGGTTGCGCCAGCGCCTGGGCAAGTGTCTCGCAAGCCGGCCCGAGGGCTTCCGGGGGCAGATCGAGCGCCGGCTTGAGGCCGAGCGCGGCGGAAATGACTGCGGGCGATATCTCCTCGCTGCCGAAGTAGTGTCGCCCCAACAAGCGTCCGGCCGCCAGAATCTGCGGCTGCTCGCGCTCCCGCCAGTCGACCCATGCTTCGGCTGCCGCATGCTGGCCGCTCCCGGCACAGGCCAGGGCAAGCAACCGCGCGCCATGCGCGACCCCCCAGAGCAATTGCGCGGTCAACACTTCAGGTTTATTGAAGGCATATTCGGCTAGGGGCGCCTTACTGATCGATGCGGCTGGCGCCGTCTCCTCAGGGCCGACTTGTTCTTCAGCCCAAGCGGGCCAGGCAAGCGCCAATAACAGGGCGCAGCCGAGCGCGGCTCGCCGCATCGCGCAGCTCAAGATCCGATCATGCCGCCGGTCGGCGAACTCGGACTGGCGCTGTAGAGCTTTTTCGGCATGCGCCCGGCGAGAAAGGCTTCGCGGCCGGCTTCGACGGCCTTCTTCATGGCGCCGGCCATCAGCACCGGGTTTTGCGCGCCGGCGATCGCCGTGTTCATCAGCACGCCGTCGCAGCCGAGTTCCATGGCGATGGCGGCATCCGAGGCGGTACCGACCCCGGCGTCGACCAGCACCGGCACCTTGGCGGCATCGATGATGAGCTTGAGGTTCCAGGGATTCAGGATGCCCAGTCCCGAGCCGATCAGCGAAGCGAGCGGCATCACCGCCACGCAACCGATGCCTTCGAGCAGCTTGGCCTGGATCGGGTCATCCGAGCAATACACCATCACCTGAAAACCATCCTTCACCAGCGTCTCCGCCGCCTTGAGGGTTTCCGGCATGTTGGGAAACAGGGTTTGCGGGTCGCCCAGCACTTCGAGCTTCACCAGGCTGTGGCCATCCAGCAGTTCGCGCGCCAGCCGCAGGGTGCGCACGGCTTCGTCGGCGGAGTAGCAGCCGGCGGTGTTGGGCAGATAGGTGTAGCGGTCGGTCGGCAACGCTTCCAGCAAGGAGGGTTGGCCGGGTTCCTGGCCGATGTTGGTGCGGCGGATGGCCACGGTGACGATTTCCGCGCCACTGGCCTCAACAGCACGACGGGTTTCGTCGAAATCCTTGTATTTGCCGGTGCCGACCAGCAGACGGGATGAATATGCCTTGCCGGCAATGGTGAGCAGATCTTGCGTCATGAAAGAGCCTTGTCAAAAATATCAGCCGCCGCCGACGGCAACGACTATTTCAAGCTGGTCCCCGGCAGCCACCAAGGTGCTGGCGTGCTGGCTTTTTGGCACGATTTCGCCGTTTTTTTCAACGGCCAGGCGCTTGCCATGCAGGCCTTCGCTTTCCAGCAAGGCGGCAATGCTCAGGGGCGCGGGGACTTGGCGTGGTGCGCCGTTGATGGAGATTTCAAGCATGAATCGATGGTACCACGCAGGCTGTCAGCCCTCGCCCGGAATAGCGTCGCCATAGCCCCATGCGAATGAACCTGCGGGGGCCCAGAACAGCCGGTCGTTGCTCATGCCATATTCGCGCAAGTGGGCGGCAAGTTCCTGCGCTTGTTCCCCGCCGACCACTGGCTGGTCGGGCTGAAACGCCATGCGCCGCACCAGCGTGTCGCCGCAGATTTCCTCGATGGCGCAGGCAATGCCGGTACCGGCCTGCAGTTTTCTCTCGGCGAGCGCCGCCAGTTCGGCAGTCAGCTGATCGAGCTTCTTTTCGGCACTCGCGCGCGCCTCCTGCGCGGCCTGCCAGTCGCGCAGCTGTTGCGCATAGCTCGCCTGCGTCTGGCGCCAGCTGGCCTCCTGCGTGGCCGACAGTTTTGCGCCACCTTTGGCAATCGTCAGGGCGAGCGCCATGTATTGCTTGAAGCCGGCATCGCCCAGCAACTGCGCCAGTTTTTCACTGTGCGCGGCGATGCGTTTTGCGGCCTGTTGGCGCGCCTCCTCAAGTTCGGCGACTTCATGTTCATGGCGGGTGAAATCGGGGACCAGCAAGGCGACGATGGTCTCGATGTCCTTGCGTGCCCCGCTCTTGGCGATCCTGATTTGTTTCCCAGCAATCGCACAGCCTTCGGCAAAGCCGATGCTCACTTCCTCGCCGAGAATGTCGCAGTTGACGGCGTGCTTCACCGTCACCCGACTGCCGACAATCCTGCTGCTCTCAGCGAATTCGACATGGATGTCACCCCCGCGTGCCTCCAGCACCGCCCGTGAAGCGCGCCCTTCGACCGTGATGCTGCCACCCGGGCTGTCGATGTGGCCGCCCGCCAGGCAGGTTTTGAGCAGCACTCGCCCGCCATGGGATATGATGTTTCCATAGACGTCGGCAAAGAAGGTCATATGACGGCCTTCTACGACACGCCGCTCCTGTACTTCGCCATGTTCCTCGAATTCGTCACCGGTCAGCGACACATCGCCGGTCGTCCGCATACTGACGCCTTCGTGGCTGACGATTTTTTCGGTCACCGAAATCAGGTGGTTCTGCTTGTCGATGTTCAGGAAGCCGTCCATCGCCGAAACAATGAATTCGCCTTCGGCACAGCGCTCGACGCGAGTACCCGGCCCGGCCTGGGCGGCCAGATCGAAGTCCTTGGGAATTACCGGCTCCAGCAGCAGGCCCGTCACACTGCGGCCGGACTTGCCCAGCCAGCGCGGAATCTTCTTCAGCAAGCGGACATCGGCGGTGATTTGCGGGAAGCGGTTCTTGAAGTGGCGCAGATCCATGCGGCCATTCGGCATGATCATCGGCGCATTGTCGCGATGCAGTGCGGTGGTTTTTTCTTCGATGCTGGCATCCTGGCCTAAGGTGGGTTGCAGCGCCTGGGCAATTACCAGCCGCACCGGCTGGCTGCTCTGTATCGCCTCGCGTACGGCCTTCTCGGCAATGCCGAAGCGCACCCCCTTCTCCCACAGGGCGGCAACGAATTCGTCGAAATCCAGCCGGGTCGGCGCGCGGCTTTTCCTGATTTCCTCACCAACCACTTCGGCACTGCCGTCTGCCGCGGGCGGGCCGAATAGCGGCACCGTCTCCTCGACTTCAATCTCCACCGGTTCGAACAGATACTCCGCCTTGCTTTTGTCGGGAGAAATCTTCACCGCGCGATACAGCGCCCGTCGCTCCGGAGGAAAGGGCACGATAGCGGCGGCCAGCTTGACCGGCCCGCTCTTCATTTCCGCCTGGCCATACAGCAAGGCCTGGAATACCGTGTAATCGAGATCGACAAACCGCGCCGCGGCGGTAAACACCCGCTCGACGAAGGTCAGGAAACCCGGCTCCCCCGCGACCAGCGGATCGACAAACAATCCCGCCGCGCGCCGCTCGACGAAGACCGGCAGCAGCACCTCGCCATCCTTGAGGTCGGCCATCCCGCCCACTGCACTCGGCAGCGGCGCGGCCGCAGGCAGGTCCGCGCTATCGCCTGGAACCGGCTGTGTCGCTCCGTCTGCCCCGTTTTCGCTCATTGTCGCCCTGTTCTATCCTTATGCATACATTGCCCGCCGCCCTCAAGTATCGCTAGAATGACGGCAAATCGCAATGACGCGGGTGTCGTATAACGGCATTACCTGAGCTTCCCATGCTCATGACGAGGGTTCGACTCCCTCCACCCGCTCCACTTATCCCCATGCCATCTTTCGCAAAACGCCTAATCGACTGGCAAGCAAGCCATGGGCGGCGCGACCTGCCCTGGCAGCAGACTACCGACCCCTATCGGGTCTGGCTGTCGGAAATCATGCTGCAGCAAACCCAGGTGGCCACGGTGATCGGCTACTACACGCGCTTTCTCGAACGCTTTCCCAGCCTTGAGGCACTCGCCGCCGCGCCGGTCGAGGACGTCATGGTGCTGTGGAGCGGCCTGGGCTATTACGCCCGCGCGCGCAATCTGCACGCTTGCGCCCGCACTCTGGTGCTGCAGCATGGCGGGCTTTTCCCGCGCGATCCGGCGGCCCTGGCCCGGCTGCCGGGCATTGGCCGGTCGACGGCCAATGCGATAGCGGTGTTCTGTTTTGGCGCCCGCGCACCCATCCTCGATGGCAACGTCAAACGGCTGTTGTGCCGCTATCTCGGCATTGCCGGCTTTCCCGGCACGCCGGCCGTAGAAAGTCGGCTCTGGCAGGATGCCGCCGCACTGCTGCCGGCAGAGCAGGTGGCTGCCTACATTCAGGCGCAGATGGACATGGGCGCGACGATCTGCACGCGCCGGCAGCCGCGTTGCCCCGCCTGTCCGGTAGGCGACCGGTGCGTTGCGCGCAACGCACAACGCGTCGCCGAGTTGCCGACGCCGCGCCCAAGAAAAGTCCTGCCGGAACGCACCGTAACTCTGCTGATATTGCGTGCGGAAAATTTCGTCCTGCTGGAAACCCGCCCGCCGGCCGGCATCTGGGGCGGACTGCTGTCGCTGCCGGAACTGCCCGTGGGCAGCGAGGCCGTCGATTACTGCGTACGGCAGCTGGGCGTGCATGTTAGCGCCGTCGCGCCAGCGCCGACTTTTAGTCATGGCTTCACACATTTTCGGCTGCACATCCAGCCACTGCATTGCGTGGCGGAAATTCAACCGCGACTGGCGGAACCGGCATTGCGCTGGGTCAGAATGGACGAACTAGCGCAGACAGCACTGCCTGCGCCGATCCGCGCCATTCTTACCGCGATTCCTTGATCAGCCGGTCGTGCGTCGGTTGTATCGGCCGCGCGTTGTTGGGATACAGCCGGGCGAAAATGCCAATCTGCTCAGGCGAAATCTGGATCGGATCCTTGAAGACCATCCACATCACGTTTTCGGTGCAGGGCGGTGTCGTCAGCGAGCCCATGTGGGTGTAGTACTCGCGCCCGACGGGCAATAATTTGGCCAGGTCGATGGCGACATTCGGCGGCGCCACAGCCATGCCGACCTCAAGCGGCATGTGGTTCCACAGGGTCTGGATAAGCGGGTGTTCAGCACCCCTTTCCAGCAACACGGCGATGACCACCATGTTGTTGTCGTAATCCTTGTGCACCAGGTGAACGGCCATGTCGAAAGGCTTGCCGTTGATGCGTACCTCGGAGGGGCGATGAAACTCGAAGCCCTGCAGCTGGTAGACGCGACCCGTCACGGTGATCGTGCTGCCCTCGGCAACATCGACCTGCACGGTATGGCCGTTGTCGGTGATGCGAAACAGCGTGTTGCGGTAATCGAAGCGGATCGGTTCGAGATCGACCTTGATGCCGCCGCGAATGTCGATCGGCGACTGACGTTTGCCCGTGCCGCAAAGGGCGTAATTCGGATGCAGCTTCGCCCAGTTCTCGGGCGCGCCCAGGCCGGCATATCCCCAGCGCACATTTTCAAAAGATTGCGCCGGAGGAATAATTTCTTCGGGCACGGGTTTCTTGGGCGCTGCCTTGCGGGGTCCGGAAGTCGCCATTTGCAGTTCGCGCTGCTGGCGACTGAGTTCCGGTGTGACTGCCGGTTCGGTCACGCGGGGAGAGGCACGCGCGGGCGGCGCAGCCGGAATCGCCCGGGCCGGCGCTGGCGCATAGGCCGGTTTTGCCGGGGGTGCGGGAGGCACAGCTGCCGGCGCCGGCGCGGGCGCCGGATTGGCTCCTTGGTAAGGATCTTCGGCCTTGGACTTGTCGATCGCCGGCAATTCGAACAGGCGCGGCTTGTCGGCCACCTGCATGCTGCGCCGCGCTGGCACTGCGTCGCCGGCACTGACCATTTCGGCATGCATGGCGCGCGGCGCGGCATCAATGGCGGCAGCGGCCTGCTGGGCGGCGCGCGCTGCCGTCTGCTGCATCTCGCCAACGGTACGCGGCTTGCACACTTCGTCCATCAGGCGGGCATCAAAACTGTCGGGCTTAGCCGTGATCTGGCGTTTGTCAGCTACCTTCTCGGTTTTCATTTCACGGTTTTCGAGCAGGAACACCCGCCTTTGCGTAGTGAAGCTGCCTTTGGCGCAGTCGTAGTGGTTAAGCGCCTGCACGGCGGTGTAACGAATCTGGTTCTCGAAATCCAGCACTGGATGGTCGAGCGTCAGGCGTGTCCAGGCGGCGGTTTTACCACCAGCCAGCCGGCTGATACGGCTCTTGTCGAGTTCGACAGTGCTGCCGGCACTGACTGCCACGGCCTGCCACTGTGCTGGAGCAGCCAGCGCCGGGCCAGACAGCAGCGCAAGCGCCAGGACAAAAACGGGCAAGTGCTCTCTTGCGAACATGGATTTCCCTTTTTTCTTTACGTCTGCGGATTTACGGCAGCTTTCTCATGCACTTTAGCCGTTTCGGCCTGCGCAAGCGCCGCCCAAGCCTGCTGCAGGCAATATCCGGGATCGACAGCGGCGACGCACACTCCCGAGCTATAAAATGCGCGAGGCGGGGCCATGCTGGTAGCGTGGTTGCATTCCCGCGCCAATTCCAGTAGTTTCGGGCGCACCCCAATACGCTGTTCAACACGCTACACAATAGAGATCACACCCATGAATGCCCACGAAAAATTCATCGCCGCCCAGGCTCAGGTCGATGGCGCCGCCATCCAGCCTTTGCCCAATTCACGCAAAGTCCATGTCACGGGTTCCCGGCCCGATATCCGCGTGCCGATGCGCGAGATATCGCAGGCCGACACGCCCACCAGCATGGGGGGCGAAAAAAACCCGCCGATTTATGTGTATGACTGCTCCGGCCCCTATACCGACCCGACGGTGAAAATCGATCTGCGCCAGGGCCTCGCACCCCTGCGCCAGGCTTGGATCGAGTCACGCGGCGACACCGAGTGCCTGCCGCAGCAATCCTCGACCTACGGCCGCGCCCGACTGGCCGATCCGGCACTGGCCGGCCTGCGCCTGGAGCATGCGCGCACCCCGCGCCGCGCCAAGGCCGGGATGAATGTCACCCAAATGCACTACGCCCGGCGCGGCATCATCACGCCGGAAATGGAATTTGTCGCGATCCGCGAGAACCAGCGACTGGATGGCCTGAACGAACAACTGTGCCGCCAGCATGCAGGCGAAAGTTTCGGCGCCGCTATTCCGCAGGTCATTACTCCGGAATTCGTGCGCAGCGAGGTCGCCCGCGGCCGCGCCATCATCCCCGCCAACATCAACCATCCGGAAGCCGAGCCGATGATCATCGGCCGCAACTTCCTGACGAAGATCAACTGCAACATCGGCAACTCGCCGATCGTCTCGTCGATCCAGGAAGAGGTCGACAAGATGACCTGGTCGATCCGCTGGGGCGGCGATACGGTCATGGACCTGTCGACCGGCAAGAACATTCACGAAACCCGCGAATGGATCGTGCGCAACTCGCCGGTACCGATCGGCACCGTGCCGATCTATCAGGCGCTGGAGAAGGTGGATGGCAAGGCCGAGGATCTGACCTGGGAAATCTTCCGCGACACGCTGATCGAGCAGGCCGAGCAGGGCGTGGACTATTTCACCATCCATGCCGGCGTGCTGTTGCGCTACATCCCGCTGACCGCCAAACGCATGACCGGCATCGTCTCGCGTGGCGGCGCGATCCTCGCCAAGTGGTGCCTCGCCCATCACCAGGAAAACTTCCTCTACACGCATTTCGAGGACATCTGCGCAATCATGAAAGCTTACGACGTCGCCTTCAGTCTTGGCGACGGCCTGCGTCCCGGCTCGATCCAGGACGCCAACGACGCGGCGCAGATGGGCGAACTGGCCACCCTGGGCGAACTCACGCAGATCGCCTGGCAGCACGACGTGCAGGTGATGATCGAAGGGCCGGGTCACGTACCGATGCACATGATCAAGTTCAACATGGACGAGCAGCTACGCCTGTGCGGCGAGGCGCCCTTCTACACGCTGGGGCCCCTCACCACCGACATCGCGCCGGGCTACGACCACATCACTTCGGCCATCGGCGCGGCGATGATCGGCTGGTATGGCACCGCGATGCTCTGCTACGTGACGCCAAAAGAACACCTCGGCCTGCCGGACAAGAACGACGTCAAGGACGGCATCATGGCCTACAAGATCGCTGCTCATGCCGCCGATCTCGCCAAGGGTCATCCCGGCGCGCAGATGCGCGACAACGCGCTATCGAAGGCGCGCTTCGAATTCCGCTGGGAAGATCAGTTCAACCTCGGCCTCGACCCGGACAAGGCGCGCGAATTCCACGACGAAACCCTGCCGGCGCAGGGCGCCAAGCTCGCCCACTTCTGCTCGATGTGCGGGCCGAACTTCTGCTCGATGAAAATCACCCAGGACGTGCGCGACTTCGCGGCCAGTCAGGGCGTCTCCGAACAGGAAGCGCTGAAAAAGGGCATGGAAGAAAAAGCCATCGAGTTCGTCAAGCAAGGCAGCGAGGTCTACCGCAAAACCTGAGGCTTGGCCCGCCCTCCCCCGGCCCCTCCCTCACGGGAGGTGTGACTGTTGACTCGCTCTGCTCGTTTTATTACGGGGTGCCCCCGTTCCGCCAGCGCCGACTTTTCTCGACACCACCCCTTCGCAGCCTTGCCGCCGGGCCGCCCCAAGGCAAGGCGGCACGCGGCGCCAGCCGCAATCCGCACCTAGGCATGAGCGGGGGCGCCCCGTAACAGTCGAGCGCAGCGAACCACAGTCACCCCTCCCGTGAGGGAGGGGCCGGGGGAGGGTGGGCCAGCTACGCCTGCGGCCGGCCGATCGGCAGGTATTCGAAGCCGCGTTCGCGCATTTCGTGCGGGTCGTAGAGGTTGCGGCCGTCGAAGATCACGGGCTGCTTGAGCGCCTGGCGGATGCCGTCGAAATCCGGGCTGCGAAACACTTTCCACTCGGTGGCGATGACCAGGGCATCGGCGCCGGACAGTGCTTCCTGCGGCGTGGCGGCATAGCTCAGGCGCTTTTCGTCGCCGTAGATGCGGCGGGACTCGTCCATTGCCACCGGGTCATGGGCGACGACCGTTGCGCCGGCGGCCAATAGATCGGCAATCAGGTAGCGACTGGGCGCCTCGCGCATGTCATCCGTATTGGGTTTGAAGGCCAGGCCCCAGAGGGCAAAGCGCCGCCCGGCGAGATCTGCGCCATCGCTACTGAAGCGCGCCAGAATTTTCCTGGTCAGGACATGCTTCTGCGCGTCGTTGGCCGCCTCGACGGCATCGAGCACTTTGAGTTCGATGCCGGCTGCCGCACGGGCGGTACGCCGCAGGGCCTGCACATCCTTCGGAAAACACGAGCCGCCATAGCCGCAGCCGGGATACAGGAAATGAAAGCCGATGCGCGGATCGGAGCCAATGCCCTGGCGCACCATTTCGATGTCGGCACCCAGACCTTCGGCAAGATTGGCCAACTCGTTCATGAATGAAATCCGCGTTGCCAGCATCGCATTCGCCGCATATTTGGTCAGTTCGGCCGAACGGATATCCATGACGATAAGCCGCTCGCGGTTGCGCTGGAACGGTGCGTAAAGCGCCCGCATGAGCTGGATGGCCTGCTCGTCGTCGGTACCGACGATAATGCGGTCAGGGCGCATGAAGTCCTCAACCGCGGCGCCCTCCTTGAGAAATTCCGGGTTTGACACCACAGCATAAGGGATTGATGCGCCGCGCTCGGCCAAGGTGGCGGCGATCGCCTGCTTGACACTGTCACCGGTACCGACCGGAACGGTCGATTTATCCACAACCACCTTGTAATCGGTCATGTGCAGGCCGATGTTGCGCGCCGCCGCCAACACATATTGCATATCGGCCGAGCCATCCTCGTCAGGCGGCGTGCCGACGGCGATAAATTGGACGGTGCCGTGCGCCACTGCCTTGGCGATGTCCGTGGTGAATTTCAGGCGGCCCGCCGCCACGTTGTTGCGGACGATTTCCAGCAGTCCCGGTTCATGAATCGGAATGCCGCCATTCTCCAGAATCCGAATCTTTGCGGCATCGACATCGAGGCAGAGCACATCGTTGCCAACATCAGCCAGGCAGGCGCCTGAAACCAAACCGACATAGCCGGTGCCAATCACGGTAATTTTCATGTTGAACTGTCCAATTGGGTACCCTTGCGGGCGGGAGGCCTCATCGCTCAAGCAGGCAACATGGTGGTTGAGTATAGGGGAAAGTCGTGCAGTCATGCCTGGGCAATTCCCGGAGATAGCCGGGTGCCCCGTTATAATTCAACGCTCCCACGCCCCGCCGAGGCACCTTTTCCCCCTTACCAATCCACATGGTTTCATCGAGCGGCACACCCCGCCTTCCCGGCAGCAGCGTCCAGATGTATGTGCGCCTGCTTTCATTCGTGCGCCCCTACTGGAAGCGCTTTGCGCTAGCCATTGTGGGCATGGTGCTGCTGGCGGCCACCGAGCCGCTTTTCCCGGCCCTGATGAAGCCGTTGCTCGACGAGGGTTTCGCGGGCGGGCCGCGCGACGACCTGTGGCTGGCGCCGCTGGCCATCGTCGGCATCTTTGTCCTGCGCGGCATTCTGTCTTTTTCGGGAGGCTACCTGATGGCCTGGGTTGCCAACCGTGTGGTGATGGACTTGCGCGTCGCCATGTTCGACCGCGCCTTGCGACTGCCGACCCGTTATTACGACAACCAGAGTACCGGCGTACTGATGTCGCGCATCACCTACGATGTGTCGAATGTGACCGGCGCAGCAACTGCGGCACTGACTGTGCTGGTGCGCGACTCGTTGGCGGTCGTCGGCCTGCTGGCTTGGCTTTTCTATCTGAACTGGCAACTGACCTTGGTGGCACTGGCGGTCGGCCCAATCATCGCGTTGGTGGTGCGCGGTTTCAGTGGGCGCTTGCGGCGCGCCAGTCGTCAGTCGCAGATCGCCATGGGTAACATGGCGCGCATTCTTGAAGAAGCTTTTGGCGGCCAGAAAATTGTCAAGATTTTCGGCGGCCAGCGCTACGAGGCCGACCGTTTCCTCCAGACCAACCAGGTGCTGCGTGGGCAAAGCATGCGGCAGGCCGTGGCGGCGGCGGCGATCGTACCGCTCGTGCAGTTCTTCACCGCCATTGCGCTGGGCATCGTCATCTACGTCGCTCTGCTGCAATCGGCGGAGGCGCAAACCACGGTGGGCGGCTTCGTCTCGTTCATCACGGCAATGCTGATGCTGCTGGCGCCCATCAAGCACCTTGCCGACGTGAATGCCCCCCTGCAGCGCGGGCTGGCTGCCGCTGAAAGTGTTTTCGCACTGCTTGACGAACCTGTCGAAGAAGACCCGGCGCACGAACCGCAACCGCGTGCCACCGGAAGTCGGGGTGGCAATGGCGGCGCGATTCATTTCGATGGCATCACTTTCCGCTACCCCGGGAGCGAGCGCCCCGCGTTGGAAAATATCCAGCTTTCCATCCGTCCAGGCGAAACCATTGCCCTGGTTGGCGCTTCGGGCAGCGGCAAGACCACCCTGGCCAACCTGCTACCCCGTTTTTATCCACTCGCCAGCGGCAGTATTAGCGTCGATGACCAACCCGTAGAGACGCTCACCCTCGCCAGCCTGCGCGCCAAGATCGCCTTGGTCAGCCAGGAAGTCGTGCTGTTCAACGACTCGGTCGCCGCCAACATCGCCTATGGCGCACTGGCCGATACGCCCCAAGCAGCCATCGAAGCAGCGGCGCGCGCCGCCCATGCACACGACTTCATCATGGCCATGCCGGAAGCTTACGCCACGCGGGTCGGCGAAAAGGGCGTGAAACTTTCCGGCGGGCAACGCCAGCGTATCGCCATCGCCCGCGCACTCCTGAAGGATGCGCCCATCCTGATTCTCGACGAAGCCACCTCGGCCCTGGACAACGAGTCGGAGCGACAGGTCCAGGCAGCGCTGGAGGAACTGATGAAACACCGCACCACGTTGGTTATCGCGCACCGGCTGTCCACCATCGAGCACGCCGACCGCATCGTCGTTCTGGAGCGTGGCCACATCGTCGAGTGCGGCCGGCATGCCGAATTGCTTGCGGCAAACGGCATTTACGCGCACTTGCATGCCCTGCAGTTCAGGGAGGAGGCGACGCCTCCAGCAGGGTCTGCGCAGCAGCAATAACCTTCTGCGGGGTCAGATGCTGCAGGCAATCGCTGAAGCTGCCGACATCGCGCTCGCAGCCTTCCTCGAAACAGGGTACGCACGAACCATCACCCCGGCCCGCGCCCTGTACCAGCATAACATTGCCCACCTGCTGGGTGCCGTGCAGCCTGAAAGGATTGGCATCCGGGGCGAAATCCTTTGGCCAGGGCGACCATTTCACCGGATTGGATGGCCCATACAAGGCCACGGTCGGCACGCCAAGGGCCGCTGCCATATGGGTCAGCGCAGTATCCGGGCCAATGTACAGGCGCGCGCGTCTCACCAGACACGCATTCTCCGCCAAGGATAATTGGCCGGCCATGTTCAGCGCCGAGGCGGGCAACTGCCGGCAAACATCCGCCACGTAGGCCATTTCGTCTGGCGCGGAACTGCCGGTCAACACCACACGCATACCCAGACCGGCCAGCCATTGCGCAACCGCACTCCAGCCGGCCGCATGCCACATTTTATAAGTGAATTTTGGATAGACGTGCAGCACGGCATACGGCATGGCAAGCCACTCGACCGGCAACTTCCGCAACAGGCTGGCTGCATCGTCGGCTTGCCAGCTAACGACAACCTTGCCAACCGGCGTGATGCCAAGCAATTCTGTCAGCTGCAGATTCATGCGCACGGTATGGGTGGCCAAATTGTCGAACGGCACCCATGCGGACAACAGGCGCTGCTTCCAACGCTGCCCCTTGACCGGATTCAGGGGGGCAATCCGCACGCGTCCGGCAAGCCAGGCATAGAGCACGGCGCGGTCACTTGGCAACGCTGCAACGGCAAGATCATAGCGACGCAACAGCCGGGCAACGAGACTAAGATGACGCCGCCAGCCGGGTCGCTGCGGGACGGTAATCAGCTGGCTGACATCCGGATTGCCCAGCAAAAAGCCCTCCGTTCCCGCAATCACCAGAACGTCCAGATCAGCACCTGGCCATGCTTGCTTGATGGAACGAATCAGCGGGGTGACCAACAGGACATCACCCAGACGGCGTGTCATGACAACCAGAATTCGCTGCGGCGGAGTCTTGCGCAGATCCTCGGCCACAGCCTGCGCAGCAATACTGTCGATAGCACCCACGAGAGATATACTGCCTTTTGAAAAAATTAATTCTACCTTGCCATGCCCAAGCTTTTCATTGACGAATTTGTTGGGATAACCAACCGTCTTGAAGTACTCCCCCTGGCTTTCGCGTTGCGCAAAGCCTATGGCCACGAGATTATTCTCGACTGGCACGAGTTGGACTCACTCAGTATTGACGATACCCGCCAAGGCAAGGTGCGCCTGCTGGCGCGGCTGGGTGCGCTGCGTGTGCGCAACTGCGACCGGGCATTGTTTGACGCTCTGGGCGGCAAGAAAATCATCCTGCGTTCCCTGGATGGCCCCGCTGAAATCCTTGACCCGATTTACCTCGAAAGCGCACGCAAAGTCCATCTGGCACCCAGCTTGGCCGCCTCAATCAGGCAGAGCTTTGCCCCTTACGCCAGCCGCCCGGTAGTCGGGGTGCACATCCGCCACGGCGATTACCAAATGGCGCGGGAAGATCGCTACGAGATCGCCGGGGTGGAGTGGCCAGCCGTTCCCGTATGGTGGTATGAAAAAACCATGGCGCGCATCGCCGCCAGGCAGCCGGATGTCTGCTTTCTGCTCTCCAGCACCGGCGACCCGGACAGCTATCCCACCCTGCGTCGCAATTTCGACGTATTCACGCTGGACGCCGTCTCACCCTACACCTACAAGGGTGCCGACCACATCTCGCGGGTCAACCCGGTCGCCGACTTGTTCGCTCTCGCGTGCACGCCCGTCATGCTGGCCACGCCCGTATCCGGCTATTCGCACTGGGCAGCCAACGTACTGGGATCCCCGACCACCTGCATCGTGCCGATTCCAGGCGCCACCCCAGACGATCCCCTATACGGGAAAGTCGAACTTTATGGACGACGCCTGCCGGTCTGGCGCGAAGCCGGACGAGAAGGGACTGATATGACAGTTCTGAGCCCAAGCTTGGAAGAACTGGTTTTAAATCGACTCGCGAACACGGACTGGCTTTAGCATTTAATCCAGTTTACGTAGCGCGTAAATGATGACATCTCCATAGAAGGGGATTTCTCCACGCATGGACACGGGCAATCTACACATCAAGATTTTGCGTAGCCATTCCTTGACCCAATTTTTCCCGGAAAGATCATTGACCTTGATATCAATAATTTCCAAGCCAGCACGAGCGGCCGCGCCCCGAAAAAAGATCATGTCGATTGGAAGCAAGTGTCCAGAATCTTTAGATCGATCGCCTTGGGGGCCAAAAAAACGGTGATACCCACGAAGCAAGACGTATTTTCTAGAGCGAAAACCATCTACATTGGGCGTTGAAAGAAATATCCATCCCCCTGGCTTTACTACACGTGCGCACTCCCTCAAAAAACCCGATGGGTTTTCCAAATGTTCAATGCCTTCAATCGACACCAAAGAGTCAAACTTAGCAGACTCAAAAGGTAGCCCCTGGTTCGCATCACCCAAGACTCTGCGGGAAGCATCAAACAGATAAGGCTCTACAGCTTCGATATCCATTGCCGTGACTTGCATCCCCGCATCCGCGAGTCGCCGTGAAAACAGGCCTGCACCACAGGGAATATCGCAAATCGCCACGCCTGCCACGTTACCAACGTGCCTGGCAATCAGGTCGAACATGATGCTATGCGTATTGTGGGCTGCCGCGTGTTCCGGCCAAGTTTCCATCACTTCAGGCTTCATAGCTCACCTTATCGGTATTCAATCTTTTTCGGGATACCAGCAGCAGGAAAACGGTAACCCGCGAACAGCAACCCGCTGAACCAGGCGTAAAACAGTCCCTCCGCGTGATCCAGCATCATGGAGTTAAACAAACTCCCTGCAATCATGGTTAAAACCAGCCCGCGCGCGAACAAACGCTCTTCCTCGGTAGATAAAGTCGCGGCGGTTCGCCACTGCGTCATCAGCAAATAGATGAAAGCGGCCAAGCCGGGCAGTCCAAGTTGCGCCGCGAGCAGCAAAAATTGATTATGTGGATTATTTGAGGGCGCCACTGCCGTGCCAGCAATCTGTTGCTCATATGCCTTCTCAAATCCTCCCGTTCCCACACCGGCAAACGGATGCTGCACGATTATCTTCAGCGTATTAGTGTAGTAATCCATCCGCGTTCCTATCGAGGATGTTTCGTTGCTGCCCTGACCGGGCTGCCAGACCTGTGCCTCATGCAGTGCAATGTCGACTCGCCCCTGCAACGTCGGCGACACTGTGTAGCCAACCATTGATAAGGCAGTAGCTGCCGCAACGCCAAACCACAATGCGCGCCGGCCCATAAGGCTGTGCAAATAGTAGATGCCCAACACCCCCAGCACCAGGTAGCCCGTTCGTCCCTGCACCATGAAAAGCACGTTAAATGCGGCGAGTAATGCGAGCGCTGCCAGCAATACCCTCATTTGACCAATTTCGCTACGCGCCTTTAATGCAAACAGGTACGCTGCGAATGCCATAAAGATGCCGTGAGTGATATGAAGCTTGAATACAACCGGATTGCCCATGGTCCGCTCGGTAAAATAACGCGTGCCCTCAAATGCGCCAAACCAGATGAGATAGGACAACACCAGGGTAAGCGCCATCGCTGTCATGAAAAACGCCAGCCCATAGCGACGATAGCGTGATTCCGTAAAAAGCGGCAGCAGCAGCACGATGAACCAGATATCGGCATATTTGCCCAGAACACTCGCCGCATCGCTGCCCGCACCTTCCCCATGGAAAGAGCCCGCTACCAGCAACCCGCCCAATAGCAGTACGGCAATGGCAACCGGGTTATGCCTGATCAAGGCCCAATGCTTCCAGAATGCCCCACTCAAGATGCCCATGAGCAGCACGAGAAACAACAGCACGTTATCCAGCGCTGTCGAAATGGGTAGCGCCAGGCCAATCGCAACCGCAGCCCAGACTGCTCCCTGCCCAGCAATATCACGCAGCTTGTGCACTGCAGCCCCTCCTGAAACAATTCGGCATCACCGCCGGCCCTGACTGGCGAGATCGATGGTCTGTAGCAGCTTTGTCAAATTAGCCGCGACGGAGAACTGGGAGCGCACCTTTTGTCCACCGGCCTGGGCCATCTGGCGCATCCGCGGCAAATTATCCAGGGACCAGGTCAGCGCATTTGCCCAAGCATTCAGGTTACCCGGTTCAATCAATAATCCCGTTTCGCCGTCAGTCACGGTTTCCGGGAAGCCGCCAACCTTACTGGCCACTACGGGTACGCCAAGCACCAATGCTTCACTCTGCGCCATGCCTAACGGCTCGTAGAAAGATGGCATGACGACCAGATCAGCACATTTGAGTAGGGGCGCCACCGGGTTCAACAGGCCAGCCAATAACACACTCTCCGACAGCCCCAGTTCGCTTATGCGTTCCGCAATGCGTTCCCGTTGCTCGCCATCTCCGGCAATGACATAACGTAGCCCGGCGAACCGGCTGGAAATTTGCGCAATCACATCCAGCATGAAGAGATGTCCCTTCTCCGGCCTGAGCATGGCCGCCTGAACCACCAGCGGGCCGGTGCGCTGACTGAGCCAGGAAATCACGTTCTGGGGTAGCGAAGCCGTTGCTGCCCGCTCCAGCGTATTGAAATCAATGCCCGGGTAAAGCACCTGAACCCGCTCGGGCGCGATACCTGGGTTGGCAAGAATCTCCCGCCGCAACCCGGCGCTCGGCACAACCGTGACATCGGCAAAGCGATTGTATGTCCACGCCTTTGGCCGACCGGGCTGATAAGTTCGTGAACGCACGAGCACGGGCCGATGCGGCAAATATCTTGTCGCCAAGGCGGTGATATTCGCGTCGTGACCGCTGTGGCTGATGATTGCCTGGGGGTGCCACGCCTGAATCAGGCGGCGCATCGCCAGTATGCTGGGGAAATGCAGACTATTGCGAAAGGGAATGCTTTGGTTCTGCAGTCCAAGCAGCGCAGCGCGCCCGGCTATCCCGCTATTTCCCCGGCAGGCCAATCGCGTTTTGATCCCCATTTCTTCAAGCGCACCCATCTGTTGCAGTGCTTGCAACTCCTGCCCACCCAGGTTGTTCGAGCTTTCGGTAAAAAGAATTCTGTCCGTCATAGGTCAGCCGGAAGGCCATCGAGAAAGCCGCAGGCGCGCAGCTACCGTTGCGGCGCGTGGCAATAGCGTCGGATTACCCGTGATCAGTTCGTCCACGGGTTGAATATCTGAACGGGCAGGCCCGAAAAGTCCTTGACGTTACGGGTGACCAATACCAGGTCGTGTTCCAGTGCAGTGGCAGCCAACAGGCTGTCGATGGCAGGCAGGGGACGGCCTGCGGTGGCCACCAGGCGACCCCATCGATCTGCGACAGCCGCATCGATTGGCAAAACACGCCCCGTGAAGAACGCTGGCAGATCGGTCTCGAGCCAGTCGAGCAGTGACTGGCGGCGCGTTTCATCGCTGCTGCCTTCAATGCCTTTGCGAAACTCCCCCAAGGTCAACACACTCAAGTACAAGGTGGCTGGCAGGCGCTGGGAAAACCAGGCGACCACCCCCAAATCGGGTGATTTTCGACGAAGTTCAGACAGCGCGTTGGTGTCGATCAGGTAACTCAAAACGACACTTCTCGGGTCAGGCTCTGGTCACGTTCGAACACGATGTCGTCAGCGTTGCACAGCGGTGAGCGCCGCATGAAGTCCACCAGGGAGCTTTGGGTCTGCGGGGGCTGCGACAGCCGATCAAAGGTCTCGCGAGAGATCACGACGGCGACTGACTTGCCATGCACGGTGATGACCTGCGGCTGGCTTTGCGCTCGCTTAACCAACTCGGACATCCGCGCTTTGGCCTCTTGCATTTGCCATGTGTGCATCTTGCACCTCCAATTCTGACCAGACAGGTCAGATTCTAGCCATTACCCTCATTTCTTTCAAGTTTTCCCCCGTGGAGCATTTTTGCGTGTTTGGCAAAACTGGCGCCGCAGCCAATGAGAATATGGACCAGCCCCGGCACGCCATCGAGAAAGCCGCGCCGCAGCACATAAAACTTCACAAAGCGCAGCAAGGGAGAAAGCAGCAAGCGCGCAGTCGTGGTGCGTTCGCCGCGCGCCAGCGCCGTTTCGGCAGCGAGAGACGAGTAACGATTTTGCTTGGCCAGATAGTTGTCCAGCGATTCGGCGGAATCATGAAGAAGGTCGCCGGCCAAGACGCCAGCCGGTGTATTGGCGATCACTTTTTCGTGAACTGCGTCGGCCGACCAATGCGCCTGGCGCCGGTCGAACAGGCGCAGGCTCCAGTCGGGATAACCCTCGCCGTGGCGCAGATAGCGCCCCATGAAACGGTTGCAGCGGGCAAAACGGTAAGCGGCAAAAGTCGGCGTGACCGAAGGAAATCCCTTTTTCGGGACTGGCGGAACGGCGGAAAGCGCGGCGATCAAGGACTCCCGTAAGCGCTCACTGACCCGCTCGTCGGCATCGACACAAAGAACCCAGTCATGGGCTGCCTGTTCGACGGCAAATTGTTTCTGGGGGCCAAAGCCACGCCAGTGCGTCTCGATGACCCGCGCGCCATGCTGTCGCGCCAGAGCTACGGTGACATCGTCGCTGCCGGAATCGACGACCAGCACCTCGTCGCAGAAGGCGAGCGACGCCAAGCAGGCCGGCAGTTGCGGTGCGGCATTCTTGGTGATGAGAACAGCGGAAAGTTTGATTGGATTCACCAGTTCTTGGCGGCCGACGCTGAAATGGGGCGAAATCTAGCACACCGCAGGCGGTGCGCATAAGCACCGCACCATGTGCATCCCCCTGGCAACCACCACTTATCCGGGCGATGGCTGCAAAATCCGTCCGTCGCCAACGACGGTCATAGCTGCGATAATTTGTCGGGACAGTTACCGGAGAGCTAGTGCTGTTGGCACAACAGTCGAGAAGGGATCTCGACTACTTTTAGGCACCAAGTAATCCACAGAAAGGGTATGCCGGTTATGACCGAGAGGTGGGATCGTTCTCGCAGCATTACGCAAGCAAGTCAGTTTATCGACTACATGCTGGAAAAGCAGGGTGTTTCCCTCGCATCCATTCCGGACCTTTGCGTGATCAGTTACAACGATGGACTGATCGATCGGGCAAGATCGACATCTGCTTGCCAAGTCATCCGGCTGGGCCTGACAACTCGCACTGAACTGCTGCTGCTTGAGTCGAATGAGATGCCAGCTATCGGCCTGATCAGGGGGCAGCATGGAGCTTCCATGTCGGCGGTGATGCTCGAGGAACTCATTGCTCTCGGCTTTTCACGCTTCCTCACCGTTGGCGCCGCGGGTCATCCCCAGTTCTCCTTGCCACCACGAGCGAGCATCGGCGAACTGATTTTGCCGACGGCGGCACTGATCCACGAGGGGACTTCCAGGCATTATGGCCAGGAAGCGAAGCGCGTATCCGCGGATCGTGTCAGTCTCGGCATGTTGAAAACGGCCATGCGCAGCCTAGCGATCCCCCACCAGGAAGGATTGGCCGCCACAACCGATGGCTTTTACAGAGAAACACCAACTTTCCTTCAGGACATGGAACATCAGGGGGTTATGGCAGTAGACATGGAACTGTCTGCCCTCCTGACCGTCGGCGCATATCATGGCAAGGGCGTCGCCAGCATTCTTTATGTCAGCGATATTATCGAGGGGGGTAGCGGCCGTTGGCGTGTAGGCCTGACCGACGCGTACCTGTCAGCCCTCACCGAAAATCTTTTTTCCATTGTCAGCGCCTACGCACGAACACTGCAGATGGCCGGGGAGTGATATGAGACTGGTGGACAAGGTCGCGCTGATCACGGGGGGAATCTGCGGTATTGGGCGGGCGATTGCGCAGCTGTTCGCACGCGAGGGCGCGCTCGTATACACAATCGACGTCTCGACAGCCGCCACCAACCAGAACGAACCGGACGACACCCAGACTCCACATGCCATCTGCAATCTAAGAGCCGATGTCACAAACCATGAAAGTTTGATGGCTGCACTCGCCGGGATTCATGGCCGCATCGACATTCTCGTGAACAATGCCGGTATCAACACCCATCCGGCTGCGCTTGCGGAGACTTCAGTTGCGGAGTGGAACCAGGTCATTACCGGCAACCTCACCAGCGTCTATCAAGTCAGTCATGCGGTGATCCCGCGCATGAATGTTGGCGGATGTATCCTGAACATTGGTTCGATCCTCGGCTTTCGCGCCGCCAAGTCCTGTTCCGCCTACATGAGCAGCAAGGGCGGTATCCTCGCATTGACGAAATCCATGGCGATCGACTGTGCGCCGTCATTGCGCGTAAATTGCATCGCGCCCGGCGCCGTCCAAACATCCATGTTTGCCGCGTATCTTTCCCGCTGCGCCGATCCTGATGCCGAACGCCAGAAAATTCTGACAGGCATTCCGCTGGCACGACTGGGCAATCCTGAGGACATCGCGAAAGCCGCCGTTTTCCTGGCTTCTGACGATGCCGATTGGATTACCGGGACAACCCTCGTGATCGATGGTGGCGATTCCATCTAGACAGCGAGAAGATCTCCACCGCCGGTACTCTGCCGGGATGGCTTAACCCACTTCTGAGAGAAAGTCCTCGAACTTTCCGCCGGCGCTACGCGGGATCTTCTGGTGATAACTGAAGACGATCTCGAACGGATAGCCGAGCGAGCGGTGCAGAATGGCTGCAAACTCTGTTTCATCCGCTGGCGTCAGCGGTCGTGTAGGCACAAGTTTCGCTTCTACGATAGTCAGCGAACGCTGTACGATCTGCGCTTGCAGGATCGGCAGCCGGGTTGACCACTCCTTGTATCCAGTACTCGGCCAGTGTCGATGGCCATTGGGGAAAGTCACCATGTTGCGCTGACGACCGAGAATTCTCTTGAGGACCGGCAGACCACGCCCGCACGGGCAGGAAGCCCCAACCTCGGCGTGGTCGAGAATCTCGTAGCGGATGAGCGGCATCGCGAAATTGTTCAAGGTGCTGACAACGACTCGACCAATCTCGCCAACCGCGCACGGGTTGTCATGGTCGTCCAACACTTCGACCAACACATTTTCTGACTGTACATGGTAGTGCTCGTGGTCTGGACACTGCAGAGCAAGATAGCCAACCTCTCGGGCACTGTAGATATCCACCAGCCCTACACCCCACGCCTGGCGGCAAAGCGCGCGCAGATCCGGGTCGACCATTTCCCCCAATGTGCGAACCTCCAGAAGTCGATTGAGTTGCACTTTCCGGGCAAGGCTGGCTTCGGCCAGAGCGCGAACATTGGTAGGGTAAGACAATAAGTATTCCACCTCATGCTTCAGGAGCCAATCGAGCTGCGCTGAAACGTCGGTTCGGACACCTAAGGTCGCACAGGAAACAGTGGGGAAAACCATGCTGGTGGGCGGCCCCCATGTTGGCGCCACGGCATCGTCAAGCTCGGATCGTATGGCCGCCATGCGGCCCATGATGTCTCTACCATGCCAGACATGCTCGCGCAGAGTGAATGCCTGCCAGAAATATTGGGCAAGTTCGGTACCGAAATAAGTGATCGGGCGCCCCATGGAACCTGATGTAACGCCTGTCGTGACCCTGCCATGGGCAGGGTGAACTTGCTGACTGAGCAGGGCCTTACCTTGGGCCTGAATCTCGCTTCGCCGCAACAAAGGAATTCGCGCGAAGATTTCAGCCGTAAGCGGTTTATTCGGCTGGTAGCCGGCCGCACTCAAACGCTTGCGATAGAACGGGATCGTTTCATATGCATGGTGCAGCAATGCGCCCAGTTGGTTCATCTGGGCCTCGCGTAATGCCTCGGCGCTCCACCACTCGGTCTGTTCCAGTTGGTATTGCAGGGCAAGCAATGCTGCGGCACGCGGTTCAGGCAAGGCGGGCCAGACAATACCCGCAGTCGATTTTGGTGTGGCGGCATTGATGTTCATGTCTCTGTGCTCTCGCTTGCTCGGTCTATTGCACTCAGAAACTCCTCGAACTTGCCCCCGGGGCCGCGCGGTATTTCGGCAACGTAATCGAGCCGGATTTCAAAGGGATGCCCCAATGCCTCATGGATAATCCCCACCAACGCCGCGCTCTCGCTCTCCGTCAGCGGACGCTCGGTAACAATCTCGGCATCGATTGTATGCAGCGAGCGCTGGACCAGCCGCAGCTGGCGAACCGGAACGATGTCCATGAATTGATCGTAGCCACAACGCGGCCAGCGTTTCTCGCCATCCGGCAAGGTAAGCATGTTCCGCTGTCTGCCAACGATACGACTCAGAGTCGGCAAACCACGACCGCAGGGGCAGGGGGCGCCAACTTCGGCGTAATCGCCGATTTCGTAACGCAGCAGTGGCGTGGCGTAGTTGTGCAGCGTCGAAATAAGCACGCGGCCTACCTCTCCGGGCTTCACCGGCTGACCGGCGTCATCCAGCACCTCAACCAGCACGGATTCTGAATGAACATGATAGTGGTCTGACATTGGGCACTGGGTGGCGAGGTAACCACACTCTCTCGAACTGTAGGTATCGACCACCCGCAGTTGCCATTCTTCTTCGACGAAGCGGCGCACATTCGCGTCGAGCGATTCAGCGATCGTCCACACCTCCCTGAGATTCGGCAGCACCGCGGGGCGCGGGCCCATTTCGCGGACCAGTGCAGCAAGGTTGGATGGGTGGGTCAGCAGGTAATCGGGCGCCTCCCTCTGTAGCCACTCCGCCTGCTGACTCACGCTGGCGGTTGCCAGATTCAACAATGCGCCGGGCCCGGTAATCCAGGCGACATCGGTGGCGTGGCCCCAGGCCGGCACCGACATGCCTTTCGGTGGCGAGCCGACGCCCTCATCGAAAACCCGAATCGACGCTAGTTTTCCGGAGAAATCGTGCTTATGCCAAAGATGTCCTCTGAGGGTCAGGACATTCCAGAAGAATGACGTGATGTCGCTACCGAAAGCCCGGATCGGCTTACCAGTTGAGCCGGAAGTCTGAATCTCATGGAAGCGGCCATGCTCCCGGGGTATTGCCTCCGCCCGCAGTTGCGCTCCGGCTGCCTGAATGTCGGAGCGCGTCAGTATCGGCAGTCCTGCCCAGCCTTCCGAGGTTGCACAAGCCGCGAGATCCATACCGGCAAGCTTGGCGCGATAAAAGGGCACATTCTTTGCGGCGTGAGCCAGGACTACCGCCAACTGCCTCAACTGATGCGCATGGAGAACATCGGCCCGCCACCACTGCGAACGCTCCAGTTGCCACAACAGGGCGAGATGAGCGTCACCATAAGGTCCAGGCAGACCTGGCCAGATCAAGCCCGGCACACGCGAGCGAATCATCGGCATCTTCACTACCGGGGCTCCGCTGGCTGGCGGCGGCCGCGATAGGACCCTTCCGGCGTGCTTATGTGCCACGGTTATCCGGCAGCGACCAGGAAACCCATTCCTGCCGATTTTCGGCGACATGAAACAGGGCCGCCACAACATGACGGTCATAGCGGGCGTCCGCCTCGCCGAGCAACTGATCGAGCGTTTCCTTGACCGGCATGCCGGCACGATAGGCACGGGCGCTCGCCATGGCCACGAAGGCATTCGCCACTGCCAGAATGCGGCTCGCCAGCAGCAGATCATCCCCCTTCAGTCCATTCGGGTAGCCGCTGCCATCCACATGTTCGCTCTTCTGCGCAATCACGTTGATAACGGGCCCGGCAAAATCGAGGCCTTTCAGGATATCGACCGAGCGCTGGACGTGTGAATGCAGCAACGCTTGCTCCTCCGCCGTGAGCGGCTCCGACTTGGTCAATAGTTCGCGGGGCAGGAACATCTTGCCCACATTGGCGAGTGTGGCTGCCAGATGGATCGTTTCGAGCGCTGCCGCGTCGAGCCCGAGTGCCTTGCCGAGCGCCACCGCCACCTGTGCAGTACGTGTCGAGTGCCCTGCGCAAAAAGGATCGTGGATATCGACGATGCTGGTCAGCGTGGTCACCAAGCCCTCCATTAATGCTTGCTGCCTCGCTTGCGCCTGCTGCTCTGCCGTCATGTCGCGGCAAATGCACAACACCTGACGGCCGTCCGCACCCGGCGCAATCGGCAGTGCGGTCGAATAGTAGATTTTGCGCGTGCCGCCAATCTCCAGCTCGACCATGCGCGAGCTGCTTTGCAACTTCGCCAAGACATTCTCGACCAAGGAATTGATCGGCTGCGCAGCTGCCGGACCAAAAACGCTGGACAAGGTTTTGCCAGTCAGCAGATCCGGATTTTCGCCGGTCAAATCGCTCAGTGCCTTGTTGCAGAACCGCAGCCGCTGGTCGCCAACAATGAAGATCAGGTCGGGGGTGCCATCCGTCACGCTTTGCAGAAGAGCAGATTGATGGGCAATCTCGCGCGACTTCGCACGCAGGTCTGCCGCAACGCTCCGTTCCTTGACACTCGCCCCATGCCACCAGGCGGCAATGAAAGAAGCGGTAGCGACCAGAGCGGCGAGGAAGAGGGAAATCAACATGAACCGCTGATGCTCCCGCGATTCCCGCAAGGCCTCGCTGGCATCCACTTTCTGCACCAAAACCCAGGGCGCCTGACTGAAGCCACGGCTCACCATCAACACCTCGCGGCCCGAGTAGTCGCGCATGACCCCGAATGATCCCGGTTGTGCGAGTGCCTGCGCTTCCGCCAAGTCGCGCGTCGCGACCGGCAAGCGCTTGCGCAAGGATGGCGTACCGTCAGCCAGCGGCGTGATGTAAGAAACCAGATCGCCCTCGCGCCGCACCAGCAGGGTCTCATCCGCACTGGTCAGCGTGCCTTTGCGGGACAGGAGCGGGAACAGTTCGTCGCGTGCGCGCTTGACGCCAGCGACAGCACCGATCGGTTCCTTGCGGCTGGTCGCAAGCTGGACATGGAAAATCGGGATGGCATAGCCGATCATGACCTCGCCCCGACCGTTCTCATAGAAATCCTGGAGGACGGGTTTGCCGGTCTTGAGCGCCTGCAGCAACGTCGCCCGCAGGGTGTCATCGGTCCGAAAGCCGGTCGTTTCAGCAACCGGCCGCCCCGCATGATCGACGACCACCAGCCCCGAGTCCACCGGCAGGTCGATGTTCGCTGGCACACGGGCTTGCGCCGCAACACCCGAGAAACGACTGCGCTCCGCAGTCGCTTCCAGCAGATTGCGCAGATAGGCGGCCTGCGCCGGTTGTGCGGCTGCCGCGTTGGCATCTGCCGCGGAAATCTGTGTCAGATAAAAGCGCACCGAGGCATTGTCGGCCAGTTCCTGCACCACCGCAGCCTGTGCGTCAAGCCACTGACCCACACCCTGCGCGCGGCTATCCGCTGCCGCGCCCAACAGGGTCTCCCAAGTTCGGAGATCGCGCCCCTGCTCCTTGGTGGCATAGGCAAAGATGAGCCCGACGCCCGCCGCGAGCAGCAGGACGAGGCCGACAATGGCGGGAACGATGTGCGCGCGCCGCAGAGGTGTTTTCATCTTTGAAATCATAAGTCCTCCTGTGTACCTTGACAATGTTTGCCTTGACAAATGAATGTGCTGACCGGGAGCTTCATGGCAGATGCATCCACCAATTGCGTTCGTTGAGTGAAAAGACTGGCACGTAGTGTGCGATGCTGCGGTGGGATACGGCTTCACGCACCTGATTGTCGAGAATCAGCACATCGTCGCGGGAAATAACCGCCAGCACGGCATGGGGTATGCGCAGGTTGGCATCCTGGACCACGACGATGCGCAGACTCTCCGGTGGGAAACCGAGCTGACGCAGAGAAAAGTACTTGATGATGGCGTAATCTTCGCAGTCGCCGCCGAACTGAAGGAATTCACGCGGAATCGCCCAGTAGTCGGACTGCCCGTAATTATCCTGGTCCAATACATAGCGAAATCGGTTGGCAAACGCATTGACGCCGGCAATCTGCTCGCGCGGACTGCGTCCGCGCAGCGCGGCGATCAACTGCTGCCACTCGGCGACCCGGCACAGATTCGCCGGGCAGTTTTCCGGCGTGGCGACATCGTTTTCATGGCGCCGCATGACCGATACCCATTGAGGAAAAATCTTGAAACCTTCCTTGCGTTCCTCTTTGTAGCCGAACAGCTTTAATTCGGCCGGCTCGCCCTGGGCCTGAATCCCCGGAGAATATTGGCCCAGCCAAAACGCTAGCGCTAGGGCCTTGAATAGGGCTCGGCTGCCGATACGCACGGAGGGCTGTGGAGCAACACGGTAGGGGAGAAGGAATTCAATCTGACTTGTCGGAAAATATTACAGTTGCGAAAATCCTACAAACTTGCGCGCCTGAAAGCTCGATCAGAATAATTTGACTGGAATCATCATGCCTTTTCGAGTAATGTCGAGCAACGACAAAAATATACCAATAGGCACGCTTCAACGTCTAGCCGAATATACGCGAAAGTAAACGACCTCCGAAGGAGCACTTTTATGTCCCGTAACAAAACAGTACGCCAAGCATTCACCCGCCTCGCCATTCCAGCACTGCTCGCCGTCGGCCTTTCGCCGGCAGTTGCCCAGGAAACGGTGGATGTTGAAAAACTCTTCAAGGAAGGGATTTTCCAGCGCGAGCAGGGCAACGTGTTCACCTCGATCGAGGCGCTTGAAACCGTTCTGAGCAACCAGCCGAGCCTGCATCGCGCTCGCCTGGAACTGGCCGTCGCCTATTTTCGGGCCATGAACTACGAACAAGCCCAGCAACAGGCGCAGCGGGTTCTCGATGACCCGAAAACACCGGAAAACGTGCGCCTGGCAGTACTCGCCTTCATGGCCCAGATTAAACGCGACCAGGCCGTCCTGCTCGCAAAGCGGCATACCTGGGAGCCATCGGTCTCTTTAGGCCTCATGTACGACAGCAACGTGAACGTCGGTCCCAGCAGCGCAACCATCCCCGGTACCCTTTTCGTGCTCGACCCGGGCTCGCTGCCCCGCAGCGACGAAGCGGGTGTCGTCCAGGCAGGTATCGCGCATACCTACAATTCGCCGACTGTCATGCGCCTCGGCGAGACTGCCACGCGCTTCATCTGGCAATCCCGTGCGGGCCTCTACAACAAGGCTTATTTCAGCGAGTCGGCCTACAATCTGACGGCACTGAGCGTAGCCACCGGCCCGGGCTGGATCGCCCCGAACAAGTGGCGCGCCAATATCAACCTGCAACTCGATGATCTCTACCTTGGCAGCTCCCATCTGGCACTTTATACGTCCCTTGCGCCCAGCGTTACCTGGCAACTCAAGAGTGCCGAGCTGACCTGGAATGCCATATTCCTGAACAAGGATTTCAAACGAGCCGTAGATAATGGTCGGAATAGCGACTACGTTGCCACGGGTCTTTCTTACGGCCACCTGTTCAACCAGGGCAAGGTCGCGGTCCAGGGCGGCGTGACGGTCTTCGACGAGAAGGCCGATGCCAGTCGCTTCGGCAATGATGGCTGGGAAGCCTTCATCGGCGCCAACTTCGTCGCCTGGCAGAATGGCACCGTCTTTGCCCGCTACAACTACAAGGAAGCCAAGTACAAAGGGAATGAACTTGTTGGCATTCCACTTCCACTAACCCGCGACGAGACAGAGGATCGCTACGAAATCGGTTTTGGTCACAATCTCAAGGAAGGTGCTCTGGCGAACTGGAAGCTTTCCGGCAGTTGGCAGCAGACCCGTGCCCGCTCCAACGTGAGCATCTACACCTATGACCGCGAAGTGGTGAGCGTCAACCTGGGTCGCTCGTTCTAAGTCTTCTCACAGCAGTACTCAAAAAGGGCGCCTCTGGCGCCCTTTTTGTTTGTCACGGCTCCGCCTGGTATTGATCGCACACAAACCATTCACATCCGGTTTATTGCCTTGGCCATGTGTCGGTATTTTTTACAAACCCATCACACTGCCCAGTCATCCCCGACCAGAAAACTGTATATCTAATTGAAAATATGACACAAGTTATATTTAGGCACGATATATGCATGAACCCGGATGAGGGCGCCGCTTGTTGTTTGCAAGTGAGCAACCGGCGTCTATAGTGAAATCGAGGTGTTGATACCTCGGATTAACGAGACGGGAGAAAGCCATGAAAACCAAACGGACTTTGATCGCAGTGTGCATCGCGACTCTTTTCGCCAGCGGTGCGGTGATGGCGAAAGAAAAATGGGAATACAACGAGGACAAATGGGATGACACCCGGTCGTATGGAGGTGTGAACATCGATCAGGACTCGGTCGAAAAGTGGGGTCCGTGGGAAGAGTTCATACAACCGGCGGCGGGGGCGCCGAGCATTGCGTTTATGGGGGCGGGCGTCGGTGATCCCTACCGGACCCTGCCACAAACGAACCGGATTGCTGAAGATGTTTGCCGTGCTGGCGACTGGTGCGGCTATGCGACTTACTACAATTACCGTTGGGATCGCACTGCCTATGACGGCGGGGAGGGAGGTTCTTACTCTTCCATGCATACTCGCCCCTACGCGGGGGTGTTCGGCTTGACCCTCCAGCCTGATGATCCTTCGGTGGTTACGATCGACGGCGGCGAAGGGCCAGGCAAGGTATCTTGGCGTGTGGCGGCGTTGCCCGGCAATGCGAGTCCGGATCTGGGCGCTTCTCACGACCCGATGAATGCCAACTTTGGCAACTGGTGGTACTACTACCATTACACCGGTGGCCTCCATAATTTCTCCGCTTCGCAGCAAACCTCCGACTCGTCCTACGCCTACGATTACAGTATGGCGTATGGATATCCGCACGATTATTATTATTATTATTATTGGTATCTACCTACCAACAACAAGGAGGTCGCGGCTGGATATTTCTACCGTTACATCAATGACTACATCTCCGGTGACGGCGCCGAAACAGGGAAAGAGACATATGGTTTCTACGTGGCCGGCATCGCTACACCGCAGCCCTATCTGGATGCCCAGCGCGCCGGCAATGTCACCGCCAGCTATCAGGGCAACAGCTATGACTTCTGGAGCGGCCATCAGATACCCGTCAGCATGACGGTGAATTTCGGCACCGCCTCCTGGAACGGCAGTTGGAATAATGGTCAGGATGGTTATGCTTATCAGACAACCGACTCTTATGGCAATAAATATATCTACGGCCAGGTCGGCTTCAATGCCAGCGGCACTGTCAGTGGCGCGAACATTCAGTCCACCAGCGTGAGTGCTCTCGACGGCACCGTTACCGGCAAAGTGCAGGGAACGTTCTACGGCCAGACCGCCGGTTCAATCGGCGGGGTGCACGACATCGTCAAGACGGTACCAGATCGTTACACCGCTGCGTCGAATGTCGGGGTGTTCCTGGTTGATAAGGCTGTGCAGCCACAATAGATAGCCCGATGGAGGCGGCCTTACGTCCGCCTCCGTAGTTCTCCCGCGCCCTTCAGGGCCGTCACTCCAAGCAAGTTATTGCATCTCGCACTGACCCTTGGAATCGGGTCCTGCGGGGCGTTTTTATGTGGGGCGATGGCGCGCTGCAAACAAAAACAATAGCAAAACAATAGAGGACACCCACGGTTTGTTCGCATTTTCGATCAGACAACCGTGGGTGTCCCCTATTGTTCCGTGCCGCCTATAATCGTCGCGCCATGGATCTAAACAACATCCTTTTGAATAATCCGGAGTTGCGCGTCGAGCGTGACAGCTACGACTTTAACGTCACCACCAATTTTGGCGAAAAAATTGGCGCGGAAGAAACATTGGAGCGGTATTGCCAATTCCCGGGCCAGGGAAAACCGGCGCACCTATATTTTCATATCCCACTTTGCTCTTATATTTGCCACTATTGCAATTATGTAAAAACCATTTACCGGGGGAAGGATGAAACCGTTCTCGACCGCTGGGTGGCGGCGCTGATCTCTGAATCCCAAGCGTATCTGAGCCGGGCAAACTGGCTGCACGAAGCCAAAATAGAATCGATTTATTTTGGCGGCGGAACGGCGGCGTTAATGCAGGAGCGTCATCTTGCGCAGTTCATGCGGCACATTCGCCAGAACTATTCCCTTGCCGAAGACTGTGAAATATCTCTCGAAGGCAATCCCGATAACTTCCAAAATGACGAGCCTGAAAAAGCCGTAAAACTCGGCTTCAACCGCTTTAGTATCGGCGTACAGTCCCTGGATGATCGCGTAACGCAATTTGTCGGAAGAAAGCACGACAGGGCAAGCACCTTGAATGCAATCGAAAATTTGCGCCGATCGGGCCACCCCTTCAACATCGACTACATTTTCGGCATGCCTTACCAATCCGTCGATTCTGTACTGACGGAAATACGGACGTTTATCGAACTGGCATCCCCGCAGATTACCATTTACCGACTCCGTAATGCAGATCGGGTAAAGCTGGGGCTTGATATCGCCAATCGCTCGTCGTGGAATAGTGAAAAATCCATCAAGCGCTTTAACGAAAAGGCGCCCTTTCCAAGTCTTGAAACGACCTATGCCATGCGCGCCGCGTTGATGGGATTGTTGTTGGAAAACAATTACCATCCCGCCCCGGCTGCGTGGTGGAGTCGCGCCGGTACATACCCTGATGGAATTGCCGCCGTTTCGCGCAATAAATGGCAAAACATGGATACGATGATCGCCTTTGGCCCCGGCGCCTACGGATGGATCGTGGAGCCAAACGGAGAGATCCTGCAAACGCACAACACGACGGATATTTCCGGCCATTTGGGTCATATGGAAAGCGGGCTTGGCATTCCACTCTCACACGGGCGCTACGTAACTGGCCGGCAAGCTGTCTCCGTCGCACTGGGCTATGCTTTCAAAGCATGCAAGCCTATGTCTGTGCAGAAAATCAAGGAGCGCTTCAACGTCGACCTGCTGAAGGATGAACCTTATCGTGAAGTATTGTTTACATTGGTTGATAAGGGCTTTCTCGGCTTTTCCTCCCAGGATTCTATTTTTATGCCAACCCTGGCAGGCGAGGCTTTCCATGAGGAAATCATCGATGTCTATTTCCAAGGGTGGATCGGGATGCTTAATCCTCCGTTGTTTCCTTCCCCATTCAGGATCAACAATAGCGAATATTAGGGGACCACGGTTCTCAGGAAATCCCGCTTCGGCGGATTGCCCTGGATTTTGCGCAACAGTGGCATGCCGCAGGGGGTGCGTATAATCGCCGCGCCATGCGCATCCTGCTTGTCAAAACCACTTCGCTGGGCGATGTCATCCACAATCTGCCAGTCGCCAGCGACATCCGGCGCGTCTTTCCGCAGGCGGAAATCGACTGGGTGGTGGAAGAGAATTTTGCCGAGCTGCCGCGCCTGCACCCTGCCGTGCGGCGGGTGCTGCCGGTGGCGGTGCGGCGCTGGCGCAAGGCCTTGCTGGCGCCGGCTACTTGGCGTGAAATTGGCAAATATCGCCGTCTCGCCAGCGCCGACTTTTACGATGCGGTCATCGATACCCAGGGGCTGGTCAAAAGTGCGCTGATTGCAACGCAGGCGCATGGTCAACGCTATGGCTATTCCGCCGCGGTGGCGCGCGAGCCGCTGGCGGCGCGCCTTTACGATCGCTGTTTTGCCATTCCCCGCAACCAGCATGCCGTCGTGCGCAATCGCCAGTTGGCGGCAGCGGCGCTGGGTTATGCGCTGGATGACTTGCCGCTCTATTACGGGATTGCCGCGCCGCCGTTGGCCGCGCCCTGGCTGCCGGCCGAACCTTATGCGGTGCTGCTGACCGCTACCAGCCGCACCGACAAGGAGTGGCCGGAGGCTCACTGGCTGGCGCTGGCAGCAGCGCTGAATGCAGCCGGTTTGCGCTGCGTCCTGCCCGGCGGCAGCGCCAGCGAGCGGGCGCGCGCAGTGCGCCTGGCGCAGGGCATGGCCAGCGCCATTGCCGCCCCCGCCATGAACCTGACCGATCTGGCCGGCCTGCTGGCGGGGGCGCGGGTCGTCATCGGCGTCGATACCGGCCTGGTGCATCTGGCCGCCGCCTTGCAGCGGCCGACCGTGGCGCTTTACAGCGCTTCCGACCCGGCGCTGACCGGCGTTCTGGCGGGTGACAATTGCGTCAACCTCGGCAGCATCGGCACGCCCCCCGATACAACCGAGGTGGTGCACGTGGCGCTGCAACTGCTGTGACACGCTTCTTCTACACGCTGGCGATCTTCGCCTTGCTGCCCTGGGCGATGCTGCACCTGTTGTGGCGGGCGCGCCGCCAGCCCGAATATCTGCACCATTGGGGCGAGCGCTTCGGTTTTTATGGCAGTGCTCCCGCTGACGCCGTTCCGCCGTCGCCGACTTTTCCGACCTTCTGGATCCACGCCGTTTCGGTCGGCGAAACGCGCGCCGCCCAGCCATTGATCGCAGCCCTGCGCGAGCGCTTTCCGGACTGCCGCATCCTGCTCACCCATATGACGCCGACCGGCCGTGCAACGTCCGAGGCACTGTTCGGCGACTCGATCGAACGGGTTTATCTGCCGTACGATACTCCTTGGGCGATGCGGCGTTTCCTGCACCATTTCCGGCCAACGCTGGGGCTGATCATGGAAACCGAACTGTGGCCGAACCTGATTGATGCTTGCCATGCGCAGGGCTTGCCGCTGCTACTGGTGAATGCCCGGCTTTCCGAAAGATCGGCGCGTCGCTATGCGCGCTTTCCACGCCTCGCGCGGCGCGCCCTCGAACAGTTGACTGCCATCTCGGCGATTGGCGCGGACGATGCGGAACGCCTGCGGACACTGGGTGCTCCGGCGGTCAGCGTCACTGGCAACATGAAGTTCGACATGACTCCGCCAGCGGAACAACTGGAGATCGGCCAACTGTTGCGTGCCCGTATCGGCACACGCCCGGTCTTCCTCTGTGCCAGCACGCGCGAGGGCGAGGAGACGCTGATTCTCGATGCCTGGCAAGCAAAAGTCGGCGTCGGCGGGACGGCGGCACTATTGGTGATCGTGCCGCGCCATCCGCAACGTTTCGATGCGGTGGCGCAACTGGTCGCCGCGAGCGGACTGAAAATGCAGCGGCGCTCGGACGACTTGCCCGTCGCCGCGGATACGCAAGTCTGGCTGGGCGACAGCATGGGCGAGATGTTTGCCTACTATGCTGCGGCAGATGTCGCCTTTGTCGGCGGCAGTCTGCTGGATTTCGGCTGTCAGAACCTCATCGAACCCTGCGCGGTGGGCGTGCCGGTCTTGATCGGCCCCTCGACCTTCAACTTCGCCGAGGCCGCCCGCGCTGCTCTGGAAGCCGGCGCGGCTCGTCAGATCGCCAATGCCCGCGAACTGGTCGAGCAGGCACTGGCCATCCTGGCCGATGAGCCAGGGAAAGTAACCATGGGGGAAGCCGGTCGCGCCTTCGCCACTCGACATCGGGGCGCAACACAGCGCACCATGAATCAGATCATGGTGCTGACCGGGAAAGTTAATCCAGCAGCGCGTTGAGTGCCATCAGGTCGTCCTCGGAAAGGCTGCCAGTGGCGGCCTTGAGCCTGAGCTGGGAAATCAAGGTGTCGAGGCGCGCCTTTGCCAGTTTCTGCCGGGTATCGAACAATTGGCTCTGCGCGTTCAGCACATCGATGTTGATGCGTACGCCGACCTCATAGCCCAGCTTGTTGGATTCGACGGCGAGCTGCGATGAGGCAACGCCGGCCTCGAGGGCACGCACCTGGGCGAGGCCGGCATTGACGCCGAAATAAGATTGCCGGGCGCTGAGGGCGGCCACGCGACGGGCGTTGTCGAGATCGGCCCGGGCCTTTTCGTTCAGGGCAACCGCCTCGCGGTCGCGCGACGAGACTGCGCCACCCGCAAAGAGGGGCACGGCGAGCTGCAGCCCGATGGCGCTGGTCTTGCTGTCGACACCCGTTCCGGTAGTCGAGCTGTAGCCCACCCCGCTGTTGCCGTGCGTGGCAACAATGTCGAGCGTCGGATAATGACCGGCACGCTGTTTCTCGATTTCCCGTCGGGAAATCTCCAGATTGGTCTGGGCCAGCTGCACGCCCAGATTGCCCGTCTCGGCGGACTCGACCCACTGGCCGATGTTGTCCGGCTGGGGCGGCTTGATCTGCACCTTGGGCCGCAAACCTTTCAGCGCCTCGGCTTCCTTGCCGGTCAAGGTAAGCAGGGTCTGCTGCTTGACGGCCAGGTCATTCTCGGCGGCAATTTGCTGCGCGTCGGCGAGGTCGAAGCGTGCCTGCGCCTCATGGGTATCGGTAATGGTGGCGGTACCAACCTCGAAGTTGCGTTTGGCCGATTCAAGCTGCTGGGCAATGGCAATTTTCTGAGCCTGTGTGGTCGCCAGTGTTTCCTGGGCCAGCAGCACGTCGAAATAAGCCTGCGACACACGCAGGATGAGGTCCTGGCCGGCCTGGGCAAATTGCGTCTCGGCGGAGGCCACCGCCAGTTCGGCCTGCTTGTAACCCACCCAGTTCTGCCAGCGGAACAAGGGTTGCGAGAGCGCAACGCTCCAGCCATTGCTGTTGTAATCGGCAGTCCGGGTCGTCGCCCCCGCGGAGCGGGCGGTGGACTCCAGATTATTCCAGGTGGTGCTGGCGGTCAGGCCTAGCGTCGGCAACAGGCCGGCGCGCCCCTGCGGCAGCTTTTCGCGGCCGGCGTCGAGTTGGGCGCGCGCTGCGGCATATTGCGCATCGAAACCCATTGCATCCCGATAAACCTGCAATAGGTCTGCGGACTGTGCATTCACGGCGCTGGCAGCAAAGGCAAGTACGATGAGAGATTTCATGGAAGGCTTCTTCATGCCATGTGCTCCGGAGGATCAATAGGTTGGTGCAGCGGGATCGACATCGCGCGACCAAGCCGCCATGCCGCCGTAAAGATTAATGATGTTGGAAAACCCCTGGTGCTCGAGAAACATGCCGACCTGATAGCTGCGCGCGCCATGGTGGCAGACGATGACCATGTCGGCATCACGTTGCAACTCAAGGTAGCGCGCCGGGATCGAACGCATCGGCACCAGCTTGGCGCCGGGGATGCGCACGACATCGAATTCCCAGGGTTCGCGCACGTCGACCAGCACCGGTGGCGCGCGACTGCTGTCGTCGAGCCATTCCTTGAGCTGGGCGGCGGTCAGTTGTTTCATTTTTCCGCCGGGCCGCCCCAAGGAGGCATGCGCCCCCCATGGGGATCGGCGAGCCGGGTTTGCGAGCGTGGGGGGGCCATTAGCTAGAAGGAAAACATTTGTACCGGGGCAGCGTCTTGCAGCATCGGCACATCGGTTTCGAGCAAGTCGACGCTGCCGTAGGCCGTATCGGTCTCCCGGGTGACCAGGCGCAGGGTCATGACAGGCGTTGCGCCAACAAAGGCCAGCAGCCGGCCGCCGACTTTCAACTGGGCGAGCAGTGCAGCGGGAATCTCGGCCACGCCGCCCGAAACCAGGATGAAATCGAAAGGGGCATGCGCAGGCAAACCGGCCAAGCCATTGCCGACCTCGATCATCACGTTGGCCACGCCGTCATTGACGAGATTGCTGCGGGCGCGCTCGGCGAGCGCCGGATCGATCTCCATCGTCCATACCTGCTGCGCCTGCTCGGCCAGCAATGCCGCCATGTGGCCGGAACCGGTTCCGATCTCCAGCACGCGGTCACTGCGCTTCAGGCTGGCCGTCTGCAGGATGCGCGCTTCGAGCTTGGGCGTCAGCATTGCTGCCGTGGGCGACAAGGGGATGGCGCAATCGGCAAAGGCCAGGGCGCGGTAGGCATCCGGCACATAATTCTCGCGCTGGTCGGCATAGAGCAAATCAACGACCGCCGCCGACAGCACTTCGGAGGTACGCAGTTGTTGCTCGATCATGTTGTGGCGGGCTTGTTCGTAGTTCATGGTTACTCCAAAATTGGGGCGTTGGCGGGCAAGACAAGAGCGGGCTATTTTACGCCGGCTGTTTACGGGGTGGGTTCATTGACACGGTACCACGCCGCGTAAAGCGCGGGGAGGAACAGCAAAGTCAGCGCCGTGGCGATGATCAGGCCGCCCATGATGGCCACTGCCATCGGCCCCCAGAAGATCTGCCGGGAAAGCGGAATCATCGCCAGCACCGCCGTTCCGGCGGTCAGCATGATCGGGCGAAAGCGGCGTACCGCCGAACCGATGATGGCCTCCCAGGTGCTCTTGCCGGCTTTCTCGTCCTGATCGATCTGGTCGAGCAAAATCACAGAATTGCGCAGGATCATGCCCAGCAACGCAATGATGCCCAGATTGGCGACGAAACCGAAAGGTTTATCGAAGGCAATCAGGGCCAGCGCCACGCCGATCAGGCCGAGCGGTGCGGTCAGCAGTGCCAGCACGGTGCGCTTGATGCTTTGCAGTTGCATCATCAGCAGGGTGACGACGGCGATGAACATCAGCGGCACGACAGCTTTCAGCGCATCTTCGTTCTTGGCCGATTCCTCAATGGTGCCGCCGACCTCGACACGATAACCCGGCGGCAGTTGCGCACGAATCGCGGCGAGTTGCGGATCAATCCGCTGCGAGACGGTCGGCCCGGTCACCTTCGAGTTGGCCAGGTCGGCGCGGACTTGAATTGCCGGCAGGCGGTCACGGCGCCAGATGACCCCCTCCTCCAATACCGGGGTGAGCTTGGCGACCTGGGCGAGGGGCACCCATTTCCCGCTGGCCAAGGGCACCGGCAGATCGGCCAACCGGTCAAGGCTGCCGCGATCGGGGCCACCGGCGCGCCAGACGATATCGATCAACTGATCGCCCTCGCGGAACTGCGTCAGCGTCGCACCAATTTGATGTGCCTGCAAAGCCTGTGCGACATCCTGACTGGACACGCCGAGTACGCGGGCGCGCGCCTGGTCGATGTCCACCCGGATGCTCTTGGCCTTCTCGTTCCAGTCCAGATGGACGTCGCGAATGTCGGGATTGCTGCGCATCACCGTCGCCACTTCGCTGGCAATGCCACGCAGCGTTTCGACGTTTTCGCCAACGACGCGGAACACCACCGGGTAACCCACTGGCGGGCCGTTTTCCAAACGCTGCACGCGCGTGCGCAGGTGGCTCCATGAACCATCCGATGCCTGAAAAGCGGTCATCAAGCGGTTGCGCACCGCTTCGCGCTCATCGAAGCCCTTGGTCACGATCACCAGTTGGCCGAAGTTGTCGCTGAACAACTGCTGATCGAGCGGCAGGTAGAAGCGCGGCGCGCCGTTGCCGACGTAGGCCGAGAAATGCGAGATCTTCTCGTCGCCCGCCAGTAGCGCCTCGACACGGCGCACTTCGGTATCGGTCGCCTTGAGCGCGGCGCCCTGCGGCAACCACAGGTCGACCAGCAGTTCGGGGCGTGACGAGGGCGGGAAAAACTGTTTCTGCACGGCGGTATTAAACAGCACCATGCCCACCACGAAGGCCAGCACGGAAAGGACAATCACCGTCCAGCGCCGCCGCAGGCACCAGGTCACCAGCGCACGAAAGCGCTGGTAGAAGGGCGTCTCGTAAGGGTCGCCATGATGCTCCTGGCCAAACTTGCGCAAGGCCTTCTCGTCGAGCAACTTGTAGCCGAGGTAGGGCGTGAACACCACGGCGACGATCCACGAGGTCAGCAACGCGATGGTCGTCACGGCGAAGATCGCGAAAGCGAATTCGCCGGCGCCCGACTTGGCAAAGCCCACCGGCGTGAAACCGGCCACCGTGATCAGCGTGCCGGTGAGCATGGGAAATGCGGTCGAGGTATAGGCGAAAGTGGCGGCGCGGAACTTTTCCCAACCCTGCTCGATCTTCACCACCATCATCTCCACGGCGATGATCGCATCGTCGACCAGCAGGCCCAGCGAAATGATCAGCGCGCCGAGTGAAATGCGGTGCAGGTCGATGCCGAAGACCTTCATCAGCAAAAAGGTCATCGCCAGCACCAGCGGGATCGACAGTGCCACCACCATGCCGGTGCGGAAACCCAGCGTGAGAAAACTTACCGCCATCACAATGGCAACTGCCTCGGCGAGGGTTTTCATGAACAGGGTAAGCGCCACCTGGGCGACGGCGGGCTGATCGGCCACCGTCTTGACAGCCATGCCGAGTGGCAGCTCGCCGGACAGGCGTTCGATCTCCGCCCGCAGGTTGGCCCCCAACTGGATGGCGTTGCCGCCCCTGGCCATCACCACAGCGATCCCGATGGCATCCTTGCCGGCGACCCGCATTTGCGGGTTGGGCGGGTCGGCCAGCCCACGCTGCACCTCGGCGATGTCGCCAAGGCGGAACTGCCGGCCACCGACCGCGAGCGGCGTGGCGCGAATCTGCTCCACCGTATCGAAGCTGCCCGTGACGCGCAGGCGCACCCGATCGCTGTCCGTCTCGATGAAGCCCGCCGGGGCAACGGCATTCTGTTTGGTCAGCGCCTCGGCGACCTGGCCGGGCGTCAGCCCGAGGCTGGCCAGCCGCGTCGGGGCCACTTCGACGTAGATTTTTTCATCCTGCACACCAAGCAGATCCACCTTCTTGACGTCAGCCAGATTGCGCAACTCGCGCGCCATGCGCACCGCCGCGCGCCGCAACTCGGCCTGATCGTAACCGTCACCGATCAGTGCATAAATATTGACATACACATCGCCGAATTCGTCATTCGGAAAGGGGCCTTGCACGCCGGCCGGCAACTGATGCCGGATGTCGTCGAGTTTCTTGCGCACCTGACGCCATGACTCGGGCACCTCGGGCTTGGGCGTGTAGTCCTTGAGCTGGATGAACACCAGCGATTCACCGGCGCGCGAGGCGGACTTGATCACATCCACATACGGCGTTTCCTGTAGTTTCTTCTCGATGCGTTCGGTCAGTTCCGCCTCGACTTCGCGTGCCGTTGCTCCCGGCCACTGGGTGCGCACCACCATGACCTTGAAGGTGAAATCCGGATCCTCGGCGCGACCAAGCTGGAAGAATGCCAGTACCCCCCCCACCATCAGCACGATCATCAGATAGAGCACCATCGACGGGTGTTCGAGTGCCCAGGCGGAAAGATTGACGTTTTTCATTTACCCGCTTCCGCGATGCGAATCTTTTCACCGGCAACGAGTTTGAAAGCACCCGCGGCGACAATCATCTCACCCGGCTGCAAGCCGCTTTTCAGTACCGCACCGCTATCGGCGTAACGCTCGATTGCAACCACGCGCTGGCTGACCGTGGCGTCCGCACCGATTACCCACACCGTCGCCTGCTCGCCCTGTTGCAGGATCGCGGCGAGCGGCACGACGATTTGTGCGTCATTGCCCTGTGCGAAGCTGACACTGGCCGTCATGCCGAGCGCCACTGCAATATCGGCATCAAGGATGGCGATGCGTGCAGCAAAGGTGCGCGTAGCCGGATCGGCCACCGGCGCCAGTTCGCGCAGCCGCCCGCGGTAGGCCTTGCCGCCAGCGTTGTTCTGCCCTGCCCATAGCGTCACCGTCGCGGCGGTGCCAATATTCAGGCCGGTGATGCGCGACTCGGGGATGTTGACGGCCACCTCGCGCTCGCCGTCGCGTGCGATGCGGAACACGCCCTGCCCTGCTGCCACCACCTGCCCCGGCTCGGCCAGCACGGCGGCCACCACGCCGGCGGCATCCGCTACCAGCGTGGTGTAAGCGGCCTGATTTTTGGCCAGTTGCGCCTGCGCCGCGGCGGCCTTGGCGGTGGTTACCTTGGCATCGAGCGCGGCCTGGCTGATGAAATTCTTCGTCTGCAGTTCGCGGCTGCGCTGCAGTTCGGCAGCCGCCAGGGCGCGATTGGCTTCCGCTTGAGCAAAAGTCAGTTGGGCATCCGCAGGATCGAGGCGCGCCAGTGGCTGACCTGCCTTCACTCGCGCACCGGCATCGACCAGGCGCTCGGCCAGCTTGCCGCCGACCCGGAAACCCAGCGTCGATTCGATGCGCGCGCGCACTTCACCGCTATAACGCTGTTCGTGCGCCGTCCCGCCAGCGCCGACTTTCAAAGCCTTGACAAGTTTTGGGCCGGTGACGACGGCATCCGGCGGCGGCAGTTTTTCGCCGCAGGCGACGAGCAGGGGAATGGCAAGGAGCCACCAGAATTTCATTTCAGTACCTTTCAAGATACACGCCGAGCCGTGCCAGTACAGTGGCAGGACCCGCCTGGGTTGGTGTGGCGGGGGTTGGGGCTTCCGCGCCACACCCGGCCAGCAGGGTAATGAGCAAAGGCCAGCACCAATGGTGTATTCCTTGTTTCATCAATTCGCCTTTCCGGAAGGGGATTTTCTCAGGCCGCGCAGCATGATCTCGAAATATTCGGCGAAATACCCTTCGTCCGTCACACCCGCTATCGCACAGCAGTCGATGGAATGGCGCCAGATCATGCGCATCAACACTGGCGCGATGACCAGGTGGACGGTGACATGCACGTCGACGGCACGAAACTCGCCACGCGCGATGCCGCGTTCAATCACGCTGCTCAACAGGGTCGTACCACGCTGAATGACTTCCTCGTGATAAAAGCTGGCGATCTCGGGGAAATTGCCTGCTTCGGCGAATATCAGCTTGGGAATGCCGCCCAGGCGCTGCGAGCCAATCAGCCGCCAGATGCCGATCACCACTGCGCGCAGCAATTCTTCCGAATTTCCCGCAAAACCGGCCACCAGACTCTCGCCTTCTGCCAGCGCCGGCAGGATGCCCTCGCGCACGACGGCCTTGAAGAGCGCTTCCTTGCCGTCAAAATAAAGATACAGCGTTCCCTTCGACACGCCCGCCCGCGCTGCCACATCGTCAAGCCGTGTGGCGGCATAACCCTTTTCGACGAACAAGTCGAGCGCAGCCGCGGTCAACTCGCCGGGGCGGGCTTCCTTGCGGCGACGGTGCGTGGTTTTTTTGGCGCAGCGGGAAGGGCTTGTCATGTTGCCGGGCTAAAATTACTGACCGAAGGGTCAATAATTTAACGTGACAGACTCCCCCTGTCAATCACTGCAACCATCAAGGATCACCGCGACCTGCTGGCGCTCGGCATCGGCATACAGAGTCATGGACCCCGGATCGATGTCAGACACGAACACAGCATCTGCCCAACGCTGGGCGTCAGGCAGGATTTCGCCAAGGCGATTCGGCAGGCCGAGCAGCGCGGCTTCGTCGATGGCGTTATCCGGCCGGCCGGGGAACAGCGCGAAGTACAGCATGTCCGCTTCGATCAGTTCATTGAGGAAGTGGGTGCCGAGCGACACATCGGGAATCAGGCTTTCGTGCATGCCGACAATCTCGCACAGCGCGGCGACATGATTGATCTCGCCGAAGTTCACCGGCAGGCCCAGCCACAGGTCGCGCGTTCCCCAGCGGCCCGGGCCGAGCATCAGCAGCGTCCGGTCGCGACTGGCCTGATTGATGCGGCCGATGATGCGGGTCACGGCGAGGCGGTCTTCCTGGTTGAGCTGGCCATAAACCGTCGGCACGACATAGACCAGCCGGTCGGGATTGATCACCCGGCTGGGACCGATCACCGCCCCCCGGGTATCGATGAGGTGCGGCACATCGGTGGGCGGAGCCACCGAGACAACGCCCTCGACACTGCGCACCTGAAGCGGCCGGCACTGCAGCAGGTTAATGCGATAGGCGCCATCCGGCAGGATGTTGAGCGCGAACTCGATTTCGACGGGATGCTGGTAGGCGGCATGCAGATGGTGCAGCATCTTGCGCATGTCGTCGATGAACGGCGTCGCCTCGATCAGTTGGTCGAAGGTAAGGAATGCGGGCTTGCCGGGTTCCTCGCGGGTAGTAAACAGCGCTAGCGGAAAGTCCGGCTGATCGCGCACCATCTCGGCGAAGAGTCCTGAAACGAGGCGGTTTTCCTCGAGGTCGAGTGCATCCATGCGCCGCTGGGCATGGCGGGCGATGGCGCCAAAATTGGTTTCCGGGCGCAATTCTGGCGCATTCAGCGCCACCAGGCGCGTGTAATCGTCGTCGGCCCGATCCACCGCGCGGGTACCCAGACCCGCCACCAACCGGATCACGCCGGCCTTCATATCGATACGAGGATTCCAGGGATAGGGATTGATCGACAGACCCACGCCGGCAGCATGCGGGTGGAAATAGCGGCCGCCGGCCGTACCAGAGACGCGCATGATCAGCAGCGCCATCTGCTCGTTTTCCCCGAGCAGGCCGCGGCGCTCGCGATAGCGCAACGCCGCTTCGCTCAGGGTGCTGGCATACACCTGCCGCACGGCGTGGAGCAGGTCGGCCAGGCGACTTTCCCATGGCCCGCGATTGGGGCAGAACACGCTGTCGTACTGGCCGGCGAAGGCGTTGCCGTAACAATCCTCCAGGCGTGAGCTGGAGCGCACGATGAACGGCCATTCGCCGAAATAATCAAGCATGGCCTCGAACTGCCGCAGCGTCGAGCGCGAGAACTTCCCCGCCATGATGCGGGCGTGCGCTGTGTCCAAATCCGCCAGAAAGGTCGCCGAATCGCTCTGGCGACGGCGAATCCACCACAGGCCGTTGTGCACCAGAAATGTGTCGAAGACTTCGGTGCCGACATAAAACGAATCGTGCGCTTCGAGTTCGGCGGTCAAGGTGCTGGCGTCGCGGCGCAGGATGGCACGCGCCAGCAACATGCCGAGCGCCTTGCCCCCGATGGTGCCGTTGCCGATCATGCGGCGGCGCACCGTCAGCAGGTCGTCGAGCGTCAGATACTCGTCAATCAGCAGCGCCATGGACGAATCGCCGGGGAAGATCATCCGGCTGAGGCGGAGAAACCAGTCCTCCTCGGCGGGATCGGGAAAGCCCGCCGAGTGCGCAGCCGCCACCAGCCTCGCCTCCGCAAACTCCTTCTCCCAGTGGCTGGCGATATGGTTATCCTCCAGCCCCGGCCATTGCGAGTTGGAAAGAATCTCGGCGACCGTTCCGCTGTCGCGCACCGGACGGAAATGGTCACCCGCATCCCAGGCGTGAATCAGGTCCATCGCCGCCGACGAACGATGCTGCACCTTGATCGGGCGCAGGTAGAAACGCTCGCGACAATGGAAGAGGTCAATCAGGAACTGCGTCGTTTCGGTAATCACTGCGATGGCAGACTGGGCGTGGCGATTACGATAGACGCCGAAGTAGGTCACGGTCTCAAGATCAAGCAAGCGCGGGCAAGTCAGCAGGAAGAAATTGCCCAGCATGCGGTCGGACTTCCAGACATCCGCGAGGTCCGACAGGCAATCGAAGACGTACAACGTCTCGCGCCCGGCTGCCTCGATCACGGAATGCACCTGATCGACGAAGGCATCGAAGCCGTCGGCAGGCCGCGGACGCTCGATTTCCGCACCGTCGGCAACCGTAAGCAGCGGCGGATGCTCGGCAAACCGGAAATAGATCAAGCGGCGCTGCTGAAGCCGTGCCGCCTCGGCATACGGCCTGACCAGCGCGCGGTATTCGTCAAGAGACTGGATCTGCCAGACGAGGTTGTCACCGCGCTGCACGCCGCGCAACACCGCATCGAGTTCCGGCAGGCCGGTGGTGGGGACAAAGGATGGCCGCATTTAATGACACCTTAGCGCGATGGCAACGCCTTGTATATACTCTGCGCAATAATGAGTAATAGTCGGAAATATTACCGAATTGTTGCCGGGACGACTGCGTTACTGCCGCTTGCTCGGCAGAATCCGGTCTTACGCTCAGGAGGAAAGCCGCATGTCCAGTATCGTCAGCGTCGTTTTTGACCGCGTCCATGAATACGAACTCATTGTCCACGCCGGGATGTCCCGCGATGAAGCCAATCAGTGGTTGAACGCGCAGTGGGAAGAACTGGAGTGCGAGACGACCAATCCGATGGGCAAGGTTCTGGTGCTCGACAAGATCCTCGGCGTCGCCGCATATGCCGGCGAAAAGCGTTTTTCCGAGCCGGGCGAATGGGCTAAACGTTTTGCCGATGCCACCGCCACCATATTGCAGCGTCCGGCAGTCCGGGTCGATGTCGCCGACCATCGGATCGGCTGAACTGTTTACTCAGGACCGCTCAAGAAAGCGGTAGATCGCTTCCAACCGCGCTACGCCGTCATCCAATTCAAGTAGTTGTTGCCGCGTATTCAGCGGTAGTGGCAGCAATTCTGCCCAGCGGTCGGCCACCCACGCGGCGTCGTAGAAGTGGTGGGGTTCGGGCGGTTTGCCTTCCTCCAGGCCTTCGATCAGGGCCCGCAGCATCGGCACCAGCCGCGCATAGTCGCCCGGTATGGGCGTCACCAGCGGCGCGGGTAACAATTCGATCGCGGCACGGATCAGACCGTTCATCGCCATGCGATGGTCAAGAATGCGAAACCGGGCGCCCCCATGCACCACGATGTTGAGAATGCCCATCTGTGGCATGTCCCAATCGGCGATGGTTGCCAGCGTCCCCACCAGATGTGGCACTGTCGCCGCGACCGCTGGAGCGGGCGAAGTGATGACTTCATCGCCTTGTTCGATCAGGCAGACGCCAAACGGTGTCTGCGCGCGCAAGCAATCTTTCACCATGTCCATGTAACGCGGCTCGAATACGCGCAGGGAAATGCTGCCCCCCGAGTTCAGCACGGTATTGAGCAGAAACAGCGGGATATCGGTTGGCGTGCTCATTTCAGTCGCCTCCCCAGCGCGACATCAGGGCATGGGGCACAGCAAGCCGGTCGAGGATTCGTGCCACGACAAAGTCGACCAATCCGTCGATATTCTGGGGCCGGTGATAGAAACCGGGGTTGGGGGGCAAGATCACCGCGCCGGCACGGCTCAGCTTGAGCATGTTTTCGAGGTGCAGGGACGACAGCGGCGTTTCCCGCGGGACGAGAATCAGCGGGCGTCCTTCCTTGAGCACGACATCCGCGGCGCGGGTGATCAGATCCTTGGCCGTACCGGCAGCCACTTCGGCCAGGGTACCCATGGTGCAGGGGCAGATCACATAGGCGTCTGGCGGGTTTGAGCCCGATGCGGGCGGTGCGTTCCAGTCATCGCGGCCAAACACGGTCAGACGCCCCTGATGATCGTTGAAGCGTTCGGCCAGCAGGCGCTGGGCCTCGCGCGGCTGGCTCGGCAACACGAGATCGGTTTCCTGCTTGGCGACGATCTGCGCGGCCTGCGAATACATCAGCCAGACCTTGCAACCGGCAGCCAGCAGGCAGTCGACCAGGCGCAAGCCGTAGGGCAGGCCCGAGGCACCGGTCCAGGCGACAGCAATTGTTTTATTCATGTGGAATCCCGCAACAGTCGTGCAACGACCAAACCGTTTACGATACCGAAAAACAGGGCGCTCGCGGCAAACACCGGCGCCAGGTAAAACACGCCGTCGTGCGGCACCAGCCATAAACGTGCCAGCAATAGCTGCCCGCCGATGTGGGCGAAAGCGGCCAATACGCTCGCCGTCACCGGTCCGAACCAGCGTTGCGGCAAGCGCACGGCGACCGCCAGCACGGCCAGGCTCGCCAGCGCACCGACCAGTCCAAGGAAGAATCCGGGCGCGAGAAACTGGCCCAGCAGCAGACTGCCGGCAACGACGCGCAGCAGCGACACCCAGGCCGCATCGCGCCAACCGTAGCGCGCCAGCACCACCAGCACGACGATATTGGCGAGACCCGGCTTCACCCCGGGCAACGGCGAGGGCAGCACCGCCTCGACCACCGTCAGCGCAATCGCCGCCGCTGCATAGCGGGCGATGCGACGATCATCCTCGGTAATTTTCAGCCTAATAATTGATGCTGTCATGACTGGGGTCGCGGCCGGAAAGGCTCAGGCTGACATGATTGGGCGCACAGATGGCGATGGCGTTGGGGCGCGTGAGCCAGCCCTGCTGCACGCAATACTGGCGCGGCCCGGGGTCCGACAGCACACGGGCGCGGCCGGGGGCGATCTCGATCAGCGTGTCGCCGAGCGGACCAGTCACGGCAAAGCGGCGCGGCGCGGCGAGCGGGAATTCCGCCACCACGCGGCCGTCGAGCCGCACCACGGCACGCTCGGCCTTGCCAGAGGACCAGAGCAGCGGGAAAGACGCTGCCACGGCACTGGCCGCCACCAGCATGGTGACCCAGTCGCCTGGGCGCAACAGCTCAAACCATAATTTCACACTATCAACGCGCGGTGTCGCACCAGCACGCGCGCCTGCCCCCGGAAATGGGCGGCAAGGGTTTCGGCGAGCCACACCGAGCGGTGCTGGCCGCCGGTACAGCCGAGCGCCACCGTCAGATAGGAGCGGTTGTCGCGGACATAGGCCGGCAGCCATTCGGCAATGAAGCGGCGGATGTCTTCGCACATCTTCAGCACTTCGGGCTGGGCGGTGAGAAAGGCAATCACCTCGGCATCACGCCCGGTGAGCGGGCGCAATAGCGGATCGTAGTGCGGGTTGGGCAGGCAGCGCACGTCGAAGACCAGATCGGCATCGAGCGGCAGGCCATGCTTGAAGCCAAAGGACTGGAACAGCAGCGTCAGCCGGCCGGGCTCATCGAGTGAAATGAAATCCTTGACCATCGCGCGCAAGGCATTTGGCCGGAGGTTGCTGGTGTCGATGCGGTGCCCGAAATCCCGCAGGGCTTCGAGCGCCTCGCGCTCGCTGTGGATGCCCTCGGCCAGGGTGGCTTCGCCGGCAACCATGGGATGGCGGCGGCGCGTTTCGGAAAAGCGCTGGATCAGCACGTCATCGCGCGCATCGAGAAAGATGAAACGCAGCACGATGCCGCCGGCTTCCAGTTGTCGCAACTGCGGGGGTAGCACGGCAATCCCGCTGCCGCCCCGCATGTCGATCGCCACGGCAACACGCTCCTGGCCTTCGCGCAGCAGATGCCCCGCCAGTCCGGAGAGCAAGGCTGCCGGCAGGTTATCGACGCAGAAGTAGCCGGCATCCTCCAGCACATTCAGGGCAATCGACTTGCCCGAACCGGAGAGGCCGCTGATGAGAACGAGTTGCATGGTGCAATGGGTCAGGGGCAGATGATGACGCCGCCTATGGTAGCATCGCCGGCCTCTCCTTATAGGCCGCAGCAACCGATGTCACGCCAGGATTTTCACTGGAAAACGCACCCCGCCCTGGCCGGCGCACCCCTGTTTCTCCATCCCTGGCTGATCGATCGAGGATCACTCACCGCCCGCATCGTCGCCCGCTGCAGCAAGTTTCAGGTTCAGGTGCTGTGCGAGATGCGCGCCCGCCCCTTCAGCGACGAACGCACACTGATCGGACTGGCGGCAGGACGCCACGCCTGGGTACGCGAAGTATTGTTGGTCGCCGACGGCATGCCGGTGGTCTTTGCCCACAGCATCTTGGCGCCGCGCGATCTCAGGGGCGCCTGGCACATGGCGCAGGCGATTGGCAGCCAACCGCTCGGCGCCGCCCTGTTTGCCGACCCGGGCATCCAGCGTGGCCCACTGACTGCCGCGCGGCTCACCGCCGCCCACCCCCTGCAGCAACACGCCGCAGCGGCCGTGGGGTCACCCCTACCCACGCTCTGGGGACGCCGTTCACGCTTCAGTCGGCAAGGCCGACCCTTGCTGGTGACCGAGGTTTTTCTGCCGGGCATCGCCCGGATCGCCTGAACCAGAAAACAAGGCCGTAAATGATGATCCGCAAGGCGCTGCTACTTCTCGCAGTCTTCATGAATAGTCTGGTTTGTGCCGCGCCACCGGGCCAGGCAGCTACGCCCGTTGAAATCCTCAGCGCCGAATTCGGCATATTCGATGCCAGCAAACCGGGCGAGCTGGCATTCGAGCCCACTGCCGTTGTGCCGCACCGGGTAGGGCAGCGCTATGGCTGGGTCATTGAAGTGCGCACCACACGACGCAGCCTGTCGGTCCGGGAAGAGTACCTGTTGCCGACGACAGCCAAGGCAGCGACCGCTGGGGATCCGCTGGCCGAGAGCCTGAGCATTACCACCCAGCGGCGCAACCAGGTCAGCCAGCGCCAGCTGGTTCCCGTCGATGGCAGGATCATTGGCGAATGGGAAATCGGACCCCACGAACCCGCCGGCCAGCGCCACCTGCAGGTCATCATCGAAGGTCACCTTGGCGGCAGCTTCCAGTACCGCGTGGAATGAATCATTTCAGCGATCCGGCCTGATCGTCACTCCTTTTTTTCCGAATTTACAGGTTCCCCATCATGTTCGAACTTCTGCTCAACCCCGATATCTGGATCGCCTTCCTCACGCTGACGGCGCTGGAACTCGTGCTCGGCATCGACAACATCATCTTCATCTCCATCCTCGTCGCCAAGCTGCCGCGCGCGCAGCAGGACATGGCCCGGCGCATCGGCCTGTTCATGGCCATGTTCATGCGCATCGGGTTGCTGCTGGTCTTGTCCTGGCTGATTGGCCTGACGGCACCGGTGTTCACGCTGCTGGATACCCCGTTTTCCGGGCGCGACCTGATCCTGATTTCCGGTGGCCTGTTCCTGATCTGGAAAAGCACGGGCGAGGTGCATCAATTGCTGGAAGGCGAGGAAGGCGAGTCGTCGCGCAGCGTGCCGGCCAGCTTCGCCGCCGTCATCGTCCAGATCATGGTGATCGACATGATCTTCTCGCTCGACTCGATCATCACCGCCGTCGGCATGGTCAGCGAAGTGGCGGTGATGATTGCCGCAGTGGTCGCCTCCGTGGGACTGATGATGGTGTTCGCCGCAAGCATCGGCCGTTTCGTCGCCGACCATCCGACCATCAAGATGCTGGCGCTGTCCTTTCTCGTGGTCATCGGCGTGGTACTGATTGCCGATGGCTTTGGCCATCACGTGCCGAAGGGCTATATCTACTTCGCCATGGCCTTCTCGGTCGGCGTCGAGATGCTCAACATCCGCATGCGCAAGAAGACCGTGAAACCCGTCGAATTGCGCGAACCCTACGGCCGCGAAAGCAGCTGATTCAGGCGGCCATCGTCGGCAGCAGCATGCCGTCGCGCTCCTCCAGCGCGCAGCCGCGCTTCAACTCGGAAACCAGCCAGGTCGCGAGCGCCGGGGTGTCCATGTCGAGCAGGCGCTTGCCGACATCGCGGAAGAAGGGCACCTGTTCCAGATAGCTTTCGAGTTCGGCGCGCGGCAGGCTCTGGCGGTCGAGCAGGTTGAAAATGAAACAGGCCTTGAGGGCGTTTTTGGCCATGCGCGTGGGGTCGGCCTCGAAGGCGGCCAGACGCTTGAAAGCGCGCCCCAGCGCCGCTTCGATGGCACCGAAGGGCTTGCCGTGGCCGGGAATGACGGTGTCGATTGGCAGGCGGCCGATCATTTCGAGGGTCTGGCGCGTGGCCGGCAGGGCGCCGGGATTACCCAACAGCTCACCAAAAATGACGCCGAAGCCGTCTTCCCAGAGGGCATCGCCCGAGATGAGCAGACGTGACTCCGGACAGTGAAACACCAGTGCGTCCATGTCGTGACCGGGGGCGGCATGCGCCTGCCAGTCGCTGCCCCCCATGACCAGGGTGTCGCCGGCGCGCACCACGCCATCGTGCAGGAAGCGGTCGCCACGCTGGGCGGCGGGTGCCAGCAGCAGGGCGTTCTCGTCCCAGTCGCGGATGTGCGCCTCGATGCCGGCGGGAATGAATATCTTGCAGCCAAAGGCGCGCTGCAGCGCGGCGTTGCCGCCGATGTGGTCGGAATGGGAGTGGGTGTTGATCAGTCGTGCCAAGTGGGAAATTTCGCGCCGTCCTACCAGCGCCGACTTTACGAGTGCGACGGTCTGGGCAGCATGGCCGACATAACCGCTGTCGATCAGCGTGGCGGCAGCGCCGTCGAACAACAGGATGTTGTTGGATGATAGCCAGCCGCGTTCGAGGACGTGCAGGCTGTCAGGCAGGTTCGGGCTTGTCGTCATCTTCGACGGGCAAAGTCGGCGCTGGCGGGATGGAATGCTCCGCATGGGGTGCGTCGTCGCTGTCAGCCGGGACAACGGAAGAGGGCACGCTGTCGGTTCCCCAGGGCCGGCCGCAGCCGATGCAGTAGGCCTCGTCCTCGTCCGGCAGGCAGATGCCGACACAAAGGTAATCGGTTTCCCCGCTCACGCCGAGCGTCTGGCGAGGATGGCTTGCGCGACCTTCGACCCCGGCGCGCGACCGAGCTGCCCGGAAATCCACGCCGCCGTATCGACCAGCCGGTCGAGATCGATGCCACAGTCGATGCCCAGTCCCTGCAGCAGCCAGACCACATCTTCTGTGGCGACATTACCGGAAGCGCCATTGGCATACGGGCAGCCCCCCAGTCCGCCGACGGAAGCATCGAAGACGCTGACACCCATCTGTAGCGAGGCGTAGATGTTGGCAATCGCCATGCCGAAGGTATCGTGGTAGTGGCCGGCGAGCTTCTTGAGCGGCACGCGGCGCACCACCATTTCGATCAGCGCCTTGGTCTTTTCGGGCGTGCCGGTGCCGATGGTGTCGCCCAGCGATATCTCGTAGCAGCCCATCTCCAACAACGCCCAGGCCACATCGGCCACGGCGGCAGGCGCCACATCGCCCTGATAGGGGCAGCCGAGTACGCAGGAAACATAGCCGCGCACCTTGACCTTGGCGTCTTTCGCCATCGCCAGAACAGGCCGGTAACGCTCGAGCGATTCCTTGACCGTGCAGTTGATGTTCTTCTGCGAGAAGGCCTCGGAGGCGGCGGCGAAGACCGCCACTTCCTGCGCGCCGGCAGTCAGGGCGGCTTCCAGACCTTTCTGGTTGGGCGCCAGCACCGGATAGGCCACCCCGCTGCGCCGCTCGATTCCCTGCATCACCGCGGCGGCATCGGCCATCTGTGGCACCCACTTCGGCGAAACGAAGGCGGTGGCCTCGATGGAAGTCAGGCCGCAGTCGGCGAGGCGGCCGATGAGCTCGATCTTGGTCGCAGTAGGGACCGGCTGCTTTTCATTTTGCAGGCCGTCGCGCGGGCCGACTTCGACAATGCGGGCTTTCTTGGGCAATGGCATAAAGCGATCTCTGTTTTTTCAGGCCGGCTTGGCGGGCTCGAACTCCAGCAATTCTGCCCCATCAGTCACCTGTTCGCCAACAGCGTAACAGAACGCCTTCACCGTGCCGGCGGCTGGCGCCACCAGTGTGTGCTCCATCTTCATCGCCTCCAGCACGATGAGCGGCGCACCCTTCTCAAGCTTCGCTCCGGGTTCGGCCAGTATTGCGATGACTTTCCCTGGCATGGGCGCGGTGAGGCTGCCTTCGGTGCCGCCGCCCACGCCAGCGTGGTAGAGCGGATCGATGGCGGCGAAAATGAAGCTCATGCCATCGAAAAAGACGTGGCGCTTTTCTCCCGCAGCCACGACGGTGACGCCGAGGCGACGGCCGTCGAGGTCGGCACGCAGTTCGCCGTCGTCCTGCAGCCAACCGGCGGCGGGCGTGCTGCGACCCTCGCATTCGAGCAGAAAGCCGCTGCCCTGATAGGCCGCCGTCACCACCTTTTCGCTGCTGCCGGCGCGCAGGCGTATCTCGCGCCGCGCCGCGCCGTTGGCGCGCCAGCCGTCACGCAGGTGCCAGGGCGAATGCGCATCGCCGCTGGCGGCAGCCTTGGCCGCGCCATAGTTCTGGTCGCGCAACAGTTCGGCCAGCGCGGCCAGCAGCCAGGCTTCGCGCGGCGGCGCGGCGGCGGCAGCGTCGGGGAACAGGAAGGCGCGTTCGCGCTCGATCAGGCCGGTATCGAGGTCGGCGCGGGCAAACGAGGGACAGGCCACCAGCCGCGCCAGAAAACCGACATTGCTGGTAACGCCGACGATCCGATAGTCGGCCAGGGCCTGCAGCATGCGCGCCAGGGCCCGTTCCCGGCTGTCGTCCCAGACAATCAGCTTGGCAATCATCGGGTCGTAGTGCGGGGTGATTTCGTCGTCCTGCTCGACGCCGGTATCCACGCGCACATGCAGCGATTCGACCGGCGGGACGAGATGGGTCAGGCGGCCGGTAGCCGGCAGGAAACCCTTGTCGGGATCTTCGGCATAGATGCGCGCTTCCAGGGCATGGCCGCGGATCGACAATTGATCCTGCGCCAACGGCAGCGGCTCACCGGCGGCCACCTTCAACTGCCATTCGACGAGATCGAGGCCGGTGATCATTTCAGTCACCGGATGCTCGACCTGCAGGCGCGTGTTCATTTCCATGAAATAGAAGGTGCCATCTTGATTGACGATGAACTCGACCGTACCGGCGCCGACATAGCCCACCGCCTTGGCTGCATCGACGGCGGCCTGGCCCATCGCTTTCCGCCGTTCCGGCGCCATGCCCGGCGCGGGCGCTTCCTCCAGTACCTTCTGGTGGCGGCGCTGCACCGAACAGTCACGTTCGAACAGATAGACGCAATTGCCATGCGAATCGCCGAACACCTGGATCTCGATGTGGCGCGGCCGCTGCAAATACTTTTCGATCAGCACATGGTCGTTGCCGAAAGAAGCCGTCGCCTCGCGCTGGCACGAGAGCAATGCCTCGGCGAAATCCGCACTGCTGTCAACGACGCGCATGCCCTTGCCGCCACCGCCAGCACTGGCCTTGATCAGCACCGGATAACCGATCCGGTCGGCCTGTTGCCTGAGGAAATCCGGCGCCTGTTCGTCGCCGTGATAGCCGGGCGTCAGCGGCACGCCGGCCTGCTCCATGAGTTTCTTGCTCTCCGACTTCAGCCCCATCGCCCGGATCGCGCTGACCGGCGGGCCGATGAAAATGATGCCGTTGGCCGCACAGGCCTCGGCGAATTCCTCGTTCTCCGACAGGAAACCATAACCCGGATGGATCGCCTGCGCGCCGGTCGCCTGCGCCGCGGCGATGATCTTGGCGCTGACGAGGTAGGACTCGCGCGCCGCCGCCGGACCAATGCACACCGCCTCGTCCGCCAGTCGCACATGGCGCGCGCCGGCATCCGCCTCGGAATAGACGGCGACCGTACGGATGCCCATCCGCCGCGCGGTCTTGATGACGCGGCAGGCGATTTCTCCCCGATTGGCAATCAGTATCTTGTTAAACATGTCGAACCTCCGGGGAGAGATCGCCTGAACACGCTGCGCGTGCCTGGCGATTTAGCTGCGCTGCTGCGCCGCTCCGCGGCTGGTCTCCCCGATTAGCGATAAGTATTTTGTTGAACATGGCTTATTCCGGTTTGATCCAGTTCGGTTTGCGCTTCTCAAGAAACGCGCCCAGCCCTTCCTGTCCTTCGGGCGAGACACGCACGCGGGCAATGCTCTCTACCGTGTAGTCGATCGCCTTGGGTCCGTAGGGACGGCCGGCGACGGCGCGGATCAGCGCCTTGCATTCGGCGAGCGCCTGCGGGCCGTTTTTCAGCAGCAGTTCGGCCCACTCGCCGACAACATCGTCGAGCGCCGCTTCGTCGGCAACCATTTCGTGGAGCAGACCGATGCGATACGCCTCGGCGGCCGAGAAGACTTCGGCGGTCAGCATGTAGCGGCGCGCGTAGCGTTCGCCGATGGCGGCGAGCACGTGCGGGCTGATGATCGCCGGAATCAGGCCGAGCTTGACTTCGGTGAGCGCGAAGCGCGACTCGAAGGTGGCCACCGCCATGTCGCAGGCAGCGATGACGCCGACACCACCACCGTAGGCGGGCCCCTGCACGCGGGCGATCACCGGCTTCGGACAGTCGGCAATGCGGCGCAGCATCTCGGCGAGTTCGCCGGCATCGCGCCGGTTGTCGTCGAAACCGTAGCTTGCCGCGCGCTGCATCCAGTTGAGGTCGGCGCCGGCGCAGAAACTCTTGCCGGTGCTGGAGATCACCACGACCCGCACCGCCGGCGCAGCGGCCATGTCCTCCATGGCGTCTGACAGTTCGGCGATCATCGTGTCGTCGAAAGCGTTGTGGCGCTCGGGCCGGTTGAGGGTGACGATGCCGACGCCGGCATCGATTTCAGTAAGAATGGTCTGGTACATGGACATCCCCTTGGCGAGAATAATACTGTAGCGTTTGCGCCGGGCCGCCCCAAGCAAACGCGGCACGCGGCGCCAGCCGCAACCCGCTCTGCTTTCCAAACAGCGCGCCCCGTAATGTTCGAGCGTCAGCGAACCGTTTGGAACCCCCCGCGAGGGGGGCGAAGGGGGGCGGGGCGTTACATTCTGAACACGCCGAATTTGGTCGACTCGATCGGCGCATTCAAGGCGGCCGAGAGCCCCAGTCCCAGCGCGCGACGGGTCTGGGCGGGATCGAGCACGCCATCGTCCCACAGCCGCGCCGTGGCGTAATACGGATGGCCCTGCGTTTCGTACTGGGCGCGCAGCGGCGCCTTGAAGGCCTCTTCGTCGGCCGGGCTCCAGGTCTTGCCGGCGGCTTCGAGGCCGTCGCGGCGCACGGTTGCCAGCACCGAAGCGGCCTGTTCGCCGCCCATCACCGAGATGCGCGCATTCGGCCAGGTCCACAACAAACGCGGGCTGTAGGCGCGGCCGCACATGCCGTAGTTGCCGGCGCCGAAACTGCCACCGATGATGACGGTGAATTTCGGCACGGCGGCGGTGGAGACCGCCGTCACCATCTTGGCGCCATCCTTGGCGATGCCGCCGTTTTCGTATTTGCGGCCGACCATGAAGCCGGTGATGTTCTGCAGGAACAGCAGCGGGATGCCGCGCTGCGCGCACAGTTCGATGAAGTGCGCGCCCTTCTGCGCCGATTCCGAGAACAGGATGCCGTTGTTGGCGACGATGCCCACCGGATAACCGTAGATGCGGGCAAAGCCGGTCACCAGTGTGCTGCCGTAGCGCGCCTTGAATTCGTCGAGGCGCGAGTCATCGACCAGTCGCGCGATCACTTCGCGCACGTCATAGGGCTTCTTCGTGTCGGTCGGGATCACGCCGTACAGCTCTTCGGCAGCGTAGCGCGGCTCCACCGGTGCGGCAAGGTCGAGTCCGACGCGCTTCTGCCAGTTGAGGTTGGCGACAATACGGCGCGCGATGGAGAGCGCATGGTGGTCGCTTTCCGCCAGATGGTCGCAGACACCCGAGATGCGCGTATGCACGTCGCCGCCGCCGAGATCCTCGGCGCTCACCACTTCGCCGGTGGCAGCCTTCACCAGCGGCGGCCCGCCGAGGAAGATGGTGCCCTGGTTCCTGACGATCACCGACTCGTCCGACATGGCCGGCACATAGGCGCCGCCCGCCGTACAGGAGCCCATCACCACGGCGATCTGCGGAATGTCGCGCGCGGACAGGTTGGCCTGATTGAAGAAGATGCGACCGAAGTGGTCACGGTCGGGAAACACTTCGTCCTGCAGTGGCAGGAAGGCGCCGCCGGAATCGACCAGATAGACGCAGGGCAGGCGGTTTTCCAGCGCGATCTCCTGCGCGCGCAAATGCTTTTTCACGGTCAGCGGGTAATAAGTGCCGCCCTTCACCGTCGCATCGTTGGCGACGATCATGCACTCGACGCCGGCGACGCGGCCGATGCCGGTGACCACGCCGGCGGCCGGCACACTGCTGTCGTACATGCCAAAGGCCGCGAGTTGCGACAGCTCCAGGAACGCCGCGCCCGGATCGAGCAGGCCGTCGATGCGGTCGCGCACCAGCAGCTTGCCGCGGCCCAGATGTTTCTGGCGCGCTTCCTCGCTACCCCCGAGCGCGATCTGCACCGACTTTTCGCGCAGGTCGGCGACCAGCGTCTGCATGGCGGCAGCGTTGGACTTGAATTCCTCGCTGCGGACATTCAGTTGCGACTTGATGACGCTCACTCAGAATCCTCCTTTTTCCAGCCAGCGTTCGACCTGCGGCAGCCGGTCGGCGCCCCAGAACGGTTCGCCATCGACAATGATCCACGGTGCGCCGAAGGCGCCGAGTGCAAGCACGGTCTCGTTCTCCACGCGCAGCCGCTCCTTGATCGCGGCATCCTGCATGCCGGCCGCTACCGCCGTAGCGTCAGCGCTGACTTTTGTAGCGAGTTCCAGCACCACTGCAGCATCCGAAATATCGCGCCCGGCGGCAAAGTAGGCGCGGAACACTTCATGAGCAAAGCGGCGCGCCAGCGCGCAATCCTGTCCGTGCAGCCAGTAGTAGGCGCGCGCCGCGGCCACGGTGGAGACCGGGAAGCTGCCCGGCTGGACATACGGCACATCAAGGAAGCGGGCGGAGCGGGAAAAATCGCGCTCGCTGTAATCGGCCATGCCCGGCTGCTTGACCAGCGAGACCGTGCCGAGCGCCTTGAAGATCGCGCCGAGCAGCACCGGCCGCCACTGCACCTGGCGCCCGTATTTTTCGGCGATGGCATCGATCTTCTCGCTGGCGAGATAGGAATAGGGCGAGGTGAAATCGAAATAGAACTCGATAGGATTGCGGGGAGAATTCATGGAAAATTTCCGGAGGTAATCCAGCTCTTCACTGAGCGCTAACCTCGGCAATAATTTGTTCAAGTAACGACGCTCGAATGTGCAAACTACTTTGTGCCGGAATGGCCTTCAGCAAGGCCAAGGTTTGCGTCTTGTCGTGCCGACCGCAGCGCATGGCGCGCAACAGGATGCCGATGGTGCCACTGGCGGCAATGTTCAATGCCTTTGCCGCCAAACGAGCGGCCGTATCGTCGGTTAATAGCCGACTGCCGGGGAACTGCGCGCACAGCGCCAAAGCCTGCCATTCTCCATGATGCAGGGTATACAACCTGCCGATGGCATGGAGCTCATGGCCAGGAGGAGGCGCGTCCAGCTTTTCCAGGAAGGGGAGTCGTAGTGCATCGGGGCGATGCCGATTCACTTCATCCCAAACTGTTACTGGAACAAGAACTCGCGTGAAATCGGCCAGCACATCTATTGCACCAAGTTCATCCAGATGAATCAGTGGCCCGGCATCGGCGACAACCACCGTTTGACCGGATGACTCAGTCTTGCCCACGCAAGCCCCACTCGACATCGTCACGGATGAAGCGTTCGGCCAGATCGTCGCGGTGGGATTCCAGATAGCGGCGCAGCGCCTCGGCCAGCAATTCGTTCACACTGCCGGCCCAACCGTTATCGACCAGCGCCTGCGCGTCCTCCATCAGCCGCTCGGGCAGTTCAGCTTGTATGGTTTTACCCATGTCATTTCTCCTTGCTTAGAGATTGGCATTGTGCCCCCAAAACCCTTAATCACATGTCACGGCGCGTGCGATCACCAGCCGCTGGATGTCGGAAGCGCCTTCGTAAATCTGGCAGACGCGCACGTCGCGGTAGATGCGCTCGACGGGGAAATCGCTGACATAGCCGTAGCCGCCATGGATCTGGATGGCATCGGAGCAGACCTTCTCCGCCATTTCGGAAGCGAACAGCTTGGCCATGCTGGCTTCCTTGAGGCAGGGCAGGCCGGCATCGCGCAAGCTGGCGGCATGCCAGACCATCTGGCGCGCCACCTCGATCTGCGTCGCCATGTCGGCGAGGCGGAAGCTGACGGCCTGATGGCCGATGATCGGCTTGCCGAAGGCTTCGCGTTCCTGTGCATACTTGAGTGCCGCTTCAAACGCCGCGCGCGCCATGCCCACCGCCTGCGCGGCGATGCCGATGCGGCCGGCTTCGAGATTGGACAGGGCGATCTTGTAGCCATCGCCCGCTGCGCCGAGCAGGCAGTCGGCAGGAATGCGGCAGTTCTCGAAAATGATTTGCGCGGTGTCGGAGGCATGCTGGCCGAGTTTTTCCTCGATGCGCGCAACGACATAGCCGGGCGTTTCGGTGGGCACGCAGAAGCAGGAAATGCCCTTGCGGCCGGCGGCCGGATCGGTTACGGCGAAGACGATGGCAATCTGCGCGTGCTTGCCCGAGGTGATGAATTGCTTGACGCCGTTCAGCACCCAGACATCACCATCCCGCACGGCGCTCGCCTTGATCGCGGCGGCATCGGAGCCGACATGCGGCTCGGTGAGGCAGAAGCAGCCGAGCAATTCACCGCTCGCCGCGCCCTTCAGCCAGCGCTCCTTTTGCGCCGCGTTGCCATAGCGGTTGAGGATGCCGCAGACCAGCGAATTCTGCACCGACAGGATGGTCGATGTGGAACCGTCGCCGGCGGCGATTTCCTCGATGGCCAGCGCCAGCGAAAAATAATCCAGCCCGGCGCCGCCCCACTCCTCGGCCACCACCATGCCCCAGACACCGAGGCCGGCCAGTTCCCGCAGGGCATCGCGCGGAAAGGTACCGTGGCGGTCCCACTCGGCGGCAAAGGGCGCCAGCCGCTCGCGTGCAAAGTCGCGCAGGGTGTCGCGGATCATCCGCTGGTCGTCGTTGAGGATCATGCCTTGAGCTCCTTGATTGATTCCGCCCCCCGCCCCCCTCCCATGGAAGGGGGTGACGGTTCCTCGCTACGCTCGCCTGTTACGGGGTGGGCTTGCTGCGGTTGGGTGCGGTTTGCGGCTGCGCCGCGTGCCGCTTCGCCTTGGGGCGGCCCGGCGGCGAAGCTCCGCGAGTCGCGCGCTGTCGCGCGCTGCGTCAGTATCACCCCGACAATTACCAGGCCGCCGCCGGCCAGCACCGAGGGATCGAGCCGTTCGTTCAACAGCAGCGCGCCTTGCAGCACGGCGGCCACCGGCACCAGATTGATGAAGATCGACGCGCGCGAGGCGCCGATTTGTTGCACCGCCGCCGAGAACCAGGTGAAACTGACCGTGGTGCCGAGCAGGCCGAGGAACAGCATCGCGCCCCAGGCAGCACCAGAATAGTGCGGCGCGAGTTGCGCCGGATTGTCCAGCAGGGCGGTCACGAGCAGCATGACGAAGCCCGCAGAACTGGCATAGGCGGTCATCACCAGCGGCCGCAGCGTTCGCGTCGCCTGCCGGCCGATCATCGTGTAAGCCGACCACATCACCGCGCAACCGAGAATCAGCGTCTCGCCAGCGCCGACTTTCCCGACCAGGAAGGCCAGCGGATCGCCCTTGCCGATCACCGTGAGGCAGCCGGCAAACGCCAGCACACTGCCCAAGGCTTTCTGTGCGGTCATACCTTCCTTGAGCAGCCAGGCCGCCGCCAGCAGCGTGATCACCGGGTTGAGGGCGACGACCAGCGCGCCGCGGCCGGCACTGATGTGCTGCATGCCGAACATGAAGAACAGGTTGTAGAAGTAGATGCCCGTTGCTCCCAGCGCCAGCACCAGCAGGAATTCATGGCGCGTCAGCGTCGGCAGGCGACCGTAGCGCCAGCGCACCAGGGCCAGCAGGCTGGCCGCGGCGAAGCAGAACCGCCAGACTGCCACGCCGAGCGGCGCCACCTCCTGCACGGCAAAGCGCGCCGCCACCCAGGTGCCGCCCCAGAACAGCATGGTGGCGACAAGTTGCAGATAGGTGCGGCCATTGCCGGAAGCTGCTGTCACAGCAGTTCGATGCCCATCGCAGTCGCTTCGCCACCGCCGATGCACAGACTGGCGACGCCACGCTTTTTGCCATGCTTTTTCAGCGCACCTATCAGCGTGACCATGATGCGCGCACCCGAGGCGCCGATCGGGTGACCGAGGGCGCAGGCGCCACCATGGACATTCACCTGATCGTGCGGCAGCTTGAGGTCATGCATCGCCGCCATGGTAACGACGGCAAAGGCCTCATTGATCTCCCACAGCTCGACGCTCTCCGCCGTCCAGCCGTTTTTCGCCAGCAGCTTGTTGATCGCGCCGACCGGCGCGGTGGTGAACAGGCGCGGCTCCTGCGCAAACGTGCTGTGCCCGACGATCTGCGCCAGCGGCTTGATGCCGAGCTTGTCTGCCGTCGAGCGCCGCATCAACACCAGCGCCGCTGCGCCATCGGAGATTGATGATGAGTTGGCTGGCGTCACCGTGCCGTCCTTGCGAAAAGCCGGCTTCAGCGTCGGTATTTTTTCCAGGTTGGCCTTGAACGGCTGCTCGTCCCGGCTCACCACCGTGTCGCCTTTTTTGCTGCTGACGGTCACCGGCGCAATCTCCCAGGCAAAGCTGCCGTCGCTGTTGGCATGCTGCGCGCGCGTGGTCGAGGCGATGGCGAATTCGTCCTGCGCCGCACGGGTGAATTGGTAGCTGTCGGCGCACTCCTCGGCATAGGTGCCCATCAGGCGGCCTTTTTCATAGGCATCTTCCAGACCATCAAGGAACATGTGGTCCTTGACCTCGCCATGGCCAAGGCGGAAACCGCCGCGCGCCTTGGGCAGCAGATAAGGCGCATTGGTCATCGATTCGAGGCCGCCGGCCACCATGACATCGACGCTGCCGGCCACCAGCATGTCGTGCGCGTACATGGCGGCACGCATGCCGGAACCGCACATTTTGTTCACCGTGGTGCAACCAGCCGCCAGCGGCAGACCGGCACCCAAAGCGGCCTGGCGCGCCGGCGCCTGGCCCAGGCCGGCCGGCAGTACGCAACCCATGATGACCTCGTCGATCTGCTCGGGTTTCAGCCCGCTGCGCTCGACGGCAGCCTTGATGGCGACGGCACCCAATTGCGGCGCGGTCAACGTGGCGAAGTCGCCCATGAAGCCGCCCATCGGGGTGCGGGCGGCGGCGACGATTACGATTGCATCAGTCATCATTTGGTCTCCGCAAAGAGTTCACGCCCGATCAGCATGCGGCGGATTTCCGAGGTGCCAGCGCCAATTTCATAGAGCTTGGCATCGCGCCACAGCCGCCCGGCCGGGTATTCATTGATGTAGCCATTGCCGCCCAGCGTCTGGATCGCTTCGCCGGCCATCCAGGTCGCCTTTTCGGCGGAATACAGGATCGCCCCGGCGGCGTCCTTGCGTAGCGAGCGGTCATGATCGCTTGAGTCGCAGGCGCGGCCGACGGCATACACATAGGCACGCGTTGCCTGCCAGGTGGAATACATGTCGGCCACCTTGCCTTGCATCAACTGAAATTCGCCGATCGGCGTGTCGAACTGGGTGCGCTCGTGCAGGTAAGGCAGCACCACGTCCATGCAGGCGGCCATGATGCCCAGCGGCCCGCCGGAGAGCACCGCCCGTTCGTAATCAAGGCCGGACATCAGCACCCTGACCCCTTGCCCGATGCCGCCGAGCACGTTTTCTTCTGGCACTTCGCAGTCGTCGAAGAACAGCGGATAGGTGTTCGAGCCGCGCATGCCGAGCTTGTCGAGATGACTGCCATAGCTGAATCCCTTATAACCCTTTTCGACGATAAACGCCGTGATGCCCTTGGCGCCGGCCGCTGGATCGGTCTTGGCATAAACCACCAGCGTATCGGCATCGCCGCCATTGGTGATCCACATCTTGCTGCCATTCAGCACATAGCGGTCACCCTTTTTGTCGGCACGCAGTTTCATCGACACCACGTCCGAGCCGGAATTGGGTTCGGACATTGCCAGGGCGCCGACCTGCTCGCCCGAAATCAGGCCGGGCAGGTATTTGGCTTTCTGCGCGGCACTGCCGTTGCGGCGGATCTGGTTGACACAGAGATTGGAGTGCGCGCCGTAGGACAGGCCAACCGATGCCGAGGCGCGCGAAATTTCTTCCATCGCCACGATATGCGCCAGATAGCCCAGCCCGGTGCCGCCATCCTCCTCGGGCACAGTCATGCCGAGCAGGCCCAGATCGCCGAACTTTTTCCACAGGTCGGCAGGGAATTCATTGTCGCGGTCGATTTGTGCCGCGCGCGGCGCAATCTCGTTGTCGGCGAAGGCCTTCACTGCATCGCGCAGCATGTCGATATCTTCGCCGAGTTGAAAGTTCAGTCCGATCATAGTTCCTCCACCGGGCCGCCCCAAGGAGGAACGGCCAAAACATGGAGCGGGCGCAGCCCGCGAACAACCGTCACCCCATTCCTCCGGAAGGGGGCGGGGGGATGGGGGTCATAGCTTGTCAGGTTTGCCATGCATGGTCATCAAGGTCTGCTGCATCATCGCGCAGTGGGTGATTTTGCCTTGCTTCACCACCCAGGCATCACCCTTGGTAATGACGAGGTTCTTGCCCGACTTGATCACCTCGCCGGTGGCAATCATCAGTTCACCGTCAGCCGGGGCCAGCAGGTTGATCTTGAATTCCACCGACAGCACGGAACTGTTGGCCGCCATCAGCGAAAAACCGGCAAAGCCGGCGGCGCTATCGACCACCGTCGAGGTGATGCCGGCATGAAAGAAGCCATGCTGCTGCGCCAGGTCGGCGCGATAGGGCAGGTGGATTTCGCAACCACCCGGCCAGACATCGACCAGGCTGGCGCCAATCAGGTCCATGGCGCCCTGGCGGGCGAAACTGTCGCGCACCTTTTCGTTCCAGAGTGGGTCACGCGGCTGAAAGCGGGCTTCCCCGCGCGGTATGCCGTAACTCATGTCGCCTCCATGCGAAATGTTGGCCTTTATTTTATGTTGACGTTGACGTCAACGTCAACCAAACTTGCCTCACGCTTTCCGCCGGCGGCGCGCCGGTTTCTCCGCGGCGTCAAGCAGCCCGCGACATTGCTGCTCGAAGGCGTCGATCTCCTCCAGCACCGCCGCGATGTCTTCGCGCTGCTGTTCGAGCTTGGCGCGGCGGCGCGCCAGCACTTCGAGCAGCTTGACGAGCTGCGATGATTGGTCAGGCGCGGTGTCGTACATGTCGATCAGTTCGCGGATCGCCGCGAGCGACAGGCCAAGGCGCTTGCCGCGCAGCGTCAGCCGCAGGCGGGTGCGGTCGCGCTTGGTATAGACGCGCTGGACGCCGGCGCGCTGCGGGGTGATCAGCCCCTGGTCTTCGTAATAGCGGATGGCGCGCGGCGTGAGTTCGAACTCGCGCGCCAGTTCGGTGATGGTGTAGGTGGGCTCGATCATGGGCCTCGCTTGTCGCCTCGAAGGACGGATTGCTGCACCGCAACAAAGATGCCGGTTTCAGCTAAAATGTAGAAAGTTGTTTATTTAACACGACGAAGTTAAACAGATTTCCCTTGGCCGGGCAATGTGCCCCCAACGCGCCCATGCAGATCAACTATCCCCTTGAAAACCTCCCAGCGCCCGGCACCACCTTGCCGGTGGCCGACGGTGTGCATTGGTTGCGCATGCCGCTGCCCTTCGCCCTCGACCACATCAATCTGTGGCTGCTTGAGGATGGCGAACACTACACCGCCGTCGATACCGGCATCGCCATGGATGCCGTCAAGGAGCACTGGAAGTCGGCGCTGCTGGGACGGCGGTTGACGCGCCAGATCGTCACCCATTTCCACCCCGATCACCTCGGCCTAGCGGCCTGGCTGGAGAGCGAGACGGGTGCCGCCCTGTGGATGACGCAGGGCGAGTATCAGACCGCCCATCTGGTTGCCGCGGGCATCGCCCCCTTCGACATGGCGACGATGCTGGAATTCTTCCGGCAGCACGGCCTCGACGCGACGCGCCATGCCGGCATCGAAAAACGCGGCAACGCCTACCGGCGCGGCGTGCCGGCAATACCGGGCACCTTTCGCCGCATGATCGATGGCGACACCATCACCGTGGGAGCGCACGACTGGCGCATCATCGTCGGCTACGGCCATGCGCCCGAGCATGCCAGCCTGTACTGCGCGGCGCTCGGCGTGCTGATTGCGGGCGACATGCTGCTGCCGCGCATCTCCACCAATGTCAGCGCCTATGCCGCCGATCCGGCGTTTGATTCGCTCGGCCTGTTTCTCGCCTCGCTTGAACGTTTCACCGCGCTACCGGCCGACACGCTGGTACTGCCATCGCATGGCCGCCCCTTCCGCGGCCTGCATGCGCGCGTGGCCGAATTGCAGGCGCACCATGCCGCGCGCTGCGCCGAACTGCTCGTCGCCTGCAGCGACGGCGCCCGCAGCGCCTGTGAACTGCTGCCGGTGCTGTTCGGCCGCGCCATTGATGATCCGCACCAGACCATGTTTGCCATGGGCGAGGCGATCGCCCACCTGAATCATCTGCAACAAGAAAGGCGCCTGGTGCGCACCGTCGAGAGCGGTATCATCCGCTATGCCTCATTGAACTGATCCAGAACGGAGTAAAAGAACATGCCGCAAACCACCGGAACCGCCGATAACATAAAACCGGCCCTGCCCGATCCGCAGGAAGTCGCCGTCACCTACGCCGATGTGGCGCAGCGCGCCTCGAAGCTGATCAATGAACACATGCAGCGCCAGATGAAGAAGGGCATCACCCAGCCGCAGGACGAACTGGGCATCGCGCAGGCATTCATGGACATGATGGCCAAAATGCTTGCCAACCCCTACCAGATGGCGCAGACGCAAATGAACCTGGTGTGGGACTATTTCTCGCTCTGGCAGCATTCGATGCTGCGCTTCATGGGCACGACGACCCCGCCGATCGCCACCCCGCATCAGGGCGACAAGCGCTTCAAGGACGAGCAGTGGGAAGAGCATTTCCTGTTTGACTTCATCAAGCAGTCCTACCTGATCAGCGCGCGCCATATCCATGACTCGGTCAGCGGCGTCAAGGGCCTCGACAGTCACACGCAGGAGAAGGTGAACTTCTTCACGCGTCAGTTCATCGACGCCATGTCGCCCTCAAACTTCGCCCACACCAACCCCGAGGTGTTCCGCGAAACGGTGAGCACGCACGGCCAGAACCTGCTGAACGGCTTCAACAACCTGCTGCGCGACATCGAGGACGGCGATGGCCAATTGCGCGTCAAGATGACCGACACCTCTGCCTTCGAACTCGGCAAGAACGTCGCTACCACGGCGGGCAAGGTGGTTTTCCAGAACGACCTGTTCCAGTTGCTGCAATTCAACCCGACCACCAAGACCCAGTTCAAGCGGCCACTGTTGATCGTGCCACCCTGGATCAACAAATACTACATTCTCGACCTGCGCGAAAAGAACTCCTACATCAAGTGGGCCACCGACCAGGGACACTCGGTATTCTGTATCTCCTGGGTAAATCCCGACGAAACGCTGGCACAGAAAGGCTTCGACGACTATCTCACCGAAGCCTGCATGGTCGCAGTCGACAAGGTCTGCGAGCAGACCGGTGAAAAGGAAATCAACGCCGCCGGCTACTGCCTGGGTGGCACCCTGCTCGGCACCACGGCCGCCTACATGGCCGCCAAGAAGGACAAGCGCATCGCCTCGGTGACCTTCTTTGCCGCCATGCTCGATTTTTCGATTCCCGGCGAACTCTCCATCTTCATCGACGAGCAGCAGGTCAGCAACCTCGAGAAGAAGATGAACGAACGCGGCTACCTTGAAGGCAGCGAGATGGCCGGCACCTTCAACATGCTGCGTTCCAACGACCTGATCTGGTCCTTTGTCGTCAATAACTACCTGATGGGCAAGGCACCCTTCCCCTTCGACCTGCTCTACTGGAACTCCGACTCCACGCGCATGCCGGCCGCGATGCACAGCTTCTACCTGCGCAACATGTACATGAAGAATCTGCTCAAGGAGCCGGGCGGCATCGTCATCGACGAGGTGCCGATCGACCTGACGAAAATCAAGATTCCCGCCTACTTCATCTCGACCATCGAAGACCATATCGCGCCGTGGCAGAGCACCTACCTCGGTGCGCAACTGTTCTCCGGCCCGACACGCTTCGTGCTCGGCGGCTCCGGCCATATTGCCGGCATCGTCAATCCGCCTGCCGCCAACAAATATGGCCACTGGATCAACTCAGCCAAAGCCTTATCGGAAACGGCCGAGCAGTGGTTCGAAGGCGCCGAGCAGCACCCCGGCTCATGGTGGACTGACTGGCAGGCCTGGTTGATGGCGCAGAACGATGCCACCGTGCCGCCGCGCGACCCTGCCAAGGGCAAGCTGAAGGTGCTGGAAGATGCGCCGGGCGGCTTCGCCAAGCTCCGCCTCGACCTGCAGAAGAAAGCTGAGTGAGCGAAGCGGGCCTGCCCCGCGAACGACCGCCGTCCCCTTCCCTGGATGGGGAGCGGGGGGAAGCAGCGCTGCGCGTCACCTTCGACACCAACGTGCTGCTTTCCCTGTTCGTCTTCGCCGACAGCCGCTTTGCGCCATTGCGCAGCGAGGTTGAGGCCGGTCGCTGGCAGGCGCTCACCAGCATCCCTTGCCTTGCCGAATTCCGGCGCGTCCTCGCCTACCCGCTCTTCGCCCTATCGGATGAGCAGCAAGTTGCTGCCTATGACGCCTATCTCGATCTGGTCAAGATAGTCGATGGCGTTGCCGAGTCGGCGGTCACGCTGCCCAAGTGCCAGGACAAGGACGACCAGAAATTTCTTGAGCTCGCCCGTGACGGCCTGGCCCACTGCCTGGTCACTGCCGACAAGGCCCTACTGCGGCTACGCCGTGGTCAGCGCCTGGCACAACTATTTCAAATCCTGACGCCGGACGAAGCCTTGGCGCGAGTAACTACCTAACTACCTAAATGACCCGCAACGAAAAACTGGAGATACTCTCCTACGCTCCGGAACAAGCCCGCCCTGGAATGCCACCACTGCTGTTCTTGCATGGCGCCTACACCGCCGCCTGGTGCTGGCAGGAGCACTTTTTACCCTTCTTTGCTGCTGCCGGCTTTGAATGCCATGCGCTGAGTCTTTCCGGTCATGGCGGCAGCCGGCGGCGTGACCATCTGGATAGTTACTCGATCGACGATTATGTCAATGACGTCGCCGAGGCCATTGCCACCCTCGCTGAACCGCCCATTCTGATCGGTCATTCGATGGGCGGCTTTGTGGTGCAAAAATATCTCGAAAACCATGCGGCACCTGCCGCCGTGCTGATGTGCTCGGTGCCGCCGCAAGGGCTGGCCGCCTCGGCCTTCGGCATGCTGTTCAACCGCCCCGGCATGCTCGCCGACCTCAACCGCATGATGAGCGGCCAGCAGGTGGCACTCGACAGCCTGCGCGAAGCCCTGTTCGCGCAGCCGGTATCCGTGGATGACCTCACGCGCTACTACCGGATGGCCCAGCCTGAATCCCACCGCGCCATCTGGGACATGACGCTGTTCAACCTGCCGCACACCAAACGGGTGCTCGCCAGCCTGCCGGGCGGCAGCAGCAGGCTGCTGATTCAAGGTGCCGCGCACGATATGATCATCCCCGCGTCGCTGGTGGAGATGACCGCCCGCAGCTATGGGGTCGATGCCACGACTTATCAGGGCATGGGCCACGCCCTGATGCTTGAGGCCGACTGGAAGAAACCCGCGCAGGACATCATCGACTGGCTGGAGCAGCAGGTCGGCCAATAAAGTAAATGCCTCAATAGATTGACTTTTCACCCCGGGATGTGAGACAGTCGCGCCCCGCTTCGGTTGCCGGTGGTTGTTGCGCCGGCTGTCATCGATTTCTGGCCCCCCGCTTTTCAGGTCTTTCCTGTTTGGCACATTCAGGTTGGCGTCGATGTTGATAGACCCAACTTGCTTGCCAAGGCCTCATGTGTTCATGCGCCCATTGGTTGGTTTTTGTATTTGGCCGCGGCATTGTTCATTTGCTCACAGGAAAATCCATGACACGCTTTACCGAACTCGGCCTTGACCCGGCCTTTGACCCCACGCTTGCCACGCTCGGCATCACCGAACCCACGCCCGTGCAGATGCAGGCGATCCCGCTGCTGCTGGCCGGCCGCGACCTGATCGCTACCGCGCCCACCGGCACCGGCAAGACCGCCGCCTTTCTGCTGCCCGCCATGCAACGCCTGGCCAGCGCCAGCCCCTTGCGCATGTCCGGTCCGCGCATTCTCGTGCTGACACCGACCCGCGAACTGGCGCAACAGGTCAGCAAGGCCGCCATCGATTTCGGCCGGGCGCTGCCGCGCTGCCGCACCATCTGCATCACCGGTGGCGAATCCTATATCACCCAGAACAAGGCACTTGCCGGCTCCTACGACATTCTCGTCGCCACGCCCGGCCGGCTGATGGATCAGATGAATAGCGGCCGCATCGTTCTTGCCAACCTGGAAGTGCTGGTGCTCGACGAAGCGGATCGCATGCTCGACATGGGCTTCGCCGACGACGTGCTGGCGATCGCCAAAAAAATGCCGAAGGAGCGCCAGACGGTGTGTTTCACCGCCACGCTGTCGGCCGACGTGCAGCGCATGTCGCGCCAGTTGCAGAACGACCCGCAGACCATCGCCGTGGAAAAACCGGCGGCGGCCAGCATCCAGATCGACCAGCATGTTTTCTATGTGGATGACCTCGGCCACAAGCGCCGCCTGCTCAATCACTGGCTGACCGATATCGCCATCAACCAGGCACTGGTGTTCACCGCCACCAAGCGCGACGCCGAAGAACTCGCCGCGTCACTCGAAGCCGACGGTCATTCGACCGTGGCCTTGCACGGCGACCTGCCGCAAAAACACCGCACACGCATGATGAACGCAATGCGCCACGGCCAGGCACGCATCCTCGTCGCCACCGATGTTGCCTCGCGCGGCATCGATGTGCCGGCCATCACCCACGTCTTCAACTTCGACATGCCCAAGTTCGCCGAGGACTATGTGCACCGCATCGGCCGCACCGGCCGCGCCGGCGCCAGCGGCACCGCCATTTCCTTCGTCAACCGCAACGACGTGCTGGCACTGCAGAAGATCGAGCGACTCATCGGCCACAAGGTGACCGTTTCGTCGGTTGTGGGCATGGAGGCGCGCTTCAAGCCGGGCGTTGGCCGGCCCGCTGGCAAACCCGCCGGGAAATTTGGCGCGAAACCGGGCGGCAAGTTCGCGGGGAAACCCGGCAGCAAACCCGCCTTCGGCAAACCGGCCGGCGCGGGCCGGGCGGGCGCCAGCCAGAAACAGCCGTGGCAAGACCGCAAGGCGGCGCACGCCACACCGCGCCATGCCGACAGATCAAGCAGCCGGGGCAGCCGCGCGGGCTACGCCGACTAAGGCCGATCCGGAAAGTACCGCTGGCAGCCTGCTGTCAGATCAAGGGGCCACACCGCAAGGTGTGGCCCCTTGTCATTTTTGGCTAGCAGTCGCTGAATACACAAAGTCGGCGCTGGTCTTCCTTGATCGATGCGAAACGGATGTCATCGGGGGCCATAGAGGGTGGACTGATGATAGGGAAGTGCTGAACAAGTCATAATTGATCATTCCGGCGCAAGCCAATGGGATGGACTCCTCCCTTCTACCGGCCTCGATGTGCCAGACTGGAGTTGTTACCAACCAGTCAAACGAAGGAAGGAGTCCGAGATGAACCTTACGCGCTTTGGAGTGGATTTGGCA